>Ga0307312_10001499_pt1 | contig 11939 bp, 9 predicted proteins | sample ER_DNA_202_FD_194489 | JGI IMG/M metagenome (GOLD analysis project Ga0307312, IMG submission 194489) | Bulk soil microbial communities from the East River watershed near Crested Butte, Colorado, United States - ER_DNA_202 | ecosystem: Environmental > Terrestrial > Soil > Floodplain | place: USA...
TTATCCTGTTCGCCAGCGTGGTCGCGCGTTACGGCCTGCATCGCCCCCTGATCTGGTCGGACGAACTGGCCTCGATCCTGTTCCTTTGGCTGGCGATGCTGGGGGCCGCCGTCGCGTTCCGCCGTGCCGAGCATATGCGGATGACGGCGGTGGTCGCCAACGCCGGGCCCGTGATGCGCGCCTATCTCGACCTGGTCGCGACCTGCGCCGCACTGGCTTTTCTGCTGCTGATCGCGTGGCCGGCTTGCGAATATGCCTACGAAGAGAGTTTCATCACGACGCCGGCCCTGCAGATTTCCAACGTCTGGCGCGCTGCGGCGGTGCCGACCGGCATCGGCCTGATGGCGCTGTTTGCATTGCTGCGGCTGGCGCGGGCGGGCAATATCAGGGTCGTCCTGAGCGCGGTGCTCTCGGTTGGCTTGCTGATCGGGATATTTTGGCTGGCGCAGCCGTGGCTGCGGCCGCTCGGCAATCTCAACCTGATCATTTTCTTTGTCGGCGTCGCCGGCTTTTGCGTGTTCGCCGGCGTTCCCATCGCTTTCGGATTCGGCTTGGCCACCTTCGGCTATCTGGCTCTGACCACACATACGCCGCTGATGGTGCTGGTCGGCCGCATGGACGAGGGCATGAGCCACCTGATCCTGCTGTCGGTGCCGCTATTCGTGTTTCTCGGGCTATTGATCGAGATGACCGGGATGGCGCGCGCGATGGTAGCCTTTCTGGCAAGCCTGCTTGGCCATATCCGCGGCGGCCTGCATTACGTGCTGGTCGGCGCGATGTATCTGGTGTCGGGCATTTCAGGCGCCAAAGCCGCCGATATGGCCGCCGTGGCGCCGGTGCTGTTTCCGGAAATGAAAGCGCGTGGCGCCCGGCCCGGCGATCTCGTGGCGCTGCTCGCGGCCACAGGCGCCCAGACCGAAACCATTCCGCCGAGCCTGGTGCTGATCACGATCGGCTCGGTGACCGGTGTCTCGATCGCAGCCTTGTTCACCGGGGGGTTGCTGCCGGGCGTCGTGCTGGCGATCACGCTGTCGGTGCTGGTGTGGTGGCGCTACCGCAACGAGGACCTGCGCCATGTCAAAAGGGCGAGCGGCAGCGAGATCGTGCGAGCTTTCGCAATCGCCCTGCCCGCCATCGCCCTGCCCTTTGTGATCCGCTACGCCGTGGTCGAGGGCATCGCGACCGCGACCGAAGTCTCCACCATCGGCATTGTCTATGCATTTATCGTGGGATTTCTGATCTACGGCCTTCTGATCTATCGCAATTTCGACTGGCGCCGGCTCGTCCCGATGCTGATTGAGACCGCCTCCCTGTCGGGCGCCATCCTCTTGATCATCGGTACCGCTACCGGCATGGCCTGGGGCCTGACCCAGTCCGGCTTCTCGCGCGCGCTGGCTGCCGCCATGACCGGGCTACCCGGCGGCTCCGCGTCTTTCATCGCGGTATCGATCGTCGCGTTTACGATCCTGGGTAGCGTGCTCGAGGGCATTCCGGCGATCGTGCTGTTCGGCCCCTTGCTATTTCCGATCGCGCGGGCGGTCGGCGTCCACGAGGTGCATTATGCCATGATCGTCATCCTCGCCATGGGCATCGGACTGTTCGCCCCGCCGTTCGGAGTAGGCTATTATGCCGCCTGCGCCATCGGGCGCGTCGATCCCGCCGAGGGGATCAAGCCGATCTGGGGCTATTTGCTGGCGCTGCTGGTCGGGTTGATTATCGTGGCGATATTCCCGTGGATCTCGATCGGGTTCCTGTAAGCGTGAATGGGAGATGGCCGATGAGTGTGAAGCAAAGCCAATACGGTATCGGTTTGGACAAGACGCCGGCCAATTACGTGCCGTTGACGCCGTTGAGCTTCCTGGCGCGCAGCGCGGCCGTCTATCCCGATCATATCAGCACGGTTTACGAGGGGCGCGTCTTCTCCTGGTCGCAGACCTATACGCGCTGCCGGCGTTTTGCCTCCTTCCTCGCGAGCCAAAACATCGGGTACGGCGATACGGTCGCGGCGATGCTGCCGAATATCCCCGCGATGAACGAAGTGCATTTTGCGGTGCCGATGGCAGGCGCCGTGCTCAACGCGCTCAATATCCGGCTCGATGCCCCTTCCATCGCCTTTCAACTCGATCACGGCGGCGCCAAAATCATCCTGGTCGATCCGGAATTTGCCGGCGTGATCTCAGAAGCGCTGAAGCTGATGATGGGGCCAAAGCCATTGGTCATCGACGTCGACGATGCGAATTTCGCGAGTGGAACGCGGATCGGCGAACTCGAATACGAAGACGCGCTGTCGCAAGGCGATGAGAACTTCGCCGCGCGGCTGCCGCAAGACGAATGGGATGCCATTGCGCTCAGCTACACCTCGGGAACCACCGGTAACCCTAAGGGCGTGGTGACCCACCACCGCGGCGCCTATCTCAACGCCGTCAGCAACATCCTTGCGGCCAATCTCGGCCAGCATCCGGTCTATCTCTGGACCCTGCCGATGTTCCACTGCAACGGCTGGTGTTTTCCATGGACGGTCGCGGCGGCGGCGGGCGTCAACGTCTGCCTGCGCAAAGTCGAGCCCACAAAAATTTTCGAACTGATCAAAACGCATGGCGTCACCCACATGTGCGGCGCGCCGATCGTCTATAACACCCTGATCAACGCGCCTGACGCGCCAAAGAAATCAGGCGCGCGCCCGGTCGTTGGATTGATTGCGGGCGCAGCACCTCCGGTCGCCGTCCTCGAGGGCGCCGAGAGCATCGGGATCAAGCTGACGCATGTCTATGGTCTGACCGAAGTCTATGGCCCGGCCTCGGTCTGTGCCGAGCAGCCGGGCTGGGACGATTTGCCCGCCGATCAGCGCGCGCAACTAAAACGCCGGCAGGGGGTGCCCTACCCGCTGCAGGAAGCCATCACCGTGCTCGATCCCGAAACCATGCAGCCCGTGCCGCGTGACGGCGAGACTGTCGGCGAGGTGATGTTCCGCGGCAATATCGTGATGAAGGGCTATCTCAAGAACGAAAAGGCCACCAAGGAGGCCTTTTCCGGCGGCTGGTTTCATACCGGCGATATCGGCGTGCTCGACGAGCACGGCTATATCATCATCAAGGATCGCTCCAAGGACATCATCATCTCCGGTGGCGAGAACATCTCCTCGGTCGAGGTCGAGGATGTGCTCTACAAGCATCCGGCGGTGCTGTTCGCGGCGGTGGTGGCGAAACCCGATTCAAAGTGGGGCGAGGTGCCCTGCGCCTTCATCGAATTGAAGGAAAATGCCCGGGCGACCGAAGCCGAGATCATCGCGTTTTGCCGCAGCCATATGTCAGGGTTCAAAACGCCGAAGGCCGTGGTGTTCGGGCCGATTCCAAAAACCTCAACGGGCAAGATCCAGAAATTCATACTGCGTAATCAGGTGGATTCGGCGAAAGCGATTACGGCCTGAGTAGTCGGGTGCGAGCGCCTAAGCGCGAAGCGGCCAGGATAGTTGTGTTGTCCACCGCCGACATGAATGGGCACTGCGCCGTGATCAATAGCCCCGTCCCCACCAATAGCAGAAGCGTTCCACATTGGCAGGCAGGCCGTTTTCATAGCTTGCCCATTTTTCATATTTCGGCAGCTTGACCTCCTTGATCGCAGGGTCGATACAGTTGCCTGCGTCCGCTGCCTTTTTTACTTCCGCCGACAAATCCTCCATGTAGGCGATGTCGTCCTGGACATCCTTTTTTGTGCCGTATCGTCCGCCCGGAGCGGGATGCCCGGGGATCATCCGATCCCAGTCGAGTGCGGCAAGCTTCTTCAGCGAATCGATGAATTCCAGCGGCGAGGCATTATCCGGGATATTGCGAAACTGGACCGTCTCGATCGGCGCGAAGTCGACGACGAACGCCAGTTTTTCCTTCGGCAGCCGCATCACCAGCGAATTATCCGAATGGTTGCGGCCTACATAGATCAGTTCGAGCGCGGTGCCGCCAAGCGTGATGGTCTTCTTGTCATCGACCACCTCATCGGGAATCACGACGTCCGGCCAAAGCGCGTTCTGCTTCTTCAGTTCGAGCAGGCGTTCCTTGGCACGCCGGTGCGCAATGAAGGTAGCGCCGAGATCCTTGAACGGCTTGCCGCCGGCGATGTGATCGTAATGATGATGGCTGTAGATGACGTATTTGACCGGCTTGTCGGTGACGGCCTTGATGGCGTCGATGTAAGGCTTGGCCGGGCGCAGTAAGGAAATGGGATCGGTGGCGATGACGCCCTGCGGTGTCACGATAAACATCGACTGATGACCGCCATAGCGGAAGACGTAGACGTTGTCAGTGCCCTCCACTTTTGTTGTCGAGACCGGGGGCGCGTTCTGCGCCATTGCGGGCCCGGCGCCAATCATCGAGATCGCCAAGCTTACGATGACACTTGAAGCTTTCATGACTGCCTCCCCGATAATCCGGTCCTTTTGGACGACAAGGTCGGTGAAAAGCCGGTGGCGCTCAACGAGAATTTTTTTGTTGCCGGAGGGGAATAAACGCAAATCTTCGAGGTTTCCGGCCGCCTCGAATTGTTTCGCGGTCAACCCTTGCGGCTGTAGTCCGTCACGACTGTTCTTGATCCGAGGCCGACTTGACTATTGGCTTGGCCAGCGGTGGCCTTAAGATTGCAGAAACTGAAGCAATTTGTTTGGCGAGGAGGGCAAGCCGATGCCAACGACAATTGAGCAGGCCTCGCCCTGGTTGAAGGGACGAGCATTTGCATCGTGGCAGGAAGAGTTCGATCGCCGCGGCTACCTTATTTTCGAACGTGTTCTTTCGCCGGGTCGTGTGGCCGAAATCCGGGCGGCGCTGGCGCCGTTCCTTGAGCGCGATCTCACCGGCCGCAACGATTTCGAAGGTTTGAAGACAAACCGGGTGTATGCCTTGTTGGCGAAGTCGCCGGTATTCGCAGACCTTGCTATCCACCCGCTCGCACTGGCCTTTGCCGAGGCCGAGCTGGGTCAAAGTTGCCTTCTGTCGGCCCTGCTTGCGATCAACCTTCATCCTGGCGAAACCGCGCAGCCGTGGCACTTCGACGACGGCGGCGCCAAAATGCCGCGGCCGCGCCCGGCCCTTGGCATCAGCGCCTTCTGGGCGATCGACGATACGACCGAATTGAACGGAAGCACCGAGGTCATTCCCGGAAGCCACCTGTGGGACGAGCAGGCCATCCAGGGGGCGGCGAAACCTGCCGACTTTACCAACAGGGGGACGCCGAATGACGAGCGGGATCCCGGCAACCGCCCGGACGCCGTAAAGATGACGATGCCATCCGGATCACTGGCGATCGCGAAGGGCACGCTGTGGCACCGGGGTGGCGCCAATCTGTCGGACCGGCCGCGCCTGATCATCACGCCGCAGTATTGCGTAGGCTGGGTGCGGCAACTCGAGAACATGAGCTTGGCGGTTCCCGCCGAACTGGCCGAAAAATTGCCGGAACGTGCGCGCGAGCTGATTGGTTATTCGATCCATCCGCCATTTATGGGACATGTCAATGGCGTTCATCCCAAGCGATTGTTGCAGGCGCACGCCATGTGATGCGGAAGACAAAAGCATTCAAGACCATACCCTGACGCTTCAGCCGGCGTGCTCCACTGTCAGCCGCATGCCGTCATAGGCCGGGATCACGTCCGGCGGCAGGCTCTGGCGGAGCACCTCGTAGTCGAGATCGGAATGCATGTTGGTGATAACGGCCCGGCGCGGCTTGAAACGATCGATCCATGACAGCGCGTCGTTGATGCTGAAGTGGCTGGGATGCCCGGTATAGCGCAGCCCGTCGATGATCCAGAGATCGAGATTTTCCAGATGATGCCAGCTCTCGCGCGGGATGTCGTTGACATCGGGCGTATAGGCGGCGTCACCGATGCGATAACCGAGTGCCGGGATGTTGCCATGCTGTAGAAGGAACGCGGAAATCGCGATGGCGCCACCCTTCCCTTCGATGGCCTGGCTCTTGCCGCCTTCCATCGAATGTTGGTCGAGGATCGGCGGATAACCGCTGCCGGGTGGCGACACAAAGCAATAGGCAAACCGATGCACGATGTCTTTCGCGGTCGACTGGCTCAGATAGACCGGAATGCGCCGGCGCTGATGCAGCGCGACGGAACGGAGATCGTCGATGCCGTGGGTCTGGTCGGCATGTTCATGGGTCAAGAACACCGCGTCGATGTGATCGACCCTGGCGTCGATCAACTGCTCGCGCAGATCGGGCGAGGTATCGATCAGGATTCGCGTGACTCCGCGATCCCCCGTGCGCTCGACGAGCAGCGAGCAGCGGCGGCGGCGGTTTTTCGGATTTTTGGGATCGCACGCACCCCAGCCGAGCGCGGGACGCGGAACGCCGGCGGAGGATCCGCAGCCGAGAATTGTAAGGGTCAGCGTCATGCCACCGCTTCCGCAGGCGGCACTTTGGAGAACAGACGGAAGAAATTCTCTGTGGTCTGACGTGAAATCTCCTCGAGCGAGATGCCACGCGTCTCCGCCAGCACCCTGGCAATTTCACCCACGTAAGCCGGCTCGTTGCGCTTGCCGCGAAACTTGCCGGGTGCGAGATAGGGCGCATCGGTCTCGACCATGATGCGGTCGGCCGGAAGCTCGGCCGCGAGATCGCGCAAGGCTTGCGATTTCTTGAACGTCAGAATGCCCGTGAACGAAATCGATAGACCCAGGGAGATGGCTTTCATCGCCAGCTCGCGCCCGCCGGTGTAACAATGCAGCACGGCGCGAAACGATCCTTTGCTCATTTCATCTTCGAGGATGCGGCCGCAGTCGTCGTCAGCGTCGCGGGTATGAACGACCAGCGGCAGGCCGGTGGCTCGGGCGGCGGCGACGTGCGCGCGAAAGCCGCGCTCCTGGGCTTGCGGCGAGCCGTGCTGGTAGAAATAATCCAGCCCCGCCTCGCCCAGGGCCACGATCTTGGGATGCCGCGTCAGCTCGATCAGTTCGCTCGGCGGTATTCCGTCTTCCTCATCGGCGTGGTGCGGATGGGTGCCGACCGAGCAATAGACGTTTGGAAACCGCCCGGCGATCGCAAGCAGCTCGCCGAGGCGCCTCACCCGGGTCGAGATGGTGACGATGCGCCCGATCCCTGCAGCCGCCGCCCGCGCCACGATGGCGTCGAGATCCTCGGCGAACTCAGGAAAATCCAGGTGGCAGTGGCTATCGACCAGCATCGTCTTCCAACAATTCAAGCCGCTGATGGTTCGACGTAACGCGGAAACACCGGCGCCGGTGCGGGCAGCACCGTACCCGGCTTGATACGCGTTGCGCCGCCCAGCGCGGCGAAGTCGCGCGCGCCCTCGGGGATGCCGAGGCTATCCAGCAACTTCGCCGAGGACTCCGGCATGACCGGCTGCGCCAGAATGGCGATCTGCCGGACGACCTCCGCGGTCACGTACAACACGGTTTTCTGGCGTTGCGGATCGGTTTTCGCCAGCGCCCACGGCGCCTCCCCCGCGAAATACCGGTTAGCCTCCGCCACGACGGCCCAGACCGCGTTGAGCGCCTGATGAATCTGCTGGGTGGCCATCGCGGCCCGCGCCAATCCGACCATGCCGTCGGCCTGGGCAAGAATTGCCTTGTCGTTGGCGGTGAAGGCGCCGGGCTCCGGCAGCACACCGTCATACTGCTTTGCGATCATCGACAGCGAGCGCTGTGCCAGATTGCCGAGATCATTGGCGAGATCGGCATTGATGCGCGCGACAATGACTTCGTGATTATAGTTGCCGTCCTGCCCGAACGGCACTTCACGCAGGAAGAAATAGCGCATCTGATCGACGCCATATTGGTCGGCGAGATTGAAGGGATCGACGACATTGCCGACCGATTTCGACATCTTCTCGCCCTTGTTGAACAGAAAGCCGTGGGCATAGACGCGCTTTTGCACGGGAATGCCCGCCGACATCAGGAACGCCGGCCAGTACACCGCATGAAAGCGGATGATGTCCTTGCCTATGATGTGCACATCGGCCGGCCAGTAGCGCCAGTTCGCATCGCCCTCGTCGGGGAATCCGACCCCGGTTATGTAGTTGGTCAAGGCGTCAAGCCAGACATACATGACATGCTGGGGATCGCCAGGGACCTTGACGCCCCAGTCGAATGTGGTCCGCGAAATCGACAGATCGCGCAATCCGCTTTTGACAAAGCTGATAACTTCATTCCTGCGCGAGTCAGGGCCGATAAAATCCGGCTGGCTCTCATAGAGCGCCAGCAGCTTGTCCTGATAGGCCGACAATTTGAAGAAGTAACTCTTCTCCTCGACCCATTCGACCGGCGTGCCCTGCGGCCCGCGCCGCACATTGTCCTCGCCCAGGACCGTTTCTTCTTCGGCGTAGTAGGCCTCGTCGCGCACGGAGTACCAACCGGCATAGTTATCCAGATAGATATCGTCGTTGTCGGCGATCCGCTTCCATATTTCCTGGCTAGAGCGATGATGTTGCTCTTCCGTGGTGCGGATAAAGCGGTCGAACGAGACATTGAGGCGTTGATCCATCTCCTTGAATCGAAGTGAGTTACGTGTTGCGACCTCCAGGGTCGGCAACTTTTCGGCCTCCGCGGTCTGGATCATCTTGAGGCCGTGCTCGTCGGTCCCGGTGAGAAAGAAGACGTTCTTGCCGTCGAGCCGCGCAAAGCGCGCCAAAGCATCGGTGGCGATCGCCTCATAGGCGTGGCCGATATGCGGCACACCGTTCGGATAGGCGATGGCGGTCGTGATGTAGTAGGTCTCACGGTGCAAATTGGTTGCGTTCGCCATAATTGCGAAGGCCTTTCGCTCTTCAAACGACGTGTGGTGATACAGACTGGCTAAACCGGCCTGTCAGCCGATCGCCTCCGCGAGGAGCCCGAACACCGAGAAAACCAGCGGTTTCCGCTCGAGATTATATTCTGCGGTATCGCGCGCGGCGCGATTGATCTTTTCCCACACCTCCGCCAGCCGTGCAAGGCGGGGCAGGTTTGCATTGGCATTGGCCTCGTCGCTGCGCAGGCGTTCGCTCACCCAGCGATCGACGCTGTCGATGAAGGCCGCCAGTGCCACCCGGTCGCTGGGACCAAGCGCGTCGCCGAGGGCATGAAGCTCGCGCGGATCGACCCGTGGCAGGGTCGCCAGCAGCGCCGCGGTCCGCTGGTGAAGGTTTAAGACGTCGCCGCTGAGCAATGTCAGGGCACGCGCGATACTCCCCTCGGCCGCTGCAGCTGCTTCCGCGAGCGTGGGGTCGTCGATCGCGAGGTTTGCGGCCTGGGCCGCGGCGCGGATGACGTCGTTTGTCGCGAGCGGCCGCAACGACAATTTGCGGCATCGCGATTGAATCGTCGGCAACACCCGCGCGGGGGCATGGCTGACGAGAAGGAACAGTGATTGCTGCGGCGGCTCCTCGAGAATCTTGAGCAGCGCGTTGGCCGCATTGGGATTGAGCTCATCGACGGTATCGACGATGCAGACCCGCCAGCCTTCGATCGCCGCGGTCGAGCCGAAAAACGAAATCGTCTCCCGGGTCTCGTCGACGGTGATCACGGCTCGCAGCACGCCCCTGTCGTTCAGCGTCCGTTCGAGTGTCAGCAAACCGCCATGGGCACCGGCCGCGACATGGCGCGCCACTGGATCGGATGGATCGACCCAAAGTGTCTCGGCAGCTTGCACGTCGGAGGCTGTGGGATTGCGATGCGCGAGCACGAACCGCGCCATTCGGTAGGCGAGCGTCGCCTTGCCGATGCCTTGCGCACCTCCGATCAACCAGGCATGCGGAATGCGCCCGCCGCGGTAGGCATTCAGCAATTCGGCTTCGGCTTCGCGATGCCCTGCCAAGATGCTGGTCTCTCGCGGATGGACGGCTGCAATCTGCGGCTCAACCTGACGGGCGCTCATACCGAAGAAGCCACGTTATCCGCGCCGGCTGTGAAGAAACGGTCGCGCAACACGGCCCATATCCTCGCGGCAACCGCATTGGCGTCGGCGTTTGCATCGATCAAGACGCATCGCTGCGGCTCGGCAGCGGCGATCTGCCGGTAGGCGTCGCGCAAGTCCTGATGAAATTTGAGGTCTTCCGCCTCGAACCGGTCGGGTGCGCCGGTGCCGCGGCGCTTCGTCGTGCGCTGCATGCCGATTTCTACCGGGACATCGAGAATGATCGTCAAATCGGGTTTGAGATCGCCAATCGTTACCCGTTCCATCGCATTCAAAACGTCGGGTGACACCTTCCCAAGGCTGCCCTGATAGGCACGCGTCGAATCCGAAAACCGGTCGCACAGCACCCATATTCCCTGATTGAGCGCCGGCTTGATGACAGTGCGAACATGGTCGTCGCGCGCCGCTGCAAACAACAGCGTCTCCGCATCGGGGCCTAGCAGCTTACCCATCCCGGACAGCACGAGATGCCTGATGATTTCAGCTCCCGGCGAACCGCCGGGCTCACGCGTGACGATGGTCCGCAGCTTTGCGGCGTTCAGACGATCCGCGAGGATTTTGATGTGCGTGGATTTGCCAGAGCCCTCGCCGCCCTCGAAGGTGATGAATCGTCCGCGCCCCGGAGTTCTTTTGACCGCTGCCTCAGCCATCATCAGAGTTTCTCGGCGCCGGCGCGAAACATTCCGATGACGAGTTCGCTCGCACCATCGATTGCCCGCCGCACCGTCGATCCCTGGCCGACCGATTCCGCCGCATAGATCGGCGCATCCACGGCGATGTTGGCGCCACGCCATACCCTGACGACGCCGACCTTCTGACCGGACTGGATCGGCGCACGTACCGGCCCATTATAAACCACGCGCGCGATCAATTTATCGGTGCCGTTCTTGTGCACCATCACCTTGATCGGCTCGGGACTGGCAAGTTTCACCGAGCGGCTCTCGCCGCCAAACACCTTGGCGTAGCCGACCGGCTGCTGCGCCGCGAACAAGGTCCGTGCTTCGAAATTACGAAATCCCCATTCGAGCATTTTCTTGGCTTCGGTAGCGCGATCGTCGGGATCGTCAAGACCGTTGACGACGACGATCAGCCGCAGCCCATTCTGCACGGCGGAACCGACCATGCCGTAGCCGCCTTCCTTGGTATATCCGGTCTTGAGCCCGTCACTGCCTTCGAACGAGGTCAACAACGGATTGCGGTTCTGCTGCCGGATCTTGTTCCAGGTGAATTCGCGCTCACCAAATAATTTGTAGAAATCGGGATAAGTCTGGATGATGTGGCGCGCGAGCTTTGCCAGTTCACGCACGGTCATCTTGTTGCCGGGATCGGGCAGGCCGTTGGAATTGGCGAAGGTCGATTGCGTCAACCCAAGCTCGCGCGCGCGCTTGGTCATCATCTCGGCAAAGGTGCGCTCATTGCCGGCGATGCCCTCCGCCAGCACCATGCAGGCATCGTTGCCGCTCTGAATGATGGCGCCGTGCAGCAGGTCATCTACGGAAATCTTGCTGTGGATGGCGGCGAACATGGTCGATCCGCCCGAGGGCGCGCCGCCCTTGCGCCAGGCATTTTCGCTGACCCGATATTCGTCCGTGAGTTTGACGTCGCCCTGCTTGACGGCATGGAAGACCACCTCGGCGGTCATCAGCTTCATCATGCTGGACGGGGCCCGCAGCTCATCGGCGTTCTTCTCGAACAGCACGCTGCCGCTGGAGGCTTCGATCAGGATCGCGGTCGGCGCATCGCCGTCAAAACCGCCCTCCTCCTTCTTGGCGCCCTGCACGCTGTTGTTGGCGGCGTAGACCACGCCGCCCCAGCCGACCGCGATGGCGACGACGGCCGCAACCAGACTGCGCCAGAAATCTGGTGTCGCGGACTTAGGTTTGCGGAACGGTGATATTTCGGGTGCCATGGGCGCTGCCTTGAAGTCGGCGTTCTAACAGTTGGAAGTTACGCTAACAACACGGGTTTTGCGGCCCTTGGCGAGCCGATCCGATTGCGGCACCAGTCAAACACCCCTATCGTGTCGCATTGCCGCT
>Ga0307312_10001500_pt1 | contig 11935 bp, 9 predicted proteins | sample ER_DNA_202_FD_194489 | JGI IMG/M metagenome (GOLD analysis project Ga0307312, IMG submission 194489) | Bulk soil microbial communities from the East River watershed near Crested Butte, Colorado, United States - ER_DNA_202 | ecosystem: Environmental > Terrestrial > Soil > Floodplain | place: USA...
CCAGAAAGTCGCGGTCCTCCTGCTGCTCGCGGATCCGCTTTAGGCGGCCGGTGAGATCTCTTGCGGCGTCGATCGAGGACATCCGCTGGTAGTCGAAGCCGATCACGTTCGACAGCTGTGAGTCGCGGAACACCATCCCGAGCGATCGTCCTTCGCGATCCACCCGGTGAGGCTGGTAAAGCCGCTCAGGCGTCAGAGGCCCGTCGAGCGAACGCGCAAGGACCTCTGCGTCGCTGATCATCCAATCGATACCTGCCTTCACCGCCATTCCGACCACGCTCTCGCCGACCGCCATCTCCGACGGCCACATGCCTGTCGGCTTTCGCCCGACCAACCGCTCGAAAAGGCCCTGCCCGAGCTCGATCTGGCGCTCGGCATCCTCGCGATGGGAGAAGTGGCGCTCCGGCAGCTGCAGGGACGGATTCGCGGTTCGCGCGGAGTCGACGTGGCCGAGCAGGGGGAGGATCGGGTGGTAGTAAGGCGAAAAGGTCAGCTCGACCTGACCGCGGTCCGCAAGCTCCCGATACTTGGGGATGACCATCTTCATGATTTCCATCTGGGCCTCGAACAGCGGGGCCTTGTCTTCCTCGGTGAACCCGTGATCCTTTCGCTTGAGCTCCGCGAGGCGCGGGTCGGACTCGGCCCATGCCGGATCGAACCACGCGAGGTTGAACCAGACCTGAAGGTCGCGCATGTCGGCAGTCGTGAATTGCGCATCGACAGGCCGGGAGGCCAGCTCCAGGTAGCGCGGCGACTGCTGAACACGAAGCGCGCGGGGGGACTCGCGCATCCAGCGGAGCACGAACTCCCTTTCCTCGCCTGACAGATCCTCCGCGTCGCGGCGGCTCAGGTTGAGGAACAGGTCGACCGACTCCTCCTTGCCGTAGTCCTCGATCTGGGCCAGCAATGAGGGAACGAGGTTGAAGGTCGCGCGCACCTTCGGGTAGGCATCGAGCAGGGCCGGCATCTTGTAGTAGTCCTTGGCCGAGCGCAGCCGCACCCAGGGCAGCAGGTACGTACTGGTGAGGTCGTCCTTGTAGTAAGGCTGGTGCATATGCCAGACGAAAGCGACGTGGAGGGGCTTCACCGGGTAATCATCCCAGAGGCGGTCACTTCGCCCAGTCGTCGAGAGCGCGTATGAAGTTGATGTACACACGCTGCTGCTCTCGTAGGATGCCCAGCGCGCCGAGCTCCCACCACTCGTCGGGGGTGAAATACGCGCTCACCTCCGCCTCAGGGCCCCACCGGCTGAACCACTGGATGAGGTGCAGGTTGTCGGATTGAAGGAGCCACTTCGCGATCTCGACGAGCCGCGGGTCCCCTGTGAGGCGCGCCTTGGAGTAGGCGTGGTGCATCAGGCGGAAGATCCCCTGCTGCGCAGAGTTCCCGAGGAAGAACTCCATTCCGCCCTCGCCCGCCCATGTGGTCCCGTACTCGCTGACCGGCACCTCGAAGCCTTTGTCTCCGAACTCGGCGATCGCCTCCGAGGGCAGCATCATCCGCACCTTGCGCTGCTTCAGCGCCGCAGCCAGGGCGGGCATGAAAGTGAAGATGCCGGTGTTCGCGCTGTGGTGCTCGCCGAAAGTCTCGAAGTCCCAGCCGAGGGTCACCACGTCGCCCCACGTCTCGCGCAGCCAGCCCGCATACCGCTCCGCGGTAAGTGGAAACTCTGCCCAGCTCCGGTTGGAAAAGCGATAACCGACGTCATCCGACAGGTCGTGATGTCGACAGAGAAGGGCGAGCCGCTGCAGGGGGTAGCGATAGACATGGGTTGGCTCCAGCCACCCCAGCTGCCACGGGCGCCCTTCCATGAACGCCCCGGTGAAACCGCATTGCTGAAGCGCGAAGTACACGTCGTTCGACATGAACATCTCGGTCGTGTCAGTGACGGTGACCGGCTTCTGAAAAAGTCCCTCGAGGCGTTCCCGCGAGTGGACCATCGCTTCCTTGAACGCAAGGATGTCGATATAGAACAGCCACGAGTGGTAGGGCTCGACGCAGACGACTTCGACATTCGGGCTGGCGCAAAGCCGCTTGAACGAGTCGAGCACCTTCGGCGCCCACGCCTCCGCCTGGAGCAGGAACGAATTGCTGAAGCCGATCGACATCTTCCAACCGCGCTTTGCAAGGTCGCGGAACATGGCGCTCGCCGGCGTGTAGGCGAAAGTCGCCACCTTTTCGAAGTAGCGCCGGTTCATCGCCTCGTCGAAAATGAAGTCGGGAATCGCCTCAGGCGGGCTCTTGGGCGGGATGACCTGGGCCGGCAGCTTCAGGCGCCGCGGCTGATGGACGACCGTGTAGACGACAAGGTTCTCGGCCACCCTAGGCGGGCGCCGGGCGCGACGGCCGCCTGGGCATCTTGGCCGGCACTGGCTCGACGGCCGGCAACCTCACGGCCTGTTGAGCGGCGGCGAACTCGGCCCGGAGCAGGAGCTGGTCGATGATCTTCTCCCAGGTGTACTGGCGCGCGGTCACCTTGCCACGCCTCCGCATCGAGGCGGCGAGCTTGGGGCGCTGCTTCAGCATGTTGAGCTCCGTAATCAGCTCGATCGGGTCGTTCGTCTCCAGGACCAAGGCGTTACGAAAAGCTTCGGCATAGTCCTCGCCGGTGGACCCCGTCACGGCCAGGCCACCTGCCGCCATCACCTCAAGCCCGACGAGCCCGAATGGTTCGTGCCCGGAGTTGGCAAGCACCGCATCGGAGGCCGCGTAAAGGACCCCCAGCATGGCGTCGCTCACAAAGCTCGTCAGGTTGATGACGTCGGCCTCGGGATGCTCGCGGAGGATGGACGCCAATCCCGACGGGTCGCTCGGAGCGTCCACGTCGATGACGATCAATCCCTGGTTCTCGGCGTGCGCGAAGATTTCTCCACCGTGCGCTTCGCGGCCACCGCGCATGAGTAATCGCATCCGCCGGTCGTGACGCTTCAGATAGCCCGCCGCGGAAACCGCCATCAGCCATCGCTTATCAGGGTCGAAGCGGCCGATCTTGAAACAGAAATGGTCGGCCGCCGCTGCCGCCCTGAGCTCCGCCACCGCTTCCGAATCGGCATCCCGGATCGAGGAGCGCGGGATGCCGTTGGGAATGACGATCGGGTTCTGGCCTGACTCCCACATCTTGAATTTCATGTAGCGACTTACCGTCGTCATCGTCACGGCAAAGGCGAGGGCCCCCCAGTTGATTCGGTGAAAGCCGTACGTGTTGTTGGCGTTCCAGAGCATCACCACGCGGTCGCGAAGACCTCGGTAATAGAGCGCATCTGAAATCAGGTTCATCGATGACGCCGTGTGCCACTCCTCACCCAACAGGACGACGTTTCGCTCCGAGGCGATCGCCGGGGCGATCACCTGGTTGATGAGGCTCAATGGCAGGCTGGAATTCCAATCACGGATCTTTTCGTCCTCACCGTCGTACACACCGTCGCGGTGGCGGGCAGAGATCCATTGACACCAGCGGTGGTAGTGAAGGCGACCGGCCTCGTGGGTCTCCTCGCCCGGCAGGTCAGGGTCGCCGCAAAAGAAGAGGTGAGTCTCGTAACCGAGCTGCGCCAAGGTCCGCGAGAGGCCCTTCATGCGAACGCCGAGCCCACCGGCCTGGCTGTACTGGTCGGGACCCTCAAAGCTGAGGAGCGCGAAAACAGTTCGCTGCGGTCCGAAGATCACGGCGTCGCTCCGAAAGACTTGAGCGCAAGGGCGTGCTGCTCTTCGCTGGGCGCGCACACCAATGTTGTCCTCGCCTCGAGGGTGCAAGCGAGCCCATCAAGCGATTGGCCGCGCACGTCGCTGGCCACCCCACCTGCCTCACGCAGGATGAGCAGGCTCGCCGTCATATCGAAGACCCGCATGGGGATCGGCGCGCAGAAGGCGTCGAATCCGCCCGCTGCGGTGTGCGCGATCGACAGCGCCATCGAGCCCAGGATGCGGATCTTGCTCGAGCGCTCCACCAGCTGCCGCGCAGCGACAAGCGAGCGTGGATTGCTCTCGAGCCCGAGCAGCTCGATGCGGCCGCGATCCTGCGGAGGCTGCACCTCCACGGGCCGGCCGGCGCGCCGTGCGCCTTGCTTGCGGATCGCAGTCCAGGACTCGCCGGTAACCAGGTTCACCACGCAGCCGACGACTGCATCGGCAACGTTCGGTCCATCGAGGAGGGCGAGCATGATTCCGAAAAGCGGCAACCCTTGTTTGGCGTTGAGGCTGCCGTCAACAGGGTCGACGAGCACGAGCGGGTAGTCGGCCCCGAAGCTGCGCCGGCCGGCCTCCTCGGAAAGCACTGAAAACTTCTCGCCGTCATCGGCCGCCGCCTGCAGCCTGCCGAAGACGACAGCCTCAGCCGCACGGTCGAGCTCCATCGTGCGATCGCCACCGGCGCCAACAGTGAGCGGCGCGCGCCCTGCCTCGGTTCCGGCCAATGGCTTGACTGTCTCGCTCACGTCAGCGCTGATTCGCTGGAAGAGTGCGAGCCAATCGGCGGGTTTCAGCGCGAGGCCTTTTAGAGCGGCAGCGGGCCGCGCTCGATCAGGATCGCCGGAGCTCAGGCAATCCCGGCGCCGCTGGAGAGCTGCGGATCCATCTTGCGACGGCGGCGGCGGCGGCGCTCCACGACGATGGTGGTGAGGAATGGCTGCTGCATCGCCCAAACCTTCTCAATCAGCTGCGGGATCGGAATGTCGTAAGGATTCTTGATCCCCAGCATCACGAGACGCTCCGCCGCGTAGTCGGTCAGCTCGGTCTTCTCGTGCAGGTTGAGCTGTTCGAGGGTTTCCAAGATGTCATCAAGGCGGCGCAGAACCTGGCGCCGCTCCGGGTCTTCCCGCTGGAGCATCGCTGACAGCTTACTTGCTTGCTGCAGAGGTCAGGGCGAGGCTCACCTCGCCCGGACGCTCGAACTGCAACCAGTGGCCGGCTCCTTGCAATACCTCGAGCCGGTATTCGCCTGCGACGTGTTTTTCGGTTTCCTCGGCGGCGCGCCTGCCCAAAGCGGGGTCCTCGTCGCCCCACAGGAGCACCGTCGGCATCTTGATCGGCCCGATCTCGGTGAGCGCCGCCCAGGCGCCACCGCTGCCGGAGCCGAGGTTGGCGCGGTAGTAGTTGAGCGCCGCCGTGAGGCGGCCCGGCCGGCTGACCGAGCGAACGAAGTGGTCGATCACCTTGTCGGGGACGGCGTCGCCGCTCGGACCAGAGCGAAACATCTGTCTGAATCGTCGGAACTCGTCGTCAGACAGCACTCGCTCGGCCTTTCCCGCCTCGAGGAAGAGTCCGACGTAGCGCGAGCGCGCCTGCTGATCCTCATCGTCGCGGCTGGCGGCGGCGAGCGCGGCGGGGTGAGGTACCGATAGAGCCGTCAGTGTCTTTGTCATTTCGGGATACCGGCCGGCGAAGAACCATGCCACCATCGCGCCCCAGTCGTGACCGGCGACGTGGGCGGCAGGGCGTCCGAAGGCCGTGATCATGAAACGCACGTCGTCGGCGAGATGATCGATCGAATAGCTTTCTACGTCTTCCGGCGCATCGCTGAGTCCATAGCCCCGTAAGTCCGGCGCGACAGCGAGGTACCCGGCCTTCGCCAGTGCGTCGAGCTGATGCGACCACGACTCAGCGCCTTCCGGGAATCCATGCAGCAGGATGAATAGCTCTCCGTCCGGCGGGCCGTCGACCATAGTGCGAAAGCGGAGACCGTTGGCCTTGACCATGTGCTGGCTGGCTGTCATTTGATGAGGTGAGGCCGGAGGGCCGGCCGAGAGATTCGGTGTCCAGGTGGTCCAGCTGCTAGGCGCGACCGAGTAGCGGAGCGCGCGCATCCGTGGATGCGTAAGCGAGCAACGGAGGGCGCAACGACGCAGATGGGCCGCATGGGCGCCGAAGCTCCGGTTGGCATCTCCGGCCTCACCTCAACTTCTTGATGAAGTCTGCGGCGACGTCGAGAGCCTGGTCGAGGACGGCGAGCAGTCCGTGACCCTGGCCTTTGAAGATCTCGAGTCTCGCGTTGGGGACGAGCTTCACAGCCTCCTTGAGAAGCTCGAGGCGCGCGAAGGGGTCGCGGTCGCCACTCAAGAAAAGGGTCGGACAGCGGATCGAGGGCAGGTGCTCGGTCCTGAGCTGCTCGGTGAATCCAGGGCGGTGCAGTGGATAGGAGAAAAGGATCAGCCCGCCGAAGTCCGCTTCGATCGCAGCCATGCTCGCGACCCTGCCGCCGAACGACTGGCCTCCCCCGATAACGTCGTGCCCGCTACCGGAGGCCTTGATGAACACGGGGAGCGCGCGTTCGGCGGTTCCTTTCGGCAGGTCGACAGCGATTGCATCGATTCCTCGACGCTTGAAACCGACGACGTAGGGTTTCATCGAAGCTGCGTTGCCGGATGCACCGTGACCGAGGACAACTCTCATCGGCGATCGCCTAGTTGAGCGATGCGATGCGCTGTTGGTCCAACCACTCGCGCGAAATCTTGACCTCTATGCGACTTATGCACAGGGCGCACCAGACAATTTCACAACGCTCGCATGCGATGTGTTGATGGTCCTTCGAGAGGTCCATGTGCATGGTGAAAGTGCCGCACTCGAAACATTTCACTGGACACTTCACGAAAAAAAATCTTATCAACCCCTTGACGTACACGTGACATTCCGGTATCAAAACAACTTGTATGGCGTTGCGACACTTCGTTGTCACCACAGAGACGACTGTGCGCGACCCATTTCGTAGAACCGCCAACGTCATGGAGACCTCGTCATTGAGGCTCCACGGCGAACCCCGATGGGTCACAGCGATGGGACTCATCGGGTCGTAAAAATAGCGAAGGAGGTAATGAATGATGGCTGCTAAGAAGAAGGCTGCAAAGAAGACTGCTGCCAAGAAGAAGCCGGCTGCTAAGAAGAAGAAGTAGTAACAACTTCTTTTTCTTTTTTCGTTAGTTAGTGTGAGCCGGGGTTCTGTGGAGCCCCGGCTCTCCTCTTTGATGTCGGTCCTTTCATGAAGCGCGTGACAGTACCAAGCGAAGGAGGTGAAGTGAAATGGCTGCCAAGAAGAAGGCTGTGAAGAAGGCTGTGAAGAAGGCCGTCAAGAAAGTCAAGAAGGCCGCAAAGAAGAAGAAGAAGTAGTAGTCGCTCTTGAGCCGGGGTTCTGATGAGCCCCGGCTTTTTTCTGTCCTTTTATATGCCTCTTGACTTACGAACATTTGTTCGATAGTCTTCGAGCACCTCCTCCTCTCCTGCGTCTTCACCCGGAGGCTCAAAAAAGATGCAGGAAACCCAGCTCGACCATGCCATCAGTGCGATCCGGGTGCGCTTCGGCAGCCAGGCGCTGACGAGGGCGGCGGAACTGCCGCCCCCGCAGCCCTGGCCGAGTTGCACTCCACTCGATCGTTTGACAGGAATTGGAGGCCTGCCTCGCGGCAGGCTCACTCTCATGACGGGAAGCGGAACCAGCGGCAAGCTCACGCTCGCCCTGGCGATGCTCGCCGCCGCCACCCGCGAGTTCGCTCACGCCGTGGTGATCGACAGCGGTTCATTTGATCCATGGGCCCTGCTGCCGTTCGATCCTGACTTGAGCTCGCTCACAGTCGTGCGACTGAGAGGAGAACCTGCCGGCGAGGCCGCGGCGGCGCTGGCCAAGGCCGGCGCCGGCTTCATCCTTTTAATGGGCGAGGTTCCAGAGCCCTGGCTCGGACCGCTGGAGGCTGGGGCAAACCGCTCCGGGACAGTGCTCGTGGGGGTGGTCGATGCGCCAGGGCGGGCATTCGCCCATGCCTCGAGCCTGAGCCTCGGCTTTTCCCAAACAGGTTGGATCGTGGAGCGCGAGCAGCTCGTCGGGTTGCGCACTGTTGCGCGCTGCCTCAAGAACCGGGTGGCGCCGCCGATCGGAGAAGCCGAGCTGGAGATTCGCTATCCCCTGAGCGCTCAACTCTTCCTGCAGCACGCTGTTCACGAAGCACCGCATCAAGTGGCAGAGCTGGAATGCGAGTCTGCTGCGGTCTGATCGGTCACCTCGAGCTCGCTCAACGCCGTGACCTCTATGGAGGGCCGGTCGTCGTCGGTGATTGGGATCTGGACGAACGCGTCGTCGCAGCTTCAGAAGAAGCGTTGCCTTTTGGAGTGCTGACAGGGATGCCACTGCGCCAGGCCGAGCATCTCTGTCCGCAAGCGACATTCATCTCACCCGACCCGGTTGCGGCCGCGCAGCTTCGCGAGCTGATCGCGTCTGCGCTCTACGACCTCGCTCCCGTTGTCGAGGTACGCGAGGAAGGCGTCGCGTGGTTGGAAGTGAGTGGAGTGCCAAAACCTGGCGAATCGATCCGCGAAGCGCGGCGGCGCCTTCGCGCGGCGATCGGACGCGAGCCACGCCTCGGTCTCGCCCCAGGACCTTTCTCCGCCCGCCTCGCGGCGGCTCGCGCGCGGCCGGGCCGCCTCATGCGCGTCGAAGATGCACGCGCGTTCCTCGCCCCTCACTCATCGCATGAGCTCCCGCTCGATGATGAGCAGCTCGAACGCCTGGACCTGCTCGGCCTGCGCACGCTGGGCGCGGTGGCGCGACTCGGTCAGCGCGAGCTGGAGAGCCAGCTCGGCCGCGCCGGAAGGCACGCGGTCCTGCTCGCGCGCGGCCTCGAGCCTGATCAGCTCACGCCGTGGCGACCACCGGAATTCACCAGCGCGCATCGCCAGTTCGAGCCACCTGTTGAGGACCGCGAGGCTTTGCTCTTCATCGCCCGAGCGCTTTGCAGCGACCTCGCTGATGAGCTCGGCCTGCGCGGAGCGGGCGCCAAGCATGTGCGCGTTCGACTCCTTCTCGAATCGGCCGGGCGAGTGAAAGACGCCGAGGAACGCGACTCAATCGTGCGCCATCCACTCAGCAGCGCAGTCGAGCTCTTCGGCCTCATCGGCGCATGGATCAAGGAGTGGCAGCCATGCGCTCCGATCACCGAGCTGTGGATCGAGCTCCCAGTCATCGAGGGCGCCGGCCGGCGGCAGCTGCGGCTGTGGTCGGGCGGCGACGGCAACAGCGAGGAGGTGATCGCAGCGCTCGAGCGGCTGCAGGAACGGCATGGCGACGAGGTGGTTCACCAACCGCGACCGGCGCTCCTCTCCTCCCCCCTCCCCACGCGTCGCTTTGCATGACGATGCTCTTGTCGCCGCCCGCCCTGGTCGAGGTGACGCTGAGCGCCGACGGAACGCCCAGTTTCATCACTGGAGTGTTCAGCGGCTCGATCGACCCCATCGCGCGCTGGAAGGTCGAAACCGAATGGTGGAACGAGCTGGTCATTCGCGAGTACTGGAAGGCATTGCTCAACAGCAGCGTTCTTTGCGAGCTGTACCACGACCTGAACAGAGATGAGTGGTTCGTGGAGCGCGTCTATGACTAGAGAGTCAGAACGCCTGAAAAAGAAATGACCCCGCCGGTTCGCTTCGCTGGCTCCAGCGTCTGCCTTGCGGCTGATGCCAGATCCCTCGCACGTTCCCTTCGGGGCCGTTCATAACCGTAATTGCCGTGAAAGAAGACTGCAATCCCCGGGATTTGTCGCCAGGCTACGTCGCGTAGCTGCTGCGGCATGAACCCCTACGTCGAGCTGCACTGCCACTCCAACTTTTCTTTTCTCGACGGTGGGTCACATCCCACCGAGCTTGCATTCCGCGCCGCGGACCTTGGGATGCCCGCCCTCGCGATCACCGACCGCGGCGGGGTCTATGGCGCTGTCAGGTTTCTGCAGGCCTGCCGCAAAGTTGGAGTGAAAGCGCTCATCGGCACCACGCTCGAGGTCGATGGCGAGGACGTCGTGATGATCGCCCGCAACCTCCGCGGCTACTCCAACCTCTGTCGACTGCTCAGCCTGGCCCATGCCGATCAGCCGAAGGGTGAGGCACGCGCCGCGCTCGCCACTGTCGCCGAGCACCGTGGCGACCTGTTCTATCTCAGCGCGACCGACGACGAGATGCGCCTTCGCCGGCTGCAAGAGGCGCTGGGCAAGGAGGATGTCTTCAGCGAGCTGCACCACCACCTTCGCTCCGAGGACTCGTGGGTGCTCGAGGGCAGGGCGTCGATGGCCAGGCGCTGCGGAGCGCCTGTCGTGGCCACCAACCAGGTCCACTACCACGTGGCCGAGCGGCGCCGGCTGCATGACGTGATGGTCGCCATCCGTCACCGGGCGACTCTCGATGAGGCTCGGCCCCACCTCTTCCCAAATGCCGAGCACTTTCTGAAGGGCGATGCTGAGATGCGCTTGCTTTTCAAGGATCATGCAGAGGCGCTCTCGACACCCTGGGACATCGCGCAGCAATGCCAGCTCGAGCTCGACTTCCGCAAAGTTCGCTTTCCGGGGTACCCGGTCCCTCCTGGTGAGACGCCTTTCTCCTTCCTCTACAAGCTCTGCTTCGAGGGCGTGCGGGAGCGGTACAGGCCTATCACCCTCGAGGTCACGCGGCGGCTCCAACGCGAGCTGGAGGTGATCGAGAAGACCCGGCTGGCCGAGTTCTTCCTGATCAACTGGGACCTCATGCGCTTCGCGCGCGAGCACGGTGTGCCAGGGCAAGGACGTGGCTCGGCCGCTGACTCGATAGTCGCCTACGTGCTCGGCATCACCCGCGTGGATCCCATCGCGCACAACCTCCTCTTCGAGCGCTTCCTCCACGAGGAGATGACGAGCATGCCCGACATCGACATCGATTTCTCGACCGAGCACCGCGAGCAGGTGATCCAGTACATCTACGACAAGTACGGCTGGGAACGGACGGGGATGGTCTGTAACGTCGTCACCTTTCAGCCGCGGATGGCGATCAGGCAGGTCGGCAAGGCGCTCGGCTTCTCAAACGAGCTGCTGGACAGGCTCGCCAAAGGGGTCGACAGGTGGTTCACCGAGGACGTCGAGGATGCGATGACCGGCGCTGTGCCGCCGCCAGAGCTCAGGCCGAAGAGCTGGACGCAATTCCTCGAGCTGTGCCGCGAAGTGATCGATTTCCCTCGTCACCTATCCATCCACAACGGCGGCATGCTGGTCACCGGGGAGCCGCTCGTTGACATCGCGCCTGTCGAGCCAGCGACGATGGAGGGACGGCGGGTCATCCAGTTCAACAAGGACGACGTCGAGGACCTTGGGCTGATCAAGATGGACATGCTCGGCCTGCGGACTCTCTCGGTCGTCGCCGAAGCGCTGGAGCTGATCAGAGACACGTCAGGGACGCGACCGGACCTCGACCAGCTCCAGCTCGACGACCCGAAGGTCTTCGAGATGTGCAGCGCCGCAGACACCATCGGTGTCTTCCAGATCGAATCGCGCGCCCAGATGCAGACCCTTCCCCGCACGCGGCCCAACACCTTCAACGACCTGGTGGTCGAGGTGGCGATCATCAGGCCCGGGCCGATACAGGGCAACGCAGTCCACCCTTACATCAACCGTAAGCAGGGCCGCGAACCAGTCACCTATCCGCACCCTCTGCTGGAGAGGATCCTCAAGGACACGCTGGGGGTGATCCTCTACCAGGAGCAGATCATCGAGATCGCGATGAGCGTCGCGGGCATGACACCCGGCGGGGCTGATGGGTTTCGGCGCGCGATGACCCGCCACCTCAACCACGTCGAGATGTCGTCACTCGAGGGCGCATTCATCGAAGGGTGCCTCGCCAACGGTGTTTCACGCGAGGTGGCGGACCAGCTGTTCGCGGCTGTGCAGGGATTCGCTGTGTACGGTTTCTGCCGCTCCCATGCCGCCGCCTTCGCGCGCACGGCATACGAGACGGCATGGCTCAAGCTCAATCACCCTGTCGAGTTCGGCTGTGGCCTGCTCAACAACCAGCCGATGGGCTTCTACCACCCCAGCGTGCTGGTCGAGGACCTCAAGCGCCACGGAGTCAAGGTGCTGCCGGTTGACGTCAACCGCTCAGACATCCGCTGCCTGCCCGAAGCGATCGGCACAACTCTCGCGGGGCCCTCCCTCCCCCAGCCGACACACCA
>Ga0307312_10001501_pt1 | contig 11933 bp, 9 predicted proteins | sample ER_DNA_202_FD_194489 | JGI IMG/M metagenome (GOLD analysis project Ga0307312, IMG submission 194489) | Bulk soil microbial communities from the East River watershed near Crested Butte, Colorado, United States - ER_DNA_202 | ecosystem: Environmental > Terrestrial > Soil > Floodplain | place: USA...
GGTCATGATGTTGGGCACGAGTCCGTCGATCTTGAGCTTGCCTCGGAGCAGCTTTCCCGCCACTCCCCTACCGACTTCGTCGTAGTAGACAGGCATCCCCAGCAACCCGATTTTCAGGTTGCTCAGGCTCATGACAGTCTCTGCATCAGTTCGGATGGTGATCGTGCGACGCGGCTTGAGCCCGTTGTGGACTGTGAGCTTCCCACCCTTGAAATCCAGCGTCACACCCTCGTCGATGTCCGTGACCCATATGCCGACGCGCGCCACCAGTGAATCGAAGTCCTGCTCTTTTTCAGGGCGGCTGAGAACGTTGGCTTCGATCAGGCCGCCGAGCATCGACGCGAAGGCGCTCGGTTCCGCGTCGGCGTAATCGACAAGCTGTCGATCTTCGGTTTTTACTTTTCGTCGGGCCATTCGACCGGGATCCGAGTCGTGCACTCGGTCATTTCCTGTGACGCTTTCGTGTAGCGAACGATTGTCGGCAGATCGCCTTTCAGCTTGAGCTTGCCCTGAAGCATGCCTTTGGTCGCGTCGAGCTGCTTGGTAGCGACCTCCTTCCAGCGCGAGTAAGGCGCGGTGATAACGAAGTCGCACTTCTGGGCGTCGGCAGCGGGGCCGACCTTGACGTCTCGCGCCTCGCCGTCGAAGAGGTCCATGACGATGCCTCTCGCGTCGGCGAAATGCTTGTCAGGCTCGGCCTCGACGACCAGCCCGACCGTCCATTTCCAACCTTTGCCGGCGGCCTTGTAGGCAGATGATTTGTTGACCTCGTCCTTGAATGCTTCGGCCCACTCGGCCGAGAAAGCCTTGACCGCCATGTTCTCCTCCTCGTCCCAACCCGATGTCGTCTTTTGAGAGGCTACGCTACACCGGCCCGCAGAGGTCGCCCACCGCGACGCGGCCCGGGGCAACGACCGCGCAGTACACCCCCATGCAGGTATCGCTTGTCTGCGTGAGAATCCGCAGGAGCTCTGGGGATGTGGTGGTCGTGTCAGGGTCACGAGTGATTACAGCGCAGCGCTCGCACCGCTTGACCACCTCGAGCACAGCGGTGCCCGCGCGGATGTTGCGCCCGAGCCATCCGACCTCCTCCTCTGGCTCGAGGCCGTCAAGGTACAGGTTGGCTCGAAAGCGCCTGCGATCGACCGCGAAGCCCGACTCGAGCTCGAAAGCAGCGACGGTAGCCAGGTTTACCACCAACACTTGCGAGTCGTCGAAGTTGGTCCCGGCCCTGTCGCGAAGAGTAAGAGGGCGTGAGACAGCTTCAGCGAGCTCCGCGACGAAATGTTGATCGAGATGCCGGCTCTCGCCGGCAGGCGTCGCCACTTCGACCCCATGTGAGGCAAGCCGCGCCTTATAGGTCATGAGGCGAGCGTCCTGAGTGTTCGTCAGGAGCTTGCCCGCCCGGTTCACGGTGCCGTCCACCAGGGCCCAACGACGGTCGCCGTCCAAACCGCTGTCAGTCAATGAGACCGAATCCAGGGTCTCGCCGGCCATCGACTTGACGGGGTAGCGCCAGATCTCGGCGACCTTCCCAACCACGCGGCAAAGAGTACCGACCCACCGCACTCGGCCGGCTTTACGATCACCAGGTGACCGCGAACGGTCAGCCCTTTTACGAGCCGTTGTCAGCGCGCGACGCTTGGTTCTTGTATGCCGAGCGGCCGTCGACGCCGCTCGACCTGGGTACCGTTTACGTGTTCGAGAGCGGCTCGCGAGTACCAGGCGGGCGTGGCGCCCTTGGGATCGAGGCGACGATCAGGGAGCGCATCCACCTGGTCCCGCGCTACAGGCAGCGCATTCACCGCGCGCCCCTCAATTTCGCCCATCCGGTTTGGGTCGACGACCCCCATTTCGACCTTGGCGCGCACGTGCGCCGTGAGGTGCTGCCGCCCCCGGCCGATGGCGCAACTTTGCGCAAGCTGGTGATGCGAATTCTCTCGCGCCCCCTCGACATGCGCAGGCCTCTTTGGGAGATGACCATCGTGACCGGGCTGAGCCACGACCGCGTAGTGATCGTCAACCGCGCTCACCATGCGATGGTCGACGGCGTCTCGTCTGTCGACATCCTGACGCTCCTCCTCGACCTCACTCCGGAGAGCTATACCCCGGAACCCCTTGAGGTGGACTGGTGGCCGCGCGCCGCGCCGACCAGCTGGCAGCTGATCAGGCCATTGCTCTGGAACGTCGGCGCTCAACGCAAAGATGAGAGGACGATGGTTCCGGCGGTGTGGAACACCACTCGCGTGCCGTGGAAGAGCCTGTTCACGCTGAGCGGCAAGATGGTGAGCCGGCGACCTGATTTGTTCTTCAACCAAAGGATCGGCACGCAGCGGACCGGCCGCGGCCTGAAAGTACCGCTGTCCGCTTTCAAAGCTCTGAAGGAACGGTTCGGCTGCACAGTCAACGACGCTGTCCTCGCAGTGGTGTCCGAAGGCCTGCATCGTTGGTTCAAGCGCCGCGGCGAGAAGGTCCCTGAGCGGGTGCGCGTTTTCTGCCCCGTGAGCGTCCGCGTCGACGGCGACCGCGGCCGTCTCGGCAACCAGATCAGCGGGATGGTGCTGGAGCTACCGACCGGCGATCTCACCATCGAGCAGCGTTTGCGAAGCATCAAAGTAACGACGGGCGACCTAAAGCGGACCCGACAGGCGGTCGCAGCAGACAAGCTGGCAGGTCTTGCCGACTGGGCACCGCCGACGCTCCTTGTCTTGGCGGGACGTTTGATGTCCAACCCGCAGGGCGGCGCCAACATCAACGTGACCAACGTACCTGGGCCGCAGTTCCCGCTCTACTCAGGCGGGGCCGAGCTCCTGGAGGTGTGGCCCTTCGCGCCTTTGTATCCGTCGATGGGTCTGGGTGTCGCGATCGTCTCGTACAACGGAGATGCGTACTTCGGGTTGACGGCGGACCCGGGCATAGTGCCCGATGTCGAGGAATTCACCGCCATGCTTCGCGAAGCCGCCGCCGAATGCGCGGCCCTTGCCGCAGGAGCTCAATCGGCCTGAGGTTCAGCTCTCGAGTGTGAAGCGGATGGTGTTCGCGCCGATGGCTATAAGGTCACCGTGGCCAAGCTGCTTTTCAATCACCGGCTCGCCGTTCACGAGCGTTCCGTTCGTGCTGCCGAGGTCGCTGATCCAGAAAGCGCCGCCACGCACCTCGATCCTGCCGTGCCGGCCTGAGGTGGCGGGATCCCCCACCACCACGTCGTTGTCAGGCGCGCGGCCAACAGTGACCATCTGGTTCGGAAGCGCAACGATCCGCCCGGCGAAGGGCCCTGATTCGAACGTGAGCTTGGCGGGATAGCCGGCACCAGCGGCGATCACCTCTGGGGGCAGCGCCCGCAGCGATACCGTTTGCTTCGACTCCGCGGCGTCCGACGGCTGCCACGCGGGAATGATCGAGGTGGCTTCTTCGGAGAAGTTGGGCTGTGCGGGCGGCTCGCCATTGCTTGGCGCCTCGGTGGGAGCCCCGTGCGGCCAGGCGATGATCGTCTCGACCACCCGACCTGGCGAAGGAGCTGGCGCCGAGGCTGATACTTCAGCCGGCTCGGGAAACGCGGGCTCGGGCTCGTGCTGGGCCGGCTCGGCGGCAGGCGCGACAGGTTCTGTGGCGGTCGCGACTGGCTGAGGTGCAGCCTCAGCACTCTCCGTCACCATGGGCGCGGGCTCTGGAAAGACCGGTTCTGGCTCGGGGAATACAGGCGGGGCGTCCATCTCGACCGGACTGGGCGCCGCCTGCGGTGCAGTTGCCTGCCAGCTGTCAGGGGGTGCTTCTTGCGGCGCAACCGCGTGGACCTCGGCAAAGGGCTCTGCATCGGGGATCGTTGCAACTACGTCGGCGTCAGGTGGTGGCTCGACGGCGACGTCGAACGGCTCCGCATCGGGGGCGAGCACGACTGCCTCGGGGTCGACTTCAGATTCGACCGCATGGAGCTCGGCGACGACGGCCATTTCCGCAATCGCGGGCCAGGCCTCAACCGTTTCCTCCATGTTCGTGAGCGCGGCCAGGTCGCGGGTCACAAGAGTCTGGGTGTCGGTCTCAGGTTCTCCGGCCCGCGCCATCTCAGGCTCGGGCGCCCGTGCAGGCTCTGGCTCGAGCGGCCGCTCGGACGCAGAGGCGCCGAGAAAGCGTTCGTACCAGCCGGCAATGCGCCGCAAACGTTCGACTCGACGATCCGGCCGGCCGCTGCGCGAGACGTCATGCGACTCCTCTGGGAACCGAACCAGCTCGACAGTCTTGCCCAGCAGGCGCATCGCGCCGAACAGTTCCTCGGACTGGGAGATGGCGCAGCGCAGGTCCATCTCTCCGCAGGTCAGAAGTAGCGGCGTCTTGATGTTCTGAACGTATCGAATCGGAGAGCGACGCCAGAGTTCGTCGAGGTCCGGCCAGGGTGGCGGACCGAGCTCCAATGTGCCCCAGATCACGATGTCGTGCTGTGCGTATTCGCTCACCAGGTTGGAGATCGACCGCATCGAGACCGCTGCCGCGAAACGGCCCGTCTGGCTGATCACCCAGTTCGTCATGTAGCCGCCGTACGAGCCCCCGCCGATGCCCATCCGGTTCGTATCGACGGCGCCCGTCCGTTCAATGAGCTGATCGACAGCTGCCATCAGGTCGATGTAGTCCTTGCCGCCCCAGTCGCGGACAACTTCTTTGCGGAATCGCTCGCCGTATCCATCGGACCCTCGCGGGTTGGTGTAGAGAACCAGATATCCCATCCCCGCCAGGATCTGAAGCTCATGGAAGAACGCCCATCCGTACTGCGCGTGCGGCCCGCCGTGCACCGCGAGGACTAGCGGGTGCAGCTTTCCGGCGTCGAACTTCTCGGGTTTGAGGAGCCACCCTTCGATCACCCAACCGTCCGGAGCAGTGAACTGGTGGCGCTCAGGCTGCGCGACATAACGCTCGCGAAGCCACGGGTTGAGGTCCGTTATCCGGGCTTCAGCCCCCTGCATGACGATGTGAAGCTCGCCAGGGTTGCTCGCGTCGGACGCGCATAAGGCGAAGGCTCCCGGCTTGACGTCGAAATCGAAGATCCGCCGCGAGCCGCCGGCCTCGGGCCACACGTTGCCGTCGAGGTCGCACGAGTAAAGGCTGGTGACGCCAGGGCCGCTGGAAAGAAAGTAGACGCGATTTCCGTCCTTCGACCAGCGCAGGCGGAAACCGCCGTGCCCACCTCGCATGTCTGAGATCACGGTGTCGCTCACCGCCTGGTCGAGCGAGAGTGTCAGGCAGCGAGGAACGCCACCGGCCGACGGCACGATCCACAGCCGTTCGACAAGGCCGCCTTCGAGGCCATTCGGAGCAACAAACGCGACCAGGTCCCCGCGCGGCGACCACGAAGGCGAGCTCAGGTAGTAGCCGCCCGTGAGCTTTTCCCGATTGCCGCCTAGATCGACCACGTAAAGGTTGAGCTCTCGCTGTAAGTCAGAGTCGTGCTCCGCATTCCCGGCCACGACCAGCCTCGTGCCGTCCGGCGACCAGTCAAAGCTCGCAACATCCCATGCGCCGCGCGTCAGCTGTTGGGGCTCGCCTCCGCCGGCGGCCGCTACGAAGAGGTGATGGTTGCGGCCATCAGTGAACCCCTGGCCGTCGTGCTTGTAGTCGAGCCGCCGAGCCACCCTGACGACAGGCGTACGCCGCACCTGCTCCTTGCTATCCGGCGCCCTGGGGTCGTCGACCACCATCTCGGGGTCACCGACCACCACGCCGATGAACGCGACATACCTTCCATCAGGAGACCACGATGGACTGGCAGCTCCTTCGGGCACCGAGCTGAGCTGGTGCACTCCCCCGCCGGCAATGTCCAGCACGTAGACCTGGTCCGCCGCACCGGTCCGGCTCACAAAAGCGAGGCTCCTGCCGTCTGGCGACCACTCCGGCGAGTGATCGCGACGTGTGCCTACCGTTGCGTCGACTGGTTCCTGGTCCAGCAGGCGGCGGACGACAATCCGGCTCCTGTTCTGACGCGACTCCGCGTCTGCCCAGCCCACCTGGTAGGCGATTCGCTCGCCATCAGGGCTCAGGCGGACGTGGTCGATCCAGCGGAAACGGTAAAGGTCGTCAGCGCCAATGGGTGCGGGCACGGCGTCCCCCGATTGTAAGTGTGCCCAGCGGTGGCAGCGCGCCAATCGGCGGCAAACCTGGTCAGGGCGCGGACTCGTTTGCCCCGTCGACGTACCTCCAGGTGGTAAACCAGTCGAGATGGATGCAGCCAGTCCGGTCCTGGACTCGCCTTCGCGCGCCAAGGGCGCAGGCCGTCAGGCGGCTCTCAGAGGGTTTGGCTGGGGAGCGCTGGCAGGCCTGGTGCTGGTGACCTTGATGTATCTCGCGAACCTTGTGCTGGGGCTGCGGCCACTCCCGCAGCTGCTAAACCAGCCGCTGCTGTCCATCATGCCCGGGTTCGTGTTCGGGTTCCTGATCGACACGCTGCAACATGCCGGCAAGGTGGTCGAGGAGCTCGGACTCATCGTCGCCATGGTGGTCGGACTCGGCGTGCTCGGCGCGGCATGGGGCGTGGCCGGCCTTCGCTGGCATTCGCAACATTCAGCGCTCGCCTTCGCCGCCGCCGGCTGGGTCGTGGTGGCGCTGGTCATCCTGCCGATCTCCGGCGCCGGCTTTCTGGGCCTGGTCGACGGGCCGGCCACGCCATTGATCTGGGGCGCACTTTTTGCCGTTTACGGCGTCGTCCTCCAGATGGGCGGGGAAGCCCGAGGCGTTTCGGCCTCGACCGACCTCGGCCGTCGCCGGATGTTGGGCATCCTGCCGGTAACGATTGGGGTCGTCAGCCTGGGCGTGCTCTCGTTGCGGCTCGTGCCCGATTGGTTCAAGGCCATCTTCAACCCACCCGAGGCAGGCCTCCATGGCATCTCGCCCGAGGTGACTCCAGTCGAGAATTTCTACGTCGTGTCGAAGAACTTCAGCGATCCGACAGTCGACCTACAGACTTGGACACTGAGTCTCGGCGGGTTGGTCGACAAGCCTCAGAAGCTCTCTATGTCCGACCTTCGCGGACTGCCGAGCACCACCGAGTACGTGACTTTGGAATGCATCAGCAACAACGTTGGTGGCGAGCTGATGAGCACCGGCAGATTCACTGGAGTGAGCGTCCGCGATCTGCTTGCGCGGGCAGGTGCTCAAACCGGCGGAACGTGGGCGGCATTCAGCGCGAGCGACGGATACGCGGAGAGTCTTCCGCTCAGTCTCCTCCAGGGCGCTCCGGAGATCCTCGTCGCCTACGACCTCGATAGCGCGCCGCTACCGAGGGGGCATGGCTTTCCAGCCCGAATGTTGATTCCAGGCCATTACGGCATGAAGGGGCCTAAGTGGCTCACCACGATCAACGTGGTCGACCGCGAAAGTGGCGGGTACTGGGAGCAGCAGGGTTGGGACCACAACGCGGTGGTCAAGACCACCGCGCGGTTCGACGTCCCGCGGGATGGCTTCATCCTCAAGCAGGGGCTCGTGTCCCTGGCGGGCGTGGCGTTTGCGGGGACGCGCGGAATTTCCAGGGTCGAGTACAGCACCGACGCAGGCCAGACCTGGCGTGAGGCTTCCTTCAAGCCGCCCCTGTCGCCGCTGACGTGGGTACTGTGGCAGGCTGACTGGACGCCGGCCTCGGAAGGCGCGTACGACCTAAGGGTGCGGGCGACCGACGGCACGGGCGTCATTCAAACCTCGAAGACGGCCGCCAGCTACCCCAGCGGCGCGAGTGGATATCACACGGTGCGAATCGCGGTCTCTAAAGCCTGAGGGCCCCCATCCGGCTGCGCCCGCTTCGCCGGCGGAGCCTCCCTCCCCGGCGAGCGGGAGGGGTTGGTCCGGCTTGTGGCCGGACCTATGTGCCACGCCTTACTTCATGGTCCAGAGGGCTTTCATCGTGTCCCAGCCCATCTTGAACATGCCCTCCTTGCGGACCATCTTCAGGATGTTCGACTGCTTCTGCCACTTGGAAATCCCATCCACCCTGAAGAACTCGTCAAGGGCCTTGTCGGCGACCTGAGGGTACTTGGTCAGCATCTGAGGGTTGTGCTCGAGCAGGGGGACGGCGCCGTCGTACTTGCGCATATCGGCCATGATCCACGAGTTGTCGAGCTTGCCCTTGTATTCGGCGAGCCGGCGCTCGGAGAAATCGTCGACCTCTTTGGCGTGGATCACGGTCTCGCCGGCCAGCCGGCCTGAAACCATCGCAAGGTTGGATCCCTCGCGGTGGACCGGGTTCGACAGCATCGCGGCATCGCCGCAGACGAGGTAACCCGGGCCGTAAACCTTCGGGATCCCCCGGTGCCCTCCCTCCGGGATCAAGTGGGCGAGGTACTCGACGGTCTCCGCGCCTCGAAGAATCGGCTTCACCGCCGGGTGATTCTTGAAGTGCTCCATGAGGTCGTTGGGACTTCGAAGGGTTGCGTTGAACTCGCTCAATAGAGCCCCACCACCCACAGACAGTGTGTCCTTGTTCGTGTAGATGAACATGAAGCCGGACATGCCCATGGTCGAGTCGCCGAAGCATTCGATTGTGCAGCCCTCGCCCGGGTCGCAGTTGAAGCGTTCCTCAATCAAGCCTGAGTCGAGCTGCATGATCTCCTTGACCGCCATGGCGACCTCGTTGGGTCGCAGCTTGCGACGCAGCGGCTTGCCGCCGATGACGGTTTTTTCGAGCAGTCCCGTGCCGAGGCCAATGCCTTCGCACACGATCACCACATCCGCGAAGACGTCGTCTCCGCGGCCAGTCCCGACACCCACCACGCGGCCTTCCTTGACGATTAGTCGATCAACGACAGTCTCGGGAACGACTACAGCGCCTGCCTTCTCAGCCTGCTCTGCGAACCACGCATCGAACCTCGCGCGCAGTACCGAGAAGGAGTGAGGGTGCTCGCGATTGCGAAGGTTCTTGTAGTCGATGCCGATGGTCGCCTCCGGCGTCATGATCCACCGGCGCTCTTCGATGATGGGGCGCTCGAGCGGCGCCTGTTTCCAATCGTCTCCTACGATCTCCTCGAGGTAGTGGCTGTAGAGGATGCCGCCCATCACGTTCTTGGATCCGGGCTTTGCTCCGCGCTCGAGGAGGGCGACCTGCAGGCCGGCCTTGGCCATCGTGATCGCGGCCGCAGTGCCCGCGGGCCCCGCTCCGACAACCACCGCGTCGAACTTTTCGTCGTCGGCCATTGATGCAACATCGTAAGCCGTGAAACTCGTAGGGCTCACAGGAGGCGTGGGGTCGGGCAAGTCGACGGTGGCCGCAATGCTGCGTGAGCTAGGCGCCACAGTGGTCGACGCTGACGAAGCGGCACATGCCGTCTACGAGCCAGGGACCCAGGGTTTCGCGGCGGTGGTAAGGGAGTTTGGCGAGAAATTCGTCAGCGACGGACGCATCGACCGAAAACGTTTGGGCGAGCTGGTCTTCAAGGACGCTGACGCGCGGCAGCGTTTGAACGTGATAGTTCACCCGCTCGTGCGAGAGTGGATGGCCGCGCGGACCGCCGAGGCGGCTGAACGCGGCGCCGGGGTCGTCGTCCAGGACGTCCCTCTGCTTTTCGAAAATGGGCTTGAGCGGCTGTTCCCGGTGGTTGTGCTGGTCTGGGTTCCGCGGGAGGTCCAGATCGATCGCCTGGTCAGCGGCCGCGGCTTCAGCCGTGAGCGGGCCAGCGAGGTGATCGCCGCCCAGATGCCGATCGACGAAAAGCGCGCCCGAGCCCAGCACGTGATCGACAACAGCGGCGCAACGGAGTTGACGCTCGCCCAGGTGCAGCGTCTCTGGGAGGAGCTGGCCGGGTAGGCGCCCGGCGCAGCCGATCTAAGTCAGGCGGCTCCCTCTTTGCGGAGGGCGTCCAGGCGGCCCGAATCCACCCCTACCTCGGCGAGGATCTCCGCGGTGTGCTCGCCAAGCGCCGGCGGGTCAAGGCGCCGCCACTTTGCGCTTATCGAAATCGCGGGGCGTACCTCGACGCCTGTCCGCTCTCGGCTGATCAACCCTCTTGCAGCGACCTGGGGATGAGAGGACACCTCATCGAGGTCGAGGACCGGCTCGCAGCAGACATCGAGGCCGGCGAGCTTTTGCTCCCACTCGGAGCGCGACCTCGAGGAGAAGGCGGACTCCATGGCTTCGTGCACCCGGATGCCATCCTGCCCTTCGGCGAACTGGAGCTCGAACAGGTCAGGCCTTTCGATGGCGTCACACAGAGTGGCCCAGAACTTGGGCTCCAGGGCGCCGACGCTGTAGAAGCCGCCATCCCTGCAGGCATAGATGCGGTAGCACGCGTACCGACCGGCCAGCCGCTGGTCGCCTCGACTGACCCGCTCGCCGCCGCCGAGGGCCGCCATCGCGAGGGCCAGCCAGGTCACCGCCCCATCCATCATCGAAGCGTCGATCCACCGGCCCTCGCCTCCGCGCTCCACGCCGACGAGCGCCCCTAGAATCGCAACCGCCGGCTGAAGTCCACCGCCTCCGATGTCGGCGACCTGGACCGATAGCGGAGCCGGCGGGCCTTCGCGCTCGCCGTTGAGACCGAGCGCGCCGGCCGTCGCCATGTAGTTGATGTCGTGTCCGGCGCGCGCGGCAAAAGGGCCGTCCTGGCCGTAGCCGGTGATGGAGCACATGACAAGCTTTGGATTGCGCACATGGAGCACGTCCCAGCCGAGCCCCAGACGTTTCATGACCCCCGGCCGATTGCCCTCGACAAGCACCGAAGCTTGCTCGACGAGGCGAAGGAGCAGGTCCCGTCCAGCCTCCGACTTGAGGTTCAAGGTGAGGCTGCGCTTGTTGCGGTTGAGGGCGTTGAATAGGGCGCTCTGACCTTCGACGAGCGGGGGCGTCCAACGCATGAAGTCGCCTCCGGTGGGGTCTTCGACCTTGACCACGTCGGCCCCCATGTCCGCCAGCAGCATGGTGCAGAAAGCGCCAGGCAGGAGGCGGGTCAGGTCAAGGACGCGGATTCCGGTGAGAGGCATGTTAGAAACAGTAAAAGGTCCGGCTGATCGCCGGACCTCGCCGCGTCCGCAGCGGACGCGTTCGCGTCCCCTCCCCCATCCCGTCCCCCCGGAGCGGGGAGGGGACTTCGCAAACTCAGCGCGAACTGAGCTTCAACCGCGACATTTTGGGGGTCCCCGTGCGTTAATACGGCATGAAGGACTCCCGTTCCACTATGCGATCCAGCAACCAACATCTCGGTGAGATGACGATCAAGGTGCCCGCGCCGTTTGCGGGGATCTCTGATCTCGGCTTCACCGCCCAGTACCGGGCGCAGAACCTGAGTGAGCCTTTGCGCGATGTGCCCCTACTCATCGAAGGGCCACGCCCACCCATTCGGCGCCTGGCCGAGCTGCTTCAGCTTCTCCGTCACGCCGAGGCATCTGGATATGCATGGAGTGATCCCGTCATGCTCAGCGATGAGGTGGTGGTGCTCGCTTTTCGCGACCGCAGCCTCACCGGCCAAACGCTGTCAGACGGTGCCCAAGCGTCAGCAAGCTACGTGCTCAACCTGGTTCGTCCCGTCGTGTTCGCGTTCCTGAAGGACTGCGCGGGAATCGCCCATTTGCGACTCTCAGACGTAATCGAGATGCGCGTCAGTGCAGATGGCGCCCCCAACTGGGAGGTGGCGATGCCGCTGACCGATATCGTCGAGCCCAACGGCGACAGGCTGCTGTGGCAGCTGGCGGGTTAGAGCTACTTAGAAGGAGACGGAGAAGGGCTTTTCTTCGGGGTCGCCGTCGGCTTCGCTGAAGCGGTTGGCGATGGCGTTGGGCTCGTGACCACACCGCTCGCCCGAGGGCTGGCAGTGATTGGAACCGTCGGCACCGACACTGCGTTCGGGCCCTGATTGGCGAAATACAACGCCAGCGGCACGACGATCATGCCGACGACGACTGTCAGCACGAAAGTCACGGCGCCCCACTCCCGCCTAACGAAAGCCCAGCTCACGAGGCGTGAATTCTAA
>Ga0307312_10001503_pt1 | contig 11930 bp, 11 predicted proteins | sample ER_DNA_202_FD_194489 | JGI IMG/M metagenome (GOLD analysis project Ga0307312, IMG submission 194489) | Bulk soil microbial communities from the East River watershed near Crested Butte, Colorado, United States - ER_DNA_202 | ecosystem: Environmental > Terrestrial > Soil > Floodplain | place...
TCCTGCTTGGCGGAATACGAGACGCCGGGAAACCGCCGCTATCACTCGGAGACGAACAGTTGCCCGGAATGCGGTCCCCATCTGTGGTTGGAGGCTCCCGAGCACCCCGGGCTTGCGCCCGGTATCAGCGGAGCCGCGCGACTGCTCGCCGACGGCAGGATCGTTGCGATCCGGGGGCTTGGCGGTTTTCACCTGGCCGTGGATGCGACGAACGAGGTCGCAGTGGCGCGGCTGCGCGCGCGCAAGCAGCGAGACGCAAAGCCGCTCGCGGTGATGGTTCGGACACTGGCGGAGGCCCATGCACTCGGCGCCGTCGGCGCGGATGAGACAGCGCTGCTCACGTCCACGCAGCGTCCCATCGTCGTGCTGCGCAAACGGGTGGATAGCCCGCTAGCATCAGCGATCGCGCCGGGGCTGGACAGCATCGGTGTGATGTGGGCGTACACGCCGCTCCACCACCTGATTTGCGATGCCGTGCGGCGGCCGCTGATCATGACGAGTGCGAATCTGAGCGACGAGCCGATCGCGATGAGCAACGAGGACGCGCAGCGACGCCTGTCTGCGATCGCCGATGCATTCCTGCTGCATGACCGTGAGATCGTCGCCCGCTACGACGATTCCGTCGTCCGCGTCGCGGGCAGGGTGCCGGTGTTCCTGCGCCGGGCGCGCGGCTATGCGCCGTTACCGCTGCGACTGCCGGTGCCAAGCCCGCGCCCGCTCCTGGCCGTCGGCCCGCATCTCAAGAATACGTTTACACTCGTGCAGGACGCCGATGCCTACGTCAGCCAACACATCGGTGATCTGGAAAACCTGGAAGCGCTGGACCATTGGCATGCGGCGCTCGACGCCTACCGCCGGCTGTTTCGCATCGTGCCCGAAATAGCGGTTCGTGATCTTCATCCTGGCTACCTGTCGACGCGTCTGGCAGAGGAGCTGGGACTCGAGCCGGTCATGCCCGTGCAGCACCACCACGCGCATATCGCTGCCGTGCTCGCGGAGCACGGGATGACGGAGCGCGTGATCGGGATAGCGTTCGACGGTACCGGCTACGGCGACGACGGCAATGTGTGGGGCGCCGAGTTCCTCGTCGCCGACCTGACACGGTATGAGCGGGTCGGCCAGCTGCGCTACGCCCCCATGCCGGGAGGCGATCTGGCCGCCCGCGAGCCGTGGCGCGCCCTCCTGGGCTACGGCGCGCTCCAGCCGGATGCACGCCTGGGCATGCACGCGTTGGCCGGCATCCGTCCGGAGCTGCAGGACATCGCGAAGCGGCAGATCGCCGGCCGGCTCAACGCGCCTCTCGCATCGTCGATGGGACGGCTGTTCGATGCCGCCGCCGCGCTTTTGGGAGTCTGTCAGGTGAGGCAATACGAAGGACAGGCTGCGATGCAGCTCGAGGCGCTGGCGGGCGACGGCGCGGCGCGGCCGCTGCCGTTCCCCGTGACGGCGACACCACAGGGTACGTGGATTCTCGAGCCGGTGCCTCTGCTCGCGGCACTCGGCGAGGAGCTCGCCCGCGGCGCGACAGTGCCCAACCTGGCTGCACGATTCCACGAGAGCGTGTCGGCAGGCGCGGCGGAGCTGGCTGCGCGGCTGGCAGCCGACGCCGGGCTGGGAACGGTCGCGCTGGGCGGTGGCTGCTTTCAGAACGCGCGGTTGCTCGTCTCCCTGACCGCGAGGTTGGAAGCCCGCGGTCTCCGCGTTCTCGCTCCACGACGGCTCAGTCCGAATGACGGCGCGATCAGCTACGGACAGGCGGCGGTCGCGGCGAGTCGACTTCAAGGAGCGTCATGATGTGTTTGGCCATTCCGGGCCGGATCGTCGAGCTGCGAAATGTGCAGGGGCTGCCGATGGGATTGGTGGACTTCGGGGGCGTGCGTCGAGAGGTGTGTCTGGCGTATGTCGCGGATCAAGTCCAGGTCGGCGATTATGCCCTTGTGCACGTCGGGTTTGCAATCTCCAAGGTCGACGAGGACGAAGCACGGCGCACGTGGGAGGTCCTGCGCGAGATGAGCCAGCTCGATGAACTGGAACAGATGAAGGAGGACGCGTCATGAAGTATCTGACCGAGTATCGGGACCCGCAGGTCGCGCGCGCGCTCGTCGCCGAGATCAAGAAGACGGCCACGCAACGCTGGGTCCTGATGGAGGTGTGCGGCGGTCAGACGCACACCATCGTCAAGCAGGGGCTGGACGAGCTGTTGGGCGATGTAGTCGAGATGGTGCACGGGCCGGGATGTCCTGTCTGCGTGACGCCGCTCGAACAGATCGACAAGGCGCTGGCGCTCGCGGCGCGGCCGGATGTGATCTTCACATCGTTCGGCGACATGCTGCGCGTGCCCGGCAGCGACTGTGATCTGTTGCAAGTTCGCGCCCGTGGCGGCGCGGTCCGGATCGTTTACTCGCCGCTCGACGCACTGGAGTTGGCCCGCAGGAATCCCGATAAGCACGTCGTGTTCTTCGCGGTCGGTTTCGAGACGACCGCGCCGGCCAACGCCATGGCCGTCTGGCGCGCGCACGAGCTCGGCGTGAAGAACTTCAGCGTGCTCGTCTCGCACGTGACGGTACCCCCGGCGATGGTGGCGCTGCTCGACGCTCCCGACAACCGCGTCCAGGCGTTTCTCGCCGCAGGCCATGTCTGCACCGTCATGGGGTGGACCGAGTACGAGCCGATCGCCTTGAAGTATCGCGTGCCGATCATCATCACTGGATTCGAGCCATTGGACATTCTCGAGGGCATGCTGCTGGCCGTGCGCCAGCTTGAAGCGGGGCGGCACGAAGTCGAGAACCAATACGCGCGCGCCGTGCGCCGAGAGGGCAACCAGCCGGCGCAGGATCTCGTCGCGCGCGTCTTCGAGCTCGTGGACCGCAACTGGCGGGGGATCGGTGGGATTCCGCGCAGCGGGCTGGGCGTGCGCGAGGAGTTCGCCGCCTTCGACGCCGAACGGCGGTTCTCCGTAGGAGAGATTCGCACGGCGGAGCCGACCGTGTGCCGCGCCGGTGACGTGCTCCGCGGTGTACTCAAGCCTACCGAGTGCCCGGCGTTCGGAAAGCTCTGCACGCCGGACCATCCGCTCGGCGCGCCGATGGTCTCCTCCGAGGGAGCCTGCGCCGCCTACCACAACTATGGCCGCTTCCGGAGCGCCGTATGACGATCGCCTGCCCCCTCCCCGCAATCGACACAGAGCGGATCCAGCTGGGCCATGGCTCCGGCGGCAAGATGAGCGCGGCCCTGCTGCGCGACCGATTCCTGCCGCATTTCTCGAACGACATCCTCGCACAGCTTGGCGATGCGGCGATCGTGGATGTCGAAGGGCATACGCTTGCGATCTCGACCGACACCTTCGTCGTGCAGCCGCTCGAGTTTCCCGGCGGCAATATCGGCTCGCTAGCCGTGCACGGCACGGTGAACGACCTGGCGATGATGGGCGCTCAACCGATGTGGCTGTCCGCCGGCTTCGTGCTCGAGGAAGGGCTGCCGCTCGACGTGCTCGATCGCATCGTGCGGGCCATGGCGGATGCGGCGCGCGCGGCCGGTGTCCAGGTGATCACCGGTGATACCAAAGTGGTGGAGCGCGGGAAGGCGGATGGGATCTTCATCAACACAACGGGGATCGGCCGGCGCCGAGCGGATTTCGCGCCAGCGCCCGGCCGCGCGCAACCGGGTGACGCCGTCATTTTGAGCGGCCCGCTGGGACGGCACGGCATTGCCATCATGTCGGCGCGCGAAGGGCTCGCGTTCGAATCCGAGGTGACGAGCGACAGCGCCGCGCTCACGCCGCTCGTGGAGCGGCTCCGCGCGCGCGTCGGGGACGCCGTACACACACTACGCGATCCGACGCGCGGGGGGCTGGCGAGCGCGCTCAACGAGATCGCCGCCGCCGCCCGCATCGGGATCGTGCTCGATGAGATGTCACTGCCTATTCCGCCGGCCGTCGGGGCCGCCTGCGAGATGCTGGGGTTCGATCCGCTCTACGTTGCCAACGAAGGGGTCTTAGTGGCGTTCGTCCCGGAACCGCTAGCCGATTCCGCCGTCGACGCGCTCCGAGGCCATCCCCTCGGCCGCACGGCCGCCCGAATTGGCCGCGCTGTGTCCGATCATCCCGGAATGGTAGTGTTGGCCACCGCGATCGGCGGCACCCGGGTGGTCGATATGCTGCCAGGAGACCAGCTGCCGCGCATCTGTTGAGAGATCCCATCCCTTTGGAGTAGCCCAAGAGAGCGAGCGGCAAGTTGTTGCCGTCGCATTACCATACATGGCTCTCGCTTGCACCCAAACATCGAATCGGAAACCAGATCGCCGTGACACGCTCGATTCTCCTGGTCGATGACGACGACGACATGCGAACGGCGCTCACACAGTTTCTTGCCGATGAGGGATTTGCGGTCCACACCGCGCGCAACGGCCGAGAGGCGCTGACCCGTCTCGGGGAGATCGAGCCGCCTGGGCTGATTCTGCTCGATCTCATGATGCCGGTGATGGACGGCAGTCAGTTTCTCGCCGAACGGCGTAGCGACCCCCGCCTGTCTCGTATACCGGTCGTGATCATGTCGGCGTGGACACGGGATTGGCGGGGCGACTCAGTCGGTGTCGAGGCGGTCGTGACGAAGCCGATCAGGCCGGAGCAGCTCGTGACTTTGGTCGCGCGGTACTGCGACCGCGACAGCGCGGAAGATCCATCGACCCGTTAGGACCGTGCGACGCGTCGCGGCAGCTGTACGCGGAAGACCGATCCCCGGCCAAGCTCGCTTTCAACCGCAATCGTGCCGCCATGGGCTTCCACAATCTGCCGGGTGACGTACAACCCAAGTCCCAGTCCCCCGTAGTTGCGGGCCGACACGCCGCGCTCAAATCGCTCGAAAATGAAGGGCAGGCGCTCGCCGGCGATCCCCACGCCTGTATCCTGTACGGTCAACGAGACCAAGCCGTTCATGGCGCTCAGCGCGAGGTCGATGGGCTTCTTGTCGCAGAACTTGATGGCGTTCGTGAGCAGATTGGTGATGACCTGCTCCATCCGCATCTGATCCCACGAACCGACGACGGACGGCGGCGTTTCGACGCGCACGTCGCAGCCCACCCGCAACGCCGACTCCGTGAACCGCGCGGAGACCTCACGCACGCACTCCGCGAGGTCGAATTCCTCGGGCTGCAGATCCAGCTGACCGACCCGGATACGCGAGACGTCCAATAAACGATCGACCAGCGCGGTCAGCCGGTCGAACTGCTGAATCATTTGGACGATCTTCTTATTGATGTTTTCCAGCTCGGGCGTTTGCGTCAGGCGTTGCAGCCCGTAGAGCGCGAGGAGGATCGCGGAAATCGGCGTCCGCAGCTCGTGCGCCGCCACGGACAGGAACTCCTCACGCAGTGCGATCGCCTCCTGCGCGAGCTGATAGAGGCGGGCGTTTTCGATCGCGGTGCTGCAGCGCCGCGCCAGCTCCATCATCCGTTCGACATCGGCCTCGACGAAGTGCCGCCCCGATTCGCCCATCACTAGGGTGATGGCCCCATACGTTTCGTCGCGAATGGTCAGCGGCAGGCAGAGCCAGGATCGGAGCTGCAGTGCCTGCAACAGCCGCAGGTTCTCGGCGTCCACGGCCACCTGCTTCAGCACTTCGGGCGTCACTTCCGAAACGAGATCCGGTCGTCCCGTCCGCATCACGTATGGGTATCCCCGCGGGAGGTTGGGATCCGGGGGATAGCGCCGCAGCACCTCCCAGAGGAGATCTTCCTTTCCGCTGGTTTGCGCGATCGCGACAGTCCCGCCCGCGCCTTCCTTCACGTGTACGGTCGCCCAATCGGCCACCGCGGGGACCACGATCCGGGCGAAAGTCTGCTGCGTTTGCTTCACGTCCAGCGAGGCCGACATCGCGGCGGTCGCGTCCACGAGGAACCGCGCCCACCGTTGCTCTCGCTCCACGACGGCGCGCGCCGCCTGCTCGCGGACCAACTCTTCGTGCTCGCGTTGGGCCCGGTGGCGGTAGAGCGCCATCTGAATCGTTACTTGCAGGTCGCGCTCGGCGAATGGCTTGAGGAGATACCCGAGGGGCTCGCTGATTTGTGCGCGCTGCAGCGTCGCCTCGTCGGAGTATGCCGTCAGGTAGACGACGGGAATCCCGAAGCGCCGGCGGATCAGATCCGCGGCAGCGGTGCCCTCCATCTCACCGCGCAGCTGAATATCCATGAGCACGAGGTCGGGCGTTTGGGCTTCGGCAATGCGCACGGCATCTTCGCCCGTCGCGGCGGTTCCCACCACGTCGTAGCCGAGATGCTCGAGACTCGATTGCAGGTCGAGCGCGACGATGCTCTCATCCTCGACGACGAGGATGCGGGGCCTGATCATGCACCAACCGTGCGCGGGAATGTCACAACAGCCTCGGTACCGCTTTCCCCTGTCCCCGTGGGAGCCCGAAACTCCAGACGCCCGCCCAGTTGGTCCGTCAACGTCCGCACCAGCTGCAGGCCCAGCGTCGCTTTGCCCTCAGGCACCGTGGCGTTGGGCAGCCCGACGCCGGTATCGCGCACGCGTAGCTCGTACCGCCCCTCCTCTGGGTGGAGCTCGACGGTCACTCTGCCGCGGCGCTTCTCCGGGAAGCCGTGCTTGAGACTGTTGGCCACGAGTTCGTTGATCATGAGCCCTAGCGGCATGGCGAGGTCCACGCCAAGAACCAGCGCCGGGATACTCGTGTGGAACGTAATCCGGCTCGAATCGACGCTGTGTGCGCGGAACAATTGCTCCAGCAACGTCTGGATATAGCGGCCAAAGTCCACTCGCGACAGGTCCGCGGAGCGATACAGCATTTCGTGCACGAGCGCCATCGACCGGATGCGGTCCTGGCTCTCCTGGAGGATCTGCCGAGCAGCGGGGTCTTTGACTGTGCCGAGCTGCAGTCGCAAGAGACTGGACGTGATCTGCAGATTGTTCTTCACCCGGTGATGGATTTCCTTCAGCAGCGTCTCTTTCTCGCGCAGCGCCGCGCGCACCACTTCCTCGGCACGCTTCGTTTCCGAGACGTCGAACGCCACGCCCTGAAGGAGCACGGGAAAGCCGCGCTCATCGTTGATCAGCCGGGCCTCCCCGTGAACCCAGACGACGCGGCCGTCACGGGCCAGAAATCGGCACTCGGCCCGGAACGGGCCGCCGGTCGCGCAACCACGCGCGAATTCCTGATCCAGCATGCGCCGGTCATCCGGATGGAGCCGATCGTACCAAAGGACCGGACTGCTGAGCCACTCCTCCTGGGTGTACCCGAGCAGGGCTTCGATCTGAGGGCCGATATAGAGATCATACCCGCCGCCGTCGAGCGAAGCGGTGAAGACGACGGCGGGGATCTGCTCGACGAGATTGCGGTACCGCAGATCGGGACTGCCGCGCTCGGCTGAAGGCGATGCCGGGACGCCGGGACGCCGCACGGCGCTCTCGAAGGCGGCGGCGAGCGTCTGCAGCGCCGCGGTCGCGACATCCCGTGACGGCGTGTCATCCATCAGCCGACCTCCACGCTCCGGACCCGCAGCTCGTCACCCGCCAGCTCGACGATCTCCAGCTCGGCACCTTCGACCGGCGTTCCCTCGGCGCACAGATCGAAGCAGAACCGCACGGCGTCCGGTAGAACGGCCGTCTCTCGGCCGATCTCGACGACGATGCGCCGCACCTTCTCGCGCGCGGCGTGGCGCGCGGCGATGTCGATGATCTCTTCGGTGATCCCGAGCTCATGCATGGTGGGCGTGTTCCTGAAGCAGCTCCTCGACCAGTTCGACGGCCCGGTCGACCGCGGCAGCCACCGGCTCGCTCAACCCGACCAGGACATCCCCATCGGGTGGGATCAGTGCCGGCTCGCAGCCAACGACGCTGACCCGACTGAGGGGATTCGCGGCGAACGCCGCAGCCATGGCGAGGACCTGTGCGGGTCCGAATTCGTGCGCGGAGAGACCGGTCGTCGGTCCCTGAGGCGGCGAGTCGCTAACGCGCGGTGGCTCGACGACGTAGAGCGTCCCGGGCGGCTGGCCGCGCGGCATCGCGTCCACGAGAATCACGTCGTGGTACCCGTCAGCGAGGGCGTAGACCAGATCCAGCGAGCGAATTCCGAAATCGGCGATGTGAACATCGGGGCGGCGTGGCCGCTCCGCGAGCCGGCGTACGACTTCGACGCCAAAGCCGTCGTCACCCAGAAAGATGTTGCCGATTCCTCCCACCAGGGTGCCGCTCACAACGGCTCGACCTCATCGGGCCGCATGAAAAAGCGGTGACCGAATGCACCGAGATCCTGGCCGGGGTCGTCGTTCAGTGTCACGGCAATGTACGTGCGTCCTTCGTAATCGCGCTCGACGCTCCGGATTGTTGCTTCTTTGCCTGCCAGCGCGAGATCGAGAATATCTGCGCGGCAGGACGGGTGCAGGCGGACCGTCGCGCCGATTCCGAGAGTCTCCGTACGGTCGAGCAACGCCTTCGCGGGTCCGCCCGCGGCTGCGATCTCCGCCTTCTCACCATCCGTAAGCGTGAGCAAGCGCAGTGTCAGCAGCTCATCGATCTCCGTGCCGTCGAAGAAATCGCCGGGGCTCTCGGGCGCAGTTTCGGGATGATCGTAGAGGATGATGGGAGCAGCGAGCAGCATGGCGCTGGTATTCTCGCCCGGCCGGCCGAGCAGTACCGGCCATGCGCCGCGGCTGTGACAGCGCCCGGCAAGATCACGCACGTGGGGCGGCGGATCGATGATCGACGCGAATGCTCCGGCGCGCGCCGTGAGGATCAGGTGGGGCGAGACGATCGCATGCGTCAGCGCGTCGACGCGACTGGCGGCCGCGGCATCCGAGAAGTCGCTCTCGTTCGTCACGTCGATGTTCAGCTGCTGCACACCGGGCTGCAAACTGGTGATGGACGCGGTCACCTGCCCGCGCACCGGCGGGAACTCGAACGCACCCGCTCCATGCACGTCGCGAACCGTGTCGCCTTGCAGAAACCGTAGTCGGATGCTGGCCGTGGCCGCTTCCCCGAGCAACAGGCACTCGAGCCGCAGCGCGAAGTCGTCGCCGGCGCCCTGCCGGCAGAAGGACTGCGGGTAGAGCGTGCCGAATGGGTAGCGGTGCTGGTTCTTCAGTGCCGACTGGCGGTATGGGTACAGCACATGGCCCTCGTACAGAACCGCATCGGCGATCTTCGGAATGTCGTCGCTCATGCCGCCTGCTCTTCCAGCCGCCGAAAGAACTCGACTATCGCCTCAGCCACGGCGGGCCCGCCGCCGATGCCGCGCCAACGACTCCGCACCAAACCGGCGAGTCGGTAGCAGTGATCGATCGAGACGCGATACTGCACCGGCTCGCCCGCGATGCGATTGACCAGCCACGCTTCGATATCCGGCTCCAGATCCTGCAAGGGGGGATGATGCGCGATGACAGACTCCCACGCACCGCGATCGACCATGGCGACCGCGGCCCCGGCCGGTCCCGGATAGGCGGCAAGGACGTCCCCATTCGATACTTGGTAAAGGAACGCGAGCCCCACCGGAACGCCGAGCGCCGACCAGGTCACGTCGTCAATCGAGAGCGCCACGCGACGAACCGACGGGCGGATGCGGCAGTAGCGCTGCGAGTCGATCATGCCGAACAGCATCGCGCACGCATCGCAGGTACAGACGATCGTGCGCTGATCGCGCTCGAACAGATGCGGATGCTCGCTCGCGAGCGGCAGCGCACACAGCTCACAGCGTTCGTCCCCCATCAGGCGGAGTCCGGTCCTGGAGGCTGGACGCCGAACATCGGTGCGTACCGCACCAGCAGCTCCTTGCCGCCGCCGAGGTACATGTGGACGCCGCACGGCAAGCAGGGATCGAAGCTCCGCACCGTGCGCATGATGTCGATCCCCTTGAACGTCTCGCGACCGTTCTCCTCGAACAACGGCGTATTCTGAATCGCGTCCTCGTAGGGCCCGGGGGTGCCGAAGGAATCGCGCGGGCTCGCGTTCCAGCACGTCGGCGGATAGGGGTGGTAGTTCGCGATCCGACCTTTGCGGATCACCATGTGATGCGACAGCATGCCGCGCACCGCCTCGTGAAACCCACAGCCCACGCCGTCTTCCGGCACCTTGAAATCGTGCCACACCGTAGTATTCCCGGCGTTGAGCTCGGCAAATGCCCGGTCGAGGAAGTACAGGGCCGTCGCCGCGGCGTATGCCTGGAAGTAGCTGCGCGCGCGGTTGCGCTCGAGCGTGTTATTCCAGCGTGGAATCTTCCATTCGTATTCCGCTTCCGGCTGGCTGGCCGATTTCGGCAGCCGGATCTTCACGCTCGAGCCCGTGGACTCCACGTACCCGATCTTGACTCGACCCGCGAGCGCGGTCGTCCAGAAGCGGGCCAGCGGCCCACCGCCCGAGTCCAGCGCCAGGTGTTTCTGGCTGCGTCGGTCCCACCACCGCGGCGACATCACCCAGGTGTATTTGTTCGCGAGGTCGCGCTTCTGCGGCCTAGGGGTGGTCGTCTGATTCCACGGATGCCGTTGATCGATGGGATTGCCGAGCGGATCTGCCTTGACGAACGTCTCGCCCTCCTGCCAGTCGTCGTAAAACGAGCTGCCCAGAAGAATGCGCAGGCCGAGATTGATCTCCACGAGGTCAGTCGTGATGAGCTCGCCATCGACGACGATCCCCGGCGTGACGTACATCTCCCGGCCCCACTGGCTCATCGTCTCGTAGCTGAAATCACATTTCTCGGGGTTCTGGAAGCTTCCCCAACAGCCTAGCAGGATGCGGCGATTGCCGACCGCTTCGTACCCGGGCAGCGCCTGGTACATGAAATCGAACAGATCGTCGTGCAGTGGTACGACCCGTTTGACGAAGTCGATGTAGCGCATCAAGCGGGAGAGGTATTCGGTGCAGAGCTGCGGACTGGGGACCGTTCCGACGCCGCCTGGATAAATGGTGGACGGGTGGACGTGTCGTCCGCCCATGAGGCAGTACATCTCGCGGGCAACGCGGCTTTGCGCCAGTGCCTCGAGATAGAACGCGCCGGTGAACGGATTCAGCGCGCGCATGATGTCGGCGATCGTGCGAAAGCCGTGCACCGCCGAGCCCGGCGCGAGTGTTTGCTCCGCCTTCGCCAGGACGCCCGGATTCGTTTCCTTGACCATCTGCTCGCAGAAATCGACGCCGACCAGGTTGTCCTGGAAAATGTTGTGATCGAACATGTACTCGGCGGCTTCGGCAAGATTCATGATCCATTCGCCGAGTGGCGGCGTCTGCACGCCGAAGGCCATGTTCTGCGCGTACACGGCGCAGGTCGCGTGGTTGTCGCCGCAGATGCCGCAGATGCGGCTGGTGATGAAATGGGCGTCGCGCGGGTCCTTGCCGCGCATGAAGACGCTGTACCCGCGGAAGATCGATGACGTCGCGCGGCACTCCGCGACGTGGCGGTTGGCGAAATCGATGGTGGTGTGAATGCCAAGGCTGCCGACGATGCGCGTGATTGGGTCCCACGACATCGCGACGACGTCCGGCTTGGTCTGAGTCATTTCTTCTCCGGCGGCTGCCGCCACGGCGGCTCGGCGTCGAGCGACACACGAGTGAAGCGCCGCAGCGCGCGCACCATCGTCCCGTAGGTCGCGATGGCGGCGGTGGACATGTAGGCGCCTGGCGGCTCATCCATAAAGCTCATGAACTTGTCGGGGAAGCCCGGCATTGTGCAGCCGATACAAATGCCGCCCACATTGGGGCAACCACCGATGCCGTTCATCCAGCCGCGTTTGGGCACGTTGCAGACGACTACCGGTCCCCAACAACCCACCTTCACCTGACACTTCATCGAGTTGTAATCCGACGCGAAATCCGCCTGCTCGTAGTATCCGCCGCGATCGCACCCCTCGTGGACGGTGATGTTGAAGAGCCAGGTGGGCCGCAGCATTTCGTCCAGCGGAATCATCGGCGCCTTCCCGGCAGCCTGGCG
>Ga0307312_10001506_pt1 | contig 11928 bp, 10 predicted proteins | sample ER_DNA_202_FD_194489 | JGI IMG/M metagenome (GOLD analysis project Ga0307312, IMG submission 194489) | Bulk soil microbial communities from the East River watershed near Crested Butte, Colorado, United States - ER_DNA_202 | ecosystem: Environmental > Terrestrial > Soil > Floodplain | place...
GGATCGGCGCTGCGTGTCCACGGTCTGGACGGACTGTGAGTCGCGGACGCGTCGATCATGCCAAGGCGTGACCACCGGCAACTACGGACCGGCGCGTGCGTGTCCGGAGCCATGCGCGGGTGCGCAAGGCTGTGCACCGGCATCCAAATCAGCCCGTGGCGCGCGGCGGATGCTGGGCTGATCGCGCCCACGAATGGGGCTGCGATTCCGGGCCAGCCAAAGACCATTCGCGCAGACAGGATCAATGTCCCCACCGCATCAACGCGCCTCGGGCGCCAACCGTCGCGTGCTCGGGGCCACGCTGGTGGCCCTCACGGAAGTCCGCGTTCCCGGTACGACCGCGATGTCGGCGGCGGCCGTCGATCTGGCGCTGGCCGGCTACACCGAGCGGGAGTACTACGCCGACGGCAAGGCCAACCGCTTGCGCGGCGCAGTCTCTGGCTCCCTGCAGACCGCGCAGCTCATCGATGGCAACTGGCCCTACCGCAATCGGATTCTCGTCAGGACACCCAGCAAGCGGCACGGCTGCGCACCGCTGAGTTCCCGCCGTTTCGAGGCCAAAAACGGCTCTACAGAGCAAAGGCCCGGCTGTTGCGAGGCTTTGGCGGAGTGCCGGAGGAGGGACTCGAACCCCGACACGCGGATTATGATTCCAGCCTGATCTGGCTTAGCCATCGGGCAGTTTGGGCCGGTTGGACACGTCGTTGGACACAACCACAGCTCCCGCCGCACGCCATTCCGCGTGTCCTCGGTCGCCAGCCTCCGGGGTCGACAGAATCCTGTCATGCCGCGCCTGTGCCGGCCGGGGCATCCCGGCCGGCACCTGCGGCGCTGTGCTTTTCAGCTCACTTGCCCCAGAGCTTGGCCCACTGCGTCTGGTAGTCCGTGACGATCGGGAATGCCGCGCCGCTCGTGGCCGCCGCAGGCACGTCCGACGAGGTCATGAACCAGAACTCCGGCGGCGTCTGGAGGACCGGCTCGCCCGACCACTTGCGCGCGAGCGCGTCGAGCATCGAGTAGTCGTAGCCGTAGAGCGAGGACGGCGTCACGCCGCCCATCTGGCCGGACTTGACGTCCTGGTAGGTCTGCTGGTTGCCGCCCTGGCCGATGACCTTGACCTTGGTGTTCAGACCGGCGGCGCGCAACGCGGCCGGGAGACCGGCGCCGAGGGAGCCGGACTCGGACAGCACCACGTAGTTCACGCTCGGGTGGCTGCGCAGGTAGGACACGATGCGGTCCGGAGCGTCCTTGCCGAGCGACGTCAGCGGGATGTCGATCTTCGCCGACTTGCAGCTTGGGCAGAGCTCCTTGTACTTCTTCTCGAACTCGGTGCCGACGGCCGCCAGGATGGCGAAGGCCGAGACGTTGACGTAGACGGTGTCCGCCTTGCCGCCGCTCTGCGAGACGACCTTGGAGGCGAGGATGTCGCCGATCGGCGCGTTCTGCTCGGGGGTCCCGGTGTTGAACAGCACGTCACTGCCCTGCTTGGCCAGCGAGCAGCAGGTCACGAACTGCACGCCCTTGGCCTTGGCGTCCGCGATCGCCTTCCCCAGCGTCGTCACATCCGCCGCATTGAGGATGATCGCGTTCGTTCCGTTGCGCACGGCGGCCTGGATCGCGTTCTGGACCTTCTCGGGCGAGCCGTCCGTGCCGACCTGCGTGACCGTCCAGCCCAGGGTCTTGGCGCCCTGCTGCAGGATCGGGCCCTGGATGGCGCAGGCCTCGACGCCGCAGCTGATGAACGTGATCTTCTTGCCCGCCGGGATCGCCTTCTTGATCGGGGTGGTCTGCGTGATCGACGTGGGCCGCGCGGTGTACTTGTCGAGCAGCTGATTGGCCGCGGACACCGATGAAGACGACGAGCCGGTGCTCGACGACCCGCTGCTGCTGCCGCCGCTGCTGCCGCAGCCGGCGGCCAGGAGTGCGACCGCGGCGAGCGCGGCCATGGGGACCAGCGTCGCGTGACGCCGCCGGGGCGTGCGCCGCCCTGGGGTGATGGACATGGATGTCTCCTCCTCGATGGTGATGTGGTGTTGGAGCTCGGACCGACGGACGCGCCGTCAGTCCTCTTCGGACAGTGGGGTCGCGGTTGCGACGCCGGGCTGATCGGTGCCGGCTACGCCGGCGCCGTGGACCCCCGAGCCGCGCGCGCTCACAGAGGTCCGCCGCTGCAGGCCGGTGACCGCGAGCGCCCCGATCAGCACCACGCCGACGAACATGGACTGCGACCACTGCGGAGCGGCCGCGAGCGCCAGGCCGGTGGTGCCGGTGCCCAGGAGCAGGACGGCGATGACCGTTCCCCACGCGTTGAAGCGGCCGTTCTTGAGCTGTGTCGCGCCCAGGAACGCTGCGGCGAAGGCCGGCAGGAGGTACGGCGTGCCGGCCGTGGGGGAGCCGCTGCCGAGGATCGACGCCAGGACGATGCCGGTGGCGCCGGCCAGGGTGCCGGACGTCACGAGCGAGATGAAGCGCAGCCGGTTCACGGGCACGCCGGCCAGCCGCGCGGCATCCGGGTTGAAGCCGGTGGCGTACAGGCGTCGTCCCGTCGCCGTGTGCTCGAGCAGGTACCAGATCGCGAGGGCGACCACCAGCATGTAGATCACGGGCAGCGTGACCCCGCTGATCGTGGTCTGGCCGAGCTTGGCGAAGTTGCCGGCGAGCGCCCCGCTCGAGACCGGCGTGTCGTTGGTGACCATCGTGATCAGGGCGAGGATCAGCGATCCGGTGGCCAGGGTCCCGATGAACGAGTCGATCTTCGCGAGGACCACGACGCCGGCGTTGATCAGGCCGATGCCCACGCCGACCAGCAGGCCGGCGGCGATCGAGAGGCCGAGGGGCGTGCCGTGCGTTACGAGCTTGGCGACGACGACGCCGCTCAGCGTCATCACGTACGCGAACGAGAGGTCGAACACGCGGGCCGACAGCGGGATCAGGATCGACAGCGCCGCAAGGCCCGTGATCGCGTTGGTGTTCAGGATCTGCTTGGCCGTGTCCAGCGTCGGAAACGTGTCCGGCGCCCAGATCGTGAAGACGACGATGATCGCGAGCCAGACGTAGACCGCCCCGATCTTGTCGACGGCCAGTGCCGAGACGAGCCGCCGGGAGGCCGGCGGTCGGTCCGGCGGCGCCGTGCTCGTCCCGCGCGGCGGAGTCGCAAGAGCCCCGCCAGTGGTTCCAGTACTCATCTCAGCTCTCTCCTTCGATCGCGCTCACGAGCGCCTGCTGTGTCAGTCCGTCGCCGCTCATCTCCCCGGCAACCGTTCCATTGCGCAACACCACGATCCGCGTGCACATCGCGAGCAGATCGCCCTCATCCGACGACGAGACGATCACGGTCAGTCCTTCGCGGGCGAGTCGCGCGACGAGGTCGTAGATCGCGACGCGCGTGCCGATGTCGACGCCCGCGGTGGGCTCGCAGAGGACGAGGATCTTCGGGTCGCTGGCCAGGCAGCGCGCGACCACGACCTTCTGCTGGTTGCCGCCGGAAAGGGTGGAGATCAGTGAGCCCGGTGACTCGGACTTGATCTCGAGGCGGCGGCTCCACTCCTCGACGGTGCGGGCCTCCTCGCGGCGCCCGAGCTTGCCGCGCCGGCCGAGCCGGCCCAGGATCGACAGCGACAGGTTCTCGTTGACGCCGAACTCGTAGATGACGCCTTCGCGCTGCCGGTCCGCGGGGACGAGCGGGATGTTGACGTTCTTCAGCTGGGCGACGTCGTGCCACTCGTCGGAGTCCTGGGGAAGGCGCAGCGTCCCGGTCACCTTGTCGCCGCGGGGGGCATGTCCGGCGATCACGTAGGGCAGCTCGAGCACGCCCGCGCCCGCGAGGCCGGCGAGGCCCAGGATCTCGCCCTGGTGGACGTCGAGGTCGACGCCGCGCAGCCACTTGCCGGCGACGTCGCGCACCTCGAGCACCACCGGCGCGTTCGGCTTCGCCGCGGTCGGCGCACGGTAGTCCGGATCGACGTCCTCGCCCACCATGAGACCCGCGAGCGCGCGCGGATCCAGCGTGGCGATGTCGTGCGTGCCCACGAGCCGGCCGCCGCGCAGGATCGTCACCCGGTCGGCCAGCTCGAAGATCTCGTCCATCCGGTGCGAGACGTAGAGGATCGCCGTGCCCGCCTTGCGCACCTCCTGGACGACGGCGAACAGGCGCTCGACCTCGTCGTGGGGAAGCACCGCGGTCGGCTCGTCGAGGACGAGCAGCCCGCCGCCACCGTGCCAACCCTGCAGCGCGGCGGCGATCGCCACGACCGTCCGCTCCACCGGCGTCGCCGCGGCCAGCGGCTGATGGATGTCGATGTCGACGCCGAAGCGCTTCAGCAGCTCGCGCGTCACCTTCTCCTGCTCGCGCCAGAGGACCCGACCCCCGAACCCCTTGGCGAAGCCGCCGTGGAGGGCGAGGTTGTCCTGCGCGCTGAGCTCGAGCACGAGGCCGAGGTCCTGATGCACGAAGCGCAGGCCATCGGGCACCTCGTGGCCGATGGAGAAGGGCACGCCGTCGAACTCAGCCGACGGGTCGCCGTCGGGCTGGTGATAGCCGGCCAGTGCCTTGATCACCGTCGACTTCCCTGAGCCGTTCTGGCCCATGAGCGCGTGGATCTCGCCCGCGCGGATGTCGATCGAGACGTCCTGCAGCGCGCGCGTGGCGCCAAACGTCTTCGACAGACCCGACACTCGCAGCGCGTACTCGCGCGGGCCTCCGGGGGCGTGCGCCCCGTTCGAGGCTGCGGCGACAGCCGCCGCAGCGCGTGAATCACTCATCGCAAAGCTCTCCTCATCTCTCCTCGAAACCCCGAGTCACTGGAGTTGAGCACCTCAACTGACTTCAGGTTGGGATGAGAATAGGACGTCTTCCTCGATCATGTCAAGCAAATTTTGAACTGACGTGCCTTCAGCTGCCGCTGGGATCTCGGCACCCCTGGACGCGGCTCGGCAGAGAAACGGCTGGCCGGACCCCGATCGTGGCCCGCGAGGGGAGGAGAGAGAGGACCCGTCGCGGGCGCCTGATGCTCCAAACGGACCGGGGTCCGGACAGCCGCGCTGGAGCATGACATGAATTCAGTTTTGCAACAAGACCCGTGGCCGGCGACGCCGAAGGGGGGACCGACCTCGTTCGCCACCGACCGCGCGGGCGCGGTCGGTGCTCGCCGTGCCCTGTGCCCTCGTCGCGCTCCTGGGCCTACTGCACCACTCCACCGTGCGCGCCGCCCGCGACCCCGCCGGCACCTTCGGCGTCTTCGTGCACACCGACCAGTCGCCGCCGGGCGTCACCCGCGATCCCGACGAGCGCACGAGGCGGTGGCGCGGTCGGGGCGGTAAGTCTTCCGCACGGCGGAGATGCCGCTAGCGACGCCGAGGACAAGGGTGTGCGGTTTGAGCGTGAACCGGTGCCTCGTGGCGGTGGCCGCGCCGCTGGCGGGGCACTGGCTGCGCCGCCGCCGGCCCGGGATGCCGTCGGCGACGCCGAGTGGAGCCCGACCCTCCCGCGGTCGGCACCGGCCTTGTACGGTCCCGGGACAGCATGGACACGCTCGGTGACGTCATTCGCTCTCAGCGCCATCTGCACCAGATGTCGCTGCGTGAGCTCGCCCGCATGACGGGGATCAGCAACCCCTACCTCAGCCAGATCGAGCGTGGGCTGCGCGAGCCGTCGGACACGGTGGTCGGTGCCATCGCCGACGCCCTCGACCTGACCACGGAGCGGCTCTACGACGCGGCAGGGATCCGGGTAGTGGACGAGGGCACCGAGGGGGCAGGTGGGGTGCGCGAGGCGATCCTGGCCGACCCACACCTTAAGCCCCCGCAGCGGCGGGCGCTGCTCGAGACCTATGAGGCCTTCCTCATCGCCAACGGGGGTCCGCGCCGGCGGACCGCGGGCTCGAGCCGCACCCGGCCGGCGCCCTCGGGCGACGCCTCATTGAGTTGACTTGACTTCAGGTTAGCGCTAGCTTGGCGGCGCCGCACGGAACAGTCGAGCGGCGACACGCCGCGCCGCGTCGCGGTGGTTCGAAGCAGGCGTCGGGGAAGCCCCCGGAAAGGAAGCGCAGATGAAGATCGGGCTGTTCATGCCGACCGTGAACAACGGATTCATCATGTCCGAGGCGGCCCCCCAGTACGCCCCGGACTTCGAATACAACAAGGAGGTCGTGGTCAAGGCGGAGCGCTACGGGATGGAGTTCGCGCTCGGGCTGGTCAAGTACCGTGGGTTCGGCGGCAAGACCGATCACTGGCACTGGGCCCTGGATTCCTTCACGACGATCGCAGGGATCGCCGCTGTCACCGACAGGATCAAGCTCATCGGCTCCGTCGGGCTGCAGGCCCACCACCCGGCGGTCGCCGCGCGGCATGCCGCCATGATCCAGATGATCTCCAACGGCCGCTTCTGGCTGAACATCGTCACCGGATGGCAGAAGTCCGAATACGGCAGCCTCGGCCTGTGGCGCGGTGACGAGCACTACGCCAACCGCTACGACTACGCCGACGAGTACATCACCATCTGCCGGGAGCTCTGGGAGACAGGCGAGAGCAGCTTCAAGGGTCGCTACTTCCAGCTCGACGAGGCGCGCCTGGCTCCCCAGCCGGCGGATCCGATCACCGTCGTCTGCGCCGGCTCGTCGGAGCGAGGCATGCGCTTCACGGCCGAGCACGGCGACTACAACTTCATCTTCGGCACCAGCGTCGACGCCTTGCGCGAGACGAACAAGCGGCTCCTGGCCGCCGGCGAGGAAGCCGGTCGCAAGGTCAAGTCGATCGCGAGCATCCACTGCATCATGGGCGACACGGACCGCGAAGCCGAGGAGAAGGTCGAGCGCTATTACGACGGGGCGGACCTGGAGGCGCTCGCCCACATGACCGGCCAGGCCTCGTTCGACGCGGCCGGCACGACGGCACAGATCATCCAGAACCTCCGCGTCGCGACGTTCATGGGCGCGGAGGTACTCACCGGCAGCCCCGACACCATCGCGGAGAAGCTCGACGCCTACCGTGACGTCGAGGGCCTCGAGGGCCTGATGGTCTGCCTCGACGATCCGCGGCGCGAGATCGACCGCTTCGGCGAGCAGGTCCTCCCCAAGCTCGGCCTGGTGGCCACCGCCTGACGTTGCGATTGCGTCACCTTGCCAGCGCCGCTAAACTGAATTCAAGTCAGGTTCGAGGAGAGAGACCGAGGATGTCCGCAGGCATTGCGAAGGCCATCGCCGCGATCGGTCGCGGAGAGGTGGTCATCGTCACCGACGACGAGGACCGCGAGAACGAGGGCGACCTCATCACGGCGGCGGACGCGGTCACGACGGAGTCGCTCGCGTTCTTCCTGGAGCACACCTCCGGAGTCGTCTGTGCCGCGCTTCCCGGGCCCCGGCTCGACGAGCTCGACCTGCCGCTGATGGTCAACGACAACCAGGAGGGCCAGCGCACGGCGTTCACGGTGACCGTCGATCTCGCTCACGGGATCACGACGGGCATCTCGGCCTCCGATCGCGCGCGAACGCTCCGGGCGCTCGCCGATCCTCACGCCGTGGCCGGCGACTTCGTCCGCCCGGGCCACATCCTGCCGCTGCGCAGCCGGCTTGGGGGCGTGCTCGAGCGCGCTGGACACACGGAGGCGGCGGTCGATCTCGCTCGGCTCGCGGGACGCCAGCCCGTTGGCGTGCTCTCTGAGGTGGTCACCTCTGACCGGCGTGCGATGGCGCGGCGGTCGGAGCTCGAGGCGCTCGCCCTCGCGCATGGGCTGCCGATGGTCAGCGTGGCCGCGCTCAGGCGCCACCGCCTGTGCACCGAGCGGCTCATCCAGCAGGTGGCCGAGGCGCAGGTGCCCACGCGGCACGGAACGTTCAACTGCCAGGCGTGGCGGTCGGAGATCGACGGGGTCGACCACCTCGCGTTCGTCAAGGGCGATCCGAGCGGAGACGACCCGCTGCTCGTCCGCGTGCACAGTGAGTGCCTGACCGGTGACGTCTTCGGCTCGCGCCGGTGCGACTGCGGCTCCCAGCTCGACGATGCGATGGCTGCCATCGCAGACGCGGGCCGCGGTGTCGTCGTCTACCTGCGCGGGCACGAGGGCCGCGGTATCGGGATCGCCTCCAAGCTACAGGCCTACGAGTTGCAGGACGGCGGCCACGACACCGTCGATGCCAACGTGCACCTCGGCCTTCCGGTCGACTCGCGAGAGTACGGGACGGCGGCCAAGATCCTGCTCGAGCTGGGCGTCGAGCGCCTGCGGCTGATCACGAACAACCCCGCCAAGTGCGACGACCTCGGCGCCTTCGGGATCGAGATCGCCGAACGGGTCGGTCTGCCGGCCCGCTCTACGCCGGAGAACATCACCTATCTCGAGACCAAGCGCCGGCGGATGGGGCACCTGCTCGGCAGTCTCGAGACCAGCGTCGGCTGACCGGCGCGCAACCCGTCGAATTAAGCAGGAGGACCTGATGAGCGATCACGTGTACAAGAGCGTCGAGGTCACCGGGTCCTCGAGCGAGAGCATCGACGACGCGGTCCGTACGGCCGTCGGCAAGGCGAGCCAGTCCCTGCGCCACCTCGACTGGTTCGAGGTCGTGGGGGTCCGTGGCGATCTGCACGACGGGCAGGTCTCGCACTTCCAGGTCACCATCAAGATCGGGTTCCGGCTCGAATAGGAGGGTCGGACGAAATGAGCGTCGACACGAAGACCGCCGAGGCCGCCGGCGAGCGCCGCCGCCTGGACTCGAACGAGTTCCGCGACATCATCGGCCGCTTCGCCAGCGGCGTCACCGTGATCACGGTCGAGCACGAGGAGCAGCCCTACGGCACGACGGCCAGTGCCGTGTGCTCGCTGTCGCTCGAGCCGCCGATGCTGCTGGTCTGCCTGAACAAGTCGTCGTCGACCGGCCAGGCGATCGCGGCCGCGCGCCGCTTCGCCGTCAACATCCTCGGCGAGGGCCAAGCCGACGCCGCCATGTGCTTCGCCGGCAAGGGCGACAAGTTCGCCGGGCAGCGGATCGTCCGCGGCGTCGCCGGACAGCCGCTCCTCGGTGACGCGCTGGCCAACCTGGAATGCCGCGTCGTCGAGGAGGTGAGCGGCGGCACGCACACGGTCTTCCTCGGCGAGGTCGAGGAGGCGACCGGTGGACACGGCGCGCCGCTCGCCTACTTCCGCGGGCAGTTCGGCCGCCTCGAGCTCAAGCAGGACGACGAGGCCCACCACGACATCCGCGCCCGGGTCCACAGCCGTGAGCTGCCCGTGGGCGAGCCGCTCAGCCTCGACGCGGTCGCCGAGGTCGTGGGAGTCCCCCGCGGCTCGGCCTACCACGCGCTCACCAAGCTCAGCGGCGAGGGGCTCGTCACGCGCACCGCCGACGGCCGGTTCGTCGTGACGCCGCTCACGGTCGCGTCGGTGGCCGAGGGGCTGGAGGCCCGACGCGCCCTCGAGCTCGGGGTGGCCGCCTCGACGGTCGGCCGCCTGTCCGATGAGCAGCTGGCGGAGTTCCGCAGCGCGGTGCAGGACACGCGACCGGCGCCGCAGGAGAAGTTCGACATCGACGCCCACCTCGACAAGTACGCGCGGTTCCACGAGTACTTCGTCGGCCTGGCCGGCAGCCCCGCCCTGGTCGACCTCCACCGCCGCGTCAACACCGCGAACATGATCATGAGCGTCACCGGCGAGCGCGCGATCGGCGCGGACGCCTATGAGCCCGCCGCGCAGAGCGCGTACCGCCACCACGTCCGCGTCCTGGAGGCCTACGAGGCCAGCGACCTCACCGCGGCGATCGCGGTGATCCGCCACCACATCGACGACGCGCTGGTGTTCACGCGCCGGCACATCGAGGCGGTCGGCGGCGAGGTCTGAGCGCCGCGCCGCCCGCAGCCGGCTTCAGCCGTTGGGCGTGATCACCGCCCGGCCGCTGAGCGAGCCTTCGCGCATGCGCTGGTAGGCCTCGCCCGCCCGGTCGAGGGGGAAGTGCTCCACGTGCGCGTGAATGCGGCCGGTGCGGGCGAGATCGAGGACCTCCGCGAGCTCGATCGCGCTGCCCCAGTACGGGTGGGTGATGCTGGCGTCGAACGGCAGCGTCCCGAACGTCATTGGCAGCGTTCCGCCGGCGACGCCGATGACCATGACCGATCCACCGCTCGACACGGTCGCCGCGTCGAGCGCCAACGTCGCGTCGGTGCCGACGCAGTCGAGGACCACGGTGACGCCGCGACCGCCGGTGAGCTCGCGCACCGCCTCGGCCGCGCCGTCGCTCGCCTCGACCGTGGCCGTCGCGCCGACCTCGCGTGCCAGCTCGAGCTTGGCGCGGTCGATGTCGACCGCGATCACGTCGGCCGGGGACATCGCGCGCACGAGCTGTACGGCCATGTGGCCGAGGCCACCCACGCCGATCACGAGGACCGACGTGCCGGGCACGAGCTTCGCAAGGGCGAGCTTCAGGGCGTGGTACGGCGTCAGCGCGGCGTCGGACAGCGGCGCAGCGTCGCGTGGGTCGAGGTCGCCGAGCGGCACGAGCAGCCGGGTGTCCGGCACCAGCATGTACTCGGCCATCCCGCCGTCGCGGCCCAGGCCGCCGCCGGCGGCGCCGACCTCCGCTCCGCGCTCACACAACGTCTCGAGCGTGCTGCGACACGCCCGGCAGCGCCCGCAGCCCCACGGGCCGTAGACGGCCACGCCGGTGCCGACCTCCCAGCCGGTCACGCCGGGGCCGACGGCCTCGATCCAACCCGCGTTCTCGTGGCCGAGCGTGAACGGCAGCTCGTACGGGAGCGTTCCCGCCGGCCACTGCATCACGTGCAGATCCGAGTGGCACGCGCCCGCGCCGCCGACCTTGATCAGGACCTCGCCGGGCCCCGGCTCGGGAACCTCGACGTCCCGCAGCTCGGGCGCCTTCTCCCACTCGACCAGTTGGTAGGCCTGCATCGCTCTCCTCCTCAAACCGTGAGCACTGTGCATGCGCTGACGCCGGGCGCGCCGTAGACCTGGGTGAAGCCGACGCGGGGCGGCCCAGGGATCTGCCGGTCGCCCGCGTCGCCGCGCAACTGCAGGACGACCTCGTGCACCTGCCGCAGGCCCGACGCGCCGATCGGCTCGCCGTTGGCTAGGCATCCGCCGTCGGTGTTGATGGGCAGCCGGCCCCCGAGGCCCGTCGCGCCGCTCTGGACCAGCGCCTCCTGCTCGCCGTGCTCGCATAGGCCGGTCTCGGCCATGTGCATGACCTCGGCGCCGGACTCCGTGTCCTGCACCTGCGCGACATCGACGTCCTTGGGCTCGATGCCGGCCTGCTCGAACGCCGCCGCCGCTGCCTCCGACGTCGCGGACGGCGCCGACTCGATGGGGACGGACGGGCTGAAGACCTCGAAAGAGCCGAAGCGTCGCGTGCGGAAGGCGACCGACCGCAGGTAGATCGGCGTGCGGGCGAGCTCCCCGATTCGCGCTCCGCGCGACAGGACCAGCGCGACGGCGCCCTCCCCGGGCGAGCAGAACATGTACTGCGTCAACGGGTGATTGACCATCTTGGAGGCCAGCACCTCGTCCTCGCTGAGCGGCTTGCGCCGCCAGGCATTGGCGTTGCGCGAGCCGTTCGCGAACGCCTTCGAGGCGACCTTCGCGAGCGTGGACGGGGTGATGCCGTGCTCCGCCATGTAGCGCTGGATCTTCATGGCGAAGAACTGCGTGGTGAGCATCAGGCCGGTCTCGCCGTACCAGGAGCCGATGCCCCAGTCCTCGGGCAGCGGGTTGAATGCGCCGGGCGGGTGCTTGTCGAACCCGACGACGAGGGCGACCTCCGCCTGCCCCGAGACGAGCATGGCGTGCGCGGTGGTCAGCGCCGAGCCGCCCGTGGCACAGCCGTTCTTGACGTTGATGAAGGGCAGGCCGGTGAGCCCGAGGCTGGCGACCGAGGTGTCGGCGTTCCCGCCGGCATCCGATCCGCCCGCGGCGAAGTCGACCTCCTCCAAGCG
>Ga0307312_10001507_pt1 | contig 11925 bp, 12 predicted proteins | sample ER_DNA_202_FD_194489 | JGI IMG/M metagenome (GOLD analysis project Ga0307312, IMG submission 194489) | Bulk soil microbial communities from the East River watershed near Crested Butte, Colorado, United States - ER_DNA_202 | ecosystem: Environmental > Terrestrial > Soil > Floodplain | place...
TCGCCGTTCGTCGTCTCCGCGCCGAGATGCGAATGGAGGCTCTGGTCGATCAGCGAGTGCTCGGGCCGGTAGAGCAGGTCCTCGATGCTGACCGGGGACCCCGAGTATGCGAGCCAGCGGCACATGGCTGCGCCACTATCGCTGCGGCCAGCGGCCACGGCATCATCCGTTCGGGACGACGCGGCGTAGGCGCGCCCTGCAGACAATCCGCCGGGATGGCGAGCACGCCTGCGCAGGCGGGGTACGGCGAGCGACCGACCTGGGGCGCCGGGCCGCCGCACTTCCACGCTTTCCGGCTGCTCCTCGCCTGGGCGGTCTCGGCCCTGGCCCTGCTCATGGCCGCCGCGGTAGTTCCGGGCGCCGCCGTCCACAATTACCGTTCGGCGCTCGTCGCCGCGGCTGCGATCGCGGTGCTGAACGCGATCCTGCCGCCGATCGTCGCCGCGATCCGGCTGCCGTTCATGGCTCTGCTGGGCTTTCTCGTCGTGCTCTTGCTCGACGCGGCGATCCTGCTCGCGGCCGACCACCTCACCGACGGCGACCTGTCCGTCGACTCGTTCTGGTCGGCGCTCGGGGTCGCGTTGGTCGCGGCGGCTGTCGGCGTCGTTCTGAACGTCGTGCTCGGTACCAACGACGACGACACCTACGCCTTCCGCGTGATCCAGCGTATCGCGCGCCGCTCCCACGACCGCGTGGAGACGAACGTCCCGGGGATCGTCTTCCTGGAGATCGACGGCCTGGCGTTGCCGGTGCTCCAGAGGGCGATGCGCAACGGCAGTGCCCCGACGATGGCGCGCTGGCTCGAGGAGGGCTCCCATCGCCTCGCCGAGTGGGAGACGGATCTCTCGTCCCAGACGGGCGCGAGCCAGGCCGGCATCCTGCTCGGCTCGAACGAGGACATCCCGGCCTTTCGCTGGGTCGAGAAGGAGACGGCGACGATCATGGTCTGCTCCGCGCCCGCCGACTGCGCCGAGATCGAGCGGCGCCATCTGTGCGGCCGCGGGTTGCTGGCGAACGGGGGCGCCAGCCGCGGCAACCTCCTCTCCGGCGAGGCCGACCACGTGATCCTGACCGCCAGCCGAAGCGAGGCGGAGCGGCACGCGAACCCCGGCTACCGCGCGTTCTTCGCCAACGGCTTCAACGTCCTGCGCTCGCTCGTGCTGTTCGGGTGGGAGGTGATCGTCGAGGTGGTCGCCGGGGCGAAGGAACGGCGGCGCGACGTGCAGCCGCGCGGTCACCGGGGCGGCATCTACCCGTTCCTGCGCGCCGCGCTCTGCGTGGTCGTCCGCGACCTGATCGTCTACGGCGTCCTCATGGACATGATGAAGGGCCGGCCCGCCGTCTACGCAACCTTCTCGAGCTACGACGAGGTCGCGCACCACTCCGGCCTCGAGCGCACGGACACGATGGAGGCGCTGCGTAAGCTCGACCAGCAGTTCGGCCGCATCGACCGGGCCCGTCTCTACGCGCCGCGGCCGTACGAGATCGTCGTCCTCTCCGACCACGGCCAGACCCAGGGCGCGACCTTCAAGCAGCGCAACGGCTACGACCTCGAGGAGCTCGTGCGCCGTTCGGTGGACACCGCGGACGTCGCCAAGGTCGAAACAGGGGACGAGAACCAGACCACGGTCGGCCGGGCGGTCGACGAGGCCTCCGGCAGGAAGACTTCCAAGCAGTCGAAGAAGGACGTCAGCGGCCGCGACGTCGTCGTGCTCGCCTCCGGGAACCTCGGCCTCGTCTACCTGATGGACGAGCCGCGCCGGCTCAGCCTCGAGGAGATCGAGTCGCGTCACCCCCGCCTCATTGCGGCGTTGCGCGAGCATCCGCATCTCGGCTGGCTGCTCGTCCATTCGAAGCAGGACGGCCCGCTGGTCCTCGGACCGAACGGCACGCGGCAGCTCGAGAGCGGCGAGGTGGAGGGCATGGATCCCCTCGCCGAGTTCGCGCCCAGCGCGGCGCAGCACCTCCTGCGCGCCTCGGGCTTCGCCCACACGGCCGACATCCTCGTAGGCAGCTTCTACGACCCAGCTCTCGAGGAGGGTTGCGCCTTCGAGGAGCTGATCTCCTTCCACGGCGGGATCGGCGGCCCGCAGACGCGCCCGTTCGTGCTCTACCCCGCGGAGCTGCCGCTCTCGCCCGAGCCACTGGTGGGCGCCGCGAGCGTGAACCAGCTCTTCCTGGACTGGCGAGCCGCGCTGCAGGGGAAGCCGGCTGCGACCGAGGAGGCCGTGGAGACGGTGCGGGCCGAGGCGTGACGACTGCGGGGGCCACCGCCAGCGCCCGCGCGGCAAAGGCCACCTCGGTCGTGCTCCTGACCCTGGCGGCAGCCCAGTTCCTGATGACGCTCGACACCTCGGTGATGAACGTCTCGATCGCGACGGTCGCCAAGGACGTCGGCACCACCGTAACGGGGATCCAGGGAGCGATCACCGCCTACACGCTGGTGATGGCGTCGCTGATGATCACGGGCGCGAAGGTCGGCGCGATGATCGGTCGCAAGCGCGCCTTCTCGATCGGCTGCGTCATCTACGGCTGCGGCTCGTTCACGACGTCGCTCGCGCCCAACCTCCCGGTGCTGCTCTTCGGCTGGTCGTTCCTGGAGGGCGTCGGTGCGGCGCTGATCCTGCCCGCGATCGTGGCGCTCGTCGCCGGCAACTTCCCGGTCGCGCGCCGGCCGGCCGCGTACGGGCTGGTTGCGGCCGCAGGCGCGATCGCGGTCGCGCTCGGCCCGCTGATCGGCGGCATCTTCACCACCTATTTCTCCTGGCGCTGGGTCTTCGCCGGCGAGGTGCTGATCGTGATCGCGATCCTGATCCTCGCCCGCAGGATCACCGATGCGCCGCCCGAGACGCGGCCGAAGCTCGACTACGTCGGCTCGGTGCTCTCGGCGCTCGGGCTCGGTCTGCTCGTCTTCGGCGTGCTGCGGTCGGGCGAGTGGGGCTGGATCAAGCCGCGGCCGGACGCCCCCTCGTGGGCAGGGCTCTCGCCCACGATCTGGCTCGTGCTCGCAGGGTTCGCGGTGCTCTGGCTCTTCCTGCAGTGGGAGGCGCGCCTCCAGCAGCAGGGGAAGGAGCCGCTCGTCCAGCCGGAGCTGCTGAAGAACAAGCAGCTGACCGGTGGCCTGACGATGTTCTTCTTCCAGTACCTCGCCCAGGCAGGGCTGTTCTTCGTCGTCCCGCTCTACCTCTCCGTCTGTCTCGGGCTTTCGGCGCTGGCGACAGGCGTAAGGCTGACGCCGCTCTCGCTGACCCTGCTGGCGGCGGCGATCGGGGTCCCGCGCCTGTGGCCGAACGCCAACCCGCGGCGTGTCGTGCGGCTCGGGCTCCTGGCGCTCCTGCTCGGGACCGTGGTCCTGCTCGGTGCCCTAGACATCGATTCCGGACCGGAGATCGTGCTGTTGCCGATGCTGCTGATCGGGCTCGGGATCGGCGCGCTCGCCTCGCAGCTCGGCTCGGTCACCGTCTCCGCGGTGCCCGATGACCGGGCCCCAGAGGTCGGCGGGATCCAGAACACGGCGACGAACCTCGGCGCTTCGATGGGAACGGCGCTGGCCGGCGCGCTGCTGATCGCTGCGATGACGACGGGGTTCCTGAACAACATCGAGTCGAGCGACGCGATCCCGTCGCGCGTCAAGTCACAGGCGCAGGTGAACCTCGCCAGCGGTGTGCCGTTCATCTCGGACGCGGACCTCCAGAAGGCGCTCGACGACGCCCACGTGAGCTCGAGGGCGTCGAAGGACGCGGTCGCCGCCTACCAGAAGGCGCGGATCACGGGCCTGAAGGCGGCACTCGCGATTCTGGCGCTGATGACGATGGTCGCGCTGCTCTTGACGAAGCGCATCCCCAAGACGCAGCCCGGATCGAAGCCGGCCGCCTGAGCGAAGCGCTACTCCTTCGAGCGGCGGCGGGCGGCTCCCGCGCCCGGGCGCCAGAGGCTGACGAGCCCTGCGATCAGCGTCACGAGGAAGATCTGGCCGGTCAGCATCTCCAGGCCCGAGAGCATCCGCCCGGGCTGAGCGGCGGGCACAAGATTGCCGTAGCCCGTCGTCGTGAGCGTCGTGATGCTGAAGAAGAGGAAGTCGCCCGTCTGGGTCGGCTGGCCGAAGAACGCACCCGTCTGGAACCGGTCGACGGCCACGTAGACGTAGGTGAAGATGATCCCGAGGATCACGTAGACGCTGATCGCGCCGAGGATCGTCCGGAACCCCACCTCGCTCTCCGTCAGGACCGTGCCCAGCACCTCTCCGGCCGCCACCGCGAGCAGCGCGACCGAGATCAATGCGGACGTTCCCGCCAACGCAGAGCCCGCCCCCAGGGCGTCCGCCGCAGCCAGCGCCGCGCCGACAATGGCGAACGCGATGGCCCAGCGGACAAGGCCGTGGCCGGCGCGCGCGCTGATCAGGGCCACCACCGCGCAGGTCCCGGTGGTCGCCGACTGCGCGAGCCCGCCCCAGTCGCTGTACGAGACCAGCGACCCCAGCACGTAGATGGCGACCACGAGCAGGAGCACGAGTCCGAACGCATCGCCGATGCGAGCGGCGAAGCGCGTCCACCGCTCGCCCGGCTTCCGGGACATCCCGAACCCGCGCACGAGCCCGCGCGGCTCAGCCGGTGAGCCCTGCGATGCCATTTCGAAGGAGGGAGACGGCGATGAGGGTGACGAGCACGAGCGCGATCGTCGTGGCACGACGCTCGAGCCAGGCCCGCGCCGAGTTGAGGATTCGCAAGGCAAGACCTCGCGCCACCACGAGCAGGATCAGGGCGAGGGCGAGCGGGAGCAGCGAGACGAGCGAGAAGAACAGCCACTCGACGACGTAGCCGTACGCGCTCGGATTCGTCTCGGAGATGTCCTTCAACGCGAGCGGGATGAAGCCACCGGGGTTCGCCAGCGCGGCGCCGGCGCCGGCGACCGCGGCAATGGGCGCGGTGGCGAGCGTGCTCATGCGGTCGATCATCGCAGTCGTCCTGGCCGGATTCGGCGGGCGCCGCGCCACCCTCACGACGATGACCAGCAGCACGGCGGCCGCCACGACGTCGACGATCGCGACCCAGGTCTTCGGAGTGGACGAGTCCGAGGCCGCGGCGTCACCGATCACGAACGCCGCCACGACGCCGATCCCGAGCGTCGCGGTCAGCGCGCCGACGTAGAACCAGAAGCCCGTGCGAAGCGGCCGGTCGCCGACCACGAGCGCGAGAACCGAGAAGCTGAGCGTCGTGGGCGAGAGCATCGCCGCGATCGCGATCAGGGCGAGCTCGGCGTCGATCCAGGTCACGGCGCCGTCCCCGCGTCAGCTCGGGCTTGCAGACTCGGCCTCGGCGCGCTTGGCGGCCTTCTTCTCCGCGTGTGCCGCCTTCTGCTCGGCCGCCTTTGTCTTCGCCTCTTCGTACGAGCCGCCGACCAGCTGCTTGCCGCCCGTCCAGCCGAACGCCCAGACGACCAGAGCGATGCCGAAGATGATGTTCCACGCCGTGGTCACGAGCTGCTGGGCGACCGAGTAGGCGGTTGCATCCTGCGGGCTGGCGATGCCCTTGAGCGAGGCGACGTTGAAGGCCTGCGTCACGCCGGCGCCGCCGGGGGTCACCGAGGTGACGTTCGCGATCGAGTTGCCGCCCGCGATCCGCATCAGCGTGTCGAAGGTCACGGGAATCCCGTAGGCCGCGAGGAAGACGCCCATCACGGCCAGGCCCGTGAGCCAGCTCACGAGCGAGGGCGTGAAGACCCAGAGGAAATACGACCGCGGCTTGGCGAGGATCGAGCCCCCCTCCTTGGCGTCCTCCCACCAGTGGAGCACGCGCGGCCAGATCCGGCGCACCAGGACGAAGACGAGGTAGGCGGCGGCCAGGAGCATGATCACCACTGCCCACGGGTGGTTGTGGACGAAGGCGAACTTGATGTCAAACGACCCGCCCACGCTGAGGAACAGGTAGAGGTAGACGAAGACGCCGATCAGCGTCCAGAAGATCTTCTGGACGGCGTAGCCGCCGAGGATCGCCGCGAACGTGGCCCCGGCGATGATCGTCGTGAACATGATCAGCATCGCGAACGTGCCGAGGTTGGCGGGGAGGATCGAGTTGAGGGCGACCGAGGCGGCATAGCAAGCCAGGACGTCCAGCTTCCGGACCCGCCCCGGGAAGGCGAAGCGCAGGATCCCGTACCAGCTCAGCGCTGCCGCGGTCGTCTGCACGCTCTTCAGCACGACTGCGGCGACGATGTAGCCGGCCGAGATCCCGGTGAGCGTGTCCCAGAGCTCGTCGAACCACCCGCTGATGTCCCAGCCGACCAGGTTGGCGAACGCCCCGATCACGATGATCGCTGCCGCGAAGACCAGCAGCCGCCTCCAAAGCGGGCGCTTCTTCGGCTGCTCGGTGACCGCAGGCGCGGCGACGCTCACCCGCTCACAGTCGCCCCCGGCTCGGACGGACGCATCATCCGCTCCGGACGATGCCGCTCCAGCCGCCGGCTGGTCAGCTTGCGCCGACCTACGACTGGAGGTGTTCCGACGTGCTGCTTGCCAGCGACTATCCGTTCGTCGACGTCATGTGGACGATGCTCGTGTTCTTCGGCTGGGTGATCTGGATCTCGCTGGTGATCATGATCCTGATCGACAACTTCCGCCGGCCCGACCAGTCGGGCTGGGCGAAGGCCGGCTGGCTGCTCTTCGTGATCTTCGTGCCGCTGATCGGCGTGCTCACGTACATCATCGTCAGGCCGCCCGAGGCGAAGGTGTTGACGAACTGACGGCCGCCGACGACCCCATCGAACCGCGGCAGCTCTCCCACGCAGCGGCGAACGTCCTCTTCGGGGCGGGAGGAACGATCGCGAGCACCGTTTACGGGACGGTGGTCGTAATGGCGACGCTCACCGCTGCCTATGCCTCGGAGAAGGACCCCTGGAAGCTCGCCATCACGGTCGCCGGCGCGGTCTTCGTGCTCTGGATCGCGCACGTCTACGCGCACACGCTCTCCGAGGCGGTCGCCGAGGGTCGGTCGAGGCTCCACGAGATGGGCTCGATCGCCCGCCGCGAGCTCGGCATCATGCTGGCGGCGGCTCTGCCCATCGCCGCGCTCGTGCTCGGGGCAATCGGCGTGCTCCGCGAGACCAGCGCCGTGTGGGTGGCCCTGGGGGTCGGCCTGTTCACGCTCGCGGCCGAAGGGGTGCGCTTCGCCCGCCTCGAAGGGTTTGGGCGCGGCGGCACGCTCGCGGCGACCGGCCTCAACGTCGCTCTCGGCCTGTTCGTCGTGGCCCTGAAGGTCTTCATCGCGCACTGATTGACCCTTCCGGGTCAGGCCCAACGCCTGCCCGCGTAGCTGAATGACCATTCCGGGTCAGGCGGGGCGCCTGCCCGCTCAGCGACGATCTCTTCATGGATTTGGAGCGTGACCCCGCCGCCGCCTCGTCCTCCGTCGACAGCGCGGAGTGGCGCCGCCTCCGGATCTCGCTTGCCCTGGAGGCCCTGGGAGTTGCGCTCTACCTGCTCGACCCGGTTCCGGCCGAGGGGCTCGAGATCCGCGCGCTCGAGCGGGTGCGCGACGACCTCGAGGTCGTCCTTCGCATCGACGAGATCGAGCGGCAGCTGTGAGCGCCGGCGGCTTGTCGGAGCACGCGCTTTTCGAGGTCGCGGACATCGCCTCGGCGGCCGGCCTTGCCACGCGGCTCGCCGAGCGTTGGAGCGTCATCGTCAGCGCCGAGCGGCCCGACACCTTTTGCGTCGTCGCCGAGCTCCACGGGAATCCAGACGACATCGCCTTGCTCCTCCGCGAGGTCGAGGCCTGGATCGAAAGAGAGGCCGCGCTGGCTCTGCGGTTCGAGCTCGACGGCCGCGCGTACGTCCTGGAGGCAGGAGAGCCCGACTGGTCGGCAAACGTCACCGCGGCAAGTCACGCGGAGCGCGCGGGCCGTCGCGCCCGCCTCCTCGCAGCGCTGGGCACGATCGACCGCGCCCTCTCGGCGCACAGGGCTCCGGGACGCCATGCCGTGCAGCTTCGAGGCCTCGAAGACCTTCGCAAGGACATCTCGCTGGCCCTGCGCTTGGAAGAAGAATCGCCCTGACGGGACGATGAACCGCTGCGGCGCCGACCGCATGATTCCCGGCGATGGCGAAGTTAGAGGAGCTCGGCGGCGATCTCGAGGACGCGCTCGACCGCGTGAAGGTGCCGAGCTACGTGTACGACCGGCACGGGGTCATCCGCTGGGTCAACCGCGCCGGCCTCGAGCTGGTGGGCGACGTGCGAGGACGCCAGATCACCTCGGTCGTGGCGCCCGAGGAAACGCGCCGTGCTCAGGAGGCGTACTTGAAGCACATCTACAGCAGCGAGGACGTCGAGGCTCAGGTCGTGCTGCTGGACCATGAGGGCAATCGCATGTCCGTCGAGGTGAGCTCCGTCTGCCTCTACCGCGGGCATCACGTCATCGGCGTGTTCGGCCAGCTCTCGGATATCCACGAGGACGATGAGTCGCCGCCGCATCCGCATCTGACTCCGCGCCAGGCCGAGGTGCTACGGCTGCTCGAGCGCGGCCGCTCGACCGATCAGATCGCGGAGGAGCTTCATCTCAGCATCGAGACGGTCCGCAACCACATCCGCCGGCTGCTCCGCGCGCTCGACGTGCACTCGCGCCTCGAGGCCGTGGCCGTTGGCCGCCGGATGCACATCGGATCGTGACCCTCCGACCGCTGACCTGAGCGCTACAGCCCTTCGGTCGCTTGCAGGCGGCCCGTGTGCACCGCGTCGGCGAAGGCGTCGTAGTCGCGCTGGTTGACGTCGGCGTACGCGGCGGCGAAGTCGGCGATCGCGCGGTCGAACGTCTCGCCTTTGCCGAGGTATGCGCCCATGGCGATCCGGTCGCCGGAACGGGCATGGGCGCGTGCGAGTGTCCACCCACAGGTTTCCGCGTAGAGCATGAGCCCGCGCGGCTGGATCGCCTCGAGGTCGACCGAGATCTTCCAGTCCCAGAGCTGACGAACGTAGAAGTCGCGAGGAACCCCGTCGAGAGTCCGGGTCGCGCGGACCCAGCCGAGGAAGATGTCGCTTGCCGACTGCATCAGCCGCTGCCCCTCGACGACGCGCTGGCCGTGATGTCTGAACTTGCTTCGGCCGAGGTGGGCTTCGAGGACGGACGCCTCGGCCTCCTTGATCTGGAGGAACAGCGGATCGTCATCGTCGCGGCCGAGTAGCAGCAAGATCCAGGCGCGCGTTCCGACGCTGCCGACGCCGACGACCTTGCGCGCGAGGTCGACTGCGCGGTAGCCCTCGAGCAGCTTGCGCCGGTCGTGCTGGAGCGAGCTGCGGTACTTGCGAAACGTCGTCGCGATCTCTTCCTTGATCTCATCGGCGGGCACGTCATCGACGAGCTCCTCGATCGGCACGATGAGCGGCGCGTCGGAGACGATCCGCAACTCGCCGTCGACCTCGTGCGTGAGCCGCGAGAGTGCTTTGAGGCTGTCCTTCGTCCGCGCTTTCGCCTCCGCCCGTGCGACGTTCTTCGCCTGTTTCTTGTCGTCCCGGAGCCGGTCAAGGATCGTCGCGACATCGATTCGCGAGTACCAGACCGCGAGATCGCCCATCGTCGCGAAGCTGCGCATCGCCTCGCGATACGAGCGCACCGCGGCCAGGACGGCGGACCGGCGCAGGTCGTCGTCGAAGCCGCGGTCCCGTCCGCAAATGTCGAAGCTCGCCGCCAGCCTCTTGACGTCCCATTCGAATGGCCCCGGGAGCGCCTCGTCGAAGTCGTTGAGATCGAAGACGAGCGAGCGCTCGGCGGAGGCGAAGCCGCCGAAGTTGGAGAGGTGGGCGTCGCCGCAGAGCTGTGCGTCGAGCCCCGACCGCGGGACCGACGCCAGATCGTGCGCCATGATCTTCGCCGCGCCGCGGTAGAACGAGAACGGCGAGACGAGCATCCGTCCGTAGCGGATCGGCACGAGCTCGGGCACGCGCGTCGTCGCCTGCTCCTCGAGCAGGGCCACGGGATCCCGGCCGGTCAGCTCGAGCGCGGAATGGCTCGCGCGCGGGACTTCGGCGCGGGCGGCCTTGCCTCTCGCGGCCCGTTCTGTGGCGCTCGGGTGCAGGACCCTTGCCTCTGTCGCCTCCTCGGCGCGCCTCTCGTCCGTGGCAGCCATCAGCCTGCCCTCCTCCAAAACAGGTCCATTTCCAGCGACGATCGCGCGGCGCGCGGCCAAGCGCATCGTCCGGATCGGACGACGTTAACGTTGCGCTCGACCATCGATCTCTGGAGGAGCGCCATGAGCGTCGACTGCGCCTACTACAGCCGGGGAGTTCGCCAGCCGCACGAGGGGATGACATTGGAAGAGGCCGCCGCGGCCCCGCGGCGGGGAGGTAACTACGTCTGGATCGAGCTGGAGGAGCCGAGCGAAGAGCTCATGGCCGAGGTCAGCGGCCACTTCGGCCTTCACGAGCTGGCGGTGGAGGACGCGGGCTCAGCCCACCAGCGGCCCAAGGTCGAGAGCTACGACGGCTTTCACCTGATCGTCTACAAGACCGCGCGGTACGACGACCGAAATCGCACGGTCGAGTTCGGCGAGGTCGACATCTTCGTCGGGGTCGGGTACGTGATCGCCGTCCGGCACGGCGCCGGCGGAGACCCGATCCGCGCGCGCATCCGGGTCGAGCAGCATCCCGAGCTGCTCAAGGTCGGCCCGGCCGCGGTCGTCTGGGGGATTCTCGACATGGTGGTCGACGACTACCTGCCGTCCGTCGAGGCACTGGAGCGCGAGATCGAGGAGGTCGAGCAGGCGATCTTCGCCGGTCACGCCGACCTCACAGAGCGGATCTACCTCCTGAAGACGGAGATCAACGAGCTCTACCGCGCGTTGCACCCGCTGCTCGCGCCGCTCGAGGCGATGGAGCGCGGCGAGTTCGAGGCCGATCCCGGTCTCCGCCGCTACTTCCGCGACGTCGCCGACCACGTGCGGCACCTCCAGGACGAGGTCGTCGCGCAGCGCGATCAGCTCGCGGCGGCGCTCGACGCGAACCTCTCGATGGTCAGCGTTCGGCAGAACGAGATCACCGCCCAGCAGAACGCGGTCGTCAAGCAGCTCACGCTCGTCGCCACCGTGTTCCTCCCGCTGACGTTCGTGACCGGCTTCTTCGGCCAGAACTTCGGCTGGATGGTGCGCCACATCGGCTCGGACACGGCCTTCTTCGTGCTCGGCGTCGGCGGACTCGTCGTCTCCTGCATCCTGCTCTACGCGTGGTTCAGGCGGGGTGGGTACACGACCGAAGCCCGTTAGCGCCAACGATGGACCGTTTCACGTGACCTCGTCTATGCGAACATGTGTTCGTGCGAGGAGGGGCGGCAACCGTTCTTCACGCCGACGCCGACGCGTTTTTCGCCTCGGTCGAGCAGCGCGACGATCCTCGCCTGCGCGGGCGGCCGGTGATCGTCGGCAGCTGGGTGGTGCTCGCCGCTAGCTACGAGGCCAAGGCGCACGGCGTGCGCACCGCGATGGGAGTCGGGCGGGCCCTCAGGCTCTGCCCTCGCGCCGTTGTGGTCGAGCCGCGGATGTCGGCCTACTCCGAGGCGAGCAAGGAGCTCTACCGGGTGTTCGAGGACACTGCTCCGGTCGTCGAGGGACTGTCGATCGACGAGGCTTTCCTCGACGTGCGCGGCGTGCGCCGGCTGTCCGGTCCGCCGAAGACGGTCGCCATGCGCCTCCGCCGCGAGCTCCGCGACCAGGTGGGGCTGCCCGTCACAGTCGGGATCGCGCGAACGAAGTTCCTGGCGAAGGTCGCGAGCGGCGTGGCGAAGCCCGACGGGCTCCTGCTGGTACCGCCCGAGCGTGAGCTCGCCTTCCTGCATCCGCTGCCCGTCGAGCGCGTCTGGGGCGTGGGCCGGGTGACGGCGGCGAGGCTGCGCACGTTCGGGATCAACACGGTTGGGGAGCTCGCCCGGCTCGACGAGGGCACGCTC
>Ga0307312_10001509_pt1 | contig 11921 bp, 11 predicted proteins | sample ER_DNA_202_FD_194489 | JGI IMG/M metagenome (GOLD analysis project Ga0307312, IMG submission 194489) | Bulk soil microbial communities from the East River watershed near Crested Butte, Colorado, United States - ER_DNA_202 | ecosystem: Environmental > Terrestrial > Soil > Floodplain | place...
GGGTTGGGAGGCGGCGGTGCCGCCTCCTCCTCGGTCACCGGATGACCGGGGTCAGGTGTTCGCGATGCCGCGCAAACGCGCCTGCTCGGCGGTCAGGTCGGAGGGTCGGCGCTCGTCGCGCTCCAGCCCCACCGCAGCAGGTGCATGGGTCCGGGCAGCCCCACGCTCGGCCCAGTCGAACTCGCTGCCGCAGTACGCGCACAGCGACCAGCTCGGCTCCGCCAGCCGATTGCAGGACGGACAGACCCGATGGAGGCGAGTGCGGCAGTTCGGGCAGACCAGCCAGTCGCTCTCGACGCGATCGCGGCAGACCGGGCAGAGCTGGTTCTTCTCCACCTCGGCCAGGAGCGTCTCCTCGGCGAGAGAGCGCTCGTAGACCTCCGCGAGCGTCTCGCGCGGCCGGACGATCAGGTACAGGACGACGGCGAAGATGAAGAGCACCGGGGTGAAGAAGATGATCAGCCCCGCCGCGAAGTAGGGCAGGATCGGGTTCTCCGTGCGCGCCTGCATGTCGCGGAACGCCCAGTAGGCGGTGCCGAGCCAGAGGAGCAGGACGTAGACCTTGACCATGTCACCAACCAGCCCGACGATCGGGTTGTTGATGAAATCGCTCCAGATCTTTCCGGGATCCGGCAGGCCATCAGGCATGAGGTAGGGGCCTCTCGTGCGTCTCGTGAGCGTCGACCCGCTCGGCCGACCCGTCGGCCATCCTAGCACGTGACATACCGACCGTCCGATCCGCGGCCAGGCGGGCGAGTGTTTCAACGAGGAGGCGATGCTCGGCCGCGAGCACGCGATCGGCGAGCGTGGCGGCATCATCGGCGAGATCGACCGGCACTGGCGCCTGCGCCAGGATCGGTCCTGCGTCGAGCTCGCGGATGACCTCGTGGATGGTGACCCCCGTCTCCGTCTCGCCCGCGGCCAGCACTGCCGCGTGCACCGCGAGGCCCACCATCCCCCGGCCGCCGTGCGCCGGCAGCAGCGATGGATGGACGTTGACCGTCCGACCCGCGAAGGCGTCGAAGTAGCTCTCCGCCAGGAGCTGGTCGTAGCCGGCCAGCAGGGCCAGCTCGCAGGCCGATTCGGTGAGGGCTCGGCCGATGGCCGCGTCGCGCGCCGCTGCATCGGCGAAGTCGGCGCGCCGGAGCGTCCTCGACGGAATGCCGAACCGCGCGGCGACCGCGAGCGCCGGGATCCCAGGCCGGTTGCTGATCACAATCGCCGGCTCGAGGCCGGGGATCCGGGCCGCGAGGACGGCCTCGAGGTTCGAGCCACGCCCCGAAACCAGGATGCCGAGCTTCACGAAGACCGCCTGGGGATGCCCAGCTGGGCTACAGGAACGCGACGCGCGGGGCTTCCGCGCTCGTCGGGACCACGCGTCCGAGCTCCACCGCCTCCGGAACCGCGCGCTGTGCCGTGGAAGCGAGATCGGGGCGCACCACGAACGTGAGGCCGATCCCTAGGTTGAAGGTCCGCACCATCTCGTCGTCGGGAATGTCGCCCCGCTCCTGGAGGAGGCTGAAGATGCGCGGGACCTGCCAGGAGCCGGTCTCGATCTCGACTCCCATGCCACCCGGCAGCGTGCGCGGGATGTTGTCGATCCATCCGCCGCCGGTCAGGTGCGCGAGGGTGAGCAGGTCGCCGCCCGCCTCGCGCAGTGAGCGGCGCAGGATCCGGATCTCGTCGAGGTACGACCGATGCGGCCGCAGCAGCTCGTCCCCCAAGGTCCCATCCAGCCCGGGCAGGGTCCGCCCCCACTCGTCCTCGGGAAGGATGCGCCGGGCGAGCGAGTAGCCGTTCGTATGCAGGCCGCTCGACGCCAACCCGAAGACGACGTCGCCGGGCCGGACCTGCCCCCCGTCGATCAGGTCCGCGCGCGCCACCACCCCCACGATGAAGCCGGCGAGGTCAAAGTCGTCATCGCGGTAGAGGTCGGGCAGCTCGGCGGTCTCCCCGCCAACGAGCGGGATCCCGACCGCGGCGCAGGCGTTCGCGACGCCCGCCACGATCTCGGCGACCACTTCGGCCCGCAGCTTTCCGATTCCCACGTAGTCGAGGAAGAAGAGCGGATCGGCGCCGGTCACCGCGATGTCGTTCACGCAGTGATTGACCACGTCGATGCCGATCGTGTCGTGCCGGGCGAGCGCGATGGCGACCTTCAGCTTCGTGCCGACGCTGTCGGTGCTCGCCACCAGCACCGGATCCGGGTGCGTGGACGGATCGAAGCGGAAGAGCGAGCCGAAGCCGCCGACCCCGCCGAGGACGGCTGGCGTGGTGGTGGTCGCCGCGGAGCGGGCGATCAGCTGCAGGGCGCGCTGCGCCTCGTCGATGTCGACGCCCGCCTCGCGGTAGCTGCGTGCCACTCTGCTCAGCCGCGCTCCAGCGCGAACTTGTCGACGTCGAGCGGCACGTCGGTCGGGTAGTTGCCGTTGAAGCAGGCCGTGCAATGGCCGCCGCCGCTCCCCTTTCCGACCGCGGCCAGGAGCCCATCCTCGGACAGGTAGCCGAGCGTATCGGCGGCGATGGCGATCCGGATCTCCTCCGTCGAGTGGGTCGCCGCAATCAGCTCGCTGCGCCGACCGGTGTCCACGCCCATGTAGCACGGGAAGCGCATCTGCGGGGAGTGGATCCGCACGTGCACCTCTGCCGCTCCCGCGCGCCGCAGCATGCCCACGATTGGCCCCGTCGTCGTGCCGCGCACGATCGAGTCGTCGACGACCACCACGCGCTTCCCGGCGAGCACCTCGGGGAGCGGATTGAACTTCATCCGGACCGCCTGGTCGCGGCCGCTCTGCGCCGGCTGGATGAACGTGCGACCCACGTAGCGCGACTTGATCAGTCCCTCGCGGAACGGGAGGCCGGACTGCTCTGCGTACCCGATCGCGGCGGGGATCGCGGAGTCGGGCACGGGGATGACGAGGTCGGCGTCGGCTGGATGCTCGATCGCCAGCTGCCGGCCCATCCGCAGGCGTGCCTCGTACAGGAGACGCCCGTTGATCACGCTGTCCGGCCGGGCGAGATAGACGTACTCGAAGACGCAGAGACGCTCGCCCGGCCCCTGGACCGTCGGACGCAGCGAGTGAACCCCGGCCTCGTCGATGGTCAGGATCTCGCCGGCCTCCACGTCGCGCACGAACTGCGCGCCCATCGCGTCGAGCCCGGCGCTCTCCGACGCGACGGCCCAGCCGGCGGGGCGCCCATCGGCGCCGTGCAGCCGCCCGAGCGCCAGCGGTCGGAAGCCGATCGGGTCCCGAGCGGCGATCAGCGCACGCTCGGTGAGCATCGTGAAGGTGAACGCGCCCATGGCCCGGTGGAAGGCATGCTCGACCCGCTGCCCCCAGCTGCGCCCCGGGGCATGTGCGATCAGCTTGGCGAGGACTTCCGTATCGCTGGCCGTGACGAACTCGACCCCCTGCTCCACCATCTCGTCGCGCAACCAGGTGGCGTTCACCAGGTTTCCGTTGTGTCCCAGCATCAGCTCGCCCAGGTCGCTCTGGGCATAGACCGGCTGCACGTTGGGAAGCGTGTTCGAGCCGGTCGTGCTGTAGCGCGTATGACCGATGCCCAGGCGCGCCTCGCCGCCGCCTTCCGTGCCCTCGAGGCGACCCAGGGTCTCCTCGTCGAAGACCTGCGTCACGAGGCCGATCCGCTTATGGAGCTTGAGCGCCGCCCCGTCGCTGACGGCGATCCCGGCCGACTCCTGCCCACGATGCTGCAGGGCGTGGAGGCCGAAATAGGCGAGGCGGGCAACCGGCAGACCGGGGGCGTAGATGCCGATCACGCCGCACTCCTCGCGCGGACCGTTGGGCTCGTAGAGGGGCAGCTCAGACGGTGGGCGGGGACCGATCACGCGTCGCGTGGCTCGCAAGCGGGCACGCGGGCCAGTCTACAGCCCGGGACGTGGCCGGGCTGCGCCGTCTCGCGGTCCCAGGCCGAGAGTACGGGCGAGGTACTGCACCCGACCCCACTTCGCCCCAAACCGGCGGTGACGGCGGGTGCGCAGCGGCACCGGGTGACCAACAGGCCATGGCCGATCGGCTGCATCGGCTCCATCCTGCACGCAGCCGTCCAGCCGTCATCGAGAGGTCCATGCTCCGCTTCGCACGCGCGCTCGGGTTCCTGGCTCCCATCGCCGTGGCCCTTTGCCTCTCCGTGGTCGTGTCGCTCGTGACCGAGGCATCTGACCGCGAGCGCACCGTCCTCCTGACCCTGGTCGCGATTTCCGTGGTCGCCGGGATGACGACGACCGCGCTCATCGCCTGGAGCTATTTCGGCTGGCGTCTCAACCGCATCGCACGGGCGCTCGAGACGACGCTCGAGCTCGACGCCCCGATCCACCTGCGCGAGTCCGGGGTGCCCGCCGAGCGGCGCCTGGCGCAGGCCTTCAACGCCGCCGCCGGGGCGTTCCTGCAGGTGGAGGCTCGCGCCACGCACGACCGGCTGACGGGGATTGCCAACCGGGAGACCCTCCTGATCGCGCTGGCCGCCGAGATCGAGCGCGCCACGCGGCACTACAAGCCGCTCTCGGTCGCCTTCATCGATATCGACCGCTTCAAGCCGGTCAACGACACCTACGGCCACAACTCCGGCGATGCCGTCCTCCACCAGGTGGCCGGGCTCATCGCGGACAATATCCGCACCAGCGACATGTGCGGCCGATACGGCGGGGAAGAGTTCATGCTGATCCTGCCCGAGACCACATCCGATGAGGCCGTCGTTCTCGCGGAGAAACTGCGGGCGATCGTGATGGCCGAGCCGCTGCAGATCGCCGACGGGCAGCGGCTGGGGGTCACGATCAGCATCGGTATCGCGGGCGGCCGGGGCAGCGAGCTGCAGCTCGATACCCTGGTCGACCGTGCCGACGCGGCGATGTACGCCGCGAAGTCGCTCGGCCGCAATCGCACCTACCTCTTCCGTGACCTCGACGAGGGTGCGCCGGTGCGCCGCGCCCCGATCTCATCGGAGCACCGTGCGGCGGCGAACGCCATCGGGCAGTGGGCGAACGACACCGCCACCCAGGCACTTGCCTCCGTCCTCGCCCCGCAGCCGCATCATCGAGGCCGACCCTCGGACATGATCGCGTCGCTGGCGACCGGCATCGCCCTCGAGCTCGGCCTGCCTGCAGAGGAGATCGAGCGAATTCGGGTCGCGAGCCTCCTGCACGACCTCGGCAAGCTGGCAGTGCCGTCGGAGATTCTCGATAAGCCGTCGACCCTCTCCGATGGCGAGTGGCAGGCGATCGGCGAGCACCCGCGCATCGGGCAGGTGATCCTCGAGCAGGCCTCCGGCCTGCGCGACGCGATCCCCGTAGTCCTGCACCACCATGAGCGGTTCAACGGCGGTGGCTACCCGCACGGCCTGAAAGGAAACGAGATTCCGCTCGGGGCCCGGATCGTGGCGGTGGCGGATGCTTACCACGCGATGGTCCACGAGCGGCCATACAAGGGCGCCGTGAGCCACGCGAAGGCGCTCCAGGAGCTGCGGGAGCATGCGGGCACCCAGTTCGACCCGGCCGTCGTGAAGGTCTTCTGCGACGTGTACGCCGAGGGCGTTCCGCCCGACGGACTTGAAGAGGTCTACCGCCTCCACGAGCGCGCACGCGACGGTGTCGACCGCCTGGAGCCGATCCGCAGCACCCACGGAGCCCCGCGTGCGCGGCCGCGGAAGCGGGCAACGTCGATTCGCGAGGCCACCGGCTGATGGCCCGCGGCCGGATCGTTCTGGTTGCCGCGGGGGCGGCGCTGCTGTGGGCGCCGCCTCTTGCAATGGCGCGCGGAGGGTCGCCTGCGACCGCGGCAGCCCTGCCGCGAGGGCCCGACCTGCTCACGGCGGTGCTGGCCATCGGCCTCGCCGTCGTGATGGCGGTGGCGGTGGTCGGCGTGCTCCTCCTGCGGGCGGCCCGCCGCCGTGACGATGAGGCGGGCGGGGCAGCTGACGCTCGGGAGATCGCCGGTCATCGCGCGCGCACTCGCGCCCATCTGCGCGTCACCGAGGATCCGATCGTGGCCAGCATGGCGCTCGATTCGCAGCGCCGGCGGGCCGGGCGGAAGCCCTAGAACCCGGTGCGGTAGGCCGCCTCCAGGTCAGCGAGGTTCGCCCGCAGCCCGGGGCCCAGCCGAAGCTCCTCCCCGCTGGCATCCCCGAGCCGCAGGCTCTCGACGCCGGCCGCCAGGGCGGCCGCCCGCATCGCCGGCACCATCGGAGCTGCCACGGCGACGATCACGCGGCCCGTGCATTCCCCGAACAGCGCCGCGCCGCTCGGGACGCCGTCCGGGACCGCGACGGCCGCCCCAATCCCCGACGCGATGGCCATGCGTGCCAGGGCGACGGCAAGCCCGCCGACCGACACGTCGTGCGCGCCGGCGACGAGTCTGGCGCCAGCCAGCTCGGGGAGCAGCCTCACCAGGCGGCCGGCCGCGAGGAGGTCCAGCGCCGGGCGACCGCCCCGCAGCCCGCGGCGCCAGGCGAGCTCGGACGCGGCCAGGCTATCCGGCCCGAAGCCGGGCGACCCCAGCAGCCAGAGCTCGTCGGCTTCGTGCCAGCGCATGGGCAGCGCCAGGCTGCGGTCCTCGAGCAGGCCGACCATGCCGATCACAGGCGTGGGGAGGATCGGTCCGTCGACGGTCTCGTTGTAGAGCGACACGTTTCCCGACACGACCGGGATCCCGAGCACTGCACACGCGCGTGCGATCCCGGCCACGGTCTCGGAGAGCTGCCAGTAGCCGCTCGGGTCCTCCGGCGAGCCGAGGTTGAGGCAGTCGGTGATGCCGACCGGGGTCGCGCCGGTACACGCCACGTTCAGCGCCCCCTCGATCACCGCCGCCGCACCTGCCAGCTGCGGGTCGAGCGCCCCGAGGCGGCCCGGTCCGTCGATGCTGATGGCCAGGGCCCGAGAGGTCCCCTTCACGCGCAGCAGCGCGGCGTCGCCATCTCCCGGCCCGACAATCGTGTTCGTGCCGTTCATATGGTCGTACTGGCGCCAGATCGGTTGGCGGCTACGAACGTTGAGGGCCCCGAGCAGCTCGAGCAGGGTCGAGACCGAGGGCGTCTCCGCCGCGAGCGGCCCGAGGTTCATGGCCCGCCGGGCCTCCAGGTCCGAAGGCGGTGCCGCGGGCAGAACGTACTGCGGCGCGTCATCGGCCAGGGCTCGTCCGGGCACCTCGCACACGAGCTCGCCACGCGCATAGCAGCGCAGGAGAGGCTCGTCGGTGACCTGTCCGATCGCCTCGGCGTGGAGGTCGTAGCGTGAGAAGACTGCCTGGACCTCGGCCTCGCGGCCGGCACGCACCACGATCAGCATCCGCTCCTGCGACTCGGAGAGCAGCACCTCGTAGGGCGTCATTCCCGGTTCGCGTCTCGGGACGAGGTCGAGGTTGACCTCGGCCCCGCTCTCACCGCGCGAGGAGAGCTCGGCAAGCGCGCAGGTCAGGCCGGCAGCGCCGAGGTCCTGCATGGCAAGCACCGCGTCCAGCTGGGCGAGCTCGAGGCATGCCTCCATGAGCAGCTTCTCGAGGAAGGGATTGCCGACCTGGACCGCCGGCCGGCGTTCCTCGCGATCCTCCCCGAGGGTGGCCGAGGCGAACGACGCACCCTGGATCCCATCTCGGCCGGTCGATGCGCCAACCAGGAGCAGGCTGTTGCCGGCCCCGACCGCGCGCGCCAGGGTGATCTCGTCATGCCGCGCGAGGCCGACGCACATGGCGTTGACCACCGGATTGCCGCTATACGCGTCGTCGAAGAAGATCTCCCCTCCGACATCCGGGATGCCGATGCAGTTGCCGTAGCCGGCGATCCCGGCGACGACGCCGCCCATCAGGTAGCGGTTGCGCGCCGCGGCTGCCGGATCGGTCGCGGCGTCCGGTTCGGGTGGACCGAATCGCAGCGAGTTCAGGAGCGCGATCGGGCGCGCTCCCATGGTGAAGATGTCCCGGATGATGCCACCCACCCCGGTCGCGGCACCCTGGTACGGCTCGACCGCGCTCGGGTGATTGTGCGACTCGACCTTGAAGACGGCGGCCCAGCCGTCACCGATATCGATCGCCCCCGCGTTCTCGCCGGGACCGACGAGCACGCGTGACCCGCTCGAGGGGAGATGGCCGAGCAGGGGGCGCGAATGCTTGTAGGCGCAGTGCTCGCTCCACATCGCCGCGAACATGCCGAGCTCGACGGCGTTCGGCTCCCGGTCGAGACGCTCGACGACCGCGGCGTACTCGCGCTCCGTCAGCCCATGGCGCTCGACCGGGGCGGCGACGGTCACGCCGGGCCGGCGGGGGTCACGTGCTGCCACCGGGGGTGGCCATCGGCGAGTCACGGCCGATCTCCGCCAGCAGCGCGCCGGCGCTCACGGCTGCGGTGCCGAGGAAGAGGAGCAGCGCGCCGAGCCCCGCGCTTCCGAATCCGATCCGATCGAGCGCGACGCCCAGGCCGATGAGGGCAACCGCCATGGTCGCGATGCGCTGGTGCGGCACTGCCGGCAGGCTGGCCGAGAGGAAGACCGTGGCCGCGATCAGGATCAGCAGGACGAGCAGGACCAGGTCGATCGGGTTGAGGTAGCTGAAGAAGATCACGATCAACCCGACGATGGCGACGAGCGCGCCGATGCCGATCAGCCACCCGGACAGCATCACCGGCCAGGTGATCGGCAGCTCGACCCGCGGCAGGGAGGAGGTCTGAGGCCCCGCCCCGGGCGCGCTCGCCGGCGGGGCTTCCTGCGGGTGGGGTCGCGTCGGCTCCGCTGGGCCGGGATGCGATGCGGCGGGCTGATCGACGGGAGCCGCCGGCCCAGCCGGGGCGGCATGGCCCGCCTCCCGGACCTCGTCGAGCGGCTGCCCGCAGGTCGGGCAGAAGGCCGCGGTCTCGTCGACCTCGGTCCCGCAGTTTGGACAGTAATGGATCATGGCCTAGGCCTTGGCAAAGCGGGTGAGCGTCCCGATCAGCACGATCAGGCTGGCGAGGAAGAAGATGATCCCCGCGGGCGAGAGGTCGCGCAGCATGCCGACCAGGTCACCCTGCCAGCTGCCGGCGACCTCGACCATTGCGAACAGGACGATCAGCCCGACCGCCCACAGGAGCGCGACCAGGAGCCCGATCGTCTGCAGCGCGCGCGGCGCGGCACGAACCGCACCCCCGAGCGCGAGCAGCACGAGCAGCGCGACCAGGAGCGGCGCGCCTCCCCCGAAGCCGAAGTACGCCTGCTGCGCGAGGGTGCTGCTGGCCGCGGGGTAGGCTGACCAGAAGGCAGCGCCGTAGCCGCCGGTGCCGAAGGCCTGCGTGAAGAGCGAGTCCCCGCCGATCGCAAAGGGCAGCGCGTAGGCGGTCGCGATCCCGATCGCCCCGATGAGCAGCACGATCGGTCCGAGGATCGCGGTACGCCGAGCGGCGCGCGCCGGCTGGGCCTCCTCGGATCCGACCACGGCGGGCGGGACGTATCCCGCACCGGAGGTCCGGAGGTTCGCGCCGCAGTTCTGGCAGAAGGCGACTCCCGCGCGGTTGTGCGTCCCGCAGCGGGGGCAGCTCTGCGTCCCCTCCGGCGTGCTGGGTCGCTCAACGGTGGCAGCCACTCCGGCGGCGATGAGGCGCTGGCCGCAGTTGCGGCAGAACGCGATTCCCGGACGGTTCTCGGTCCCGCAGCGCGGGCACTGGGTGCTCTCGCCCACCTCGGTGGCCGGGACGCTGTGGGCGGAGGCTTCGGAAGCGACCGCCTCGTCGGGCGCCCCCGCGTCGGCCCATGCGGTGGCCGGTGCCGCATCGAATGCCTCGGCCTCGCTCGGTGGCGTGGAGGTCCAGCCGCCCTGCTCGCCGGTGGGTGCCTCGTCCGCGGCCGGTGGGGCGCTCTCGTACTCCGCCGTGGGCCAGGATGGCGCGCTCGCCTCGCCGCCCGGCTCCTCCGCGGCAGCAGGTTGGGCCATCGGCTCCTCGGGTTGAGGCTGATCGGCCGCGGGCGGCTGCATGCCGGCGCCGCTCCCCGTCGGCTCCTCGGGATACTCGACCTCGCCTGGCTCCGCGGGGAAAGGCTCGTCGGCAAGCGGCGCGTCGGCGGGGCGATCCTCGGGCCTGGAGGCTTGCTCCGGGTCGTGGGCGTCGCGCTCGTCGTCCTGCATCGGTCAGCCTCCCTTGCGGCCGGTGTTGGGCTCGATCGGCCAGGCCGGCCGGACCGGCCCGATCATAGCCGACGCTCCGCGGCGGCCGGTTGCTCCTGCAGCCAGCGTTCCAGCGACGCGAAGAGGCGCAGTCCATCGTCACCACCGAGCTCCGGATCCGACGCGCGCTCGGGATGCGGCATCAGGCCGAGGACGTTGCCCCGCTCGTTGACGATGCCGGCGATCCCGCGAAGCGATCCATTCGGGTTGCCCGCCGCGGTCACGGCACCGGAGGGATCGGCGTAGCGGAGCACGACTCGGTGCGAGCTCTCGAGCTGGTCCAGGGTGGCCTCGTCGGCGAAGTACCGGCCCTCGCCATGGCTGATCGGAAGCCGGATCAGGTCTCCTGCCTCCAGGCCGCCGAGCCAGGGACCCACGGCATCGTCACAGCGCAGCCATTGCCAGTCGCAACGGAACTCGAGGTGGTCGTTTCGCAGCAGCGCTCCGGGCAGGAGCCCCGCCTCGGTAAGGACCTGGAAGCCATTGCAGGAGCCCAGCACGGGGCCACCCGCGCGGGCAAAGGCCTCGACCGCGGCCATGATCGGGCTGAAACGCGCAAGCGCCCCGGTGCGCAGATGATCGCCGTGAGCGAATCCTCCGGGGAGCACCACCGCGTCGGCAGGGCCGAGGTCAGCCTCCGTGTGCCAGGCGAGCCGCGCCTGCCAGCCGAGCGCGTCCGCCACATCAACGAAGTCACGCTCGCTCCATGTCCCCGGAAAGACGACGACCACGATCCGCGGAGCCGCAGCAATGGTCACGGCAACGCGCCATCCGCGTCCTGCTGCTCGTCGGCCCTCAGCTCCCAGGTTGCCGTCTCCATGACCGGGTTGGCGAGCAGGCGGCGGCACATCTCTTCGACCGCCGCTTCCGCGCTCGCCGCGTCGTCGATCTCGAACGCGATCCGGAGCAGCTTGCCTGCGCGCACCTCGGTCACCGTCTCGTATCCGAGCGACCGGAGCCCCGATGCGATCGTCTCGCCCTGCGGATCGGCGATCCCCGGGCGCAGCGTGACGCGCACCTCGGCAAGCCAGCGCATCTACGCGCTTGCCACGAGGCAGCTCACCGCCACGGGCGCCCGGTGAGCCGCTCGAAGGCGGTCGCATAGCGGTCGCGCGTGCCGCGGATCACCTCCTCGGGAAGCTGCGGGGCGGGAGGCTCCCTGTCCCATCCCGAGCCCGCCACGAAGTCGCGCACGTACTGCTTGTCGTACGATGGGGGTGACGCACCGACCGCGTACGCGGCGCCATCCCAGAAGCGCGACGAGTCGGGAGTCAGGACCTCGTCGATGAGGGCGAGCTCGCCGTCGATCCACCCGAACTCGAACTTCGTGTCCGCGAGGATGAGGCCGGACGCCTCGGCGCGCTGCACGCCGGCCCGGTAGAGGCCCAGAGAGCGCTCCTCGAGCTGGGCGGCAAGATCCCCACCGACAAGCGCGGCCAGCTGCGCGCGGCTGATGTTCTCGTCGTGCCCCACCTCCGCCTTGGTCGACGGGGTGAAGATCGGCTCGGGAAGGCGCTCGGCCTCCCGCAGGCCGGGCGGGAGCGCGTGGCCGCAGACTGCCCCCGTGCGCTGGTACTCGCTCCAGCCCGACCCCGCCAGGTAGCCGCGCACCACGCATTCGGCGTCGATCCGCTCCGCTCGGCGGGCGAGCGTCACGCGGCCCGCAAGCTCGGGCCGCCGCACCGCGTCAGGCAGGTCCGCCTCGTCGACCGACAGGAAATGGGTCGGGCCGAGACCCGCTAGCGCCTCGAACCACCACGCCGATAGCTGCGTCAGGATCCT
>Ga0307312_10001510_pt1 | contig 11911 bp, 9 predicted proteins | sample ER_DNA_202_FD_194489 | JGI IMG/M metagenome (GOLD analysis project Ga0307312, IMG submission 194489) | Bulk soil microbial communities from the East River watershed near Crested Butte, Colorado, United States - ER_DNA_202 | ecosystem: Environmental > Terrestrial > Soil > Floodplain | place: USA...
GCGGCGGGGAAGCCGGTCGAACCTCGTGTGAGGCGACCGCGGATTTGAGACTGTTGCGGATCGGGGTGACGCACCGCCGCTCGACGCGGACCCCGATCCCCCGTTGGCAGCCGAGGAAGTGGCGTCAGTCGTAGGGGAGCCGAGGAGGGCGCCTGATCCTGAGACGACATTGCTTGCGCCGGAGCCCGAGCCGCCGCTGGTCGCGCTGGTCACGCTGCCGGTCAGGTCAGAGACCACCGTGGTCTGCGAGGCGATCGTCGAGATTGCCGAGGTGACTGTTCCGATTGGATCGAGCTGTACGCCCGCCATCGCGGCGCCGCTAGACACCCCGCCCAGTGCGAGAACTACAAAGAGCAGAACACGAAGCGCCGCAACCCGCATCCCATTTGGTGCTTCCCCGTTTTTGGAACCGTAAACCCGAATTGCGAACATTCGTGGCGCCCGAACTGGGCATTCGTAGCGCCTGAAATGAGCAGATGGCGTCGGCGCCGAGGAGGAACTTCACCTCGGCCAATCGAGCTGAGGCAAGCTACGAGGCCGCAACTACGCTTGAAATGGGCGTTTTTAGCGCGGTTAGGCGTCTGCGCCGTCCGGGTACAGCGAAGAGGCTCGCTTGAAGCCCTTCCACAATCGCGCGGGCAAAGGGGGTTGGAAAAAGATGGAAAGCACGAACAGAACGACCATGGACCCGTGGACATACGGCGACGCCGACACAATTGGTGTTGACGCCACCCGGAATCTCGATCTCACGGGGTTCAGCGTCGAAGCGACAGATGGGAGCATCGGAAAGGTCGACGAAGCGACGTACGAGACCTCCCGTAGCTACATCGTTGTCGACACGGGCCCGTGGATCTTCGGCAAGAAGGTCCTGCTGCCGGCTGCCGTCGTCGAGCGCGTCGATCTCGATTCGGAGACGGTGTTCGTCACCCGGACGAAGGACGCCATCAAGAACGCGCCCGAGTTCGATGAGACGACCTACCGCGACGAGGCCTATCGCTCGCAGGTGGGCGACTATTACAGCGGTAGCGCTCAGTCGACTGACGTCCGCTAGTCCGACGAAACCTCAAGGAGAGCGGCGGCCCGAAACGGGCCGCCGCTTCGCTAGGAGATGGCGGCTTCGCCGAGGAGGGACTTCACCTCGGCGAAGAGGTCCGGCTCGGGCCGGACGCGGTACTCGGGCCCGAAGGCGAGCGTCAGCGGGCCTGACGACGTCTCGATCGCGGCCAGCACCGCGGTCTCTCCTGGGTATCCCCGCAGGAGCTCGGCCAGCTCGCGGATCGTTCCCGCGGGCGCTTTGCGCGCGTCGAGCTTGAGCAGCACCTCGGAGCGCTCCGGGGTCGCCTCGAAGGGGACGACCTCCATCGCGATCAGCTTCGTCTCGCCCTCCTTGTGGTCGACCCGCCCCTTGAGGATCAGGACGCGGTCCGGCTCGAGGAGGTCCCGCGCGGCGCCATAGACCGAGTTGAAGACGATCGTCTCGACCGAGCCGGAGACGTCGTCGAGCCGCATGAAGACCATCGGCTCACCCTTCTTCGTCGTCGTCTGCTTGAGCGCGCCCACGATGCCGCCGACGGTGACAACGTCGCCGTCGCGGCGGCGCTCGAGCTCGACCATCTGTGCGTCCGTCTTTCGCCGCAGAGCTTCGCGGATGCCCGTGAGCGGGTGCTCCGAGACGTACACCCCCAGGGACTCCTTCTCGAGCGAGAGCAGCATGCTCTTCTCGTATTCATCCGTGGCGATGGGCGGATGATGGCGCGGTTGCGCGCTTGTCTCCTCGCCCAGATCGAAGATCGAACCTTGACCAGCAAGTCGATCGCCCTGGTGCTGTGAGCCCCAGCTCACTACCAGGTCGAGCGCCTTTCCTTCGTTCTCGAGCAGCCCTTTTCGAGATACGCCTGTCGACGCCAACGCGCCGCACTTCACCAGCGCCTCAACGGCGCGCTTGTTCACGGCTTGCAGATCCACTCGCTCAGCGAAGTCCCAGATCGTCGCATAAGGCCCGTCCGTCTCCCGGGCTTGAACGATTGAGCGAGCAGCGCTCTCGCCTACGTTTTTGACGGCGTTGAGGCCGAATCGAATCTTGCCGCCGATAACGGCGAAGTCGACCTGAGACTCGTTCACGTCAGGCGGCTCGACCTCGATCCCCATCTCGTCGCAGGCGGAGACATAGAAGGGGACGCGGTCCTTGGTGCTCATGACCGAGGAGATCAGCGCCGCCATGTACTCGGCCGGCCGATGCGCTTTGAGGTACGCCGTGCGGTAGGCGATGAGCGCGTAACAGGCGGCGTGGGACTTGTTGAAGGAGTAGTCCTGTGCCTGCTCCATGTCCTTCCAGAGCTGGTTCGCGACCGCCGGCGTGACGCCGTTGGCGGCGCAGCCTTCCAGGAACTTGTCCTTCAGGGACGCCATCAGCGAGTGGATCTTCTTGCCGATCGCCTTGCGCAGATCGTCCGCCTCGGCCGGCGAGAACCCGGCGAGCTGCTTGGCGATCTCCATGTACTGCTCTTGATAGATGCAGATCCCGTATGTCGGCCCCGTGATCGACTCGAGGCGCGGATCGAGGAACTGCACCTGCTCGCCGCCGGCCTTCCGGCGTCCGTACACAGGGATGTAGCCCATCGGCCCCGGCCGGTAGAGGGCGACGAGGGCGATCAGGTCTTCGAACTGCGTCGGCTTCACCTGCCGCAGGGCCTCGCGCATGCCCGAGCCCTCGAACTGGAAGACGCCGACGGAGTCGCCCTTGGCGAGCATCTGGTAGGTCTTGGAGTCGTCGAGCGGGATGTTCGCGATGTCGATCCCCGCGAGCTCCTCGGCCTTGTCGATGACGTCGAGGTTACGGAGTCCGAGGAAGTCGATCTTCAGGAGGCCGAGCGCTTCGACGTCGCCCATCGCGAACTGGGTCACGAGCTCCTGGTCGGCGCCCTTCTGCTGGAGCGGGACGTAGTCGGTGAGCGGTCGATCGCCGATGACGACGCCTGCCGCGTGGATCGAGTCCTGCCGGACCAGACCCTCGAGCGGCTTGGCGAGATCGACGATCTGGCGCGTGGTCTCGTCCTCGTCGTAGGACTTTTTCAGCTCAGAGCCGGGCTTGAGGCACTCGTCCAGGTAGACCTTGGGGCCCTCTGGGATCAGCTTCGCGATCCGGTCGACCGTTCCGTACGGAATGTCGAGCACGCGTCCGGCGTCACGGACTGCGGCGCGCGCCATCATCGTCCCGAAGGTGATGATCTGGGCCACGCGGTCGCGCCCGTACTTCTCAGACACGTACTTGATGACCTGGTCGCGCCCCTGGACGGAGAAGTCCAGATCCATGTCCGGCATCGACTTGCGGCCCGGATTGAGGAAACGCTCGAAGAGGAGGCCGTACTGCATTGGATCCACGTCAGTGATCTCGAGGCAGTAGGCGGCGAGAGAGCCGGCGGCCGATCCGCGTCCTGGGCCGACGCCGATGCCGCTTCGCTTGGCGAAGGCGATGAAGTCCCAGACGATCAGGAAGTAGTCCGCGAAGCCCATCTCCTTGATCGTCTTCAGCTCGAACTTGAGCCGTTCGTTCAGCTCCGGCGTCACCTGGCCGTAGCGCTTTTGCAGGCCTTTCTCGCAAAGCTCGACGAGGTAGTCGAAAGCGTCGCGGTCATTAGGGACGGGGTACTTGGGGAGCAGGATGCGCCCGAGCTCCATCGTCACGTTGCAGCGCTCGGCGATCGCAAGCGTGTTGCGAATGGCCTCGGGATATGGCGCGAAGTCCGCGGCCATCTCCTCGGGAGTCTTGAAATAGAACTGGTCGGTGTCGAATTTCCAGTGATTCGGGTTCTGGAGGGAATCGCCGGACTGGATGCAGAGCAGCGCCTCGTGCGCGCGCGCGTCTTCATGGCGGAGGTAGTGGACGTCGCCGGTGGCGACGAGAGGCAAGCCGGTGGCCTTCGCGATCTCCGCGAGAGTGACGTTCATCCCCTTCTGGATCTCGAGGCCGGCATCCTGGATCTCGACGAACGTGTTGGCCTCGCCGAAGATGTCGCTAAGCCGGCCCAGTTCGGTCTCGGCCTCGTCACGGTTGCCGTTCTCGAGTGCCTTGCAGACGCGGCCAGAGAGGCAGCCGGAGAGGGCGATGAGACCCTTCGAGCGCTCGGCCAGGAGCTCCCAATCGACGCGGGGCTTGTAGTAGTAGCCCTCGAGGAAGCCCGCCGACGCGAGCTTGATCAGGTTCGCGTAGCCCTTGTTCGATTCGGCCAGAAGCGTGAGGTGCGCGTAACCCTTCGTCTGTGCGCGGCGATCGTCGGCGACGTAGACCTCGCAGCCGATAATCGGCTTGACTCCGTGCTTTCCGGCCTCGCGGTAGAGCTCCACCGCACCGGCGAGCGAGCCGTGATCCGTGAGCGCGACCGCGGACATCTCGAGCTCCGCGGCACGGGCGGCAAGGTCGGGAATCCGGCACGCTCCGTCGAGAATCGAGTACTCGGAGTGGACGTGCAGGTGGACGAACGGCGCCTCAGGCACGGGCGGCCCATCCTAGCGCCGCGGTCCGACGGTCCCTGTAATCGGCTAAGGCATGCCCTAGTGCTCTGGGGCGTCGCTCGCAAGGGAGGCAAGCGAGCAGGCCCGAGACAGTACGTTGAGGTACGGCGAGGGACTGCGAGCGCAGCATCCTGCGGCGAGCGTCGTCAGGCGCGGCAAAGCCGGGCTTTGCCCGGCAAAGCCCGCCGCCCAGGGCCGCTAGGGCAAGCGTTCGATGCCGAGGACGTGCGTAAAGTCGTCCTCGAGCGAACGGATCGCCTCCGCGACGGCGTCCGCGAAGTCTGCTCCCTCGAGCTCGCACTCGATCTCCGGCTCCTTCGAATGGCGCGTGTGGAACGCGTCGTCTTCGAGGATGTGCGGAGGCAGCCGGTCGAGATAGCAGACGAAGCGAAATGTGTCGCGACGAGCGTGCCCGTTCGGGCTTCGGCGCTTGCGGCCGATCAGATTCCCCACCAATGCTCCCACGGTCGAATCGTAGGGAGCGCGAGGCAGGATCCTTCCCCCTTGCGGGGTATTCTCTTGCGCAAATGGCCACAAAGGAAGAGAAGATCGAGATGGAGGGCGAGGTCGTCGAGGCCTTTCCGAACGGCATGTTCAAGGTCCAGCTGGACGAGGGCCATGAGGTCCTCGGCTACACGGCCGGAAAAATGCGCCGCTTCCGGATCAAGATCTTCCCCGGCGACCGCGTGAAGGTCGAGGTCTCCCCTTACGACCTCTCCCGCGGGCGCATCGTCTATCGCTACCGCTAATTCGGCCCTCCCGGGCTCGGCGCGTCAATGATCGTGAAGTCCGCCAAGTTGTCGTTCGTGTCGTTCCCGTCGGGATGCCTGCCGGAGCTCTTCCCGGGCGCCGGGGCGATTGGAGGTGCGGCCGCGACCGTCCCTTCCGCGAACGCGTTTGTCGCCGTCCCCCACGCCACCGAGTCGAGGAGAGCGCCCGTCGGGTCGCGCAGGCCGATCCCGCCGCCGGCCGAGGCGAGCGAGGTCCCGAACGAACGGTCAGCGGGATGAGCTCCCGCGTAGCCGGCTCCTCCGAAGAGGAGGAAGCCTCCCGCCGCCAGCACGGTTCCATCGGGCAGCGTTCCGAGCGAGACGTCGCTCGTTCCCGCACCGGAGCGGTACACCAGCCTGTAGCCGGAGAGATCCGCCGGCTCGGTCGCCGCATTCACGACCTCGACGAACTCGTCCGTGAGCGCCGCTTCCGTGCCCGTCGAGAACTCGTTGATCCGCACAGGCGCCGGCGGCGCCGGCGACACGACGCAGCGGATGTGCGCCTCACCACTCGCAACGTCGTAGTCGACCGCGATCGACCCGCTTCTCGAACCGATCGCACACGCGAGCCCCTCGAGCGCATCGAAGGAGGACAGGCCGGGCCCCGGGTCTCCCTGCGGCCCTTGAGGCCCGGCGGGCCCCACTGGGCCAGCCGGGCCCGTCGGACCTGCTGGACCTACTGGTCCACGCGCGTTCCACTTAAGGGGACGCTCGTAGGCGCGACAGGCCGTTCCGCTCGGCACCACGCGTAACCGCCCGCCCTCGACATGCCGGCAGGCGTTGATGACCCCGTCCGGGCCAGGAATCGCCGCCTCGGCAAGCGCCACGCCGCCGATCGCCACGAGGGCGAGTGCGACAGCGGAGACCAGAATCCACGTCCGGGAAGCCATCCATGTGTGATACCGCACGAAAACGCGCTAAAGGGGATTCAAATGTGCCGCGTTGCTGCCGATACCGGCAAAGCCTTTCCCTTCGGCATGCTGGACGAACCGACCCCAATCGGCCGCACCACGAACCATGCGCTCGCGGAAGCGTTGGCGACGACGGACGTCCTCCGCCGCGTCGCGGGCACCGTCGCCATCCACCTCTACGAGATGGAGCATCTGGCGGACGGGTCCTATAACTGCAACACCTTCATCGGCGAAGGCCTCGAGAGCCTCCTGGGCCCGCTCCCCGCGGACCGCACTCCCGAGGAAGCCTGGGAGGACGCGGTTCACCCGGACGACAAGGAGGAGTACAACGCGGTCTGGGATCGGCTCGAGCGCGGAGAGCCCGCCGAGATCGAGTACCGACTGATCGGCTACGACGGCCAGACGCGCTGGGTCTGGGATCGCATGCGACCCCGCCGGACGAAGGACAACCGGCTGCTGGTGGACGGCATCGTCGCCGACATCACCGAGCGCCGAAAGGCCTCCGACGAGCTCGAAGATGCCCAGCGACAGCTCAAGTACATCGCCTTCCACGACGGGCTGACCCAGCTCCCGAACCGCGCCGCCTTCCAGGAGAAGCTCGACGAGGCACTCGCCCGCTGCCCGGACAAAGCCTGCGCAGCCGCCGTCCTCTTCATCGACCTGGACAACTTCAAGCTGATCAACGACAGCTTCGGTCACGCCGCGGGAGACGAGCTCCTGCGCGCGGTCGCGCAGCGCCTCCAGCAGGCAACCCGCAACGCCGACGTCGTCGCGCGCCAGGGAGGTGACGAGTTCCTCGTGCTCCTCGCCGACATCCAGCCTCCGGCAGTGCCCGCCGCCGACCCGAACTACGCACGCACAGCCGCGGACGTGGTCGCCAAGAAGATCCGCCGCACGCTCCGCGCGCCTTTCGTCGTCTCGGACGTGGAGATCTTCGTCAGCGCGAGCATCGGGGTCAGCCTCTTCCCGGACGACGCCGCCGACAGCGAGACCCTCTTGAAGCACGCGGACACGGCCATGTACCGGGCCAAGGACGCCGGCCGCGACTGCCACGCGCTCTATGCGATGGACAAGGATGACGCGCTCGCGCAGCTCTCGATGGCGGGGCGCCTCCGCACGGCAATCGAGAACGAAGACGGACTCGTCCTCCACTATCAGCCGCTGGTCCGGCTGGACAGCGGCGAGATTGTCGGTGCCGAAGCACTCGTCCGCTGGCAGGACAACGAGAGGCTGGTGCCGCCGGGCGACTTCCTACCTGTCGCGGAGCGGACAGGGCTCATGGGCCCGCTCTCCGACTGGGTGATCGCAGAGGCCTGCCGCCAGGCAAAGTACTGGCGCGACCGCAAGCTCGACCTCTACGTCTCGATCAACCTCCCGCCCTCCTTCTGGCAGCCGACGGCGATGCGCCACGTGTTGTCCACGATCGAGTCGTACGGGCTCAACCCCGACCGCCTCATGATCGAGATCACCGAGACGGCGATGATGGGAGTGGACTCGAGGACGAACATGGAGTCGGTCATCGACGAGCTTCACGATCGGGGACTGCGCCTCGCGATCGACGACTTCGGTAGCGGACACTCCTCGCTCTCCCGCCTGAACCAGATGCGCGTGAGCACGTTGAAGATCGACCAGTCCTTCGTGCGCGACCTGCCCCAGGACAGGAATTCGGCGGTGCTCGTCTCCTCGATCATCCAGCTGGCGCAGAACCTGGGTCTCGACCCGCTTGCGGAGGGAATCGAGACTGAGGAGCAGCGCGAGTTCTTCCTCGAGCACGGCTGCGAGCTCGGGCAAGGCTTCCACTTCAGCAGGCCGGTCGTGGCCGTGGAGTTCGAGGCCCTTTATCGCGCCAATCGCGCTGCACAGTCGGCTGCGTAGCCGACCGCGCGGTCGAATCCCCGTCGTCAGGTAGAACCTCCGAGGTCCACCGACATCGGAGGCTGCATGACGACGAAGACAGAATTCACCCAGGAAGAGTGGGAAGCCCTGCAGAAGGGCGTGACCGGAGCCGGATTCCTCATGGCGGTCAGCGACAGGAGCTTCTTCGACAGCTTCAAGGAGGCCGGGGCTTTGGCGCGGCACCTTGCCGACGCACGGAAGAGCGGTTCGAGCGAGCTCATCCGCGAGCTCGCCGAGACGCGGGGCACGGGATTTGGGCTCACGTCCTCCCCCGTCGAAATCGAGAGCGAGACGCTCGAGGCGTTGCGAAAAGCGATGCAGGTGCTCGAGGCGAAGGCGCCAGAAGAGGCCGACGCCTACCGGAGCTTCGTCCTCGAGGTCGCCGAGTCGGTCGGGAATGCGGCAGCCGGCGGTGAAGCGGCCGAGAGCGGCGCGCTCGAGAAGATCAGGTCCGCGCTCGGCAGCTAGCGCGCGGGACGCACAGCTCAGGTCGCCTACCCCTGTACGGGCGCAGCTCCGTGGTCTAGCGTAGCCCTGACGACGAGGGAGGGTTCCATGCGCATCGAGTCTTCGGTCACAGCAATCTCCTGGATCCCCTCGGAAGCTATCGAGGGCATGCCCAAGATCCCATTCGAGCTCGGGATCGGCCACTACGACGAGCCCCCGCCGGAGCGGCTCGAGCAGGGAGACCTCGAGCGCCTACGCGCCGACGACCGCTTTCGCGAGGCAAACGAGCTCAAAGCTTGGATCGAGGTCGAGGATGGAAAGATCGTGGACCACGGCCAAGAGGGTGGCGGACTCGTCAGTACGACGACCTTCCGCCTCGGGCCGAAGGATCTGGTCTTCCAGGGCGTCGCCTTCGAGACCTTGCGCGCCGACCCCGAGATTCGTGACGGAGAGGCCCGCTTCGGCCAGACCGTGGGCGGCCGCGCCGGCTTTCCCGCGCCTCGGAGGGTGAAGGGCCGTCCCTTCTTCCGCGTCAACTCGGCGACCGCGTGGACGACGCTTGGGCTGACGATTCGCGCCGACGGCTCCTCAGACCACGAGCTCGTGGGCGCGAGCCCGTTCCCACGACACTGGATCTATGACAAGGACGGCAACCTCGTCCAGAAGGCGGGAGCGATCGACTTCAAGACCTGGTACCGCGAGGCCCACGGCGAGCACACGCCATGGGGCGACGAGGATTCGGAGCCGTTCGTGGCCCAGGCCGAGAGCGCTCTAGAGCGTCAGCTCTCACGCGACCTCCTGGGAAGCGGGGCCAAGTTGCCCCGGCGCAAGCTCCGCCAGGACGAGAGACTGGTCGAGCAGGGCGAGCCCGGCGACGAGCTCTACCTTCTGCTCGACGGCGTACTCGCCGCCGTTGTGGACGGCGAAGAGATCGCCCAGGTCGGGCCCGGTGCAATTCTTGGCGAGGGCGCCGTCGTCGGCGAGGGCAAGCGCAACGCAACCTTGCGGGCCTGCACGCCCGCTCGCGTCGCCGTGATCTCGCCCGACCAGATCGACCGTGAGGCGATGGAGACGCTAGCCGCGGGCCGACGACGCGACAACTGAGCGCACAGCCAGAGATCTGATCCTGCCACGATCCGCGCGTGGCAATCCTCGGCATTGACGTAGGCGGGACCTTCACCGATGCAGCGCTACTCACGGACGGCCGGCTGACGACCGCGAAGGTGCGCACGGAGGCGCGCCAGGAGGATTCGGTCGTGGAGGCGGCACGCGCTGTCGGCGCCGCCGACGTCGAACGCTTCACACACGGAACGACGATTGCCACGAACGGGCTGCTCGAGCGCAAGGGTGCGCGAACCGCGTTCGTTGGGACGGCCGGCTTCGAGCACCTGCTCCATCTCCGGCGTCAGAACCGCGCCCACCTGTATCGGCTCTGCGCCGACCACCCGGCGCCGCTCGTGCCGCTCGAGAGGTGCTTTGGGGTTCGGGAGCGGATCGGCCCTGAGGGCGTCCTGGACGAGCTCGACCTCGACTCACTGCCCGCCATCGACGCGGAGGCGGTCGCCATCTGCCTTCTCTTCTCGTTTCGCGACGCGAGGCACGAGACGGCGGTGGCCGAGGAGCTGCACCGGCGCCTGCCTGGCGCCCACGTGGTGGCGTCCAACGAAGTCTCTCCCGAATTTCGTGAGTACGAGCGCGCCTCGACCACGGCGGTAGACGCCTACCTCGGGCCGGTGCTAGGCCGGTATCTCGGCTCGCTCGCGGACCGCTGCTCCAAAAGCGGTTTGATGGAACCACTCGTGATGCGCTCGTCAGGCGGAGTGGCCAGCCTGGCTGAGGCAGCCGCCCATCCCGCCTGGGTGCTCGTGTCGGGTCCGGCCGCTGGCGCGGTCGGGGCGGCGAAGCTCGGGCGCCGGGCCGGGCTCGAAAACGCAATCTCCCTCGACATGGGCGGCACATCGACCGATGTGTGCCTGATCACAGGTGGCAAGGTCGCGCGCGCCGGGGAGCGGATGGTGGCCGGGCTGCCTCTGCGGTTGCCGACGGTCGACTTGCACACCGTCGGAGCGGGCGGCGGTTCTGTGGTGTGGAGGGATTCGGGGGGCGCGCTGCGCGTCGGGCCGGAGAGCGCCGGGGCCGATCCCGGCCCCGCCTGCTACGGGCGGGGGGGGACGCGCGGGACGGTGACCGACGCGAATCTCCTGCTCGGGCGCCTGCCGACGCGGCTCGCCGGGAGGCTCGAGCTCGATCGCGACGCGGCCGCGCGGGCGCTCGCTGGGTTCGATCCGGCTGAGGTAGTCGAGGTGGTCAATGCAGAGATGTTGCGCGCGCTCCGGGTCATCTCGGTCGAGCGGGGGCACGACCCCCGCGACTTCGCGTTGGTGGCTTTTGGGGGCGCTGGGCCTCTGCATGTGTGCGCGCTCGCGGAGGAGCTCGGAATCGGGACGGTGGCCGTGCCTGCCGCCGCGGGCGTCCTCTCGGCTCTCGGGCTGGTCGCGAGCGACGAGCGACGCGATCACGTGACCTCCTACGTGCGACCGCTGGCGGACGTGAGCGAGTTGCCGAGGGAAGGCGAGGCGGATCTCCGCTACGCGGGACAGTCGTTCGAGCTGACGGTTCCTTTGGGTGGAAATGTGGCCGACGCCTTCCACCGAGCCCACGAGGAGCGCTACGGCTACGCCGACCGCGACCGTCCAGTCGAGCTAGTCGCAGTGCGGACGGCCGACGTGCGCCCGGGGCCCGAGCTCGTGCTCCCGCCGGCCGAGCCGCTCGAGGTCTCCGGCCCAACCGTGGTCGAGCTCGACGGCGCCACTTGCTGGATTCCCCCCGGGTGGGTGGGGGCTAGGGATGGAAGAGATAGCACACTGATCCTCACGCGCACGTGAATATCGAGCTTCAAGTCATCGGCAGCGCCCTCCGCGCCGTCGCGGAGGAGATGGGCGCGGCGCTCGTCCGCTCCGCCTTCTCCGCGAACATCAAGGAGCGCCGCGACTGCTCGGCTGCCCTCTTCGCTCCTGACGGTCGCATGATCGCCCAGGCCGAGCACATCCCCGTTCACCTGGGCGCGATGCCCGAGGCCGTTGCCGCCGTCATGGCCCACGACCCCGGCCCGGACGACGTCTACATCCTCAACGACCCCTACACCGGCGGCACCCACCTTCCCGACATCACGCTCGTCAGCCGCACCGAGCTTGGCTTCGCGGTCACCCGCGCTCACCACGCCGACGTCGGCGGCCGCGAGCCCGGCAGCCTCCCGGCCGACTCCACCACCCTGGACGAGGAGGGGATCGTCATCCCGCCCACCCAGCTCGATGACGGCGTTCTTGCCCAACTCACCGCCAGTATGCGCAACCCGGAGGAGCGCCTCGGCGACCT
>Ga0307312_10001512_pt1 | contig 11906 bp, 11 predicted proteins | sample ER_DNA_202_FD_194489 | JGI IMG/M metagenome (GOLD analysis project Ga0307312, IMG submission 194489) | Bulk soil microbial communities from the East River watershed near Crested Butte, Colorado, United States - ER_DNA_202 | ecosystem: Environmental > Terrestrial > Soil > Floodplain | place...
CAGCGACCGCGCCTTCGGGCAGGAGGTCTACGGGGACTACACGTACCTCGACCCGAACGGCCTCGGGTGGGCATTCGAGTGGACGGGCTACCCGGACGGCGGCGCCTGCACGCCGTCCTGTAGCCCAGGGTATCTCGGCGCGAACGACTACCTGGCGCCGCAGGGCGGGGTCACGGTCGGCCAAACACCGCTTTTCACCTGGCGGCCCCTGAACCGGCACGCCTGGAAGACGCTGAAGAACACGTCCGGCGTGGATGTCCTGACGCTGCAGGCCAAGGGCGAGGGGCTCGCCGGCAACAACCTCCGCGTCACCACCCGTGACTACGCGGCGGATTCGTCCCAGGACGAGCTGGTGGTCTACGCCGGCAGCACCGTGGCCGAGAGCTACCACTATCCCGACGGCGACATTGCGAACCTGGCGGGCCAGATCAACGCCAACGCGACGAGCGCGATCACCGCTTCGAGCCCGCTCTCGGGCCCGCCGCTGGCCCCGTTGACGACGTCGCTCTTCGTCCCGGGGATCACGAGCTACTTCGTCCTGGTCGCGAAGGACCCGAGCTTCGCCAACATCGTCGACTACGCCTTCACGCAGCTGCCGGCCTACGCACCGCGCGGCACGCTCGGGCCGACGACATACTCGGACGAGACGACGCTCTACTACTGGGCCGTGCTCCCGGAGGGCGGCCTCGACGGGACAGGCGGCGCCGGCGACCCGCTGGCTGCAGCCCCGCAGAACTTCCACAAGCGCTCGACGCCGCCGACGCAGCTCGCACCGGCGAACGGCCACGTGTTCTTCGACCAACCGACCTTCCAGTGGGCCCCGGTCAGCGGCGCGCGCACCTACCGGCTGCAGGTGGCGCAGGACCCGACCTTCGGAGATCCGATCGACGACCTTACGACCGACTCGACCTCGTACTCGGCGAACACGACCTATCCGGCCGACACCGTCCTCTACTGGCGCGTCCGCGCGAACGACGAGAACGCCGTCGGCCTCACCTGGTCGAACGTCGGCACCTTCCAGCAGAAGCTGCCCGCACCCGCCGGAAGCCCGAGCAATCCCACGCAGGGAGACTTCATCCCGACCTGGGCGTGGAACGTCGTGCCCGGAGCGGTCTCGTACGACATCTCAGCCGACCTGCCCGACGGCACGCACAAGGACCTAACGGGCTTCCGCACGCCTGCCTTCACGCCCACGCTCATGTACGGCACCGGCATCTTCCACTGGCGCGTCCGGGCGGAGTTCCCACGCGCCCCGTACGGCCTCACGCCGGGCCCGTACTCGACGACCTACGCCTTCACGCGGACGATCCGCGAGCCCTCCGGCGCCCACTCCGACGTGACCGCCGACCACGTCCTGCTCAGCTGGAACGCGAAGTCCGGCGCGAAGCGCTACCGCGTTCAGATCTCCGGAACGCCGGACTTCGGCCTGCTGGTGGAGAACGTCTTCACCGACAACACCTCGTACGCGCCGCTGCTGCGATACCTGGGCTTCCGGGCGCTCGACACGAGGCACCTCTACTGGCGCGTGGCGGCGGTCGATGAAGGCGGCAACACCGGTGACTTCACGCAACCGCAGCTGATCACACGCATCTCGCGGATGCTGATCACGGTCCGCGGGAGCGCCAAGCGCCGCAAGCGCTCGATGCTGACGATCATGGTCTCCAATTTCGAGACCGGCGGGCCGGTTGCGAAGGCCCTCGTGCGGGTCTCCGGAGCAGGCACCCGCGCCCGCAAGGTGCGAACCGACGCCCTCGGCAACGCGCGCGTCGTCGTGCGGCCCGCGCGGCGCGGCGCCCTGGTGATCACGGCCACCAAGGCCGGCTTCCGGCGGGCATCCGCGCGGCTCACCGTTCGCTGACAAGCCTTTCCGGGTGACGGACCTAGCCGTTCCGGGGTGCGGCTCGGCTTCGCGCCGCGCCACAGTTCTAGGCATGACCACGGCCGAGCTGATGAAGACGCGCGTGAGCGACGAAGAGGTCGTGGCCTGGCGCATCGACCAGCTCCTGCGCGCCGGCTCCGACCGGTGCTGTGCGGAGATCCTCGCTCGCCGAAGTCATGTCGACCTCCATGCGGCGGTCGACCTGCTCGAGCGGGGCTGCCCGCCCAAGATCGCGCTCGAAATCCTGCTTTAGAGCGGTCGAGACGATCGGCCAGCCCGACCTAGTCGGACCGGGGTGCTCCAGGGGTTCGGGCCAACACACGCTTTGTGGGAATCAACGAAGGGGAGTGGGTTCTATGAAAGGCAAGACCAGGTGGTGGACGATTGCGATGGGCCTCGTGGTCCTGATCGTCTGCTCGAGCGCACTCGGTGGGTCGCTGAGCGCGAGCAACAAGCGCTTCCAGAACTCGTTCGTGTGCGTCAACAAGCACAACGGCCTGATCAAGGTCATCTCCCGGCGGCAGCACAACCGCTGCGAGTTCGGGTGGAAGAAGTACCGCGTCTCGGACCTCTTCGGCAAGGGCATGAGGGGCGCTCCAGGCCCCGCAGGTCCGGCCGGTCCTGCAGGTGCCGCCGGCGCAAGGGGAGCGCAGGGCCCGAAGGGCGACACCGGCGCCATGGGCGCGCAGGGTCAGATGGGCCCGCAGGGCGAGATGGGCCCCGTGGGTCCGCAGGGCGAGTCAGGCCCGGCGGGCTCGGTCGGCCCGATGGGGCCGATGGGCCCGATCGGTCCGCAGGGCGAGATCGGCCCGATGGGACCGCAGGGCGAGACCGGCGCAACCGGCGCGCAGGGTGAGATGGGACCGGCAGGTGCCATGGGCCCGATCGGTCCGATGGGCCCGATGGGTCCGCAGGGCGACACCGGCGCGACCGGAGCTGATGGCCCGCAGGGAATCCAGGGTCTGCCCGGTCAGGGTGGCCAGAACGGCCAGGACGGCGCGATGGGCGCAACCGGCCCGATGGGTCCGCAGGGCCTCCAGGGCCTCGTCGGCCCAATGGGTCCTCAGGGCCCCGCCGGCCAGCAGGGCAACACCGGCCCGGCCGGCCAGGCCGGAGCCACCGGCCCGATGGGACCGCAGGGCCCCGCAGGGGCCGACGGGCTGAACGGCTCCTCGGTCGTCACGGCGACCGGCACGTCGACCGTCGTGGACGCCAACGCGATCGTCACGGCGACCGCGACCTGTCCCGCGAACCACATCGCCATCAGCGGTGGGTTCCTGGAGACCGGCGCAACCTCGCCGAGCGTGATCGAGAGCCACGCGACCGCGGCCTTCGCCGGCTGGGTCGCCAAGGCCAAGACGCAGGGCAATTCTCAGCAGAGCGTGAGCCTCACGGTTTACGCGTACTGCGTGCCCTCCGCCTAGCGGCTGTGCCAATAGGGGGCCGGTCTTCTCGGCCGGCCCCCTCCACTTCTCGCAAGGATGCCGGGGGAGGGAGTCGAACCCTCACGCCCCCTAAAGGGGACACCTGATTTTAAGTCAGGCGCGTATGTCCAGTTTCGCCACCCCGGCGACCGAAATCCTAGAGGCCGCCGACCAAGGCGTCGCTTGCGATGCCGTCTACGAGGCCGTACCGGCTTGGCCGGTGCGGCCGGCTCAAGAGTTCGGCGGCCTCTAGAGGCCGCCGAACTGATACGAGGTGGGAATCTTCTTCGGCGGCTTGCCGATCACGAAGGCGAACTCCTGGTGCCTGATCAGGGTCAGCTTCGAGGGGTCGCCGGAGTACGGCGCGCCGTTGACGTACAGCTTCCACGGGGTTTGCGGCCGGCAGTAGCCGCCGATGCACGAGCTCGTCAGGCGGACGCCCCAGACGCCGAAGAACTCGCCGAGCGAGAACGTCCGCTTCTTGGGCGACTCGACGTGCATCACGCCGGTCGTGTCATGGGTGTGGAGCTCCGTGAGGAACTGCCCGTCGTAGATGCCGATCTGGGCAGGGACCGTCTCGTGCTTGCCGTTCACATAGATGTCCAGGTGCTGGTGGATGTGCACGACCTCGCCCTCGGCGCCGAGCTGCTGCAGGCCGAGCGGGCTGAGACGGTCGGGCAGGTGGTCGACTCCCGCGTTCCACGGCGCCGGGCCGGTCTGGACGCCGACGAGCTTGTTCCAGTCGATCGCCCCCGGCTTGCCGCTGCCGCCGCCGCGGCCGAAGACGAAGAAGAGCAGCGCCACGATCCCGATGGCGGCGACACCGGAGGCCGCAAAGGCGACGGACGTCCAGAGCGTGCGCCGCTCCTCCGCGGTGCGCCGGCGACGCTGCTCGACCCTCCGCTGCGGGGCCTGGACCCTCCTCGGAGGCGCCGGAGTTCTGGCTTTCTTGGCCAAGGCCCGGGCGATGCTAGCAGCCGTTCCCGAAGGCTCTTGACAGCGCTCGCGGCACCCAGTAGGTTCGTTCCGTCAGATCCGGAGGGCCGAAAGGTCGTCCGGATCTGGCGTTTTCGGGGGCCATTTCGGATACTGCCTCCGACAAACCGCAAGGAGGCCGCCAATGGGTTGGCTCGACAAGTTGCTCGGCCGCGGGAAGAAGGCCGCGGGTGACATGACAGGCGACAGCTCGATGAAGAGCGAGGGAGTGCACCAGGAACAGTCGGCGATGGCTTCGGAGCGCGCCGACAGTGCCGAGCAGATGGCGCAGGAGGAACGCGAGCGCGCCGCGGAGCACGAGGCTCAGCGCGAGAACCCCTAAGCGCTCGTCTGAGACGTGATTCGAGGGCGGCTTCGGCCGCCCTCGTCGTGTCCGTCCGACGCCCCCTCTACTGTTCGTCGGCTCATGACGTTGCTGGCAACAGTGCTCGTGCTCGTCGCCGGAGGCGCCGGACTCGCCTTCTCGCTCTCGCGCGTCCTCGAACGGCTGCTCGCGGCCCGGAACACCGAGATGGACGGGCGCCTGCAGGCAATGACGGCCACGATGGACCGGCGGCTCGGGGAGTTCGACACGAAGGTCGACCGTCGGCTCCAGGACGCGACGAAGCAGACGAACGCGCTCTACAAGCAGCTCGGTGCGGTCGGGCAGGCGACCGAACAGCTCGCCGAGCAGGCGAAGGGGCTCGGGGCGTTGCAGCAGATCCTCCGCCCGCCGAAGGCTCGCGGAGGATTCGGGGAGCTGATGCTCGGCCAGCTGCTGGCGGACCGGTTGCCGCCGACCGCCTACGCGCTGCAGTACGGGTTCGCGGGCGGGGAGCGCGTGGACGCCGTGATCAAGGTCGACCGAATCGTCCCGATCGATTCCAAGTTTCCGCTCGACAACTTCGAGCGGATGGTCAACGCGGAGAACGACATCGAGCGGCAGCAGTTCGAGAAGCTGTTCGCGCGTGACGTGAAGACACACATCGACGCGATCTCGGCGAAGTACATCCGTCCGGACGAGGGCACCTACGACTTCGCGTTCATGTACCTGCCGTCGGAGGCGATCTACTACGAGCTCGCCTGCGGCAAGACCGGTGCGCTGCTCGAGTACGCGCACGGGAAGCGGGTGCTGCCCGTCTCGCCGACGACGCTCACCGCCTACCTGCAGGTGATCGTGCTCGGGCTCAAGGGCCTCCAGATCGAGCAGCACGCGCAGGAGGTCATGGCGTACTGCGCCCAGCTACAGAAGGAGTTCGGCAAGTTCAAGGAGGACTTCGAGCTCGTCGGCACCCATCTCGACCGGGCCCAGAAGAAGTTCTTCGAGTCCGAGAAGCACCTCGGGAAGTTCGAGACGAAGCTCGAGCAGGCCGCCGACTCGCCAGCCGAGCTACCGGCCGGCGCGCAGGAGCTTCCGCGCGCGGCCGATGCTGCCTAGCTGGCTGTTGCTGCGGGCTGCTGCTCCTTGAGGTAGCGGATCAGGCCACCGGCGACGACGATCTCGCGCTCGCGCGGGAGCAGGTCATGCGTGAGCGTGATCGTGCCGGCGCCCTCGATCTCGGTCTCGAGCTCGTCCTCGCCCTCGGCGATCGAGTGCAGGCCGGCGATCCGCCAGGTCTGCCCGAGCTCGGTCTTGTCGTAGTCGGCCTCGTCCTTGAAGAGCAGCGGCACGATGCCCTGGGCGATCAGGTTCCGCCGGTGGATCCGCGCGAAGCTCTTGGCGATCACGGCGCGGACTCCGAGCTGCGCGGGCGCGAGGGCGGCGTGCTCGCGGCTGGAGCCCTGCCCGTAGTTGTCGCCGGCGACGATGAACCCTCCGCCCCACTCGTGCGCGCGCTTCGGAAACTCCTTGTCGCGGTGCTGGAAGGTGAACTCGGCGATCGCGGGGACGTTCGAGCGGTACGCCATCACCGTCGCGCCGTCGGGTGAGAGGTCACCGGTCGAAATGTCGTCCGGCGCGACGATCAGCACGCGCATCCGGAGCTCGTCCGGGAGCGACTTCTGCTCCGGCGGCGGCTTGATGTTCGGGCCGCGCGGGATCTCGATCGAAGCAGCCTCGTCAGCCGGGACGGGCTCGAGGATGTGCCTCTGCACGACCTCGGGACGAGCCTTGGGCCGCTCGGGCAGCTCCACGGGCGAGAGCTCGCGCGGGTCGGAGATGACCCCGGTGAGCATCGAAGCCGCGGCCACGGCCGGCGAGCAGAGGTAGACCTGGTCGTCCGCGGTCCCGCTGCGGCCGGGGAAGTTGCGGTTGAAGGTCCGGAGCGAATTCGACCCCGAGGGCGGCGCCTGACCCATGCCGACGCAGGGCCCGCACGCGGGCTCGAGCATGCGCACGCCGGCCATCAGCAGGTCGACGTACGTGCCGGAGCGCGTGATCTGGTCGAGGATCTGGCGTGAGCCGGGCGTCGCGGTCGCGGAGACCAGCTTCTCGGAAAGCCGCTGGCCGCGGAGCACCGACCCGCAGACGGCGAGATCCGCGTACGACGAGTTGACCGACGAGCCGATGCAGACCTGCGTCAGCTCGGTGCCGACGAGCTCGTCGACCGGGACGACGTTGCCTGGGCTCGACGGCTTCGCGACCAGCGGCACGAGCTCGGCGAGGTCGATGTGCTCCTCCTCGTCGAAGTCGCCGGTGTCCCCTGTCTCGAACGCGGTGAAGTCGTCCTCGCGCTGCTGCTCGGTCAGCCAGGCGCGGGTCTCGTCGTCGGCCGGGAAGACGGCGCCGGTCGCGCCGAGCTCGGCGATCATGTTCGCGATCGTGCCGCGCTCGGTGTAGCTGAGCGTCTTCACGCCCGGGCCGGTGAACTCGAAGATGGCGCCGCGACCGCCGCGCACTCCGCGACGGCGCAACAGCTCGAGGATCACGTCCTTCGCCTGGATCCAGGGGCGCTGCAGCTCGTTCTCGAGGAAGACGCCGACGATCTTCGGACACGGCATTTCGAACGGGTGGCCGGCCATGCAGACGGCGACGTCGAGCCCGCCCGCGCCGATCGCGATCATGGCGCAGGACCCCGACTGCGTCGTGTGGCTGTCGGCGCCGATCAGTGTCTTGCCGGGAGTGGCGAAGCGCTCGCAATGGACGTAGTGGCAGATCCCGTTGCCGGGCCGCGAGAACCACAGGCCGTAGCGCGCCGCCATCCCCTGCAGGAAGCGGTGGTCGTCGGGGTTCTTGAAGTCGATCTGAAGGATGTTGTGGTCGACGTAGACGACCGCGGTCTCGACCTGGACCCGGTCGACGCCGAACAGCTCGAACTGCATGCAGGCCATCGTCCCGGTCGCGTCCTGCGCGAGCGTCTGGTCGACGCGGAGGGCGATCTCCTGTCCGGGAACCAGCTCGCCGCGCTCGAGGTGCTCTTCGAGAATCGTGCGCGCGAGGGAGGCCATCGCTTCAAGACTACTGAAGCGCCCTGCGAGGGCGTTTAGCTAGTAACGCAGGACGGCGCCGATGCCCTCGACCGGGTCGAGGTCCTGGCGCTCGCGCAGCGCCCAGACCGTGCCGCCGTGGGCAAGTGTCTGGTGCACGGCGAGGTCGAGCCCGTCGCGGCTCTCTTCCAGCTGCGTCCCGTCGAGCGGACACGTCCCGGCCTCGACGGCGAGCCGGCCGCACGCCGGGCATTGCCAGGCCGTGTGGTCGGCGCCGTCCTCGAAAAGCAGCAGCTCGACCCGCCCGTCCGAGGCAGCCTCGAGCGTCTGCGCCCACCCGGAGGCCGCGCGGCCGTTGCGACCGGCCGCCTCCTGCCAGCGTTCGACGGCCGATGCCTCCTGGTCGGCCCGCCAGCGCTCGAGCAGCGGCTCGACGGTCTCCAGCAACTGCGCCGGAGTCGCGTGCGCGTCGGCTGAAGCCCAGCCGATGATCGCGTCTCTAACCTCGGTCGAAAGCTCCTCCTCTAGCTCGGCGCGCATCTCCTCCCCTGCGACGAGGACGACGCGCGGCCGCCGCAGCTGCCGCAGCAGCCGGTCGAGGGTCGATGCCACGTCCTTGAGGTGGTCCTGGACGAGCTTCTCGATGTGCCGCTGGTAGCGCGACTGCGACCAGCCGCCCTGGTCGTGGCGGCCGGGCTGCTCGTCGAACTCCTTCGCCAGCTCCTCGAGCCGGCCGCCGCGGAGCCGGTAGAGATCGCCGCGCTCGCGCCCCACGAAGGCGACCAGCACCCCGTCGCCGCGACCGATCAGCGGCACGAGCGGCGCCAGGTAGAACGTCCGGCCGACCTTGACGAGGTCGGGCACACGCTCGCTCAGCGGCAGCGGCTGCCAGGCGTTGTCGAGGCCCGCGGAGTACACGGCGTACCCGTGCGAGCCCTCGCGGCTGAAGTCTGTGTCGAAGAACTCGCGCAGGCGGTCCACGTCGTCGCGCAGCCCCCGCTTCTGCTCGTGGGTCAGATCGGCGCGGTTCGCCGTCTCGGAGCGAACCACCTCGTCGAGCAGCGCGTTGACGCGGCTCTGAACGACGTCCGGCGTCGGCGACTCGCCCGGATCGAGGTCGAGGTACATGCTGATGGCGCAGCCGTTCTCGGCCCGAAAGGTCGCGAGATCGCGCAGTCCCTCCCAGGTCACTGTCGCTGCCATTTACCCACCTTTCCCTTGCCGGAAAAGCGCGATTCTATGCGTTGCGTTCAGGCGGCCTCGGCGACGCTTTCGGTCGCAGAACGCCCCGCGGGGACGGCGAGCGCGACCACGAACCCGACCGCAAGTGCTGCCGCGGAGGCGGCGAACGCGATCGTGAATCCGTTCTCGGTCGGCAGGCCGTTGGCCACAACCGTGGCAGTGACGATCCCGGCAGTGACCTGACTGCCGATCGCGCCGCCGATCGTGCGGACGATCGTGTTCATCCCGGTCGCGACACCGGTCTGATGGCTCGGTACGGCCTCGACGATCAGGTTCGCCATCGAGGCGAAGGCAAAGCCGATCCCGATCCCGAGCACGAGCATCGCGGTGTAGATCTCCCAGTCGGCATCGTGAGCCGCGGCGAGCATGACGAACGCGGCGCAGGAGCACACCGAGCCGAGCAGCAGCGGCAGCTTCGAGCCAACGGTGGTCGAGAGCCGTCCCGAGACCGGGCCTGCGAGCAGCATCCCGATGGTCGCCGGAACCATGAAGAGACCGGCCTTCGTCACCGATGCCCCGAACCCGAACCCGGTCGACGAGGGCAGCTCGACGAACTCGGGCACGAGGATGAACGACGAGTACATGCCGAAGCCGAACACGAGCGCAGCAAGGTTCGTCGTCCACACACCGCGCAGTCGCATCATGCGCATGTCGACGACCGGAGCGCGGCTGCGCGACTCGTACCAGATCCAGACCGGGATCAGCACCGCCGCCACGGCGAAGAGCGCCAGCGTCTTGCCCGACGTCCAGCCCCAGCTCTCGCCCTCGCTGACCGGGATGAGCAGCGCCACGAGCCAGCCCGACAGCAGTAGCGCACCGATGGGTTCGATGCGGCCCGGAGTGCGGACCGGGGATTCCGGCACGAAGAAGATCGTGCCCACGACCGCGGCGACGACCGCTACCAGCGGGAACCAGAAAAGCCAGTGGTACGAGAAGTGAGCGACGATCGGTCCGGCCAGCACGATGCCGAGCCCCCCGCCGATCCCGAGGATCGCCGAGATGAGCGCAATGCCGTGCGGTACCCGCTCGCGCGGAAACTCGTCGCGGATGATCGCGAAGGCGAGCGGAAAGATCGCCCCGCCCGCGCCCTGGATGACGCGCGCGACGATCATCACGGTGATCGACGTCGCGAGCCCGGCGAGCACGGTGCCCGCGGCGAGGACGACGAGCACTGCCACCAGCACGAGCTTCTTGCCGAACATGTCGCCGAGTCGTCCCGCGATCGGCGTCACCACCGACGCGCTCAGCAAGTAGGCACTGAGGATCCAGGCCGCCCCAGCCGTGGTCGTGTGGAGGTCATGCTGGATCGTCAAGAGCGCCGGGGCGACGAGCGACTGCAGGAGCGCATACGCGACGGCCGCCAGCGCAAGCAGCGTGAAGGTGACGTTGTAGTGCTGCCGGTCAACGTCGATGCTGCTCACGTGACTCCAGTCTTCACGATCGGCCACGGGACGCGTCCGGTCGAGGAGCTCGTCGCGTGTCTACGCGAGGTGGATGCCAGGACGCTGGTCGACGTGCGGCGCTTTCCCGGCTCGCGCCGGAACCCGCAGTTCGGGCAGGCGGCGCTTGGCGAGACGCTTGCCGAGGCCGGAATCATCTACCGGCACGCGGTCGAGCTCGGCGGTCGCCTCAGCGGCGAGCCCGGCGAAGAGCGCTTCGGCTGCATCCGCGTCGCGGCCTTCCGCAGCTACGCGGCACGGATGGGCACTCCGGCCTGGCAGGAGGCGCTCGAGGCAGCACTCGCCGAGCCGGCGCCCTGCTTCATGTGCGCCGAGACGCTCTGGACCCGTTGCCACCGCCGTCTGATCGCCGAGCTGCTCGTCGCGCGCGGCCACCAGGTGATCCATCTGATCCGCCCGGGGCGACAGGAGCCGCACAAGCTCTACGATGAGAGCGAGCTCCGCGACGGCCGGCTCTACCTCTGTGGAGCCCTTGTCGCGTAGGAAGTTTCGACCCGTCCGATTCGTTTAATAGAACAGAGAAAACATGAACGAAACGAGAGAACTGATCATCATCGGCGGCGGCCCGGGCGGCTACACAGCGGCGCTCTACGCAGCGCGCGCGAACCTCGCTCCGCTCGTGATCGAAGGCTTCGCCTGGGGCGGCCAGCTGATGATCACGAGCGACGTCGAGAACTACCCCGGCTACGCCGACGGCATTCTCGGCCCGCAGATGATGCAGGACTTCCGCCGCCAGGCCGAGCGCTTCGGGGCGGAGTACCTAACCGACGACGTCACGAGGGTCGACTTCTCGGAGCACCCGTTCCGCGTGTCGGTCGGCGACACGGACTACTTCGCCGAGAGCGTCATCGTCGCGACCGGCGCGAGCGCCCGCCAGCTCGGCCTCGAGACCGAGCGGACGCTCCAGGGCAAGGGCGTTTCCTACTGCGCCGTCTGCGATGCCGCGTTCTTCCGCGAGAAGGAAGTCGTGGTCGTCGGCGGCGGCGACTCCGCGATGGAGGAGGCGATCTTCCTGACGAAGTTCGCGACGAAGGTCACGCTCGTCCACCGGCGCGACGAGTTCCGCGCCTCGCAGATCATGATCGACCGCGCCCGCGCCAACGAAAGGATCGAGTTCGTGACTCCTGCCGTCGTGGACGAGGTGCTCGCCGAGGACGGCCAGACCGCCGGCGTCCGCCTCCGAGACCTCAACACCGACGAGGTTCGCGAGATCTCGGCGCAGGGGCTGTTCGTGGCGATCGGCCACGACCCCAACACGAGGCTCTTCCTCGACCAGCTCGACCACGACCAGGCGGGCTACCTCGTCACGAAGCCCGGCTCGACGGAGACCAACGTCGAGGGCGTCTTCGCGGCCGGTGACGTCGTCGACCACACGTACCGACAGGCGGTCACGGCCGCCGGCAGCGGCGCGATGGCGGCGCTCGACGCGGAGCGCTGGCTCGCCGCACGCGAAGGCCACGCGGCGACCGCGTTGGCCGCGCCCCGCGAGGGCTAGACCAGCCGACGGGCTGAGTACGCTCGGGCGATGGCCGAGTGGATCGACCTGCTCGACCCGACGGA
>Ga0307312_10001514_pt1 | contig 11895 bp, 9 predicted proteins | sample ER_DNA_202_FD_194489 | JGI IMG/M metagenome (GOLD analysis project Ga0307312, IMG submission 194489) | Bulk soil microbial communities from the East River watershed near Crested Butte, Colorado, United States - ER_DNA_202 | ecosystem: Environmental > Terrestrial > Soil > Floodplain | place: USA...
CCTCTACACCACCTGCTCGACGGCTCCACGGCAGAGACGAGGAGCAGCAAACTCTGACCACACTGCTCGGAAGAGCTCGCGCCTCAGGCAGTGGCGTTCTCGTTCTTCGCGGCCCGGAAGGGATCGGCAAGTCGGCTCTGCTAGCCGACACGATCGCCAAGGCCGAAGGAATGCGGGTGCTCCAGGCTGCGGGCGTCGAGTCCGAGTCGGGCCTCGCATTCTCGGGCTTGCATCAGCTCCTACGACCGCTCGAGGAATCGATCGATGGTCTTCCAGGCCCTCAGGCGACCGCCCTTCGTGGTGCACTCGGCCTTTCCTCGGACGGCGGCGACGACTTGTTCCTCGTCGGGGCAGCCGCGCTGACGCTAATGGCGACTGCAGCCGAAGCGCGACCTTTGCTCTGCGTCATCGAGGATGCGCAGTGGCTCGATGCGGCGAGTCTGGCCGCGATCACCTTCGCAGCCCGGCGCCTGCAAGCGGAGCGGATAGCCGTGCTCTTCGCCGTGCGCGAAGACGACGAGGACGCCGACACTGTTGCGACGGAGCTCCCCGAACTGCGGCTCGAGGGCCTTGACCCGGAGGCTTCGGCAGCCCTCCTCGCGGACGAGACGACGAGTCCGCTGGCACCACAAGTACTGGAGCGGATCATCACCTCCGCCAACGGCAATCCCCTCGTGCTCCTGGAAATACCGCTGGCGCTCAGCGACGCTCAGCGGGCGGGGCGCGAACACCTCCCCGACCCGCTGCCGTTGACGGCCCGCCTCGAGGAAGCCTTCTCCTCCCGCGCGGCGGTTCTACCCGCAACAACTCAAGGGTTACTCCTGTTACTCGCCGCCGACAGCACCGGCGAAACGGCAGTCGCCCTGCGAGCCGCGCGCGCACTGGGACTGAGCGAGGGCGACTTCGAAACAGCCGAGGCTGCCGGCCTGCTCTCACTCTCAGAGGATCGAGTGGCGTTCAGACACCCTCTGATGCGGTCGGCGCTCTATCAACGCGCAAGCTCCGGCCAGCGTCAGCAGGTACACGCTGCACTCGCCGAAATCTACGCGCAGGACGGTGAGGAGGATCTGCACGCGTGGCACCGGGCAGCCGCGACCCTTGGACCTGACGACGAGGTCGCCGCGGAGCTCGAGAGTTCCGCCGAGCGCGCGAAGGCGCGCGGAGGATATGCAAGCGCAGCGAAGGCACTGGCCCGTGCTGCAGCTCTCACGTCCAATTCCTCAGAGCGAGGCGTCCGGAAACTCGCGGCTGCCAGATTCGCCGCAGAGGCGGGCGAAACGGGAACCGCCCGGGCGTTACTGGAAGATGCCGCTGGACTCCTCTCGGACCCGCTTCTGCTCGCAGACGTCGAACACCTTCGCGGAGTGCTGGAGCTCGAGCTCGGCTCGGGGCTTGTTGCGCACGACATCTTCATGTCCGCGGCGGGCGAAGTGGCGGAGCTCGATCACGAGCGAGCGGCACGGTTGTTGCTCGAAGCCACCAGAGCAGCGCTGTATGCAGGGGATCGGCACGCTTTGGTGAGCACCGCTCACCAGGCGCAAGCCCTGCGCATCCGGGCGGGTGAGACGTTCGAGCTGACAGTGTCGGCGGGACTCGGTCTGGTCTGGGAGGAGGACGGCACAGCGGGGCGGAAGCTGCTCGACGACGCGATCGCTCAGGCCGAACAGAATCCTCGCCGCCTGGAGTGGGCCGCACGCTGCGCACTGCAACGCGGTGACGAGACGAGTGCGCGCGCCTTCTCGCGGCGAGAGGCCGAGCTCGCTCGGCAGGACGGAGCTGTGACCGCGCTTGTCATCAGCCTCTCGCGCCTCGCCTTCGCAGAGATCCTCGAGGATCGATTCGTTTCCGCACGGGCGAACGCGGCGGAAGGACTGAGCCTTGCGAACCAGATCGGACTCACAAATCAAGTCGGGTACTACCGCGCTCTTGTCGGCTGGACTGCCGCGCTCCTCGGGTTGGTCGATGAAACCCAACGGGAAGCCCAGATGGCACTTCAGCTCGCGCGAGCTTCGGATGGAGGTTGGACCGCGAGCGCCGCGTCGCTGGCGCTTGGCGAATTGGAACTTGGGCTCGGCCGCTGGGCCGATGCAGTCAGCTTCTTCGGGAGCCTTGCGACGACAGGCTCCCCGTACCTCGAGCGACGCAGCGCCCCGAGCCTCGTGCTGGCAGCCGTCCGGGCCGGCCGGCGCGACGTGGCGGCGGCGGCACTCGAGAGGTTCGAACGCTGGGTTGCGCGGACCGGCTCGCGCTCGCAGCTCGCCTTGGTAGCACGGTCTCGGGCGCTACTAGCCGAGGGCGACGCCGCAACGGCCAAGTTCGAGCAGGCGACGCGACTTCATGTCCGGATTCCGAGGCCGTTCGAGCAGGGAAGGACGGAGTTGCTCTACGGCGAGCACCTCCGGCGAGCCGGGCAAAGGCGGAAGGCTCGTCAGCACCTGCGCTTGGCGCTCGCGCTCTTCAGCCAGACAGGGGCTGTCCTCTGGCGCGAGCGGGCCGAGATCGAGCTGAGGGCGAGCGGCGAGACTCTCAGGCGAGCCGAGTCAACACCGCTGTATCGGCTGACCCCGCAGGAACTGCAGATCGCCCGGTTCGTGGCGACGGGTGCCAGCACAAAGGCAGTCGCGGCGCAGCTTTTCCTGAGCCCCCGTACCGTCGACGCCCACCTCCGGAACATCTTCAGGAAGTTGGGCATCACCTCGCGAGCCCAGCTCGTTGGCCTTTCGCTCGGCGAGCCTGGAGAAGGCCTACTCGATGTCGAATAGGCGATTCCGCCGACGCGAACCCCCACCGAGGCCAGCGACTCTGGATCGGTACGCATTGCGAGGATCGATACACCGGCTATATCGTTAGGAGCTGCGGCACATTTGACTCACCGGCGTTGCCTCCAGATAGATGAGATGTTCGCTGAGGGCAGCAGCGACTGGCTTACCTCTGACAACCACGTCACGGAGACGAGTGGGGCCGCAGAAAAGCAATAGCACCGGATCAACTCCTGGGCCAGGCGAAAGATCGTCGCATCCGGCGATCGAGCTCCGCCACCTGCGCTACTTCCTCGCAGTCAGCGAAGAGCTCCACTTCGGTCGAGCCGCTCAGCGGCTCCACATCGCGCAGCCGCCTCTCTCCCAGGCGATCCGGAAGCTGGAACACGAGCTCGGGGTCTCCCTCCTCCGGCGCACGAGTCGCGTGGTGACCCAGACGGAAGCGGGCCGGGTCTTCGCGGAGGAAGCGCGGAACGTGCTGGCGGCATTCGATCGTGCGCTCGCCGAAGCGCGCAAGGCCGGCGGCGTAGGGACGAAGCTCCGCATCGGGTGTGCGCTGAACCTTGCGATCGACCGGCTACTCCGTTTTCTCACGGCCCTGCACGAGATCGAGCCCGCGCTCGAGGCTCACGTGACTCACCTGGCCGCGCCCCAACAGGTTGAAGGCCTCCGGCGGGGCGACCTCGATCTCGGCATCTTCTTCTACGCCGAGGAATACGACGATCTGGAAATGAGCCCCCTCTTCGCGGGCGAGCACATGGCCGTGTATCTTCCACGCGACCACCGCCTCGCCGCGCGTGAAGTTCTCGGGCCGGCGGACCTCGCAGACGAAACCCTCGTCACGTTCCCGCGGGAAGCCAACCCTGCGCTCCATGACCATCTGCTGACGAGCTTCGGCGTAGCGGGATACCGGTTCAGCAGTGTTGAGGAGGCCGGCGGTGTGAACACGCGTGACCTGATGGTTGCCGTCGCGGAACGATCGGGGGTGACGTTTTGGCCGTCGGTCGGAGAAGGCGGCGAGACGAGCACGATCGTGATCGCCCGCAAGCTAGACCCGCCGCTGGCGATGCCGGACACCGTCGTTGCCTGGGCGACGATCCCGGAGCGCCTTCCGGGCGCACTCATCGCAAGCATTCGAGATCTGGCATACGCACTGCGGCGCGAGTCGGACTCCGACGAGGGCCTCGATCAAGAGGCCGGAGGTCTCGGTGCGCGGAATAGCGGTATTGGAGATCGTGACGAGCACGGCGGATAGTGGTCCTTGTGTTTCGACTGCGGCGTGGTGTTCTCGATCCGTCCGGGCGGATAACCGGCACGCCGGCTTCCTCCCCTCACCGCACGGGCGGGCAACAGGCGCCGCCTGAGCTTGTGCAGCCGAAACCTTGAGCGGGTCTCTTGGCCTGCGCCGCGCGGGAGAGGCGGAGGGGGCGGCCCCTTCGCTTCTCTCGACGGACGCACACAACAGCGCAGACGCCCAGATGCTCACCCTTCCCGACCTCGGACGTCTGCGGCTTGCGGACACCGTTTATCTGACACGAACGAGCACGAGAACGGTCGGATTGCTTTTCGCGCGTGACGTATCTGCTAGGACTTGCCTATTGACATTGGACTTGCGGCCCACCGACGGCACCGTGGCGTGGCGCGCCACGGTGGAGTGCGTGACGCGCGAGGGAGCGCACTCGAGTGACGGGGTAGGCGCATCGTTCCTGTTTTATCCTCGTCACAAGACAGCTGTATGACCGATCCGGCAGCACTGCTCGAGCGCTACAGGGCGACACTGCAGACGTACCTGGCGGCCGGAGCCGAAGACGCGCTTCAACAAGCGAATGAGATCGGCCGTGAGGCTCTCGACGCGGCGATCGGGCCACTCGTGCTCTTCTCGATCCACCGCGACGTCGTGCAACGCCTGCCGCCGCAGCCGGTTGACGGCGACGAATTCGTCAGGCGTGTAACGACTGTCTTCATCGAAGCGCTTGCCCCGTTCCAGATGGCCGTAGGAGGCTTCGACGAAGCAAACGACCACGTGAGCGAGCTAGGCGCCATCCTGCAACGACACTCGCACGAGCTGGAAGCTTTCCGCGGAGAGCCGGATCAAGGACGGAACGTGAAGACCGTCGACCTCAAGGCGTTGGTCGAGCGCCACGCTCGTGAGATCGATGAGGTCCGGGAGCGGCTCGAAACGGCGCGGCAGACCCCGGATACTCGCCGGCGTCTGCTCGCCGACATCGTGCACGCGCAAGAGGAAGAACGCAGGCGTCTCGCAGGCGACATTCACGACGACGCGGTCCAGGCGATGACTGCAGTACTGCTCCGGATCGGCCTGCTCGGGTCGCGGCTCGACAAGCCCGACCAGATCAGCCTCGTCGAAGAGCTCGAGGAAAGCATCCGTGACACGATCGGCCGGCTCCGCCGGCTGATCGCCGGGCTTTCCCCTCCCGAGCTCGACCGTGCAGGGCTCGCCCCTGCAGTGCGGTCCGCTCTCGACCAACTGAAGCTCGAGTTCAAGATCGACTACTCACTCGAGAACCGGCTGATCCGGGAACCAGGCCCGGAAGCGCGGACGATTGCCTACCGGATCGTCCAGGAAGCGCTCGCGAACACGCGCAAACACTCCGGCGCCACGCGCGTGGATGTTGTCCTGGAGACTCAGGAGCACGGGCTCTGCACTTCGGTCACCGACGACGGCCTTGGTTTCGACGTGGAGGCGACTCTCGCTGTGGTTCGACCCGGGCACCTCGGCCTGAAAGCAATGAGGGAGCGCGCCGAGCTCGCCGAAGGCTGGTTGCAAATCGAGAGTCAACCGGGCCGCACGATGGTCAAGTTCTGGATCCCGGAGAGGCGTGAGCCGGCAATCGCTGATCCGGCCGACGCAGCCTGACACGGGCAAACGGGCGGCGACGGCGGGCTGTTGAAGTACTGGGGCTGAAAGAGGCGGCGGTAAGGAGGGGATCCGCCGCCGCAGGCAATGCTGCTGTAAAAACGCTGATTTCGCCTGACCCAATTTGGTCAGGTCGGCAATTAGATGATGTCTCTACAGGACGCCGTGCCGGCGCGCCGCTGCGACCGCGGCGATCCTCGAGTGCACGCCAAGACGGCGCAGGATCTCGCGCACGTGGTTACGCACCGTATCGATCGACAGTTCGAGCTGGTTCGCAATCTGCTCGCTCGACAGGCCGTCCGCGAGCAGCACGAGGATTTCGTGCTGTCGAGGTGTCAGCTCGACGCTCGGAGACAGGGCGTGCACGTCGGAGGCCCTGACACTCGAGATCACCCCGAAGACGCCGAGCACCTTTCCTGATGCCGCCAGCGGCGCGGAACTGATCCGCGCCGCGAGGCGGCAGCCGTCGGTGCGGACGAGGTTCAGGCCGAAATTCGTGACGCGCACCCCGAGCAGTTTCCGGGTGAAGATCTCGCGCGCCCGGGCCCTGTCCTCCGGGGCAACGATGAAGGCGCCGTACTGGCCGACCGCATTGCCGAAGAGGCCCTGCGCGGCTTCGTTCAACCAGCGAATGCGATAGCTGGAGTCGAGAATGTAACTCGGGACGCTGAGCTCCTGAAGGGCAGTGCGAACGCCGGCGGAGAGCGTTTCGAGTTCATCGTTGGGCAGTCTCGGCGTAGACATGTCGGCGCGGAATCGTGCCTGGACACTCGGGGGGCACGCATGACACAAAGAAGTTAGAGCGTTCAGAGCAGGCCGTGCCGCCGCGCGCTCGCGAGCGCGGCAATCCGAGATTTCACGCGGAGCCGGCGCAGGATTTCCCGTACATGGTTTCTCACTGTCTGCACGGAAACACCCAGGTGATCGGCTATGTCGGCGGTCGAGCATCCTTCGGCCAACAGACGGAGCACTTCGAACTGCCGTGGCGTCAACTCGGCCCCCGTCGGCAGAGCTTCCGCCTCGTCTGTTGGAATCGCGCGCGCAACGCCGAACACTCCCACCACCTTGCCTCCGTTCTTGAGCGGGGCGGAGCTGATCTGCACCGGGACGCGGGTACCGTCGGGGCGCAGAAGATGCAGGTCGAAATCGGTCACCTCCGCACCGAGAAGCTTCCGCGCGAACGCTTCTCGCGCCCTCAGCGTGTGCTCGGGAGCGACGACCGCTGTGAGCTCTCGCCCGACGGCGTTGCCGACCAGTTCACGAGCCGCATTGTTGAGCCAACGAATGCGTCCCTCGCGGTCGAGGATGTAGATCGGGACCGTGATTCGCTCCAGCGCGGGGCGAAGATCGGCCGCCGCCGCGCCCAGCTCGGCGACCAGATCTTCGCTCGTTCCGTTTGTCCCGCTCGTTGGGATGCCCCAGAGGATTATCCCTGACCTTCTCGTACGTGGTTACGGGAGAGTGATGAAGTTCTCCAGGAAAGCCCGCGCAACCGGTGTGTCGATCCGATAGCTGGTGCTCATCCCGGCGCACGCAGCGTCTCCACTGCTCGTCACGGCAACGAGGGTCTCCCCTTCGAAGCGCGGTCCGCCGGAATCGCCGAAACAGACGCCCGAGCCGGTGCGGATCAGCGACGGGGTCACGCTCTTCACGATCGATGTCGAAGCTCGCCGAACCCCGTCGTAGAGGAACCGCGACTGCCCGCTTCCAGTCTGGCGCTCGTAATAGCCGTACCCGACATTCGTGACTGTGCCGCCGGTCAGCAGCTGCGCAGTGTTCGAGGTCGCCAACTGCGCCGGCGTCAGACCGATAGGCGCGGAGCTCAGCAAGACAACCCCGAGATCACGCGGATCGGAACGGTCGTGGCCGAAGCCAGGAGCAGTCACCGGCGTGCCGGGTATCAAGATCCAACTGGAACGGTCGAGCGTCGCCGCGAACGTTACGTAGACCGGACCGGTCAATCCCGCGGTGCAGTGGCCGGCGGTGAGAAAGACCTTCGGCGCGATCAGCGTCCCCGAGCAGATCACGGTCAAGCCGGAACCGGGAAGATCGGCAACGAGAGCGCCTACGTTCGGATGGTCGCTGCCATCCGGTGCGCCGTTCGTGACCGCGATGGCGGAACCGGGAACGAGGAGCGCAAGGGACGCGCAGAAGAGCAGGAGTGAGTGCCGCATGTGTCTCCAGGGCTAGAAGGGAAGGCGCCCGCCGGAAAGGCGGGCGCCGCAGGCAAACAGGGAAGGACTATTCGTGGAAGCCGTAGCCGTAACGTGCTTTCGCAACGAACGATGCGACGGCGACGAGGACAAGCAGGAGACTGGGCGAGATGAACCTCTTCATGGCTTTCACCCCCTTCGTTAGAACCGGACGTCTTGCAAGGCTTCGGCCGCGCGGCGATACACGGCAGCGGCTTCTTCGATGTGGCCGCGGCGCGCAGCAAGGTCCCCTTGCGCGAGCCAGGCCGCTGCACAGTGTCCGAGTGAGTCCATCTGCACGAAGCTCTCGTCTGCGGCAGCGAGCTCATCCGCCGATTCGTCGAAGCGTCCCTGCTCCATCAGCGCGCGACCCAGGACGAGCTTGGCATTGCCGATCTCGTTGACGTGGTCGTCGCGGTTCTCGAGGAGCTCGAGCGCATACCTTGCCTTCTGTTCGGCCTCGACCGGTTCGCCGCCGCGCAGGAGAACCTGCGCAGTCGATGAGACCGCGTACGCCGCGTCGACCTCGTTACCCAGCTCGAGCGCTACTGCGAAAGCTTCTTTCAGGCGGATGTTCGCCGCATCGGTCTCACCGAGCAGGAACAGGATGCCGCCGAGGTTGTTGAGTGCCTTTCCGGCGGAGAGGAGATCGCCGGCGTCGCGCTGCAGCTCGATGACACGCTCGACGTAGAACCGCGCGATGAGCAGCTGGCCGGTTCGCTCTGCGATCTGCGAAGCCTGCAAGTAGGCATCCGCGAGCCGGGTTGAGTCGTGCAGCTCTTCACCGAGCTGGATCGCTGCCTCAGCGTCTGCACGAGCTGCGTCCCAGTCGCGCTGGCGACGGTAGCAGCGTGTGCGCCAGCAAAGAATGTCGACCCGCAGGCGATCGCTGAGAGTCGGCGACCCTTCGGAGAGGCGTAGCGCGACCGTCAGCAGCTGAACCGCATTCGAGACCGAGCCGGACTTGAGGCGGCAGCAGGCGAGTTGGTAGAGCACTTCGGCACGGTCGGTGTCGTCGCAGACCGGGGCTTCTGCGAGGGCGCGAGCGCGCTCCAGCTTTACGATCGCCTCGTCGAGATCGCCGATCGACATCCGCGCCCAGGCTTCGTCAAGGTGCGCACGGAGCTCGGACCTCGGGTCGCCACGGAACTCGGCAACACCGTCGACGAGGACCTCGATTGCGAGCTCATAATCGTGGGCGGCCAACGCCGTCTCCGCCGAGGCAAGCACCGTGGAGGCACCCGAGGTCATCAGTTGGATCCCTTTCGCAGGGACGGAAGGTTGAGCAGTCGGGCTACGGTCGCGCGGAACGCCGCGGGGGCCATGCCGGCCGACTCATCGGTCCTGGACGTCGGCTTCATGCAGTTGTCGCCGTTTTGCCAGTACGCCCAGGCGAGTGTGGAAGCGAAGCGCTCGCAACCGTAGTCGGCATGCTTGAACCCTGAGGTGTCCCAGCACCAGGCCTTCGCACCGAGCAGGCGCTGCAGCTCGACGCGGTTCTCCTGGGTCAGGAGGAAGAAGTCGATCTGGTGGGCGAACTCGTGCTGGACGACTCCCCAGGAGAAGCGTGCGGAGTCCAGGAGCCGCGAGTCGAGCCAGACGGCGCCCGGCGTCGCGTGAGAGTCGATGTCGCGTTCGATGTGGATCGTCACCTGATTCCGGACGAGGCTCCAGTCGAACGAGCTCGCCGCGAGGGCTTTCTCCACCTGAGCGCGCTGTGCGGCGGTGCCGCCTTCGAAGTAGTAGTTCCCGCCGCGCGCGAACGCGGTGGGAGCGCTCGCCATGACCGCAAGGGCAAGGAGGAACAAGACAAGGATTCGAGGCCGCAGAAGCATCCGTCTGACCTTCGCGGCAGGCAGCCCTCCTCACCATTACCGTTGCGAACCGCGGCACGCGCCGATTCGGGTTGTGCGCTTTCCCCGATCCGGGGGAGGCAGATTGGCGGAGCTACGCGGCTTCGTTGCCGCTGACGTCGTTGCCGGTCGAGTCCAGCACCAGCCTGAGCCGGCTTTTCAGGATGCCGGGGCCGCCGTTTCCCCGAATGACGTTGTCCTTGAGCACCAGCGTTCCCTGGTCGCCGTCCTGCCCGCCGGCGAGAACGATCCCGCCCCGCTTCGGCGGCGTTCGCTTCGCGGAGTTCCGCACGATGGTGTTGCCGGTGATCTCGAGCGCGGTCGCGACGACCGCAAGCCCCGCGTTCGACTCGAGCTCGAGCAGGATCCCCGGTCCCGCATTGTCGGAGATCGTGTTCCCGATGATGCGCACGTCGAGCGCGGGCTGGCCGCGGTCGTCCGGCTCGAGGTCGATCCCCGCCGCGGGCTGGCCCGCCGGGGAGTCGCGCACGCCCACGATCGTGTTGCGCTCGATGCGCAGCCCGATCACGGCTGTCGCGGAAATCGCGTTTCGACCGGCACCGCTGAGCGTCGAGTCGAGGATCGAGATGCTCCCCGCGTACGAGTTGCCGTTGCCGCGGCCGCTGATGGTGATGTCGTCCTTCGGCGAGCCGCTGATGTCGAGGTGGCTCAGAGTGATCTGGTGGCCGAAGAGTGCAACGCCGTACATCGACTGGCCCTCCGGCACGACGATCCGGAGATTGGAGATGGTCACGTGGACGGGGGCGGGTTTCGAGGGCGTCGAGCGGTTGACGAAGAAGACGGCGCTCGCGGCAATCGGGTCACCGTCGATCGAATGCAGCCGGACCGGGCCGAGCCCGAGCGAGACGATGCACGCCCCGTCCGACGTGATGTTCGTCCCGTCGCGCGAGACCCAGAGGCCGCGCGTCGCGTAGCACTCGCCGTTCGGGAGACTGGGCAGGAAGATCGTCCCGTTCCGATTGGCGTCGAGCCGCCTTTGCAGCCACGCGGTGTCGTCTCGGACCGCGCCGGTCGACTGCGGCGGAACGCTCCTCGGCCCGACTGGAACCGCAGCCACATGCGCTTGTCTGCGCAACACGTCCGGCCCGCGGTTGCCGTGGAAGAAGTTCTCGCGCACGACGATCTGACCCCGGCCGTCGTTCTGCCGCCCGGCGATCACGATGCCGCCGCGCCGTTCCTCGGAAGCCTCGCGCGCGTTGCCGAGGATCTCGTTGCGTGCAATCTCGATCCCGGAGGCGATGACCGGCAACCCGTTCGCGGGAGCGAGGTCGAGGAAGATCCCGGGCCCGCCGTTGGCTGTCACTTTGTTACCGGTTACCTGTACATCGAGTGTCGGCTGGCCGCGATCCGCTGCACGGATATGGAGTCCTGCGCCCGACTTGCTCCGTGCGCCCGAGAGGACGTTGCCTTCGACGCGAAGACCGACCGGCCCGAACACGGACACGACATCGCGCACCCCGCCGGACAGGGTCGAGTCCGTCAGCGCAATCCGGCCGCTCATTCCTCCGGACCCTTTCGCCCCGGCCCCGATCCGCACGTCGGTGAGCGGCGACCCGTCGATGGTGAGGCGGGTCAACGTGACCTCGTGCCCGAGGACGCTGATGCCGTGCATTCGTTTGCTCCCCGGAACGGTGATGTGCAGTCCGCTGATCGCGATGCGGACCGGCAGCGGCTTCCGCAGATCCGAGTGGTCGACGAAGAAGACGGCGTTTGCAGTGACGAACGTGCCGTCCCCTCTCGGAATGCGAGCTTCTCCTGGACCGAGTGCGACGATGCACGCACCGTCCGATGTGACGGTCGTGTCGTCGCGGGAGACCCAGAGCCCGCGGGTAGCATAGCACTGGCCGTTTGGCAGACGCGGCAGGAAGATGGGGCCGCCCGCGTCGAGCTTCGCCTGCAGCCAGGCGCTGTCGTCCCGGATCGCGCCACCCGCCGAGGATGCGAAGCCGACCAGCACGGCGGCCGCCGCTGCTACGGCCCACGCCCCAACGAGTGCTCGTCGACCCCTCATTCACCTACCTCGACACAAGATGGTAGATGCGCCGCCGCCGTGGTTAATCTCCCGAGGTGGGCCAGAAACGACCGCTGACGAGCAAGGGCGCGAAGAAACTCGGGGAGCGCGAGCGGTCTGTCGGGCTCGATCCGGAGGACGAAGCCACTCGGTGGCTCAATGAGCACGACCCGCCGCCCAA
>Ga0307312_10001515_pt1 | contig 11895 bp, 10 predicted proteins | sample ER_DNA_202_FD_194489 | JGI IMG/M metagenome (GOLD analysis project Ga0307312, IMG submission 194489) | Bulk soil microbial communities from the East River watershed near Crested Butte, Colorado, United States - ER_DNA_202 | ecosystem: Environmental > Terrestrial > Soil > Floodplain | place...
TTGACATAACGCAGGTTTCCGTGCATTCGCATAGAAAGCCTAGGCGGACCCGGCCGTTTCACTTAGTCGGCTACTCCTCCTGTTCTGACGCTGCCGAGCGGCCGCGGGTCAACGCCAGTGCGTACCACGTGACGGCAATGCACGCTGCTACGGCAGTCGTGGCGATGCCGGCCGCCAACGCTCCGTACAGGAAGTCGCTGACCAAGAGGAGCCCGGCGAGCAGACCCAAGGCGAGGAAGGCGGTTCCAACAAGAAACAACCAATGTCCCACTCGAACAACATCCGACTTGCCGCCACGCCCCCAGCGGAGCCGATGATAGATGGAGGGCGCCATCAGCAGCACGGTCCCGATGGCGGTGAAGAGCAGGGAGGTGAAAAAGCCGACACGTTGAGGTCGGCTAATCCCACCGAAGCGGGCCGCGAACGGAACGGTCAGCAGGAAGGCGAGGAGCACCTGTGCACCGGGCAGGACAACCCGTAGTTCCGTTAGCAACTCGATCAGCTGCCGATCCGTCCGCTCCTTCTCACCTTCAGGCTCGCTCACACGCTCCAGATACCCCGAACCGCTCTTGGGAGAACCGCATTCGCAACCGAAGTCTGTGCGCTGCCGAAGTGAAGGAGCCCATGGCCCGCAGGTTTTCGTGCATTCGCATAAGAGTGTCGATCTGGGTCGGCCGGTTACGTCCTACAGGTAAGGCTGATACCAAACGACGAAGGGAGCGGACGATGAAATTCTTGATGCTGGTGTGCTGGGATGCGGAAAAGATGGACGCTCAGACCGAGCCTGAATCGTCGAATGACGCTGCGGACGACGAGAGCTTTCCGTGGCTCGACGATCTCCAGGCCCGCGGAATCTGGGTGACCGGCGACCAACTGGCTCCGCCGCGCCGAGCCCGCACCGTCCGCGTCCGCGACGGGAAGACGATCGTCACCGACGGCCCGTTCGCCGAGACCAAGGAGGTCGTCGGCGGCTTCGACGTCCTCGAGTGCGGCAGCCTCGAGGAAGCGGTCGAAATCGCGGCCGGGCACCCTGTGGCCCAGATGGGGACGATCGAGGTCAGGCCGCTCCGGGGGAGCTAAGCGGCCGTTTTCAGCGCGGACGGCCTCGACTGAGAGCGTGCGTGTTTGGCATCGCGGGCCCAGAGGCATCAACCCCCTAGGAGATGACGGTCGAGATCGAGTCGATCCTCCAGCACGAGGACGTCCAAGGACTGCTGGAGAACGCTGAGAGCACGGGCTCGGTTCGCCAGCCCGACGTTGCCGACCTCATAGAGGCGCATCAGCTCGATGCTCTCGAGACCGACGCGATCTGGAACGAGCTCGAGCGCCGTGGAATCGAGATCACGGACACGACGGAGGAGCCCGAGAAGGAGGAGAAGAAGGAGAAGGAGCCTGCGCCTCCCCCGCTCCAGGTTTCGTACGAGACGACGACCGACGCACTGCAGCTCTTCCTCCGGGAAGCCGGCCGGCACGCGCTGCTCACTGCAGCGCAGGAGGTGGAGCTCGCCAAGCGCATCGAGCGCGGCGACCTCGGTGCGAAGTCCCACATGATCCAGGCGAACCTGCGCCTCGTCGTCTCGATCGCGAAGAACTACAGAAACCAGGGCCTCCCCTTCCTCGACCTGATCCAGGAAGGAACGCTCGGCCTGATCCGCGCCGTCGAGAAGTTCGACTGGCGGCGGGGTTACAAGTTCTCGACCTACGCGACCTGGTGGATCCGCCAGGCGGTCGCGCGTGCGCTCGCGGACAAGGCGCGCACGATCCGCATGCCCGTCCACATCGTCGAGCGCCTGCAGAAGATGAACCGCGCCGAGCGCACGCTCTGGACACAGCTCGGTCGCGAACCAACCCTCGAGGAGATCGCCGAAGAGGCGAGCCTGCCGATCCAGCAAGCACACGAGGTGCGAGCCGCCGCCCGTGCATCGGCTTCGCTCGACCAGCCCGTCGGCGAAGCAGAGGACGCGGTCTTCGGCGACTTCGTCGCGGGCGACGATCCGCTGCCGGAGGAAGAGGTCGAAGTGTCGCTGCGCTCGCAGGCTCTCAGCGCTGCGTTGCTGTCTTTGCAGGACCGCGAACGTCAGGTGCTCGTGCTCCGCTACGGGCTGGACGACTCGGAACCGAAGACGCTCGAGGAGATCGGTCGGCGTCTCGGGCTCACCCGCGAGCGCGTCCGGCAGATCGAGCTGGAGTCCCTCAGGCGCCTGTCGACGCTGCGCGAGATGCAGTCGGTGACTGCGTAAGCCCCAGCGCGGTCCCGTCGAACAACTTCAGAGCCCCTTCGCCGAGCCGTTGCTCGGCAAGCGTGTAGGCCTCGTCGATGTGTGCAGGCCGTGTGGTCCGGTGACCGTCCGAGGCGACCACCGTGCCGAGCCCTCGTTCGAGCAGCGACCAACCGAGCTCTTCGGGCTCGGGCCCGTGACGGCCGAGGAGCGACGTCGCGTTCACCTGCAACGACCAGCCTCTCTCTGCCAGCTGGTCCGCGACGGACGGATCGGCGAGCACCGCCTCGGTGCGCTCCGGGTGGGCGATGATCGGACGGAGCCCCGCCTGCTCGACGTGCTCGGCGAGCGCGTAGAGCAGATCGGTTGGTCCGGAGAACGGGACCTCCATCAAGACGCAGTCGGTGCCTTCGAGGACGTAACGGTTCGGATCCTCTTCGAGCAGCGGCGCTGCCGGCGTCAGCTCGAAGCCGAGGCGCAGCTCGAGCTCCGCCTGCGGGCGCATGCGCTCATAGGCAGCGCGAATCTCCGCCTCCCGTTCCGCACTGAGCGTGAAGTACGGCCAGACGTGCGGCGTCGCGAAGAGGATCGCCGTTCCGTGCGCGGCAGCACTGCGGCAGAGGGCGAGGCCGTCCGCGATCGTCGCTGCGCCGTCGTCACCGGATGGGACGACGTGCGAGTGACAGTCGACGAAGCGACGGTCCACGTCCTCTAGTAGTACCTCTAACTGCGGAGGTAGAGCTCGAGGTCGGGCGCGACGGCCCGAAGCTCGCGAAGGGCCCGTGACTCGAGTTGTCGCACGCGCTCGCGTGTGATGCCGAGCCCAGCCCCGACCTCTTCCAGGGTCTGGGGAGCCTCGCCATTGAGCCCGAAGCGGAGGGAGAGCACGCGACGCATGCGCGGGTTCAACCGGAGCATCGCCTCGGCGAGCTCGACGCGGCGGAGCTTCTTCGACGTGGACTCGTCGGGGCGTTCCGAGTGAATGTCTTCGATCAGGTCGGCGTACATGCTCTCGCCTTCGCCGACCGGGGTCTCGAGGCTGACAGGATCCTCAACGAGGTCGAGCAGTTCCTGGACGCGCTTCTCGGGAAAGCCGCTCTCCCTCGCCAGCTCTTCCTGGGTCGGCTCCCGGTTCAGCTTCTGGGCGAGTTGACGGCGCGCGCGCATGAGCCGTCGGACCTGGTCCGCGACGTGGACCGGCAGCCGGATCGTTCGACCCTGGTCGGCGAGCGCGCGCGTTACTGCCTGCCGGATCCACCACGTTGCATAGGTGGAAAGCTTGTAGCCGAGCTTGTAGTCGAACTTCTCGACCGCACGGATGAGGCCGAGGTTGCCCTCCTGGATCAGGTCCAGCAGCGGCACTCCGGCCTTCGTGTAGTTGCGGGTGATCGACATGACGAGCCGGAGGTTCGACTCGATCAACTTCTTCTTGGCCTCTTCGTCGCCGTCGTCCTTTCGTCGTGCGAGCTCACGCTCTTCGGCCGGCGTCAGGAGTGGGCCGTCGCCGATCGCCCGGACGTAGAGCTTCAGCGGATCCTGCGTCGCCTCGGCCTTGGCGGCCGGGGCGGCGTCCTCCTCCCCATCCTCCGTCTCGGCGGCCTCGGTCTCTTCCTCGGTCTCCTCGGCCTCTTCGGCCTCGGCATCGTCGACTTCGGGAACGAGCTCGAGCCTTGGTTCGAGCGCGGGGTCCGATGGCACCTCAGGGAGCGGCCGCATGTCTCGGGTATCGGCGCTTTCGAGAGGACTCTTGAGGCGGCCGTCAACCCTCTGCCGAGGGATGGCTCCTAACAAGGGGCACAGCCGATGCGTCTAGAAGTATTGGGCGGCCGGAAGGTCGCTTCGTATTTCTCAAAAGACTTTGTGCGGAATAGCCGGATATAGCCTCGCTCCTGGGAGCAGCGTCGAGCGGACAGTCGCCGCCCGCGCCCTGCTGACCGGGATCGCCGAGCGCGGCGCAGACGCCGTCGGCTATGCCTACCGCGCCCCGGGAGCCGGGATCGCCGTCCATAAACAGCGCTCCGGCGCGACCGCCCTGCTAGAGCGGATCAGCGTCCCCGAGGATGCGACGAAGCTGCTCGTCCACGTCCGCGACTTCACCAAGGGCCACCCGAGCCTCGAGGCGAACAATCATCCGATCCGCCACGGCTCGGTGGTCGGGGTCCACAACGGGATCATCAAGAACGACGACGAGCTCTTCGAGCAGCACCGAATCGAGCGCGCGCACCCCGAGATGACTGTCGACTCGGAGATCATCTTCGCCCTCGCGGGCCTCGCGCGCGGCCACACGGCGGAGGCGTTGCAGGAGCTATACGGGTCGATGGCGACGGCGTGGCTCGACGAGGAACGCCCGGAGCTGCTGCTGGCCCGCGGCCTGGGGCGTCCGCTCTGGCTCGGCCGGGGCAAGCATGAGCTCTTCTTCGCATCGACGCGAGTCGCGCTCCAGCTCGTCGAGAGCTACACCGCGATCAAGCTCCGCAAGAGCGAGCTGCCCGAGGGCACGGTCGTGGCCGTCGAGCACGGCAAGATCGTTGCGCAGGAGCTCTTCCAGCCGGACCGTTCGTTCCAGGAAGAGCCGCTGCCTGCAGTGCGGGCTCCCGACGAGGCCCGTTCGTGTCTCGAACGCCTCGCCCGGCTGCACGCCGCCGCTGCGTAGCTAGCGCAGGCGTCCGTCGGAGCCGACGGATCTGCCCTCGTCTTCGAGGCGTTCCTTGATCAGGAACTGGAAGGTCGACCACGCGCCCCTGCGGGCGTCGAACATCCTGTAGACCTGCCATTCGGTCAAGAGCGTCTCGTCCTTCTTCCGCGCCGTGGCCCAGTCTGCGAACTTCGGCAGCCGCTTCAGCTTCCGCGCGAGCCCGACTCCCTGCTCGACGGCCCGGTCCAGCCGTTCCTCGCCGAGTGGCACGTCGAAGCCGGCTTCGCGCAGCGCCTCGGCCAGCGAGCCGAACGTATGCCAGTAGAGCGACTTCGAAGGCATTGAGCCGCGGCGGGCGTCGAGGTCCTTCGCGGTCGGCACGCGGCCGAGGTCCTCCCCCAGGTCGCGCAGCAGCCCGACGAGCTCCTCACGCGTCGCGAAGCGGCGCGGGACGAGCCCGGCCTCGCGCTTCGCCGCGTTCCAGCTCCCGAAATGCTCGATCACCGTCTGCGGATGCACGCTCGTCTCCGGGTCGGCGGCGAACTCACGCATTGTCGGCGAACGTCCCAACCGCTCCGCGCTCGCGCGCAGCTCCTGAAGGATCTGGGCGTTCGAGTAGCGCTTGCGGATTCCGGCCTGGAAGGACGCGAGCGCGTCGGGGTCGATCTTCGCGACCGCCCTGAAAGGGGGCTTGCGGGTCATGCCAAGAAGGATAGAGCGTTCTGGAAAGAACGCAAGCTAAGGCTTGAGCGGGCTACGAAGCGACGGCGGAGAGACGCGCGCGGTCGCTCTCGCTCTCGATGCTCTCGACCGGCAGGATCCGCTCCAGGGCCGTGACGCAGCGTGGGCAGAACTGGGTGCCTGCCGCCCGTCTGAGCTCCTGCAGCGCCTCGGCGGCAGGCCGGGCGGCCCGGTAGATGCGGGTCGTGAGCATGGAGTCGAGCGCATCCGCGACATGGATAATGCGCGCCCCGAGCGGGATGTCCTCGCCGTGCAGCCGGTCCGGGTAACCCGTGCCGTCGAAGCGCTCGTGGTGGTGGCGGATGGCCGGCACGGCGTCGTTCAGGAAGCCGAGGCGGTCGATGATGCGTGCCCCCTCCTCGGCGTGGCGCTGCATGAGCGACCACTCCTCGGGGGTCAGGCTCGCCGGCTTCAGGAGAATCGAGTCCGGAATCGCGAGCTTGCCGATGTCGTGGAAGAGGGCGGCGTGTCCGAGCAGGTCGAGCTCCGCGTGTGAGAGGCCGAGCTCGTGGCCGATCGCGAGGGCGAGCTGCTGCACGCGGCGCGAGTGGCCGGCCGTGTACGAGTCGCGAGCGTCAACTGTCGCCGACAAGGACTCCATCGCCGCGGTCGAGCGTTCCTTCAGCAGCTTGTTCGCAAGCTCGAGTGACACGTTCTGCGACTGGATTGTCTCGGCCGCCTGGCGAAGCTTTTGGGCGCTGCGCTGGGTGTGCTTGAGGTACGCCTCCTGTGTCTTCCGCATCAGGAGCAACGGCACGGCGAACACCGCGAGGGCGAGCAGCTGCACGGCCTCGTACGCGAGCGCCATGACGCCGCCGATGAAGCCGTAGACGAGGTAGTGGGGAAGCAGCCACGCAAAGCGCTCCCTGAAGACCGACCACCAGCGCTCGTGTCCCTGAAGGGCGAGCGCCAAAGAGACGAGGCCCATGTTCACGGCGAAGTACGCTGCGCCTGCGAGCAGGCCGAGCCCCGAGGCCGCCAGCTGATGTGCCGTGCCGTCCGGGAAGAAGTACGCGATCTTGAAGACGCTCGCCGCCGCCAGCGATGCGAGTGTCAGCGCCCCGATGTTGAAGAGGACGTTGTGCAGCGGCGCACGCCGCGCACTCCACTCGACCGCAACGCTCGCGAGCGCGAGCGGCAGCGCAGCACGGAAGCCGAAGAGCGACGCAGCCGCAAGACAGCCGACCGCGCTCACCGAGAGCACGGCGGAGCCTTCGTCCGCCTCGAGGGCGAGCGCCTGCCCCACTCCCACGAGCCCGACGACCGTCAGCAGGCCGAGCAGGTCCTTCGTGGTCCAGGTCAACAGCAGGCCGACGATTCCGGCGCCGACACCTACAGCGCTGACGAGCCCGACGGTCAGGCTCAGGCGCCGGTCGAGCGACAGGAACCGCGGTCCATGGACAGCGTGTGGACGCGGATGGCGCACGTCTGCACGTCGCTCCTCCGTCGGCTGGACCTGGACGGCCACGGGAAGAGGGGCGTGATGGTCGCCGTCCTCCGGCACTGCGATCAATCGTGTCGAACGGTCGGCCGGAATGAGCAGCGGCTCGGAGCTCGCACCGAGCACACGGTTCCGTCCCTGAAGCTTTGCGCGGTAGACGGCGAGGTCCGCCTGGTGGATCAGCTCGTTCGCATCGGTGCCGTCCTTCGGGAAGCCTGCAACACCGATCGAGACGGTGGCGCGAATGGGATCGCTCGAGGTCTCGACATCGAAGGTGCGCTCGGCTACCGCACGGCGGATCCGCTCGGCGATCTCGAGTGCCTGCTCGGGGGGCGTCTCCGGCAGAAGGATCGAGAATTCCTCGCCGCCGAAACGCGCGGGCACGTCGTAGTGCCGCAACTGGGCGCGGAAGACCTCTGCGATTCCCTTCAGCACTGCGTCGCCTGCAAGGTGGCCGTACGTGTTGTTGATGTCTCGCAGCAGGTCGAGGTCGGCCATGATCAGTGACATCGGGCGTTCGAAGCGGCGCGCGCGGCCGATCTCCTCCGCGAGCGCGGCCGCAAAGTGTCGTGCATTGAAGAGACCGGTTTTCGGATCCACTCGTGCCTCCGCCTGAAGGGCGGGGACGCTCAGTGAGCGGTGAATCAGGAACAGCGGCGTGAGCGCGAACGGGACGAGCCAGGGATTCGACTGCCAGAAGGCGTACACCGCGACGCCGAGCGCAGCGAGCACGAGGTCGGTGGCGAGATATTCGGGATCGAACAGGCCGGTGTCCCGGAACGTGAAGCCGCGCGCAAGGCGCAGCATTACCGCGAGCAGGATGTGGTTGACGGCCACGAAGACGACGCAGGCTGCAAACCCGGCGAGCGACAGCCGCAGTGCGTCGTTACCGATGCCCGAGTGTTCGAGGATGAGGACGCGGCCGACGAACCAGGCCGCCATCGCCGAGAGCGAGTAGTCGAGGATGTTGAAGGTCTGCAGGTACCAGCGGTAGCGCATCTTCAGCCACTCGGGGACCATCTGGACGACGGCGACGAGCACGAGTAGCTCGGGCGGCAGGATCAGCGCCGCCGGGATCAGGAAGACGATGTCGGTGTGGTACGCCTGGTCGGCCGGCGTGCGAACGACGAAGAGGCGCGCCGTCGCGGCCGCCGAGGCGAGGATGAGGAACGCCGGCCACTGGTCGGTCGTCTGCAGTCTCCCGATGAACGGCAACGTGACTCCCGCAGCGATGATCGCGACCGCGATGAAGTAGAACCGCGCGTTTCGCGGCAGGCTCTCGTTTCTTCCCGAGCCGGGTTCGGCAACGAGCGAGATATCGGTGGGCGTCGCGCTCACGCCCTCGTGCGGTCCTTCATGTGGGTCTCTCCTTCGCCACGCGTCGTACTGGTGGGCCGCAGACAAGAGCCCATCGCGGAACGTAGAAGGCCGCCTACCCGGGGGCATCCCCCGTTCGGGGAACCCTCAATCGATTCCCCCGAACGGGTGACCCCGGGTAGGCGCATGAGATTTACGGATCCAGCGTGCCTGCGAGGATCGCAGCGAGCTCGGCCGGGTCGATCGCACCGGCGTCGGGCTGAGCGGTCTCGTCGCCGGCGTTGTCGGCCCACGAGGCGCTTGCGAGGCTGAGATCGGCCCAGGAAGCCGCAGCCGTTGCCGTGTCGGCCCAGGAGGCCGAGGCGAAGCTCAGATCGCTCCAGGATGCATCCGCCCAGCTCGCGGTCGACCAGGAAGCGTCGGCCCAGGACGCGTCGGCCCACGAGGCCTCGGCCCACGAAGCGTCGTTCTTCGCCTTGGCCGCCCAGCTGGCAGAGTCGAAGACCCGACCACTGGCTCCGGAAGCGGAGACGACGAAGGCGTCCAGTGCCTTGTTCGCCTTCGGCGGGTTCGAGTACTCGAGCGAGCGCGCGGCATTGACCTCGCCGACGCCCTCCGAGAGATTGGCTGCCTGAGGCATCGGCTTCGCACCGAGCATGAGAGCGCCCTTGACCTGGTTGGCAGTGAACTCCGGATGCTTGCCGAGGATCAGCGCAGCCACGCCGCTGACGATCGGGGCCGCGAACGACGTGCCCGAGAGCTCCATGTAGCCGGTGTCGACCACGTGATCGGCGCGCTCCGTATAAAGCGTCGAGGTCACGGGGACCGGGCCCACCATGTAGCGGCCGGGTGCCGCGAGATCGGGCTTGGCGAAGCCGTCGAGCGTGTAGCCGTACGCCGACCACGGTGCCGCGACGTCATCGTTCGTCGAGACGGATCTGCCGGTGTCGCTCGCGCCGACCGTGATCACGAACGGATCGTTGCCGGGTGCGAACGGGACGCCGCTCGGCCCGTTCGGGTTGCCGTAGTTCCCGGCAGCCACCACGACGACGACGTCGTTGAACCAGAGGCTCTCCACCGCCTTGTCGAGCGGGTCGTACATGAAGCTGTTGGCGACGGACGAGTGCAGCGAGAAGTTCGCAACCCGGATCCCGTACTTTGCCTTGTTGGCGAGGATCCAGTCGGCGGCGGCGATGACGTCGCTCGTCTTCGCCATCCCCTGGTCGTCCATTACATCGAGTGAGACGATCTTCGCGGTCGGCGCCGCACCGCCTCGGCCGCCCATGGCGCCTGCCGCGATCCCTGCGACAAACGTGCCGTGGCCGCGCCCATCGCCCGACGAGTTGCCGGGGAGCGAGGTCAGATTGACGTTGGCGGCGATGCGGCCGGCGAACTCGGGCCGGGACGCGTCGATGCCGGAGTCGACGATCGCAATCGTTGCCGCCGGCGCCGAGGTGTACTTCGCCACGCCGGTGACGAAGGGCCACTTCTCGTTGCCCTGCGAAAGAGCCGAAAGGCGGACACGCGAGTCGGCCGTGATCGCCGTCACGTGCTTGTCGGCGGCGAGCGTGACGATCTGCGCGCCGGTGAGGTCGACGGCCACACCGTCGATCGAGCTGAAGGTTCGCGCCGTCTTCAGGGAGAGATGGAGAAGGTCGGCGACCGCGTGAGCGGCCTGGTTCCCACCCTTGCCCTGGACGATCACCGAGAACTTGTCGGCCGGCCGAGACTGGGCGGACGTAAGCAGCCCAGGAGCCACGAATGCTGTGATGCTCTTCGGGCCCGGTGCGGTTTTCGGGCCCGGCCCGGCCGAAGCCCCGAGCGGCACCACGAGGGTGAGCACGAGTGTCGCCAGAAGTGCCGTGCGCCGCTTACCACTACCCCAGAGCGCGTTCGAGCGCGACCCTGTTCCACGCTTCCCGCTACCCCAGAGTGCGCTTGCGCGCACATCCCGCCGTTGACCTCCGGTCCGCATCGTTCTCCTCTCAAAGCCGCAGTTAACAGGCCGCAACGTAGGGGGCCGGCGCGCGGCGTACCTCACCCTTTTGCGGTAGGAGCCGCGAAGTTCACCCCTCCGGGGGATCAACGGCCCTTGGGTAGCCTCCCCCCTGTTTTGCGCTTGCCGATGCCGCTCGCAGCCGAGATCGCCGTCGCTCGTGTCGCGGGCAAACTGTCGCGTCTGGCCGGTGCCGGGGGCGGCACGACGGTGCCTGGAAAGCTCCTGTGGAAGCTCGATCCCGGGGCGATCGACCGCCTCGCCGCGCGTTTGCCCGAAGGGTCGGCCGTGATCTCCGCGACGAACGGGAAGACGACGACTGCGGCGATGGCGGCCGGGATCCTGCGCAATCGCTTTCGCCTCGCGCACAACAGCTCCGGCGCGAATCTCGTCTCGGGGGTCGCGTCCACGCTACTCGACGCGAGTGATGCAGACCTCGGCCTTTTCGAGGTCGACGAGGGCGCGCTGCCCGAGATCGTTGCGCGGGTCAGGCCGAAGGCCGTCTGCCTCGGCAATCTCTTCCGCGACCAACTCGACCGTTACGGAGAGCTCGAGCACGTCGCAGCACGCTGGCGTGAGGCCGTGCGCGGACTTCCGGCAGAGACTGCGCTCGTCGTCAACGGCGACGATCCCCAACTCGGCGCGCTTGCGCGCGTGCGCTCGGGCACGCTCGTCTTCGGTGTGGACGAGCCTGCGCTGGCGCGCCCCTCGCTCCAGCATGCCGCCGATTCGAAGTACTGCGTGCAATGTGGGACGCCGTACGAGTACGCGGCCGCCTACATGGGGCACCTCGGCGAGTACGAGTGCCCCGCCTGCGGAGACAGGCGTCCCCCACTCGACGTGGCGGCGCGAGACATCGAGCTGGACGGCCTTGAGTCGGTGTCTTTCACACTCGCCACACCCGCGGGGGAGCGGCGTGTGCGCCTGCGTCTGCCAGGTCTCTACAACGTGTACAACGCCCTCGCAGCCGCTTCGCTCGGTCTGAGTGTCGGAGCCTCGCTCGAGGAGGTCGTGTCCGGGCTCGAGTCCTTCAGCGCCGCGTTCGGCCGCTTCGAACGGATCGCGGTCGGGGACCGAGGCCTCCTGATGCTGCTGATCAAGAACCCGGCGGGCGCGAACGAGGCCGTACGGACGATCGTCGACGGAGGCACTCCCTCGGTCGTCGTGATCGGGCTGAACGACGCGATCGCAGACGGGCGCGACGTGTCGTGGATCTGGGACGTCGACTTCGAGCCGCTCCTGGCCGGTCTCGACCGGTTGGTGGCGACGGGTGACCGTGCGGCCGAGTTGGCGCTCCGTTTCAAGTACGGCGGTCTCGACCCGGACCGGATCGACGTCATCCCCTCGCTGGAGGCCGGGCTCGACCGCGGGCTCGAGCTGACTCCCGCAGGGGGTGAGCTCATGGTCCTGCCCACGTACACGGCGATGCTTGCGCTCCGGAAGGTCGTCGGCGAACGCGGTTTCGTGCGCCCGTACTGGGAGCGGGCCGCGTGAAAATCGTCGTCGGGCATCTCTATCCGGACTACCTCAACATCTATGCCGACCG
>Ga0307312_10001517_pt1 | contig 11888 bp, 9 predicted proteins | sample ER_DNA_202_FD_194489 | JGI IMG/M metagenome (GOLD analysis project Ga0307312, IMG submission 194489) | Bulk soil microbial communities from the East River watershed near Crested Butte, Colorado, United States - ER_DNA_202 | ecosystem: Environmental > Terrestrial > Soil > Floodplain | place: USA...
GCCGCCGAAGACTGCCTTCGTGATGTTCCACGCCGTCAGCGGGAGAGAGGCGATCTCCTCGCCTTCGGAGCTGAAGCAACGGAGAACGTTGCCGTGGAACTCTCCGAGCCAGAGGTTTCCTTCGCTGTCCGTGACCACCCCGTCGGGGGAGGAGTCGTAGTCGTCCCAGGGGATCAACAGCCGCTGGCCGTCCAGCCCGCCTCTAGGCGTGATGCGTGACACATAGACGCCCTTTTGTCGCTCCGGATGGCCGCTCGTCTCGACCGTGTAGAGCAGACTGCTATCCGGGTTGAGCGCAGGCCCGTTTGCGACGAGATAGCCGGCGTCAACGGTCCGGCGGTTCAGCTCGGCGTCGTAGCAGTAGTAGGTCCCAAGTGGTGCCTCGGGAGTCCCGCCGAGCGTGCAGGCCCAGATCCGTCCCTCCGCGTCGGACGTCGCATCGTTGAAGCGGACGTCGTCCCGGTTGTCATCGACGCGGTCGATGCGCGTCGACGTCACGCTCGCGTCGTCGTCGAGCACGACGTGATGCAGGCCCGATTTGAACCCCGCGACGAGCTCCCTGTCCGGCCTCACGACGACGAAGCCGACGTGCTCCGGCGTGAGCCAGGACTGCGTGACTCCGTCTGCCGGGTGGTGCCGGTAGATTCGGTTCTCCAGGATGTCGACCCAGTAGAGACTCTGCGCGTCGGGGTCCCACATCGGGCCCTCGCCGAGACTGCAACCTGGATTGACGACGCAGCGAGTCCTGACCATCGTCGCCTACCAGTCGATCACGCGACGCTCGTAGAAGAAGCGCCCGGAGGGACCGTCGTCCGGGAGCGTGGCGAGATAGACGGCGGTGTCCGCACCTTCCTCTGGGGACAGCGGCGCTGCCGGTCCGCCCATGTCCGTTCTGACCCATCCGGGATGCATCGCGTTGACGAGAATCCTGTCGCTCTGCAGAGCGGTGGCGGCGACAGCGCTGACGGCGTTCAAGGCCGCCTTCGAGACGCGGTAGCTCAAGCCGTCGGCCGGCATCCCTCCGGCGAACTGCCCGGCTTGCGAGGAAACGAGGATGACCCGTGCGCCGTTCGCAGCGCGGAGCGGCCCGAGCAACGCCTGCGTGAGGAAGAGAGGGGCCTCGACGTTCACACGCACGACCTCGCGGAAGATCTCGCGGTCGACCTCGTCGAAAGACTCGTGCGCTCGAGGGTTGACGGCCGCGTTGTGGACGAGGACGTGAAGCGCGGACGCTGCCGCCAACGTCTGCTCCGCCACCGCATCGACGCCCGCATCGGACGAGAGGTCTCCCACAATCGCGAGGCCGCCGAGCTCGTCCGCGAGCGCCCGCGCATCGGCGTCGATGCGCGCATGGCAGAGGACCCGCGCTCCTTCCTTGGCCAGAGCCCGCGCGATCGCCGGGCCGATTCCACGCGAGGTGCCGGTGACGAGCGCAATTTTCCCGCGTAGGCTCACGTGGCAACCGCCAGGTCGAGGGCAGCGGTGATCGGTAGCACGCGCACATCTTTCGCGATGAGCTGTTCCAGCAGCTGGTCGAGCGTGTCGCTCCCGACAGGCCCCCAGCCTTCGTCGTCGAGCCCGTGGAGGTTGTAACAGAGCCACCCGGGTCCATCTGCGAGGAAGGACTCGATCGTCCCCAGCAGATGATCGTCACGACGCCCGTGGCCGAAGCTGATACAGGTCACGCGCTGCTGGTTGGAGTGCGGAAGCGGCATCACGGGATCCCCACCTGTCCGGAAAGCGCGCACGCGTGTGCGCAGCCACGCCTCGAGGTCGGCGGTCGAGCGGTTATAGGGAAACGCGAAGCTCGCTTCCGACGCGTCGAACCCTGAGAGCTCAGCACGAAACACGTCCAGACAAGCCTCGATCAGCCGCTGCGCGTCGGCGAGTGGAACCTCCGCCTTGTTCGTGTGCTCGAGGCCGTGTGGCATCACGTGGTGACCGCGCGCCTTGAGCTCGTTCCAGAGGCTGAAGCCGCCTTTGCGCCATCTCCGGTGCCACTTCTCGTCGGGCTTGCCTTGGTTACCGGCGGCGATCACGTTGAGCTCGGCGACCAGCCCGTGGCGCTCGAAGATCTCCGCCGTCCGAAGCGACGAACGTTCGAAGCCATCGTCGAAGCTCAACGTGACGACCTTCAACGTGCGGAGCCCGGTGACTCGAGCAGCGCGACGGCGTGAGGCCCGAGCACGAGCGAGCCTGCGTCGACGACGCCGTCGAGGTGGCTCGCGGGCGTGCCCGGGATCGTGATGGTGCGCTCGTCGTCGGCGTAATTGAGCAGGAACCAGAGCTCCGTCCCAAAGCCCGGCTTGCGCAGCCTGACCAGCTCCACGTCCTGGGGGATGTCGAAGACGCCGAGCGCAGCCTCGCGTGCGAGCCAGCGGTAGAGCTCGGCGAGAGTTCCGTCGGGCGCAACGCCGCCGATGTAGACGACCTGTCCTGCGCCGACCGGGTTGACGGCAACCGCAGCCGCCCCGGCGAAATCATGGTCGCGGTGCCGGTAGACCGGACGGGCGCCCTTCAGAGAGAGCTCCTCGAACCAGCCGCGAAACTCCCCGACGGCTCCGCTCTCGACATGCTCGATCTCCACCGTGCGGCCGTCGAGGAAGCTGGCGATGTCCGACACCTCGAGTCCTGCCAGTTCGTCGAGCCACGCGGGAAGTGGTCGCTCGGGGACTGCATTTGTCCGGTCTTTGAACCCAGACCGCGGCCCGAGGACGAGGAGCCCACCGGCCTCGACGTAGGAGCGCAGGAGGGCCGCGACCTCCTCGTCGATGACGTACAGGCTCGGCGCAACCACGAGCGAGTAGCGCGAAAGATCGTCTTTCGGCGCGAGGACGTCGACCCCGACTCCCTGCCGCCGCAACGCCCCGTAGTGCGCGCGCAGTGCGTCGACGTGCGCGAGCGCGGGGTTGGTCGGCTGGATCTCGAGCGCAAAGCGGGAGTCGTAGTCGTACACGACCGCCGCCTGTGCGGCGGGAACGGCCCCTGCCAGCAGGGCACCGGTGCGCCCGAGCTCCTGCGCGAGCTCGCTCAGCTCTCGTAGGCGCCGGTTGGGCCGGCCGTCGTGGTCGAGAACGCCGTACCAGTGCTGCTCGGTTCCGAATCGTGCGGAGCGCCAGCGGAAGTAGCAGACCGCGTCGGCCCCGTGCGCAACCATCTGGTACGTGTGCAGGCGCAGTTGGCGGCGCCGCGGGGTCCGGATCGTCTCCCAGCCGAGCGGTCCGACCTGCTGCTCCATCACCCAGAACGGGACCTCCTTCAGGCCGCGAATCGCGTCGCAGTTGAGCGCGGGCTCGAGCCAGCCGTCGCCTGCGTTGAGCAGCGGATAGTTGTCCCACGCGAGGAAGTCGAGGTCGCGCACCAGCTCCTGGAAGTCGAGCTCCTTGAATCTGAAGCTCCGGAGGTTGTGTGTGATCTGCGCGTCCGAGCCGCGACGGATCTCCTCGATCTGAAGGCGTTGATAGCGAGCGACGCTGGCCGAGGCAAAACGACGGTAGTCCAGTGCGTGCGCCGGCGAGGGCGAGGCGGGCATGAACCCCTCGGGAAGGGGCACGTCGCCGCCTGGAGGAAGCGGGATGTGATCCCACGACCGATATGTGTGGCTCCAGAAGGCCGTGCCCCAGCTCGCGTTCAGCCGCTCCAGGGAGCCGTAACGCTCCTCGAGCCAGCGCCGGAATTCCGCTTCGCACCGCGGGCAATAGCATCGCTCGCCGAATTCGTTGTCGATCTGCCACGCGACGACGCGCTCATCTCGGCCGTAACGTTCGGTGAGGGCGGCAACGACGCGCCGTGTCTCCTCCCGATAGGTCGCGTTGTTCGGGCAGTACTGACGGCGATGCCCGGCGGGGAAGACGCGGCCGTCGCCGTCGACGCGCCGGATGTCAGGATGCTCGGCTAGCAGCCAGGCGGGCGGCGCCGCGGTCGGCGTTCCGAGCACGATGTCGACGCCGTTCTCGGCCATCCGGGAAATGGCCCGGTCGAGCCAGGCGAACTCGAACGCACCGCGCTGGGGCTCGAGGAGCGACCACGAGAACTCGGCCATCCGGACGATTCCGATTCCGGCGTCGGCCATCATCCGCGCGTCGATCGCCCAGCGCTCCTCCGGCCACTGCTCCGGGTAATAGGCGACGCCGAGGCGGACCGGACGAGAGCGCGGCGGCGTCATGGGCTACAGCGCGTGCCGCGGCGGTGCGACGCTGCCGCGCTCGATCACGGTCGTAGCCAGGTGGATGCGTCCTTCGACGGCTGCGCCGTCTCCCGAGATGCGGTCGAGCAGAACTTTCGCGGCGAGCGCGCCGACCTCTCGCATCGGTTGCCGCACCGTCGTCAGCGGCGGATCGACAAAGCTCGCTACAGGGATGTCGTCGTAGCCGATCACCGAGATGTCGTCGGGGACTGACAGGCCGCGCGCCCGTAGTTCGCGAATCGCACCAAGCGCCAGCAAGTCGCTGTGGGCGAAGACCGCCGTGAATTCGGCGCCGCCCGAGAGCAGACGCGCCAGCGCGGCTTGCCCGCTCTCGAGGCCCCAGTCCGAAGCCGCTTCGACGAGCCGTTCCTCGTACGCGCCCACCTCGCCCAACGCCAGTTGATAGCCGTCCAGACGATCCCGGGCGGAGGGCCATCCGGGCGGACCTGTGATGGTCGCGATCGCCCGATGGCCGTACGCCAGAAGCCGGGACGTTGCGTCGAATCCGCCACTGCGGTTGTCGACGTCTACGGCCATGAAGCCCGAGATCTCCGGCGAGCCGATCGAGACGAGGGGCACGCGCTCGACGGCCTCGGGCAGCTGCTCGAGGTTCAGCGGAGCCTGGGGCCGAGCGACGATCAAACCCTCGACGCGACGCTCGAGCATGAGGCGCAGGTAGGCGAGCTCGTCATCCTCGGCCTCGCCCTCGACGCTTGCGACGATCAGGTAGTACCCGCGCTTACGTGTTTCCAGCTCCGCTCCGGCGATCGCCTCCGCGAAGAAGTGGTCGGTCACGTCTGCGGTCACCATCCCCAGGCTGTGCGTGCGGCTGCCGATGAGGCCGCGCGCGAGCGGGCTGGGGACGTACTGAAGCTCGCGGATCGCGGTCCGGACCCGCCGGCGCGTCTGAGGAGCCACCTCGTCGCGCCCGTTGAGCACGCGTGAGACGGTCTGGTGCGAGACACCGGCTCGAGCGGCGACGTCTCGGATCGTGGGGCGGCGGGCGATTTCTCCGTGAACGGTCACAGGCACTACTTGACAGCCAGGAAGGCAATTTGGAATGTTACCGCCCCGGAAGATGTGACCAGTCACATCAAGGACTCGACAGAAAGGGGGCGCGGACCGAGGCCGAGACCGACTCGTATCGGGATCTCCGAGAAGGAGAAAGCTTCGATGACTCGTAACGCGAGGGTTGCTTGTCTCATAGCCGTCCTGGCCGGCTGCCTGCTCATGCTGGGCAGCCAGGCGCTCGCCGCCGGGACGACCTACTACGTGAACTGCGCCGCTGTCTCTGACGGCAACGGCTCGTCGGCGAGCCCATGGAACAACTTGACGACGGTGAACAGCAAGTCGTTCGTGCCCGGCGACAGTCTGCTGTTCAATCGCGGTACCACCTGTGCCGGATCATTCGTCTTCTCGTCGTCCGGCACCAGTGCAAACCGGATCACGATCGGGGCCTACGGAACGGGCGCGCTGCCTGCGATCGACGGCACGGGCCAGAATCGGGCCGTCAAGCTGCTCGACACCTCGTATGTCACGCTGCAAGACCTCGAGGTCAAGAACAGCCGGGTTTGGGGAGTGCTCGTCACCACCGACCACGACGCGCCTGCGGTCGGGATCACGCTCCAGAACCTCGTCGTCCATCACGTGACAGGTGGAAGCTACGTCGACATGAGCGCGAAGTGGACCGGGCTCGTCGTGTTCGCGCCGGGCATGATCGTCGAGCCGAACATGACGAAGGGCTCGGGCGTCTACACGCGCAAAAGCTACTTCGACACCGTGCTCGTCGACAACGTGCAGGCGTACGACACGACGCTGTGGGCCGGGATCTTCGTCTGGGGCGTCCAGATCGACCAGGACACCCAATGGGCGAGGGACTCGATGAATCAGTCGATCCAGAGCCGGAACATCACGATCCAGAACTCCACCGTCCACGACACGTTCGGCGACGGGATCGCCATCTACACGTCACACGAGGGGACGATCCAGAACAGCGTGGTGTATCGCTCCGGGATGGAGCCCGGGCCCCCGGACATCGGCACGCCGGTCGGGCTGTGGTGGTGGACGGCCGAGAACATGGTGGCCCAGTTCAACGAGTCGTATGACAACCACTCGCCGGGCGTGGACGGCGGCGGCTACGACATCGACTACGGCTCGAGCAACAGCACGATGCAATACAACTACGGCCACGACAACGGCGCCTACTGCATCAGCGTTTTCGGATATTCGGGCGCGACGACGACGAACATCGTCCGCTACAACGTCTGCGCAGCCGACGGCACCGTGCACACGTACCTCAAGAAGAAGCCGTCCGGCGGCTTCACGAACGAGATCATGCCCGGCCAGTCCGAGCTCTACCTCTGCACCTGGGGTGGAGGAAAGCTGGTCAACACATGGATCTACAACAACACGTTCTACGTCAGTAGCAGCGGCGACCCGTCCGCGACCGGCCTGTTCGACGTCTGCCCGGGCGGAGGGGACTCCGAGACGAACGCGATCTTCAGGAACAACCTGGTCGTCTCGACCATTCCAAACGTCCTCGGCGACGTCGCCACGGCGAACTCCCGGACGCGGGACTACAACCTCTACTACTACACGGGCGGAACGTTCACCGACCCGAATCCCGAGGCGCACGGCATCTACAACCAGAACCCGCTGGTGAACGGCCTCGGCTACCACGGGATCGGCAGGCCGACGACGCAGTGGACGCTCCAGTCCGGCTCGCCGGCGATCAATCACGGCACGAACGCGTGCACCGGTCTGAGCGGTTGCTCGGTTGGCACACGCGATTTCTTCGGCACCTCGATTCCGCTCGGCGGCGCCTTCGACATCGGCGCGGACGAGGCGGGCTAGCAGGTCGAGCGAGGGTCGGGGCCCGACTAGTCGGTCGGGCTCCGGCCCTCGAGCACGCGAATCGCGAAGTCGAGCTGCGCCGCCGGTGTGAAGCCGTCCCAGCGCTTGCGCACGACGCCGTCGGATCCGACTAGGAACGTCGTCGGCGCGTGCTCGACGCCGAACCGGCGCGCAACCGTCCCATCGTCGCCAAGCACGGCGATCGCCGAATCGAGGTTCCAGTCGTAGGTGTAGTTCACGAGGTCGTCGTGGCTCGGCGTCCCGGCGCCGGTGAGTTCCGCCGCGTCGACGACGATGATTCGCAGGCCGAAGCGCTCATGCTGCCTTTGCATGCTGCTCAGGAAGACGATCTCCGCGCGTGATGGATCACCTTGCATCTTTGCCTCCGCCTGCGAGTTCAGGAACGATACGAGCACCACGTGGCCACGAAGTCGCGCGAGGTCGACCGTGCCGCCGCGTACTCCGCCGCCTGTGAGAGCGGGTGCGCGCATGCCGGCTTCGAGCTTGACCCGCGGCCGCTCGTCCGTTCGCAGGAGCACTGCAAGCAGAACCGCGATGGCCAAACCGCATGCCGCGAGCACGCCGAACAGAAGCGGCCGGCCGGGCAGCCTCGACATCCGTCGCTGCACGGCCGGCCGAGCTCTCTACGCGAGCGCGGGAATCGGCTCGTCCACGGGCGCCCGGCTGAGCAATGACTCGCGGGTGTCCGGGTCGAAGAAATAGCAACGCGCGGGATCGAGCGCGAGCCGGATCTTGCTCCCCAGGAGCCGGCGCGTTCCGGAGGGCAGCCTGGCGGTGAACAGCGCCCGAGCTTCCTGGGCGAGCAGTGCCTCTTCCTCCTCGCCTGCGCGGATGCTGACGATCTCGTCGGTCTCGATCGGCGGCGCGTTGACCGGGAACACGACGAGCACCTCCGCGCCGAGGTTCTCCTCGACGGTCACCTCGCCCTCTATCGCCCAGGCCGGCGACTGGGCCTCGTCGACCTGGGCGAAGTGCTCGGGACGGACACCGAGGATGATGCGATCGGGGAGGTTCGCGGCCTCGGGCCCGAGCTCGGAGAGGGGGAGGGAGAAGTCTGCGAAGCGAAGGCAGCCGTCGGCGACCCGGGCTTCGACGAGGTTCATCGAGGGCGAGCCGATGAAGGCGGCGACAAAGAGGTTCGACGGCGACCAGTAGAGAGCCTGCGGCGTGTCGACCTGCTGGATCTTGCCCTCGTTCATGACCGCGGCGCGTTGCCCGAGCGTCATCGCCTCGACCTGGTCGTGTGTGACGTAGACCGTGGTCACGCCGAGCTGCGAGTGCAGTCGTGAGAGGTCGCCGCGCACACGCACGCGCAGCTTCGCATCGAGGTTGGAAAGCGGTTCGTCCATCAGGTAGACAGCCGGGCGCCGCGCCATCGCGCGCCCCATGGCCACGCGCTGCCGCTGCCCGCCCGAGAGCGCCATCGGGCGGCGGTCCATCAGCTCTTCGAGCCCGAGTATGCGCGCGGCCTCCGCGATGCGCGCGGCAATCTCCTTGCGCGGCGTGCGCCGCACCTTCAGTCCGTAGGCGAGGTTCTTGCGCACGGTCATGTGTGGGTAGAGGGCGTAGTTCTGGAAGACCATCGCGATGTCGCGGTCCTTCGGATTGACGTCCGTCACGTCGCGGCTGCCGATCAGGATTGCGCCTTCGCTGACATCCTCGAGCCCGGCGATGCAGCGGAGGAGCGTCGTCTTGCCGCAGCCGGAGGGACCCACGAGCACCATGAACTCGCCGTCCTCGATCGTGAGGTCGACGCCGTCGACAGCGCGAACGCCGTTCGGAAACGTCTTGACAATGGTCTGCAGCTCGATGCCCGCCATTAGCCCTTCAACCCGGTCGTGACGATGCCGCGCGCGAGTCGCTTCTGCAAGGCGAAGAACGCCAGGAGCGGCGGGATCGTGAAGAGGAGCGAGCCCGCGAGCTGGATCGGTACGAGCGCGAATTGCTGCCCCGGGTCGTAGTAGCCATTCGCCACCTTGACGCCGAGCGGAAGGAGCCGGTCGGGCAGCAGGAGCGACGCGTAGATGTACTCACCCCACCAGCCGGTGCCGAGGATGACGACCGCGACCGCGAGCGGGCCGATCGAGTTGGGGAGGTAGATCTGGATGAACGTTCGCAGGTGCCCCGCGCCGTCGATTGCGGCAGCGTCGTCGAGCTCCGACGGGAAGCTCGCGTAGAACTGGCGGAAGAGGAAGATCAGGAATGCGTTGCCGCTGATGCCCCAGATCACCCATGGCCAGCGAGTCGAATACATTCCGAGCTCGACGATGACCCAGAAGGTCGGGATGAAGCTCACCGCGAATGGGATGAACGTCGTCGCGAGCACGAAGATGAAGAACGCGTTGCGGCCGCGGGCGCGCATGCGTGCGAAGGCATAGCCGGCGAGCGCGCTGGTGAGCACCGCAGGTGCCGTCCCGAGGAAGGTGAGGACGGCCGTGTTCCGGAGGTAGTGGGAGAATGCGAACAGGCCCGACCAGGCGTACCGATAGTTGTCCCAGTGTGCGGGGCGCGGGATCGCAGATCCGCTGACGCCCTGGTGCACTTCGCGCAGCGAACTCAAGAATCCCCAGATGATCGGGGCCAGGAACACGACAGCGAGCACGACGACGACCGCGTGAAGGAGCACGGACCCCGCAAGCCGCTTCGCTACCCCGCGCTTGCGGCGGCGCGGACGTGCGCGAACTCCCTCCGCCGCGACAGCGCCCTGCGTCATTTCCCGTACTGCTCCCGCGCGTGGAAGACCCAGAAGCGCCCGCTCCAGAAGACGAGGGCGGTGACGAGCAGCAACAGCACGACGAAGATCCACGCGATCGCGGCGCCGTAGCCGAAGTCACCGTCGCCGAAGATCCGCTGCAGGGCGTAGAGGTTGACGAAGGTGTTCCCGCTCGGCACGGTCGACCCGATCCCTGACTGCAGCCCGGGTGACAGCAGGATCGGTTCGACCAAGACGTTGGCGGCTCCGAACAGGCCCCACACGAGCTGGAACATGATCACGGGCGTCAAGAGCGGGAGCGTGATCGTGAAAAAGCGCCTGACGGCGCCGGCGCCGTCGATCCGCGCCACCTCGTAGAGCTCTTCCGGAATGCCCCTCAGGCCGGCCAGGAAGATGAGCATGCCGAGGCCTGCGGAGCCCCAGACGAGGAGCATGAGCAGGGTCGCGGTCGAATGGTCGACCAGCCAGCTGACGTTGCTGCTCCCGCCCAGGGCGCCGAGCACGCGGTTGAGGAGACCACCGTCCGGGTCGGTCATCGCCTTCCAGATCGATGCCTTCGCAACGACTGGGACGATGACCGCGATGTAGAAGATGGTGCGCCAGAGGCCAAGGAACCTGAGGCCGGCGTTGAGCAGCAGTGCGAGTGCCAGCTGCGTGACGAGCCAGAGCGGGACGATCGTCAGGATCAGGATCCCGGTTCGCTGGAACGCGAACCACATCTCATGGTCGTGGTAGGCGCGGACGTAGTTGTCGGCACCGACGTACTGCAGGTTCGTGTGCAGGTTCACCGTCGTCAGGTTCGAGAACGACATCGCGAACGCGAGCACGAGCGGAATCGACGTCAGCAGGACGAAGCCGAGCAGCCAAGGCGAGAGGAAGCCGTAGAAGGCGAGCGTCTCGCGTCTTCGGCGTGACGCTCTCCTTCTCGGCAGAGCTGCGGTCGCAGCGACTGGGGTTTCGGCCGTTCCCACAGCGTGTCTCTGTACAGGAACTTTCCTACCCTTGCTTGCCCACCTTGATGGCGCGGTTCGTATCGGCTTCGACCTTCTTCATGAAGCTCTTGAACGAGATCTTGCCTTTCGCGGCGTCGGCCAGGTACTTCTGGTAGGCGGTTGCCACCGCCGTATTGTCGGCCAGTCCGACGAGGTACGGGTTGTACTGGAGCACGGCCGATGAGGCCGGCAGCTCGTGGAGCAGCGTCTTCTTCGCGTTTCGCTGTACGGCGGTCTTCGTCGGAAGCCGGTCGAAGAGCGACTTCTGGGCCGGGACGCCCCAGCCGATGCCGGCGCGGTCGCGGGCGGGCTTCCCGCCCATGTACCACTCGAACACCTGCCAGGCCGCGTCGGGATTCTTCGTCCGCGAGCTGATGACCCACCCGGTCGCCGTGATCGTGGGGTTGACGTGCTTGCCTTTCTTCCACCGTGGCGCCGTGAGCAGCCGCGAGTTTGCGGGAGCCGTCCCGCCCGAGTCGCTGATCTGCCCGAGGAACCAGTAGCCGTACTGGGTCATCGCGATCTTGCCGGAGACGAAGCCTGGTCCCGACCAGCCGTCCGGGTTCGGGTTCTCGGGTCCGAGGTCGAATTTGTGCTGCGAGTAGCGGAAGGAGTAGTTGAATGCCTCCATCGCAGCCGGGTTGTTGGTGAGGTTGATCCGGGAGAAGTCCTTCGGATAGAGGCTCTTCCCGATCGACGCGAGCTGGACCATGACGTGCCGGTCGATCCAGGCGTAGGCGTTCGCAACGTCCAGGATCCACTTGAGGCTCTTGTTCTTCTTCTTCAGCTTCAGGGCGATCTCCCAGAGATCGTCGTAGGTCCACTTGTCGGTCGGCCCCGGTATGTGGATGCCGGTCTTCTTGAAGAGGTCGGTTCTGATCCAGACCGTCTCGTCGGGTGACCAGTCCTTGACCATGCCGTAGCGCGGGCCGATCCCGATCTTGCCGTTCCTGTATCGGTAGTAGTTGTTGGCCGCAGTGAGGTTGGCGGGGTGGATCAGGTCGCTCGAGTTGAAGTATTTGTCGAGGTTGAGCAGCTGGCCGCGCTTGGCCCACTGCGGAATGAGCGGCGCCTGCGTCCGCCAGATGTCCGGTGGTTGGCCGGCGGCCATCATCGCCTGGAA
>Ga0307312_10001518_pt1 | contig 11884 bp, 10 predicted proteins | sample ER_DNA_202_FD_194489 | JGI IMG/M metagenome (GOLD analysis project Ga0307312, IMG submission 194489) | Bulk soil microbial communities from the East River watershed near Crested Butte, Colorado, United States - ER_DNA_202 | ecosystem: Environmental > Terrestrial > Soil > Floodplain | place...
CACCTGAGACCCGACACCTGACACCTGTCCTCGCTCATCGTCGGTCTTCCAGATAGGGACGATTGCGACCTGCACCGGCGCGAGCTTCGGCGGAGCCACCAGCCCGTTGTCATCCGAGTGCGTCATGATCAGTCCGCCGATGAGACGTGTGGACACACCCCACGACGTATTCCAGACGTAGTCGAGACCACCTGCTGCGTTCTGATACTTCACGTCGAACGCCTTGGAGAAGTTCTGGCCAAGGTTGTGGGATGTTCCCCCCTGGATGGCCTTGTTGTCCTGCATCAGCGCTTCGATCGCGTATGTGCGCAGCGCGCCGGCGAACTTTTCGCTCTCGGTCTTCAGGCCCGTGAGCACAGGCATCGCCATCCACTCTTCCGCAAAGCGGCGGTATATCCCCAGGATGAGTCGGGCCTCCTGCTCGGCACCCGCCTCGTCGGCGTGTGCTGTGTGCCCTTCCTGCCACAGGAATTCGGTCGTCCGCAGAAAGAGGCGCGTGCGCATCTCCCAGCGCACCACATTGCACCATTGATTCAGGAGCAGCGGCAGATCGCGATAGCTCTGGATCCACTTCGCGAACATCGCGTAGATGATTGTCTCGGACGTGGGGCGGACGACGAGCGGTTCCTCGAGCTCCGAGGTGGGATCGACCGCGATGGCGTCCTTCCCCTCTTTGCCGGTGGCGCGCAGCCGCGTGTGGGTGACGAGCGCCACCTCCTTCGCGAATCCCTCGACGTGCTCGGCTTCCTTCGCGAGAAAACTCATCGGGATAAACAGCGGGAAGTACGCGTTGCGATGCCCGCTCGCGCGGAACATGTCGTCGAGTGCGCGCTGCATCAGCTCCCAGATCCGGTAGCCGTGCGGACGGATTACCATGCAGCCGCGGACGGGCGAGTAGTCCGCCATCTCTGCCTGCATGATGACGTCGCCGTACCACTCGCTGAAGTCTTTCGCGCGTGGTGTGATGCGCTGCGCTTTCGCGCTCTGGGCTTGTGCCATTAATCGAAATATCCGTTGAGAAGCTGGCGGAGCGGCACCTGGGCTTCCGTGCTGGTCCGGAGATCCCGGACGACCGCATTGCCCTGCGCTCGTTCCTCAGGACCGACGATGACCGCGCGGGCCGCACCCCGCGCCGAGGCGAGTTCGAGCTGCTTGCGCACCCCGGTGTGGCGGAGACCAAACTCGACCGAGATGCCCCGCTCCCGCAGCGCATGTGCCAGCTGGAGCACCGTGGGGAGGTCGTCGCCCCCAACCGCGATCAAAAAGGCGCCGAGCCCGGTCGACGCCTTTGGAGTCACGCCGCGCTCCTTGAGGAGCTCGCCGAGTACAACGTCGCCCATGCCGAACCCCAGCGCAGGCTGGTCGAGCAGCCCGTCGTAACGGCCTCCTCCCGCGATGGCGCGCAGGCTTTTTTGGGCGTCGAACAGCTCGAAGACGATGCCCGTGTAGTACGCGAGCCCCCGGACGATCGTCAGGTCGATCGACACGAAGTCGCCGAGCCCCATGCTCTGCAGCGCCTGCACAGCCTGTCCCAACGGCTCGGCGAACTCACCCGCGGCCTTCAGGGCATTGGGCCCACGCAGTTCCGCGACCTCGAACACGGCGCGCGATTCGCCCTTCCCCAGTCCCGCGCCTGTCAGCATCTCCTCCAGGACGTTCTTCGGAACGCGCTCGCTCCGGTCGATTACCGCAAACGCCGCCGGCAGTTGGCTTTCATTCAGGCCGCGGCCGAGCAGCAGCCCTCGAATCACGCGCCGGTCTGAAACACGCAACTGCACATCCTGGGATCCTAGCCCGAAAGCCCGCATGATGTCGATCGACGCCGCCATGAGCTCGGCGTCGGCGAGAGGGCCGGCCTCCCCGATGATGTCCATGTTGAGCTGAAAGTGCTCCCGCAAGCGACCGCGCTGCTGGCGTTCGTAGCGAAACAGCTGCGGAATCGAGAACCAGCGAATCGGCTTCTTCAGGGCCTGCACCCGCGCGGCTACCATGCGCGCGAGCGTCGGCGTCATCTCAGGCCGCAACGCGACGTCGCGGTCGCCCTTGTCCCGAAATGCATACAGCTGCTGGACGATCTCATCGCCACTTTTTTGTGTGTACATCTCGAGCGATTCGAGGGGCGGGCCGTCGTATTCCTCAAAGCCATACCGCGCGGCCACGCTTCGCCAGGTGGCGAAGATGTGGTTGCGGAGGCTCAGGTCTTCAGGGTAAAAGTCACGAAAGCCGGGTAGGGCTTTTCCTTGCATCGCAACAACTTAACCGACGGGCGCGAAGCCCGGCAAGCGAGCCATCGCGTCACCGACGGTATGAAACGATCCGGTCACGAGTATGGTCTGGGCGCCCTCCTGAATGTCGTGCAATGCGCGCTCGAAGTCCGGCTCGAACACGACGTCGGGTCCCATGTCCTCGACCGACCAGCGTTGCATCACCGGAATGGACGGCGGGACTGTCAGTGTGAGGCGGTCCACCAATGGACGCAGCGAATCCAGCATCGCCCGCCAATCCTTGTCGTTGCGAATGCCGACCAATGCGTGCAGCGGCCGCTTGATCGTGCGGCCCGTTTCCGCGAGGGCCTGCGCGACGACGCGCATCCCGTCGGGATTATGCGCGACGTCAAAGATCCATTTGCCCCGCACCTCGAACCGGCCGGGGATGTAGGCGTGCGCGAAACTCGCCGGCAGATGCTTTCCCACCGGCCCGAATGGCTGTGGCAGCGCCTTCAGGACGGCATGCGCCACCAGCGCATTGGCGATCTGATGGCGTCCGCGTAGTCCGAGCTGTGTGTCCTTCCTCGGCCGCAGCGTCGTGTCGACGGTGATGATCGGCTCGGCACCCCGGCGTTTCGCCTCCTTCACGAGCTCCGTCCGAATCTCCGGATCGGCTTCGCCGGTGACGAATGGCACCTTGGGTTTCGCGATGCCGGCCTTCTCGCGTGCGATCCCTTTCAGATCGCTGCCGAGGTAGTCGACGTGCTCCAGCGCGATCTTCGTGACCGCCGTGACGAGCGGCGTGAGCACGTTGGTCGCATCGAGACGGCCACCCAGCCCGACCTCGATGACGGCGATATCGACGTCCCGTGCCGCGAGATCGGCAAACGCGATCGCCGTGGTGGCCTCGAAGAAGCTGGCGTCGAGGCGTTCGATGTGCGGTTTGAGCTGCGTCGTCCATTCCGCGAACGCGTCCTCGCCGATGGGGACGCCGTCTACGGTGATGCGCTCACACGGGGAAATGAGGTGGGGCGAGGAGTACAAACCGACGCGCCAGCCTTGCGCTCGCAGCTCGTTGGCGACGAACGCACAGGTAGACCCCTTGCCGTTGGTGCCGCCGATGTGGACCGTCGGGAAGTGGCGCTCGGGATGGCCGAGGACGTCGAGTAAGCCCTCGGTCGGCCCCAGGCTCCATTTGATACGACCGGCTTGTCGTGCGAAAAGAAACTGAACGGCGTCTTCGAAGGTCAGTCGGCGGCCTCAGCCGGCCAGGCGCCGGTCATGTGCCGCAGCAGCTGCGCGGCCGTGTCCCGCAATTCGCCGCGGGCGATGACGGCGTCGACCATCCCATGATCGAGCAGGAATTCGGCGGTCTGGAAGCCTTCGGGCAGGTCCTGGCCAATCGTTTGTTTGATGACGCGCGGTCCCGCGAACCCGATGACCGCACCCGGCTCGGCGAGGATCACGTCGCCCTGCATCGCATACGACGCCGAGACGCCTCCGGTCGTCGGGTTGGTGAGCACCGACATGAACGGCACGCTCGCCCCGTGCAGCTCAGCAATGACCACCGACGTCTTGGCCATCTGCATCAACGACAGCACGCCCTCCTGCATCCGGGCGCCGCCGGAGGCGGAGACCAGGATCAGCGGCGTCTTTTTGTCGATCGCGTGACGCGTCAGCCGGGCGATCTTCTCCCCGACCACCGATCCCATCGAGCCGCCCATGAAAGCGAAGTCCATCACGCCCAGGCTGATCGCCATACCGTGCAGCCGCGCGTATCCCGTACGTATGGCGTCGAGCGGGCCCGCCTTCTTCATGGCGGCCTGCACTCGGTCGGCGTAGTTCTCGAACTTGAGTGGATCGGCGGACTTCAGCATGGCGAACAGCTCGTGCCAGGACCCTTCGTCGACCAGCAGGTCGATGTACTCCTGCGCGCTGACGCGGCGATGGTGGCCGCAATTCGGGCACACGTTGAGCGCGCGAACGAAGCGTTCGCGGATGTCGACGTGCCCGCACTGATCGCACTTCTCCCAGGCATCTGCCGGGATCTCGAGCTTTACGCGCTCAGAGGTGCGCGGCTTCCGTTCCTTTTTGAACCAGGCCATTCGCGCCATATGGTGACGAAGCGCACAATCTGTGATCGCAGCTTTACCGACGCCAGTCCCGAGGAGCTAACCTATTGCCCGAGTTCGGCATAGCCGGACTGCCGAGACTCCCATGCAACCCGCAGCGCAACACCCACGCCAATCGAGCAGGCCAAAAGAAAGGATCCACCATAGGAGAAAAACGGCAGCGGAATACCGGTGATCGGCATGAGGTTGATGGTCATGCCCACGTTTTCGACGATATGCGTAAAAAAGAGGCCGGCGATGCCGAATACGCAAAGGCTCGAGAATGGATCGGTGGCTCGGCGGGCGACGCGCAGCAGCGCGAACAGCAGCCATCCGAACAGGCACAACGCGACCAGCACGCCGACGAATCCCAGCTCCTCACCCACCACCGAAAAGATGAAGTCGGTGTGCTGCGCCGGGAGAAACGCGAGCCGCTTCTGCGTCCCCTCGGTGAACCCCTTCCCCAGCAGGCCGCCGGACCCGACCGCGACCTTCGACTGGATGACGTGCCAGCCCGCCGCGCGCGGATCGACGTCAGGATTCAAGAATGCCAGCAGCCGGTTCTGCTGATACGGCGCGAGCCGATTCCAGAACGGCAGGGCCAGCACGCCGCCGAGCACGTTCAGGCCCATGATGGCGACGCCTTCCCAGAGGTAGGGACGCCACCACAACAGGAGCAGGGCCAGCACCGCGATCCAGATGCCCCAGGCAACGGTCGAGAACGCCAGCACGAGGCCGATGACGGGCGAAGCGGCGAGCACGAGCAGCGACGGTTTCGTCCCCGCCCAGAACAGCATGGCGAACAGAATCGCGACGAACACGATGGCGCTGCCGAGATCGGGTTGCTTGAGCACGAGCAGGCACGGCAAGCCGGCGATGATTCCTGGGATGATCAGATCCCGCAACGTGGTGGGTGGCTCGCGCAGCGTCGCCAGCCAGCGGGCGAGCATCAAGATCGTCGCGAGCTTCGCCAGCTCCGCGGGCTGCCCGAACCGGTGTCCGCCGATCGCGATCCACGACTTGCTGCCCGCCGCCGTGCCCGCGCCCGTGCCGATGAAAAGCGTGATCAGCAGCAGGACGAGCGTGATCGCGTACGCGTACGGCGTCGCCCATTCCAGCATCCGTGGCGACGTACGGAAGGTCACGCCGCCGATCGTGAGCCCCAGTCCGAGCCACACGAGTTGGTGCTTCCAGATGGTGGTGACGAACGTCGGCACATCCGTCTGGCCGGCGGAATACAGCGTCGCCAGCCCGAACAGGGCCAGCGCCGCGACCGACAGGACCAGCGCCTTATCGAGTTGGCGGACGCGCGACAGCACTGTCGGCCGGAATTCGCGGCATCGTATCCTGCTGCGCCGGGAATTGGAACGGGCGTGGCGCGGTGTCGGCTGGCAGCACCACGCGGATGTTGGTAGCGCGCGAATCCTCGATGCCCAGGTAATGCGCGATCGTGCGCGCCACGAGGGGCGCGACGTAGGGCCCTTCGCGCGCGAACTCGACAATCGCCCCAACCACGATTTCCGGCTTGTCAGCCGGTGCAAAGCCGATGAACCAGCCGTGCGCGGGTCCATGGGGGTTCTGGGCCGTGCCGGTCTTGCCTGCGATCGTGAGCGTGCTGGCGTTGCCGGAGGCGGCCCGTGCCGTGCCCCGCTCGACCACCGCGATCATCGCACGACGTAATGCCCCAATTTGCTCGCCGGTGAGGTCCAGCGATGCGTTGGCCTCTCCGCTGTTCGCTGCGCGCCGCACGACGAAGGGGGTACGGACGGTTCCGTCGCTCGCGAGCTGCTGATAGAACCGTACCATCTGCACGAGGGTCTGCGCGTTCTCGCCCTGTCCGATCGCCAGGTTCAAGGCGACGGCGGACGTCCAGCGCCGCGCCCCGTACAAGCGATCGTAATACTCCGCGCCGGTCGGAAACTCCGACGCCGCTTCACCGGGGAGATCGATCCCCGTGCGCCCTCGGAATCCCCACTCGTTCGCGTCTTCGATCAGCGAGGTGACGCCCAGCTTGATGCCGAGCTGATAGAAGTAGACGTCGCAGCTCTGCGCGATCGCTTCGGTCAGCGTCAGGTCACCGTGCCCGTGCGCTTCCCAGCAACGGAAATAGCGATTGCCGTACTGCAGGCCCCCCCGGCACGGGATCGGCATGCGGCTGTGTGGCCCCACGATCCCCCGTTTGAGACCCATCGCGGCGACCGCCAGCTTCCACGTCGATCCGGGCGGGTATCGCGCTTGAATCGCGCGGTTGAGCAGCGGGTGTGCCGGGCTTTCGTTGAGCGACCGCCAGTACGGCGCGGAGATACCGCCGACGAACGCATTGGGGTCGTAGCCCGGTGCGCTGAACAGTGCGAGGACCTCGCCGGTATTGGGATTGAGCGCCATGACGGCGCCTCGTTGGCCGGCGGGGAAGATCTGCGAGATGAAGCGCTGCAAGTCGAGATCGACCGTCGTGTGCAGATCGGTGCCCGGAACGGGCGCGAGGTTGGCGGCGGCTTCTGCGTCGCGCACCATCTGCCCGCGCGCGCTCACTTCGACGAAGCGAACGCCTTCGGAGCCGCGGAGCGTATCGTCGTATTCGCGTTCGAGCCCGTCCTTCCCCACCAGCCCACCGAGTCGGACCGACGCAAAGCGGTGCGTTTGACGCTCGATCTCCGTGACCTCTCCGACGTAGCCGATGAGGTGCGCCACCACTCCGGTGTCCGGATAGAAGCGCTTCGGCTCTGCTTGAATCAGCAGTCCCGGGATCGCGACGCGCCGCTCCTCGAGCGCGGAGACAACGCTGAACGGTGCATCGCCGAGTACGAGCGCGGGCTGATACGGCGCACGCCGCGCGCGCTGCAAGACGCGCTCGATTTCGACGCTGTCGATGTTCGCGATGGACGCGATGCGCGCGAGGGTCGACCGCAGGTTGGCTTCGGGGCCCGGCAACAGCGACACGGTGTACCCCGGCACGTTCTCCGCCATCACGCGACCGTTGCGATCGTAGATCACGCCGCGGGGCGCGGGCAGCGGGATGGGACGCAGCCGGTTCGTCTCCGACTGCAGCTGATACTTGCCATGCCCGAGGATTTGCGTGCGGAAGAACGCCATCACCATGATGCCCAGCACGACCCACACGCCCGTACGCGCCATCCCCAGACGGCGGTCGAGGAGGTGCGGATGGAAGGCGTTCACGCCGAAGCCCCCAGCGCGCCCGAAGCGCCCGGCCGTCGGGGCGAGAGCCAGCCGCGGAAGAACCACAGCACGGCGACGCCCACCACCGCAGTCGTCAGGCCCTGCAGCGGCGACCACACCAGCAGCTCCCATGCGACTTGCGAGCTCTGCAACCGGCCTGACACCATCAGCACGATGAAGTTGCGCAGCCACGTGCCGGCGAAGAACAGGCAGCCCTTGATGAATACGTGCTCGGCGAAGAAGACGGCCTTGGCCCAGGACGACATGAAGCCGACGAGCGTGTGCGCCAGCGCGCCGGCGCCGAAGCTCACGGGTGTCAGCGCATCGCGCAGCAAGCCGAGAATGAATCCCGCCGCTGCGCTCTTGCCCGGTTCCGCCCGGATCGTGTAGATGAGCAGCGCCAGCAGCAGGAAGTCCGGTGCGACGCGATCCCCACCGAGATGACTGCGTACGGTGAACTGGAGGATGATGAGCACCGCCATGATGATCGGATAGCGATAACGATCGGTCTTTCTCATCGTGGTGGTGCCTCGTTCGGCAGCGCGCTGTCCGCTGGAATGGTGAAGGCGTTACGCAAATCAGACCCCGGCGGACGCGTCGACGTCAGAATCATCACATGCGAGAGCTCGGCCGGATGAATCACGGGACGGACCAGGTACGTGCGTCCCCACCCCTTTTCTTCTCCCGCCGGTCCGATCACCACGCCGATTGGAATGCCGCGCGGAAACACCCCGCCCAGGCCCGACGTGACGATCACCGTTCCGGCGGGCACCTGTTGGCGGTACAGCACGCCTTGCAGCTCGAGCAGCCACACTTTGGGCCCTTCTGCCCCATGCGGCGCGGCAATCCCGACGACGCTGCCGTCGCTGGCGACGGCGCTGGCGCGGAACTCCGGGTGCGCCCAGCTCAGCACGACGCTGGTGTGCTCGTCCACTGAAGCAACCAGGCCGACGAGCCCCTCGGGACTGACGACCGCCGACAGCGGTCGCACCCCTTCGCGCTTCCCGGCCGACACCACGAAGCTGAGCGGATTGGTCGGTTCGGGTTGGTGCAGGATTTCGGCGGAGACGTAGCCGTTGCCCAGGCGCGCGCTCAAGCCCAGCAAACCGCGCAGGCGCACGTTTTCGTTGCGCAGCTCGGGGAGAAACGTGGCGGCGAGCGCGGAGGAATCGCGCTGCGCGACGACCGCGTCGTAGCGGTAGCGCGCCGCGGCGAGCAGCTCTGTCTGGCGCTGGAGAAAGAGGAAAGGCGCGAGCACGCTTTGCCGCAGCCCCTGGGCGAGCGGATCGCGCCATTGATCGGGAAGACTCAGGGCCGCGATCGACAATCCCACGCAGGCGATGAACAACAGCGTGTCGCCTCGGGAAGCATAGCGATCCGTTCCGATCGCCATGCGGCTACGTGGTCAAGACGTTGCGGTACTTCTCCGGAGCGTCGAGGATCCGCCCCGCCCCACGCACCACGCAGGTCATGGGGTCCTCGTCGAGGTGAATCGGCAACCCGGTCTCCTGCTGCAGCAGCAGATCGAGGCCGCGTATCAGGGCGCCGCCGCCGGTCATGACGATGCCCCGATCCACGATGTCGGACGCAAGCTCGGGCGGGGTGATCTCGAGCGCGCGGCGCACGGCGTCGACGATCTGCTGGATCGGCTCCTGCACCGCCTCGCGAATCTCGCTCGAGTGGACGCGCACGATCTTCGGAATACCGGAGACGAGATCGCGTCCCTTCACTTCCATCTCGCGCTCTTCACCGATGGGCGCCGCCGAGCCAATCTGAATCTTGATTTGTTCCGCCGTCGGCTCGCCGATCAGCAAGTTGTAATTCTTGCGCATGAACTGCACGATCGCCTGATCGAGCTCGTCACCGCCGGTGCGAATCGAGGTGTCGGACACGATCCCCGACAACGCGATCACCGCGATCTCCGTCGTGCCGCCGCCGATGTCGATTACCATGTTGCCCGTCGGCGTCTCGACCGGGAGTCCCACGCCGATCGCCGCTGCCATCGGCTCGGCGACCATGTACACTTCCTTGGCGCCCGCCGACTGCGCGGAGTCGCGGACCGCGCGCTTCTCGACTTCGGTGATCCCTGAAGGGACGCAGACGATCACTTTAGGACGGACGCGGAAGAGATGGCGGTCGATGATGGTCTTGAGGAAAAAGCGCAGCATCTTCTCGGTCACGTCGAAGTCGGCGATGACGCCGTCCTTCAACGGTCGGACGGCGAGAATGCCGTCAGGCGTGCGGCCGAGCATACGCTTCGCTTCGAGGCCGATGCCTTTGACTTTGCCGGTTGCTTTTTCGATCGCGACAACGGAGGGTTCGTTCAACACGATCCCTTCGCCGCGGACGTAGACGAGAGTGTTAGCTGTGCCGAGGTCCACGGCGATTTCATTCGCCGGACTCCAGGCACCCATTTTGAAATTCAGCCAGCTTGGCGCCAAGTGATCGTCGGTGAAAGAGTGAGGCGGGGTGATGCGAACGGGCTCAAGGTAATGAAATGCGTAACCTCAATCAAGGATGAAGCTTGACGACCGTTTCGCGTCCGGCTAGGCTTGCGCCCATGCGTCGCGTGACGCCCGACACAATTGCCGTGGTGGACCTCGCGGTGTGCGACCGCTGCGGCCTCTGTCTACCACTGTGCCCGCCCGAAGCCATTCACCTCGAGTTGAACATCCTCACGGTTGACGATGCGACGTGCACCGGGTGCGAGAAGTGCATCGCTCCCTGCCCAGTCGGTGCGTTGACAATGATTCCCCTAATCCCCAGCCCCGAGTCCCTAGCCCCAGTTTCCTATGCCTGACGTCGACGTCCTGGTCGTCGGCGCCGGGCCGGCAGGTGCCGTGGCCGCCTGCCACGCGAAGCAGGCAGCCCCCGGGCTCGAGGTCGTCCTGCTGGAGCGCGACAGGGCGGTCGGCTCCCCAGTCCGCTGCGCCGAGGGGGTGGGTGACGCGGGGTTGCGCGAGTTCGCCAATCCGGATGGTTCCGACTGGGCCGCGCGAAAAATCACGAAGGTCATTTTCCAGGCGCCCGATGACACCGAGGTCGTGGTCGCCGAGCGCGGCGTCGGCTGGATCCTCGACCGTACGCGTTTCGATGCGCACCTCGCGGCCGAGGCCGTCGCGGCAGGCGCGCAGGTCCTGGTGGGCGCCGAGGCGACGGGCATGGCGCGCAACGGGGACGACCGCTGGCATGTGCGCGTCAAGGAGCGGGGCCAGGAGACCGTGTATCGCGCCCGGGTCGTCATTGGTGCCGACGGCGTCGAGACGATGGTCGGCCGCTGGGCCGGGCTCGACACCCGGGTGCCCTCGCGCGACATGGAATCGTGCGCGCAGTACGTGCTGCAGGGGATCGCCTGCGATCCCCACGCGATCTATCTGCAATTCAGCGAGGCGATCGCGCCGGGCGGGTACGCCTGGATTTTTCCCAAAGCAGTCGGCGTCGCCAACGTCGGACTCGGGCTGGTGGCGCTGAAGACCGATGGGCGCAACGCGCGTCAGTACCTCGACGCATGGGTCGACCGCCGCTTCCCCGGCGCGGCACGGACCGGGTATACGGTGGGCGGCGTCATCGTGCACACCACGATCAAGAAGACGTACGCCGACGGCCTGATGGTCGCGGGCGACGCCGCACACATGATCAATCCGCTTTCAGGTGGAGGGATCACGAACGCGATGAAAGCGGGACGTCTGGCGGGTAAGACCGCCGCAGCCGCGATCTGCGCCGGCGATACCAGCGAGCGGCGCTTGGCCGCCTATCACCACGCCTGGATGGAGCTCCTGGGCGACGATCACCTCAAGTACTATCGGATCAAGCATGCGTTGGAGAGCGTGGATGACGCCTTCTTTAATAAGCTCGCGCGGACTGTGAACAAGATTCCGCAGGACAAGCGGTCAATCGGCAGGATCTTCGCACACGCGCTGATTCGGCACCCTCAACTCATCCCGGTGGCCGCGAGATTCTTCGTTTAGGACCAGACACCTTTCATCACCGAAGTTCCCACCGCACACCGATTCGCCGCATGTGCGACGATTCTCCCCAGCGCGCCAAGTCCATCGTTCCGTAACCCAAACGGCACATCGCCCGCATCCCAGAAGTAGACCGGCACCCGGGGCAGCTGCAACGAATTCCCGTTTCCCTTCAACCCTCCAAACGCCAGCTCATATCCGGCCCGTTGTGCGAACCCGAGCACGCGTGAATTCACAGCTCCGAAGGGGTACGCAACGGCGCGACCGGCTTCCGGGCCGAGGCGTGTAGTGAGTGCCGCGCGTGAGCCACGGAGCTCGGTCTCGATTGCCGCATCATCCAGCCACGTGAGCCGCCGATGCGTCGCCCCGTGGGAGGCGAAGTCAAACCCGCGGGCCCGCCACTGCTCGATCTGTGCCCACCCGA
>Ga0307312_10001519_pt1 | contig 11880 bp, 9 predicted proteins | sample ER_DNA_202_FD_194489 | JGI IMG/M metagenome (GOLD analysis project Ga0307312, IMG submission 194489) | Bulk soil microbial communities from the East River watershed near Crested Butte, Colorado, United States - ER_DNA_202 | ecosystem: Environmental > Terrestrial > Soil > Floodplain | place: USA...
ATCTTGGGGCGCAAAGTAAGCTCCAATTCTTCGACTCCAGCCATGTCCGCGCGTGGTCCCTAAGGCGGAAGCAATCGGCGTGAAGGCGTCCGTCGCCACTCACGAATTGAAACCGTTGAGGGCACACGGCGCTTCACAGGAGCCGAACTAGGGGGCACCAATAATAGACCGGGTGGCACTGAGGCGGTAGCGTCCTTCAAAAAGGGTAGGGGTGGAGTCGGGGTGTGCGGCAATATGAATGATCCATGCGGTGCACGCTTTCCTGACTTGCCGAGGGCGCTGTAGCCAGGCATGTCCGCTTTACCCCCGCGGACATTTGCAGTGCACTAGCCCATATCCGCTAAGTGCCAATAGCGGACAATGACATTGAGAACGCGTCGCTCAATTCCCATCTTGGCTTAAGCTGCCGAGGAGCGGAAACGCATGCTGCGTATGAATTTCACAAGCCAGGACTATCTGCGCGATCTAGCAACAGGGGTCACGAAGCTGAGAGCAGCCGGCCCAGCGCATTGATCGGCTTCAATTCTATCCCGAGCGACGGCGCTATGGCCTGGGTCACGGCAAACTGGCCGATCCCAGGGCCTCGCGTAGGATCCCGAATGACTGCCGCCCGCGTCGAATGAGGCGCGATCTGCTTGAGCAATTCCACCCATTTTGCGGCGAGGCTGTATTCAAATTGGGTAAAGCCGGTGACGTTGCCGCCGGGCCGAGCCAAGCTTTCGACGAAGCCTGAGCCGACCGGGTCGATGACTCGCACGAACACGATCGGGATGCTGCGGGTCGCCTGCATCACCGGCGCCAAGACGATGTTGCTGGACGTCAGGATGACGTCGGGCGCGACCGCGATTATTTCCGCTGCGTGTTTGCGAATGTTGTCGGCAATGGCTGCGCCCCAACGATAATCGATCCGTATATTGCGGCCGTCGGCCCGACCCAGCGCCTCGAGCGCCTGCTCGAACGCCGCGCGGCGGGTCACTGACTCCGGATCGTCCTAGGCGAGGGCACTGAGCACGCCAATGTGACGCGTGCGTTCAGATTGCTGCGCACGCGCTGCCAATGGCCACGCGGCTGTGGAACCGCAAATCAGCTTTATGAACTCGCGCCGCCTCATTGAGGCCCCCGAGGCTCAGGACGGGGCATCGTATCGACTAAAACCAACATACTGGAAGGGGGCCAATGTCCGCTTTGGGTCATAAGCAGACATTTCGCTGGCCATTTGTCACTGGTTGATCTCACCGTTCGCCACTTTTGCTACATTGCGCCCATGCAATATGTAACGGTCGCGCAACTGCTGATCCTGCTGTCATTGGCCAACGGTTCACCCGTCATCGTAAAGGGGATTTTGGGTGACGCCTATGCAACGCCGATCGATGGCAACATCCGATTTGTCGATGGACGAGCCCTATTAGGGCCGTCCAAGACCATTCGTGGGATTGTGTCCTCATTGCTGGTGACCGCGCTCGGCGCACCGTTGATCGGCCTTCAATTTGAGATTGGACTACTGGTGGCCGCCGCCGCGATGGCAGGCGACCTGCTGTCGAGCTTCTTGAAGCGCCGATTCGGTCTCGCGCCCAGTAGTAGGGCGACGGGACTCGACCAGATCCCGGAAGCACTCTTTCCGTTGCTCGCCTGTGTTTTCGCCCTTCAGCTGACGGTCATCGATGTCGTGGTCGGCTGCGCCATTTTCTTTGTCGGCGCGGTTTTGCTCTCCCAACTCTTTTTTCGGCTACATCTGCGCGATCGCCCCTATTAAGGGACCGCTGTTTCTGTTCGCCACAAGCGATGTAATGTGATTTCGGGAAGGCAATTGATGCGCACTGTCACTATGGACGATCCGACGCCCGCCGAGGTGTAACCAGCCATTTCGTGATATTTCCACGCGCCCGCTCCTAACTTGCGTGGCAAAACCGAGCCGAGCGTAATGGGGATCGATCCTGGAAGGCAAATTTGCCCACCATGGGTATGGCCGCTCAGCATCAGATCGAAGCCAGCATGGGCCGCCTGTCGGTAGACTTCGGGCGTGTGCGACAGCAGGATCGAAAATGCCTGATGCGGAATGCTGGACGCCGCCTTTTCGATGTTGTCGACCCGGAAATAATGGGCGTCGTCGATGCCTGCCAAATAGATGGTGGCGCGCCCTCGCGTAATCGGCTCACACTCGTTGAGGAGCATGCGAATCCCAATAGCTTCGAGATCGGGGACCATGCGGATGGTATCGTGATTGCCGAGTACGCCATAGATCGGCCGCTTGATAAGCGACAACATCGGCCGTATGCCCGCAAGGGCAGCCTCAAACGGCCCAAATGTAGCAGCGCGATAATCGCCAGTGAGAACGCACAGGTCATAGTCCAAGCCGGGCAGGATTTCTTTCACTCGCCGCATCGCGCCCTCATTCATATCGGCGTGAAAGTCGCTCATGTGAAGCAGCGTTAAGCCATCGAATTCGGCTGGCAGCCGCTTCAAGCGAACACCGTTGTGCCTAACCTGCACGCGCGTGGCATTCGCCCGCCCGCGCCAATACAATCCGGTCAGCTTGAATAGGGTACGGATAACGGAGTGGATGGAATACCAGTTCTCAAGGTGGAAGAACGTGAGCCCTTGGCCAAAAATCTGCGCCTCGTGGTCCGTCTCGATTCCAAGACGTTGCCTCGCATACAGGCGCCCGCCCAGACGCTGCTCAAGCTTACTCAAAATGGTTTCGATCATTATAAAGCGCCCGATCGTGGTTATAGTTTTCATTTCAAAGCAAAGCAAAGCCCTGCTGCGCTTCTCCTTCTGATGCTTGAGGCCGTTCACACGGACCTCGTTTCACCATCAGCCTAAAGCGCAGCACCCAAAATCTTCAGCTATCCACAAAAATCGCCCGGCCGATTACCCCATCTTTGGGTCAAAAGCGGGCATTGTGCGATGTTAGCAGCATGTCTGCTTTACCCCCGAAAGCGTTCGTACACAGCCTCGACAGTGCGCACCTTAATTGGGGGTAGAGGCGTGCGCGGCGGCGCGTTCAGTTTGTATTCACTGAAGCGTTAGCGCGGGCCAAAGCCGCAAGGCCCGCGCGCGTGTCGAGCGTAGGCTTCCATCCGGCGCGCAGAAGCTTCATCGGGTCGACCATCATCTTCCCGCCGAGGCGCTGCCATTCATCGCCGCGTCCAAACGCAGCCGCCCCCAGCGCGATTAACGGCGGCGGCACCGGCAACAGTCCTGCCCTCCGACCTTCGCCCGCGCGTAACGCAGTGACGATCTCGGCCAGCGTCAGCGGCGCGGGATCCGACACGACATACGTCTCGCCTTTGGCAGCGGGGGAAGCCAATGCAAGGTGAATGGCATCGATCAGGTTTCGCCGCGCCAGCAACGATCGGCGATTGCGGCAAAGGCCCAGCGGCAGCGGCCACGGTTTGCGCGCAAGATCCATCAGACGTGCGAAGTTGCCTTTGACACCCTCGCCATAAATCAGGACAGGCCGCAGGATCGTGAACGGCACGCCAGCCGCGCGCACGGCCTCCTCTGCGGCAAGCTTTGAGCGTCCGTAGGCGTCGGTCGGGCGCGGCGCGTCGGCTTCGCTCAGGACCCCGGTAGAGGCCGGGCCGCTTTGCGCGCGGATGGACGACATGAAAATGAGGTGGCGAACGCCGCTTGTTCGCGCGGCATTTGCCAATTCGGCAGTTGCCAGGCGGTTGACGCGGTCATAGGCCTGCTCGGCAATCTCGGGTCCGGCGTGCGCGATGCCGGCAAGATGGACCACCGTCTCGACGTCCCTGAGCAGCGTGCGCCATTCGACCGGGCGCGTCAGATCGGATACGGCAATCACCTCGACCGAACGAGGAAAAACGTCGGCCGGCTGGCGCATCGCCGCCCGCACCGAATGTCCGCCATTGGCGAGTTCGGTGACGAGGGCACGCCCAACGAAGCCCGATGCACCGGTCACGAGGATGCGCGTCACGATTTGCCTCGAGCCCAAGAAACAGACGCCAACCATAATTGACGCGGCGCCTACCGTGTAGCAAGCCCGCCGGTCCCCGACAGAAACCGGCATAACCAGGAGGAGCGTTCTACCGCTGTTATTGCAACACCGCTGCTATAAAGGCGTCGGGACCGACTTTGCGAAGCCAGCCGATGGCCAAAACCACTCGATCCAACGCGGCCCGACAAAAGGCGCTTTCTGCCGATGGCCTTCCGGCATCGGTATACAACAGGCGGCGCAAGGTCCGCTTTGGAACTCTGGTCAAGAACGGCTGGTTCAGCGCCACGCCCGATGCCACCGACATCAGTCGCTCCATTCGCACAAACAACCCGGGCGCTCTCAATATCTCTGCGTGGCAGCGCACGCGGCCCGGTTTCGTCGGCCAGACGACAGCCGATGCGGCCGGAAATATCACCACGATCTATCAGACACCCGAGCAGGCCGTCGCCGCCTGGTACCATTTGCTGTTCAACCGCTACGGATTCGGCAGGACCGGCCAGTTCGATCTCGCGTCCCTCGCGCGAAAATATGGCGGCCAGAAGGCTACTGCGGCCGAGGTCAGGGCTTACACAGACGGATGGTCGAAATGGTCCGACGGAGTTCTGCAACCTGACACGGTCGTCCACTTTGCCATCGACGATGAATTGCTGGACTTCGCCAAGGCCACATTCGCCCATGAAGCGGGCGCGGTGAGCCCCCTGCACGATGATCAGATCCTCTATGGCTTTGCGTTGGAAAGGCAGACTGCTTGAGGGCAACGCGCCCGATCCGGGTCGCTGTGCGGACATATCGGGTGTGCTAATTTGAAAGTTGCGGCCACGGTGGTGGCGGCATGTGGGGTCCCATGCGCAGCACCGCGTCAAATCTGTTTCACTTCGTCATGATCAAGCCGTCGCACTACGATGATGACGGCTATCCGATCCAGTGGATCCGCTCTGCCATCCCCTCCAATACGCTCGCCTGTCTCAACGCACTCGCTGAGGACGCGCGCCGGCGTGCGATCCTGGGGCCGGACGTCGAGATCCGCCTGCACGCCTACGACGAGACCAACCGCCGCGTACGGCCTGACCGCATCATCCGCCTGATCCGCAAAAGCGGCGGGCGGGCATTGATTGGTTTGGTCGGGGTGCAATCAAACCAGTTTCCGCGCGCGGTCGATCTCGCCTGCCCCTTCCTTGCGGCCGGCCTGCCGGTCTGTGCCGGCGGTTTCCACGTGTCCGGCTGCATGGCCATGCTTCCGGAACTGCCCGACGACCTCAAGGCAGCGCAGGACATGGGCATCTCGTTCTTTGCCGGCGAATGCGAAGACGGTCGGCTCGACGAGGTGCTGCTGGATGCGTGGAACGGCAGGCTCAAGCCGCTCTACAACCATATGGCCAAATTGCCGGCGCTTACCGGCGAGCCGACGCCGTTCCTTCCGCGCATACATGTCAAGCGCACGACGGGTGCAGCCTCGAGCATGGATCTCGGCCGCGGTTGCCCCTACCAGTGCTCGTTCTGCACGATCATCAATGTGCAGGGCCGCAAGAGCCGCTGCCGCGCGCCGGAAGACGTCGAGAGAATCATTCGCGAAAACCACGCGCAGAAAATCAGTTGCTTCATCATCACGGACGATAATTTCGCGCGCAACAGCGACTGGGAAGTGCTGTTCGACCGCCTCATTCACCTGCGCAACACAGAGTTTCCCGACCTCGTCTTCACCATCCAGGTCGACACGCTTAGCCACAAAATTCCGAATTTCATCGAGAAGGCGGCGCAGGCCGGGGTTCGCCACGTCTTCATCGGTCTTGAAAACATCAATCCCGACAATCTGATTGCCGCCAAGAAACGGCAGAACAAGATCACCGAATACCGCGAAATGATCCAGAAATGGCGCAATCACGGCGCCATCACCTATGCCGGTTATATTCTCGGTTTTCCCGCCGACACCAAGGAATCGATCCTTCGCGACGTCGAGATCATCAAGCGCGAATTGCCGCTCGATATCCTCGAATTCTTCTTCCTCACGCCCCTGCCCGGTTCGGAAGATCACAAGGTGCTTTTGCAGAAAGGCATCTGGATGAATCCTGACATGAACAAATACGACCTCAACCACCGGGTCTCGCATCATCCAAAGATGAGCGATGAGGACTGGGAGGATGTCTACCGCGCGGCTTGGGCGAGTTACTACACGCCCGAGCACGCGCGCACGATCTTTCGTCGTGCAGCCGCCTGCAAGGCCAGCCGCCCCGAGATGACGCTGTGGACCGTCGCGTTTTTCTTTCGGACAATCGAGGTCGAAGGCGTGCAGCCGCTGGAAGGTGGCGCCTTCCGCATGAAATTCCGCCGCGATCGCCGATCGGGCATGAAATTGGAGAATCCGCTGGTCTTCTATCCACGCTACGCTTGGGAATCGATCACAAAGGTCTGGGACTATGTGCGCATGTATCGCCGTCTTAAGGCGATACTCGACGAGACCCTGGCTGCTCCCGACCGGTGGACATATACCGACGTCGCGATCGCGCCGCCGGAACAAGACGAGTTCGAGCGGCTCTCGCTCTATCACGAGACCACGGGCGGCGAGGCCGCGCTGGCGCGCAAGCGGCGCGACGATGTGATCCGCGCGGGCGGACACGTGTACGCGCCCCCGCCACGCGCTAAAGGCGTGACAGTGGCAACGCCCGCGCAATAGCGAAACGCCGCTTCAATCCTGGTGTTGGAAGCTAGTTTCTCACAACGGATGTCGACTTGCCGTCCGTCCTGCCCGCAGATTTACCGTCCGTCTTTCCATCCGTCTTGGTATCGGACTTGGTATCGGACTTGGCATCGGGCTTTGCATCGGATTTGGCGTCCGGTTTTCCGCCCGTCTTGCTGTCCTGGCCGTGCTTCGAGGCTTGGCCGTCTGTGCGAGCTGTTTTCCCGCGTGCGGCACGCTGCACCAATTTTACCTGTCGCGCCTCCAGGACGCGTGGACTGGGTGGCGGCATTGGAATTGCGTCGGGCCCGTTCCAGGCGAGAAGGCCTGCGAGTTCCTGACACGGTGCCTGCTGCGGCAGCCGCACCGCCGGACTGCCGGCCTGCGCGCCGGTCCATGTCTCGGCGGGCCAGCTCGTGATGTTCCTCACGTAGTCCTGGGTTTCCTGCGGCAGCGAACCCTTGTTGGCGAGCCAGTCCTGGATGCGCTTCGGGCCTGCGTTGTACGCAGCAGCAGCAAGGCCGAGATTGCCGAATTTCCGCGACAGATCCCGCAGCAAGCGGGCGGAAGCCGGGATTGCCTGCGCCGGATCGAATGGATTATCGAGGCCCCTTTCGTTGGCCGTCTCCGGCATGAATTGCGCGATGCCCAGTGCGCCCGCCGAGCTTATTACGTAAGGCCTGAAGCTGCTTTCCTGATACAGCAGACGAATGAAAAAATGCGGCGGCAGATCGTTGTTGCGAACCGCTTCAGCCAGCGCAGTGCAGATTTCCTCGCGCGAACGGTAAACGATCGGCTTCATCATTGGACGCAGTGGCGCCAACGGCAGCACGACCACCTGGTAGGGCGGCGGTGCCCAGCTCAACTCATCGTTTTCCAACACTTTGGCGTCCGGCACTTTGACTGCCTGGAATTTGGCAAGCGGCAGTTCGACCACCATCGGAATGATGTCGCGCGCTCCGGGCGTCAGCCAAATTCCGATCAGGGCCCCGAGCATGCTGGCGGCGACCATACTGATTGGACCGAAACCAGTCAGTCGGACGACCTTGTGCAGCGACCAGGCCACGATGAGCCCGACCAATAGACTGATGAAAAGACTTTCGCCCAGCAATTCCATCGGGCCCTGCCCCTGGATGGTCTATCATAGTCCTGCTTTAGCGTGACAAATATGAGGCAGGGGTTCGTTCGGCCATTACCGACTACCGCCGATATGGCGGCAAACGAGGCCAAATTCCGTCTCGGACCGCACGCTTTGTCCCAAAACCGGACATCGCAATAGTCCAACAGTGCAGACAGTCCTGACTGCTGTCGCTCTGCGCCGGTTTGTGCCTGCGAGAACAGGCTGGTATCGAGCGGCCTGCCGGCGAACTCTCCGTGGGAATCGCTATGGTCTCCGCGACTGAAAATAACGCGATCGCTTCTGTCACAGCCGCGACCTGGATCGGGTTCGCCATGATGTGCATCGGCATGTTCATGGCGATCCTTGACGTGCAGGTTGTTGCGACATCGCTGGCAACCATTCAGGACGCGCTGACTATCGCTCAGGATCAGATGAGTTGGATCCAGACGTCATACTTGATCTCAGAAATCATCGCGATTCCCCTCACCGGGTTCCTGACGCGGCTGCTGACGATGCGATGGCTGTTTTTCGTCGCCGTCTCGGTGTTTACGCTGGCATCGATCGCCTGCGCCATGAGCGGAAGTTTCTCGTCGTTGATCACATGGCGCATAGTGCAGGGTTTTTCGGGCGGCACCCTGATCCCGGTTGTCTTCTCAGCGGTTTTTTTGCTTTTCCCGCTTCGGCTCCAACCGCTGGCAACGACGATTGCCGGTGTTCTTGCTGTCCTCGCCCCCACTGTCGGACCGGTGGTGGGAGGCTGGATAACCGCGACTTATTCCTGGCACTGGCTTTTCCTGATCAATGTCCTTCCGGGCATCGTCGCCGCTTCGGTCGCATCGTTGTCATTGCGGAAAGAGCGTACGTCCTTCGATCAGCTTAGCCATTTCGACGTCATGTCATTGGCACTGGGCGCAATCGCTCTTGCGGCGCTGGAAATCGGCATCAAGGAAGCGCCCAAGCGCGGCTGGACTTCACCGATCGCCGCCGGTCTTCTCGCACTGTGCCTGGCCAGCGCGCTGTTATTCGTTCTTCGCGCGCTGTGGTCGCCCAGCCCTCTGGTCAACCTGCGAACCTTCCGTGACCGGAATTTTTCGATCGGTTGTGTGCTCAGTTTCGTGCTCGGGACCGGGCTTTTTGGGTCGATCTATCTGATGCCGGTTTTTCTCGCCTACGTCAGAGCACATAATGCGCTTGAGATCGGGAAGATCATGCTGGTGACAGGCGTTGCCCAGCTTATCGTTGCCCCCGTTGTAGCTTTTCTGGTACGGCGCGTCGATGAGCGCCTTTTGACGGCGGCCGGCTTTCTGCTCTTCGGAATCGGGTTGGCACTGAGCACAGTTCAGACCAAGGCCACGGATTTCGACGACATGTTCTGGCCGCAGCTGATACGCGGCAGCGCCATCATGTTTTGCATTCTTCCCCCGACGCAACTTGCCCTCGGCCATCTGGCAAAGACCGCCATCGACGATGCCAGCGGCCTGTTCAACCTCATGCGCAACCTTGGCGGCGCCATTGGCATCGCGTTGATCGACACTGTCATTTATACGCGCGCACCCGAATATGCGCAGAGCATCGTCGGTCGCCTTGCGGCCGGCGATCTGGATACCGCCAAAGCTCTCGGCATACCGCCAGAGGCCCTTGCGTCTGCTCCGCTTGATCCCGAGAAACAAGCGCTTCTAACATCGCTTGTCGACAAAGTGGCGTTCGTCGATGCCATAAACGACGCCTGGGCTCTCGTCGCCGTGATGACATTTGCCGCGCTCGTTTTCCTGCCGCTCGCACGACGGATGCCGACACCGGCGGCAGCAGCGGCGATCCATTGACGCCATGGCGCGTCGGTTGAATTTTTAATAACATCGTCCTTCGTAGCCGCTGGACCCCACGGCGCGTCACGCTCGTCGCCGTTTGCGGACCGCGGATCGGGGGGCGGACATGGCCGATGCGCTTCGCCGTACCTACATCCCACGTTCCTGGAAAGAGATAGCTGATAACGCGCGCGCCCTTTGGGCCGTCATACGTCGTTACATTCCGCGCTCCTGGAGCGACGTGGTCGATTTCGGGCTCATGCTTTGGATCATTCGCGTTCCGGTCGGCGCTTTTGTCGTCGGATTCGTGCTGCTCTGTCTCGTGCCGCAAGCACAGGATCTGCTGGTCGAGCTGATCGAATATTCCTGGCACGTCGTGTTTTTCCTCGCGCTGGTATTTTTTGTATGGGCGTCGACCACCCACTATACGGCGCGACTGCTGCTCGACACCGATGAGCGATTTCGCGCGCGCGTTGACCAAAGAAAATCGGATTTCATCGTCAGCTGGGAGATTTTGCTCCCTCGCCTTCTCGGCGCACTGACTTTCGTCGCCGTCTTACTCTCGGCCGAACGTTCGATCGAAAACCTGCCGATCATCGATGATCCCTACGTCGTTCCCTACGTCGCAAAAATGCTGCGATGGTTCCAGGTTGTGACCTTGGCTACCTTGGGACTTTTCATCTGGTACACGGTCAGCCGCAAGGCGCTCGGCGCGCTTCAATCTGTCAAAAAACTCGAAACGAAGACCGGCTTCGTTTCACGCTTTCTGCGGCGGGTCGGGATCGAACCCAGGTTCGATTCAAGCAACCTCGGTCCGTTGATGCTCTTTGCAGTATTTCTGCTGTGCGCGAGCATCCTGATGTCCAGCCCTGTATGGGTGGCAGGCTGGTTTCCCCGCAGCCTCGCGGTCCCGCTTCTGCTCGGAGCCTGGGTGCCGTTCCTGTCGCTGCTCTCCGGGATCGGCCGCCATTATCGGGCGCCGGTCATCGTAGGTATTGCGATCGCTTTCGCGGTATTGACGTTCCTGTTCGGCGACAATCATTCCGTACGCCGCATCGACACCGCGCAAATACTCGGCCAAAAGCTGGACACCGCAGCGATGTCGCTCAATCGCGCTGTCGACCTGTGGATGAACGCCAACAATTGCAAGCAGGACCCGGCGAAATGTCCAAGGCCGATCATCATTGCCGCCGCCGGCGGTGCAAGCCGCGCCGGTTTCTTCACCGCCAGTGTCATCGGCTACCTGCTCGACACTGCGAAGGAAAAGGACCCTCGGCTCGATGCCTCCGCGGTGACGAAACGCCTGTTCGCGATCTCGGGAGTGTCCGGTGGTTCCGTGGGAGCGGCGATGGCGTCCGCCGCGATGGCACGCGCAAAAGCCGGCGAACAGCCCTGTGTGGAGCACCGGCCAAGTCTCTGGTACGGCGACACGATCGGTAACTGGCGCGATTGCCTGGAAGCGCTGACGGCTGGCGATTTCCTCACGCCCGTTTCGATCGGCCTCGTTTTTCGCGACACGGTACGCTTCGGTTGGTGGGAAGATCGCGCCACGGCGCTCGAAAGATCGTGGGAGAATCGCTTTTCCCAATTGACAGGCTCGGACACCGACAAGTGGCAGGACAAATGCCCGGGCGATCTGCGCTGCCCGTTCATGACGTCGCGACCGCGGGAAGACCGTTGGCTTCCCCTACTGGTGCTCAATGGCGTTTCGTCGGCGACCGGACGACGGATCCTGACCACCGTCCTTGAGCCCGGCTATCAGCCCAAAAACGAAGACGCCTGCCCTCTTGCGGGCGCAATGAATACCGACGCAGCCATTAAAGAGATCAAGGCCAGGGCAGCGCCGAATTTGAAATCCTCCGTAAGCGGGCCGGTTCGGAAATGCGCCATTTTTCTCGAGAGCGTGCGCTTTCACGAACTGATGGCAAACGACAACCCGCCAGACTGGCTCGGACGTATTCAGCGGCTCGCGGTCTGGGACTATGTGCGCAACAAGATCCCGTTCCTCACACCGCGCGACCTTGACGACATATACCTGAGCACCGCTGCACACAATTCCGCGCGCTTTCCCATCATTTCTCCGGCAGGCGAAATCCGCAACCGCGAGCACCAGGTCATCGATCGCATTGTCGACGGCGGCTATTTCGAGAACTACGGCGCGCTCGGCGCCATGGAGCTGGCCCAGGCAATTCGCGCCGTTGAACCAAAGCTCAGGCCGTTCGTGTTGGTGATATCGAACGATCCCGACGAGGATCCCGATCTGACGAAAGCCGACGTCGCCGACGATGCGGCGTTGGCCCACGTTTCCGTTCCGATCACG
>Ga0307312_10001521_pt1 | contig 11875 bp, 8 predicted proteins | sample ER_DNA_202_FD_194489 | JGI IMG/M metagenome (GOLD analysis project Ga0307312, IMG submission 194489) | Bulk soil microbial communities from the East River watershed near Crested Butte, Colorado, United States - ER_DNA_202 | ecosystem: Environmental > Terrestrial > Soil > Floodplain | place: USA...
GACCTTCTATGGCAACGGACTCGTCGGCGTCGGCGACCCCGAGGTGACGGAGTTCACGCGCTCGCGGCTGCTCGAGGTCCTGAGCGGCGACGCCACCGGCGCGGTGCCCGCGAGCCCGGACGACCCGTACGTGCGCGCGATCCGCGGCGGCAAGGTCACCGCGCCGCTGGTCGGCGGCTGCCTCTGGCTGCTGATGCAGACGCTGGGCACACCGTGGGAGATCGACCTCGACGGCGCGATCTTCTTCTTCGAGGACTACAAGTCGGCGCCGTACTACGTCGACGGCCAGCTGACCCAGCTCGCGCACGCGGGGAAGCTCGACAAGGTCGCGGGAGTCGTCGTCGGCGAGCTGGAGGGCTGCGACTGGGGCGATCTGCGACCGGTCTCGGACTGGGCCCGCTCGCGGTCGATCGAGGACGTGCTCGAGGAGCACCTGGAGCCGCTCGGGGTGCCGGTTCTGTACCGCCTCCCGCTGGGCCACGGGAAGCACCTCGCGTCGATTCCGCTCGGCGTTCGGTATACGCTCGACGCGGACGCTCGAACTCTGACTGTGGACGAATCGCCGTACCGGGCTTGAGGGCAAGGAGGCAACGATGAGGAAGCGGTGGCTCGCTGTCGTGACCGTCGCGCTGACCGTCGTCGTCGCAGGCTGCGGCGGCTCTGGCTCCAAGAGCTCCAGCAACAGCAGCGGCAAGGGGATCAAGGAAGGCGGGACGCTGCGAATCGGCACGAGCTCGCGGATCGACTCGCTGAACCCCTACGTCGCGTTCAACCAGGACGCCTACACGACGTTCATGTACATCTATCCGTTCCTCGTCCAGTACGACCAGAACCTCAAGTTCACTTCCGACTTCGCCACGAAGTGGGAGAACTCGAAGGACGGCCTGACCTGGACCTTCCACACGCGGCCGAACGCGAAGTGGTCCGACGGGAAGCCGCTGACCGCCGAGGACGCGGCCTGGACGATCAACACCGACGTCAAGTACCAGGGCACAGGGGGCGCCAACACGGCCGGCCTGATCGCGCACATCAAGAGCGCGGAGGCGACCGACCCGAACACCCTCGTCGTCCACTACGAGAAGCCAGTCGGCAACGTGCTCTCGCAGTTCCAGCAGCTCGCGATCCTGCCCAAGCACGTGTGGTCGGGCTACACGACCCACAAGGGCAACGACCTCAAGACCTTCCCGAACGCCGCGCCCATCGTCTCGGGCGGGACGTTCATCCTGACCAAGTTCACGAAGGACCAGATCGCGCTCTTCAAGCGCAACCCCACCTTCTACGGGCCCAAGCCGCACATCGCCGCCTTCGGGCTGCGCATGTTCTCCAACGACGACGCGCTGATCTCGGCGATGAAGTCGGGCGAGATCGACGCGATCGAGTCGGTGCCGCCGACGGGGATCCAGACCCTCAAGAAGGCCGGCGTGGTCGTGAGCCAGGTCGACGGCGTCACGACGAACGACTTCATCTTCAACGCGAACCCGAAGAAGCCGAAGAACCGCGAGCTCCTGAACCTGAAGGTGAGGGAGGCGCTCGCCCACGCGATCGACCGGGACAAGATCAACAAGGTGGTCTGGCTCGGCACGGCCAAGTCGGCGACCTCGTTCATCCCGCCGGCGACCGGCACCTGGCACAACACCGACCTGAGGCCGGAGAGCTTCGACCTCGCCATGGCGAACCAGCTCCTCGATCAGGCGGGCTACAAGAAAGGCTCGGACGGGATCCGCGTCGCCGACGGCCACAAGATGTCGTACGAGGTGATCACGCCGAACGACCTCACCGGTCTCGACCGCACCTTCCAGATCATCCAGGCCGACTTCCGCAAGGCCGGGGTCGAGCTGAAGCAGCGCTCGCTCGACTCGAGCGCGGCCTTTGACGTGATCACCGCGCCGGACACGAAGTACCTCGACTTCGACCTGGCGATGTGGGACTGGGTGCCGCTGATCGACCCCGACTTCATGCTCTCCGTGGTGACCTGCGCGCAGTACGGCGGCTGGAGCGACTCCGGCTACTGCAACAAGGCCTACGACGCGATGTACTCGCAGCAGGGGACGACGCTCGACCAGGGCAAGCGGCGCGAGATCGTCTGGCAGATGCAGCAGAAGCTGTTCGACGAGCGGCCGTACATCATGCTCAACTACGAGAGCTGGATCGCGGCGCACGGCAAGAAGTGGGCCGGCTTCGTCTCCTCGCCGCAGGGGCCGTTCAACTCGCTGTCGAAGGAGAGCCTGACGAAGGTGCACCAGACGGCCTGAGGTTCCCTTGCGCGGGGCCGACTACGTCATCAAGCGAACGGCGTTCGCGGTCATCACCGTCTTCGTCGCGCTGACGCTCAACTTCGCGCTCTTCCGGCTCGCGCCCGGAAGCGCGATCACGAACCTCTCGCGCGTGCCGCACGCGACGCCCGAGACCAAGCTCGCGCTCAAGAAGCAGTTCGGCCTCGACAAGTCGAAGGGCGAGCAGTACGTGATCTACCTGCAGCAGCTCGCCCGCGGGAACCTCGGGATCTCGTTCGAGAACTCGCAGCCGGTGAGCTCGAACCTGCGCGTCGCGCTCTCGAACACGCTGCCGATGGTCGCGCTCGGGACGATCATCGCGATCGTTTTCGGGACGCTGACCGGTGTGATCGCGGCCTGGCGGCGCGGCACCGGGACCGAGCACCTGACCGTCTCGACGGCGCTCGGCTTCTACGCGATGCCGACGCACTGGCTCGCGCTGATGCTCGTGATCCTGTTCGCAGGCATCTTCCCCTCGGGCGGCATGACCGACGACTTCCTGATCGACCCGAGCTGGTTCACGCACGTGAAGGACGTCGCCTACCACATGACCCTGCCCGCGCTGACCCTCGCGCTCGTGCTCTTCGGCGAGTACACGCTGATCGTCCGCTCGGCGATGCTCGAGACGCTCGGCGAGGACTACATCCTGACCGCGCGGGCGAAGGGGCTGAAGCCGCGGACGATCGTGCGCAAGCACGCTTTGCGCAACGCGCTGCTGCCGATCACGACCCTCATCGCGCTCTCGCTCGGATACATCGTGGCCGGCTCGATCCTCGTCGAGACCGTCTTCTCGTGGCCGGGGATCGGGCGCGCGGTCTACCAGGCGGTCCTGCAGCGCGACTACCCGATGCTGCAGGGCGCGTTCCTCGTGCTGACGCTCTCGGTGGTCTTCTTCAACCTGCTCGCCGACCTCCTCTACTTCCGGCTCGACCCGAGGATCACCTCGTGAGCATGGTCTTCCAGGAGCCCGGGCTCCTCTCGGGCACGCAGCCGATTCGCACCCTGCGCGGCTCGCTGTGGAAGGTGATCCGCGGCCAGCCGTCCGCGACGATCGGGGCGTTCATCCTGGGGAGCTTCATCGTGCTCGCGCTGCTGGCGCCGTGGGTCGCCCCGTACGGGCTGCACGAGCAGGTCGGCCCGGTCTACGGCCATCCGTCCTGGTCGCACCCGCTCGGCCTCGACGACGGCGGCGTGGACATGGTCACCCTGCTGATGTGGGGGGCGCGGATCTCGCTCGTGGTCGGGTTCGCGGCCACCTTCGTGTCGATCGTGATCGGCGGCACGGTCGGCCTGCTGTCGGGCTACCTCGGCGGCAAGACGGACAGCGTCCTGATGCGCATCACCGACTACTTCCTGGCGATCCCGGACGTACCGCTGATGATCGTCGTCGCGGCGATCTGGGGGCCGAGCCTGACCCACATCATCATCGTGATCGGGGTCCTGCTCTGGACGGGCACGGCGCGGGTCGTGCGCGCCCAGGTGAAGAGCATCCGCGAGCGGGTCTACGTGAAACGCGCCCGCTCGCTCGGCGCGGGGAACGTGCGGATCGTCGTGCGCCACGTGCTGCCGCAGATCGCGCCGCTCCTGATCGCGAACACAGTGCTGACGATCGCGGTCGCGATCTTCGACGAGACCGCGCTCGCCTTCCTCGGCCTCGGCGACCCAAGCCGCATCTCGCTCGGGAAGGTGATCGAGAACGCCTTCCAGCGGACGGCGATCACCTCGGGCGCGTGGTGGGCGATCGTGCCCCCGGGCGCCGCGGTCGCGCTGCTGATCCTCTCCTGCAGCATGATCGGCCGGGCGATGGAGGATGCGCTCAACCCCCGGCTCAAAGCCGCGCACCTCTCGGCCCGCAGCTTCCGCCTGCGCCCGCTGGTCGGCCGCGGCAAGGACGCGGTGTGAGCTCGCTCCTCGAGGTCGAGGAGCTCAACGTCTGGTTCGACCTTCCGCACGGCGGGACGCTGCACGCCGTCCAGGGCGTGAGCTTCACGCTCGACCGCGGGGAGCGGCTCGGGCTGGTGGGCGAGTCGGGCTGCGGCAAGAGCACCACCGTGCTCGGCCTGCTCGGCCTGCTGCCGCCGAGCGCGGAGCTCTCGGGCCGCGTGCTGCTCGACGGCGTGGACATCCTCGCGGGCGGCGAGGAATCCGTCCGGCCGCACCGCTGGGTCGACCTCGCGATCGTCTTCCAGGGCGCGATGAACGCGCTCAACCCGGTGCAGACGGTCCAGGCGCAGATCGCCGAGGCGCTCGAGGTGCACGGGCTCGCCTCGGGCCGCGCCGCGCGGGCGCGGGTGGGGGAGCTGCTCGAGTCGGTCGGGATCCCGCGCGAGCGCGGCGAGCGCTACCCGCACGAGTTCTCGGGCGGGATGCGTCAGCGCGCGGCGATCGCGATGGCGCTCGCGTGCAATCCCAGCGTGCTCGTCGCGGACGAGCCGACGACGGCTCTCGACGTGATGGTGCAGGCGCAGATCCTCGAGCTGCTGGACGCGCTCTGCCGCGACTTCGGCCTGGCGCTGCTGCTCGTCACGCACGACCTGCCCGTCGTCGCGCAGCTCTGTGACCGCTCGGCGGTCATGTACGCGGGCGAGATCGTCGAGCACGGCCCCGTCGACGCCCTCTTCCACGACCCGCGCCACCCGTACACGCGGCTGCTCTTCGCCGCCACGCCCGACCTTCACGCGAACGGCGCGCCGGTCTCGATCCCGGGCGCGCCGCCGCGCCTCGACCGGCCGCTCGTCGGCTGCCCGTTCCACGAGCGCTGCGACCGCGCTTTCGGCCGCTGCACGCTCGAGCGGCCGCTGCTGCGCGGGCTCGGCGGCGAGCGTGCGGCCGCATGCCACCTGAACGACGTGCCCGCCGGGGTCGTGTGAGCTCGAACGGCCGGCTGCTCGAGGTCGACGACCTCGTCGTCCACTACCCGATCCCGCGCGGGCTGTTCGGCTCGGCCGCGCGGCGGCCGCAGCAGGTCGTGCGGGCCGTGGACGGGATCAGCTTCTCGCTCGAGCGGGGGGAGCTGCTTGCGCTCGTCGGCGAGTCGGGCTGCGGGAAGACCACGACCGCGCAGACCGTCTTGCGGCTGGTCGAGCCTGTCTCCGGCCGGATCGCCTTCGACGGCACGGACATCACCACCCTCCCGAACCGCGCCCTGCGCCCGCTGCGCAAGCGGATGCAGATCATCTATCAGGATCCGTACGAGTCGCTCGACCCACGCCTGAGCGTCCGCGCCACGATCGAGGAGCCGCTGCTGATCCACCACGCGGGCGGCTCGAAGCGCGAGCGCGCGGAGCTGGCGCGCGATGCGCTCGAGCGAGTGGAGCTGACCCCGCCCGAGCTCTTCCTCGGCCGCTACCCGCACGAGCTCTCGGGCGGCCAGCGCCAGCGCGTCGCGATCGCCGCCAGCATTGTCCTCGGCCCCGAGCTGCTCGTGGCCGACGAGCCCGTCTCGATGCTCGACGTCTCGGTGCGGGCGGGAGTGCTCGCGCTGCTCGACCGCCTGCGCAAGGGCGGGCTCGGAATCCTGATGATCACGCACGACCTCTCGACGGCGGCCCGCTTCGCCGACCGGATCGCGGTCATGTACCTCGGCCGGATCGTGGAAGAGGGCCCAGCCGCGTCCATCGTCGACGACCCGCAGCATCCGTACACGAAGGCGCTCCTCTCGGTCGTCCCGCGGCGGGACCCGCGCGAGCGCTCGCGGCCCCAGATCCTGAAGGGCGAGGCTCCCGACGCGGTTCGCATCCCGCCCGGCTGCCGCTTCCACCCTCGCTGTCCGGTCGCGATTCCGGACTGCCGTGAGATCGACCCCGCGCTCGAGCCCGCAGGCTCGGGCCACGGTCACCGGGCCGCGTGCATCCTCGCTGGCTGAACCGCGGCGTCGCCGGGATCGGGGCGGCGAGCTTCCTCGACGACGTGGGCAAGGAGGTCTCGACCTCGCTGCTGCCCGCCTTCCTGACCTCGACCCTGGGCGCGCCGGCGGCCGCGCTCGGCGTGATCGAGGGCATTGCCGACGGCACCGCGGGCGTGGCCAAGCTCGCAGGCGGCGCCCTGGCGGACGACCCCGCGCGCCGCCGCACCACCGCGATGGGCGGGTACTCGGCGACGGCGGTGCTGAACGCGCTGATCGGCGTCGCCTCCGCGGCCTGGCAGGTCGGCGTCCTGCGCACCGGCGCGTGGCTGACCCGCGGCCTGCGAACGCCCTCGCGCAACGCGCTGCTCACCGACGTCGTGCAGCCGGAGTTCTACGGACGGGCGTACGGATTCGAGCGGGCGATGGACAACCTCGGCGCGATCGCCGGACCGCTGCTGGCGCTCGGCCTCGTGGCGGCGATCGGGATCCGGCACGCGATCCTGTTCTCGTTCGTGCCCGGCTTCCTCGCGGCCGCGGCCATCTTCATCGCGATCAAGGCCGCGCCGAAGCTCGAGCGGCACGAGCGGGCGCCGCTGCGCCTGCGCGTCCGGCCCGTGCTGCACGGCGAGCTCGGCCGGCTGCTCGCCGCGGTCTCCGCCTTCGAGCTCGGCAACGCGGCCGCCACGTTGCTGATCCTGCGAGCGACCGACCTGCTCACGCCGGGTCACGGGCACGACTCGGCGGTGAAGATCGCGCTGGTCCTCTACGCGGGCTACAACGCCGCGGCCACCCTCGCGAGCGTCCCGGCCGGGCACGCGACCGACCGGCGGGGAGGGGTGGTCGTGCTGGGCGCCGGGATCGTCCCCTTCCTCGCGGCCTACCTCGGGTTCGCGTTCACCGGCTCGGCCCTCGCACCGCTCGCGGTGCTGTTCGTCGCTGCCGGAGTGGGGATCGGGCTCGCCGAGACCGCTCAGGGCGCGGCGGTCGCCACGCTTGCACCCCAGGATCTCCGCGGCTCCGCCTTCGGGGCACTGGCCGCGATCCAGAGCTTCGGCAACCTCGCCGCCTCGGCCGTCGCGGGCGGGCTCTGGACGCTCGTCTCGCCGCGCGCCGCCTTCATCTACCTGGCGGCGTGGATGGTGGTGAGCCTCGCGGCCCTAGTCGCCGCGCGTGCAACCTGATGCGCATATGTGCAAACGCGAACGATGGTGTTAGGGTCGGGTAGCGCTTAGTCCTGGCACGGGGGCCGCCGAGGTACCGAGCATTTCCTCTCCGACTGCCACTGGGCCAGTGTGCGCGAGTTGGCCGCACCATCCGACGAGGAGGGTCTCATGGATCGGCAGAATCCGGCAGATCTGGCTTCCGCCCAGATGCAGAGAGCCATGAACGTGGCGGGCCGCATGGGCCGCTGGAGCGCAGGCCACTGGAAGACCGCGGTCTTCGGGTGGCTCGCGTTCGTGATCGTCTCGTTCGCGCTCGGCATCGCCGTCGGTACGAAGCAGATCGAGACGAAGGACGCGAACGTCGGCCAGTCCCACAAGGCCGACAAGATCCTGCAGAAGGCCTTCCCGCAGGCGGACCCGCTGACGGAGATCGTGCTCGTCCAGAGCGCGAAGCTCATCGCTACCGACGCCGCGTTCCGGGCCGCGGTCGCGGACGTCCTCGGCTCGATGCGCGGAAACCCTGCGATCAAGAACTTGATCTCCCCCTACGCTCCCGGCCAGGCAGCTCTCATTTCGCAGGACCGTCACTCGGCAATGGTGCAGTGGGACATGAGGGGCGAGAAGAAGGAGGCCGAGAAGAAGATCGACGCGATCCTCGCCAACACGAAGACCGTCGCGGCGCGGCATCCGGGGTTCACCATCGGGGAGGCCGGCTCGACGAGCTCGGGCAAGGCGCTCGACCAGCTCTTCAAGGACCAGCTCGCGCTGGCCGGCGAGCGCTCGATTCCGATCACGATCGTCGTCCTCTTCCTCGTGCTCGGATCGCTGGTCGCAGTCGGCGTGCCGCTGCTGCTCGCGCTCTCGGGCGTGCTTGCCACGATCGGCCTGCTTGCGATCCCGAGCCAGGTCATCCCGATGGACCCGAACGTCAATGCCGTGGTCCTGCTGATCGGGCTCGCCGTCGGAGTCGACTACTCGCTCTTCTACATCAAGCGAGAGCGTGAGGAACGGGCTGCCGGGAAGTCACCGGATGCCGCGCTCGCCGCAGCGGCCGCGACCTCCGGACGCTCGGTCCTAATCTCAGGCTTCACGGTCCTGATCGCAATGGCCGGGATGTTCTTCGCCGGCGACAAGACGTACTTCTCGTTCGCGATCGGGACGATGCTCGTCGTCGGGATCGCGATGCTGGGCTCGCTGACCGTGCTGCCGGCCCTGCTGTCGAGACTCGGCGACAAAATCAACCGGGGACGGATCCCGTTCCTGCACCGCCTCGGCCGTAGCGGCGGCGACAACCGCTTCTGGCGCGCGGTTCTCACTCCCGCGCTGCGCCATCCGCTCGCCTCGGCGATCTGCGCCGCGACGCTGCTGATCGTGATCGCGCTGCCCGCCTTCCGCCTCAACCCCGCGCAGAGCGGCCTCGACTCGCTGCCGAAGAGCGCCCCGACCGTCGACACGATCCTGCGCATCCAGGACGCGTTCTCGAACGGCGACGTCGATCCGGCGCTGGTCGCGATCGAGGGAGACGTGGGCTCATCGGCCGGGAAGCAAGCACTCGCCGCTCTGAAGGCGAAGGCGCTGGCGAGCGGCCAGATGACCACTCCGATCGACATCGAGCTCAGCGACTCGCAGACCGTCGCGCGTGTGACGATCCCGCTCGTCGGGAAGGGCGTGGACGAGAAGTCCAACGCGGCTCTCGACACCCTGCGCAACGACGTCCTGCCGGCCACGATCGGAAGGCTCCCCGGAGCGGAGTACGCCGTCAGCGGCGGGACTGCGGCGTCTGCCGACCAGAACGCGCTGCTGAAGCGCAAGGCGCCGATCGTGTTCGGGTTCGTCCTGATCTTCGCCTTTGGCCTGCTGCTGGTCGCGTTCCGCTCGATCGTGATCGCGCTCAAGGCGATCCTGCTCAACCTGCTCTCGGTCGGCGCGGCCTTCGGCGTGCTGGTTGTGGTCTTCCAGTGGGGCTGGGGCGAGAGCCTGCTCGGCTTCCAGTCGAACGGCGGCATCGCCTTCTGGCTGCCGATCTTCCTGTTCGTGATCCTGTTCGGCCTCTCGATGGACTACCACGTGTTCATCCTCAGCCGGATCAGAGAGGCGTTCGACCGCGGCTCCAGCACAGAAGAGGCCGTCGAGCACGGGATCATCACGACAGCGGGGGTCGTCACCAGCGCTGCGCTCGTGATGGTCGGTGTCTTCGCGGTGTTCGCGCTGATGCCGATCCTCGACATGAAAGAGATGGGGATCGGGCTCGCCGTGGCGGTCCTGATCGACGCGACCATCGTCCGCGCAGTGCTGCTGCCGGCGACGATGAAGCTGCTCGGCGACTGGAACTGGTACCTGCCGTCGTGGCTCGAGTGGCTGCCTCGCCTGGAGGGAGAGGGAGAGCCCGCACCGGAGGCGCCGCCGGTGCCAGCTCACTGAGTGATTGACTAGCGCGCGTGGCGGCGCTCGACGCTCTCCTCGCGCGCGAGCTCGAGCGCTTCGAGCGCGAGCATCCGCGGTCCCGGGAGCTCGCGCTCGAGGCGCGTGAGTCGCTTCTCTCCGGGGTGCCGATGCCCTGGATGGTGCGCTGGCCCGGCGGCTTCCCGGTGTTCGCCGACGAAGCGCACGGCGCCCGCTTCCGCGACGTGGACGGGCACGAGTACGTCGACTTCTGCCTGGGCGACACAGCCGCGATGACCGGGCACTCGCCCGAGCCGACGGTACGCGCGCTGGCCGAGCAGGGCGCGCGCGGGATCACGCTGATGCTGCCGAGCGAGGACGCACTCTGGGTCGGCCGCGAGCTGACGCGCCGCTTCGGGCTCGCGCGCTGGCAGTTCGCGCTGACCGCGACCGACGCGAATCGCTTCGCGATCCGGCTCGCGCGGCAGCTGACCGGGCGCACGAAGATCCTCGTCTTCAACTGGTGCTACCACGGCTCGGTCGACGAGACCTTCGTCGCGCTCGACGGCGGCGAGGTGATCGCGCGCGAAGGCAACGTCGGCGCGCCGGTGCCGCTAGCGGAGACCACGCGCGTGGTCGAGTGGAACGACGGCGACGCGCTGCGGCGCGAGCTCGCCCACGGCGACGTCGCCTGCGTGCTCGCCGAGCCGGCGCTGACGAACATCGGCATCGTCCTTCCGGAGCCTGGCTTTCACGACGCGCTGCGGGAGGCGACCCGCGAGACCGGAACGCTCCTGATCATCGACGAGACGCACACGATCTGCGCCGGCGCGGGCGGCTACACCGCGGCGTACGGCCTCGAGCCCGACGTGCTCACGATCGGCAAGCCGATCGCCGGCGGCGTGCCGGCCGCGGCGTACGGCTTCTCCGCGGAGGTCGCGGACCGGCTCGAGGCGCTGCTGCCGGATGACGAGACGGCCGACGTGGGCGGAATCGGCGGCACCGTGGCCGCGAACGTGCTCTCGCTAGCGGTCACTCGCGCCACGCTGGCCGAGGTGCTCACCGACGAGGCATTCGAGCGGATGATCGCGCTCGGCGAGCGCTTCGAAGCCGGGGTGGCGGACGTGATCGAGCGGCACCGCCTGCCCTGGCACGTGACGCGCCTCGGCTGCCGTGTCGAGTACCTCTTCCGCGCGGAGCGGCCCCGGAACGGCAGCGAGGCCGCGGCCGGCGGCAACCCGGAGCTCGACCGGCTGATCCACCTCTACGCCCTGAACCGCGGGATCCTGCTGACGCCGTTCCACAACATGGCACTGATGTCGCCGGCGACGACCGAGGCCGACGTCGACCTTCACACCAGGGTCTTCGACGAGGCCGCAGCCGAGCTCGCGTGAAGCTCGTTGCGGCAGCGCTCGGCGCGGCGGTGCTGGCCGTGCCGGCGTCGGGGGTCACGCTCGGGATCCAGGTCCCGGCGGGCTTCCGGGTGGACACGTTCGCGCGAGGCCTGTCAGCCGACCGCGAATGGCCTATGGCCCTGACGGGCGGATCTACGTCACCCAGACGGGCGGGACGCTCGTCGCGATCAGGCGCGGCACGCGGAGGCCGCGCGTGCTCGTCCGCCGGCTGCGCACGCCGCTCGGGCTCGCCTGGCGCGGGCGCGACCTGTTCGTCTCCGAGCAGGGACGCCTGGAGCGGCTGACGCTGCGTGACGGCCGGCTCGTCGAGCGGCGCGTGATCGTGAAGGGCCTGCCCTTCGGCGGCCACCAGCAGGACAACGTCGTGCTCGGGCCGAACGGGCGGCTCTTCTGGGGCAGCGGCTCCACCTGCGATGCGTGCCGCGAGCGCGACCCACGGAACGCCGCCGTGCTCTCGCTGCGCCCGGACGGCTCTGATCAGCGCATTCGCGCCCGGGGTCTGCGCAACCCGTACGGCCTCGCCTTCCAGCCGGGCACGGGGCGCCTCTACGCGTCGATGAACGGCCAGGACGAGCTCGGCTCGACCAGCGACCCGGAGCCGGCCGAGATGGTCGTCGTCGTGCGCCGCGGCGCGTTCTACGGCTGGCCGCGCTGCTGGCCGAACGCGCGGACACTGCGGCTGAGCGGACACTGCGGAGGCCGTCGCCAGGCCGGCGGCGTACCTCGAGCCGCATGCCTCGGCAGACGGGCTCGCCTTCTACACGGGCCGCTCGTTCCCGCGCGGTATCGCGGCAA
>Ga0307312_10001522_pt1 | contig 11868 bp, 8 predicted proteins | sample ER_DNA_202_FD_194489 | JGI IMG/M metagenome (GOLD analysis project Ga0307312, IMG submission 194489) | Bulk soil microbial communities from the East River watershed near Crested Butte, Colorado, United States - ER_DNA_202 | ecosystem: Environmental > Terrestrial > Soil > Floodplain | place: USA...
CGGCTTGCCTCCAGCGGGCTCAGCTGTCTTCTTGAAGTCGCGTTTCCGCTTGTATTCGGCCAGTCCCATTCCACGGCAACTTAACTGCGGATCAGCCGTGTGCACGCGACGTCGCGGAGGCGCTTGCATAAAGCGCCTATAACTATGTCCGGCGCCGCGGCGAACGCCGCTACAATGGCCTACGCCTCACTCGGTAGCGCCTCGCCGACGAGATAGCGGACAAAACGGCGGATGATGATATTCTCGCCCAGTTCGGAAATCTTGGCGTTGAGCAAATCTTTGATGGTCACATCAGGATTCTTGATGAAACCTTGTTCGAGCAAGCAAACGGTGCTGTAGAATTTGTCGAGTTTTCCTTCGACAATTTTGTCAGCAACGTTCTCCGGTTTGCCTTTGACCTGGGCCTTGTAAATTTCGCGCTCAGCTTCGATGAGGTTGCCTGGCACATCTGCGCGGCTGACGTAAAGCGGGTGGGCCGCCGCAATATGCAGTGTGATGTCCTTCACGAACTCGCGAAAGTTCTCGTTCCTCGCCACGAAGTCAGTCTCACAATTCACCTCCACGAGCACGCCAACCTTCCCTTGCAGGTGAATATAAGAAGCCACGACGCCTTCTTTCGTTGCACGCGAAGCTTTCTTTCCCGCGCTGGCAATTCCTTTGGTCCGCAAAATCGTCTCCGCTTTCTCCAGATCGCCGCCGCTTTCCACAAGAGCGCGCTTGCAATCCATAAAACCTGCGTTGGTTTTTTCGCGGAGCTGCTTAACTAGTTGGGGATCGATCTCAGCTGTTGTCTTCATTAAGTGATTACGGTGTTAAAAGGGAATCCAGCGCGGCTTAACTATCAAGCATCGGCTATTGGCTATCGGCTGGCTACGCTGAAACGCCAGCCATTTCGACTTGCTCGCGGACGCGCGCTTCGTTGCTTGCCGAAACAATAGCATCCACGAGCTTCTGCAGAATCACGCGAATCGCGCGGATCGCGTCATCGTTGCCAGCGATCGGGTAATCGATGATGTCTGGGTCCGCATTCGTGTCCACGATGGCAACCACTGGAATCCCGAGGCGCCGCGCTTCATTCACGGCGTTTTGTTCACGGATCGTATCGATCACGACAAGGACGTCGGGCAATTGCGACATCTCGATTATGCCCTCGAGATTGCGCCGGAGCTTTGCCGCCTCACGATTAAGAGCAGCCAGTTCCTGCTTGCCCATCTTCTTGTATTCGGGTGATTTCTCGATCTCTTCGATGTATCTCAGTCGCCCGATGCTCTTGCGAATGGTCGCGAGGTTGGTCAATGTGCCGCCCAGCCAGCGCTGATTGACGTAAAACTGACCGCAAGCCAGTGCAGCCTCCTTTATGGCTTCCTGCGCCTGTTTCTTGCAACCAACAAATAAAATTCTGCCTCCACGGCGTGTGACTTCCTGGAGAAATTCCGTGGCCCGCCGAAGCTGAAGCACGGTTTCATCCAAATTAATGATATAGATCTGATTGCGCTGCTCAAAGATGAACGCCTTCATCTTCGGATTCCAGCGCTTCGTCTGATGCCCAAAATGAACACCAGCTTCCAAAAGCTCAGGTACTAATTCTGTCGTATCTGCCATAGGAGAAAATCCGCGAGAGAGGAACTCCGGAGCGGGACGGTGAAGATGCTACAGCACGCGTCGATGTGCAACCTGAAATTAAGCGCTATTACTGCCCTCAGTAAGTGCTGTATTGGGACTCGTGGTAATGGGCTTTGGATGTCTGTCTGCCGCGCCCTGAGACGCAAGACGCGATCGGGTTCGAAATTGACCCGAAGGGCGTGTCCTCCTTCCCAGAAAGATGTGGATCAGCAGCAAGACCGGCAATGCTAGGCCGATAGCGAGATGAATCCAACTCGTCCACGCACGCAGTCTTTCGCCGCCCGCGTAATAAAGGCCGTAGCCGGTGATGGTCAAAACGGCGAACGCACTCAGAAACACCGAGCCGTTTGCACGGTTACGGTCCGCGCGCCATGCGAATCTCACATGGCCATTCAAGAGCATGCCGATCAATACCAGAATTGCCATTGCGGCCGCGCCATGGATCTTCATCGCCCAGGTTTTCGCGCTTGTCTCAAAATCGCCCGGCGACACAGCTAGATAATTCCAATACACCCATGCCGCGCCGCTGAAAAAAAGCAGTGCTACCACGGCGTAGAGAAAATATCTCTGCAAGTGCTTCAATCGAATCGAGTCTGGTCGCGGGTGTCGCATGGCGAGTGAAACAACCAGGATGGCGTACCATTGCGCTCAAGCAACAATGCGTCCGCATGATATTGGGCCAGCAAGCCCGCGGCTTTTTCACGCAACGTAAAAACAATTTTCGTCAGTGCATCCGCTACCATGCATTCCGAAGCCGCGACGCTCACGCTGATTAGTTCGCAGGCAGATCGGCTCGTGCGCCCGTCAAGTATTGGGCACACATACTTGCCGCAATATTTTCGCCGCTCGAAATAGATTCCCGAGGTCGCCATGGCACGCTCGCGCAGCCGCACGGCTCCGGCAATGCGTGTCGGCTCGGCCGGATGGCGCACATAAACAAGTTCCGAAGGCGATCCAAACGTTCGCAAATCACCGCCGGCGTTTACGATTCCGGTCGTGACGGCATTATCTTTCAACGCTCCAACAGCGCGATCAACCGCAAAGCCCTTGGCAATGCCTCCCAGATCAACGATCATGCGGCGGCGAAATCGAATGTTGTATTCATCATCGAGAACGATGTCGCGCCAGCTTCCGCCACTGCAAAGCCGCGTATCAGGTCGCGGGAGATAATCCCATTTCACGAGTTGCGGGGCCATCGTGATGTCGAAAACGCCATCGCTTTTATGTGAAAATTCCTGTGCGGACTTCAAAACGCGCCATGTCCATGGATGAACTTTGACCGGCCGACGCGAAGCGTGGCGATTCATTCGCGCGACATCGCTGGTAGGATCGTGAAAACTCATCAGCCGCTGCACCTTTTCGATCGCGGTGAAGGCGCAATCGATATCATGAGGCGATCCCTGGCATGCAATCTCGACAAGCGTGCCGAGTAATGGGCGGCAGCGACGAATTTCATTGCTTGAGTGCGATGTCATAAAATGCCAGAAGCCGTTTCACGCCATCAGTGATGTGCCGGCAACTCAAAGTTGCTCCACTGATGTTTTTGATATCGCTATCGAGTTTAAGCGTCGATTTGCTGTTCTTACCGACAAATTGGGCTCGCCATTTTTGATCGCGAATCTGGCCTCCATAGGTCTCGCGATAGTCCATGATTTCAATCTGCTTGACCGAACCATCGGCATTGAGTCCGGCGGCATAAGTGATGAATTCGTGTTTGCCGACAACTTCATCGACGATAAACCAACCACCGCCACTGACGCGCCAGACGTGCTGCTCGTCGTGCAGGACCCGCACGCCGCTCGCCTGTTCAATGGCCTTGCGTTGAATGCTCGTCAGCTTCACAAGCGCTGCTGTGAATGATTTGCCGGGATAAATCGCGCGTTGCGCTTGATCGACAGTGAGGTACTGAACCGCAAAAGCGGAGGGTGCAACCAACGCAGAGATCGGCAAGGCTACGAGGACAAATTCTGCTTTCATCGCGCGCTAGAAATTAATTCCCACTTTCAGCCGCACGTAATATTTTTCGTGCTCATCGCCGAAGATGTAGCCGTCATGCGCGGCAAACTCCTTGTTGTCGTGACTAAATGCCTGGCCGACCGGCAGTTGATGAAGGAATCCGAGGCTGGCCCACCAGCGTTCGCCACCATAATGAATTGTCGGCCCGACAAAGTAAGCCGAATGCTCGTGGACGGTGGCATCGGCAAATTCATGGTGATTCCAAAATTCCAAACCTGCTGACCAATTGCGCACGAAGCGGTAAGAAAGTCCGGTGAACCATTCGAACATGCCGTCGCGCTCGTAGCCGCCGTCCGCTTTTTCGAATTCGAGTTCATAATTGATGTTCAACGCCCAAACAAGCCGGTCTTCGAGCCAGTTCTTTTGCAGCAGGATTTTCCATTCCAACTCCGTTTCCTGATCGCCGACGGACGGTTCGAAATAAAGCGCGAGACCAAGCGGATCCTTGTAGGGACTCAGGAGCCGATAAATCCCTTCCAGCGACACCGACTCAAAATGATAACTGTCGAAAGCCGTGGCCGGATTGTGTCCGGCGTGTACGTCTTCACCGCCGGTTTCGTAAGCGCCCGGCAAACGATTGCCAGGATGGGCTGGATCTTCAGCCGGAACGTCATTGTTCGCATGGACGTAATGATGGTTGAGATAGATCGCCAGCTGGAAATTATCCGTCACGCCGTATTCGAACTCCTCACGAAAATCGACGACGCTATAGCTACCATGCTCCTTCTCCCAGCGGGTGGTAATCCATTGTTCAAATTCGCCATGACCTTTCGGCGTAAGGTCGGTCGTATAAGTCCACGAAAAGATCGCTTCGTGTGCGCGCGCGGCGGAAACAGCAAACAAAACCGCGGCCGCCAAAGTTAATCCGAATCTCATCGCAACGATGCATAACACGCAGCGATGAAACGCGCTGCCGGACGGTTGCCAATTTTTGACGCTGGGTTGCAGCGCAATTCACGGCGTGCCGTAGCAACCCGCCGCTAACTGGAATTTCGCGAGTCTTTCTCGGCGTATCTCGCCAGAATCCAGCAAAGATCGGAAAGGCGATTCAGGTAGCGCAAAATCTCGACGTTAAACTCCGGGTCGCTAGTGCTGAACCCGGCGATGTGCCGTTCGGCGCGACGGCACGTTACGCGAGCAAAATCAAGGGCGGCAGACACCGGTGTTGCCCCGGGAATCACCCAATCCTTCGGATAAAGCGATTCGTCTTTCTCGAGATCGACAATCACGGCAGTGACCCGGTCGACCATCGCTGCTGTGGTGAGTTGAAAACCATCTTTGACGTAACGCTCCCGATCGTTTTGCGCCGTTGCCAGTTCTCCCATGGCAACGATTAAATCTTTTTGTACGGCGAGGATTTCGTCTGAAATGAATTTGTCGGTCGAAACGGACCTGGCTAAGCCTAGGGCTGCAGTCAGCTCATCGATACAGCCATAGGCCTCGACGCGTGCATCGCCTTTCGATACGCGATGGCCGTACATCAGAGACGTTTCGCCTTTATCGCCCGTTTTAGTGACGATCGACATGGCGATTTCAGGTGGAGTATCGGAGTGAGGGAGTAATGGGATTCGTTGTCGCCCATCACACCATTACGCCACTACTCCTCGATCTTACCCGATGGCCGGCTGCGGCTCGGCTTCTTCCATTACCGATGCGCCAATTGGCTCACCTTTTTCGACCAACTTGATCTCGCGGTGCTCAGGGAAACCGGTACCGGCGGGGATCAAGTGACCCATGATCACGTTTTCCTTGAAGCCGCGCAGTCTATCCACCTTACCCAGTGTAGCCGCCTCTGTAAGAACACGAGTCGTATCTTGGAACGAAGCAGCAGAGATAAAGCTGTCCGTCTCAAGTGAAGCCTTCGTGATACCGAGTAAGACAGGAACGGCTTCTGCCGGCTTGCCACCCTTCTCGACGACCTTCTTGTTTTCCTCCTCGAAGTCGAGCTTGTCGACCTGGTCGCCCCAGAGCAACGATGTATCGCCAGGATCGGTAATCTTCACTTTTCGCAACATTTGGCGCACGATGATTTCGATGTGCTTGTCGTTGATCTCCACACCCTGCAACCGATATACCTCTTGCACTTCATTGACGAGGTGCTCCTGCAAATCCTGCGGTCCGCAGACCTCGAGGATTTCATGCGGAACGACGGGTCCCTCAGTAAGTTGTTGACCCTTCTTTACGAAATCGCCCTTGAACACGATAATGTGTTTGGTAAGGGGGATCAGGTGTTCTTCTTCGGCTCCGGTGTCGGGATCCTTCAAAATCAAGCGTCGCTTTCCGCGGACGGTGCCGCCCATCTCAACAACGCCGTCGATCTTCGCGATCTCCGCCGCATCTTTTGGCCGGCGCGCTTCGAATAATTCGGCCACGCGGGGCAAACCTCCAGTAATATCTTTGGTCTTTGCGACCTTCCGGGGCGTCTTGGCCAGCAGCGCGCCACCACGCACCTTTTGGCCTTCTTCCACGATCACGTGGGCGCCAGCCGGGATGGAATAACTCGCGAGCACTTCCTTCTTGTCATCCACGATGACAATTTGTGGATGCAAATCCTCCTTGTGCTCAATGATAACGGTGCCCATCAGGCCAGTCGCCTCATCGACGTCGCGTTTGATCGTGACACCGGCGATCATATCGCGGAATTCGATCTTGCCACCTTTGTCGGTGAGAATAGGCACATTATATGGATCCCATTGAACGAAGGTTTCGCCCTTCTTAACCGCAGCTCCGTCACTTTTGGAGATCATTGATCCGATCACCACGTTGTAACGCTCAAGTTCGCGGCCTTCTTCGTTGTGCACACTGATCGAACCGTTCTTGTTCAAAGCGATCCAACTGCCGTCGAGCGCCTGCACTGTCCGCAGGTCGTTGAAGCGCACGGTGCCGTCGTTTTTGGCCTTGATGATTGGTTGTTTGAAAGTCTGGCTGGCGGTGCCGCCGATGTGGAATGTGCGCATCGTTAATTGCGTTCCCGGCTCGCCAATCGATTGGGCTGCGATAATCCCTACTGCTTCGCCAAGCTTAACGAATTGGCCCGTAGCCAGATTGCGCCCATAACACATTGCGCAGACGCCCCGGCCGCACTCACACGTAAGGACCGAACGAATTTTCAAGCTCTCAACGCCCACTCGCTGAAGGTCCGCGGCGATCTTTTCATCAATCAACTGATTCGCTTTGACGATCTTCTTCTTTTTGTCCACCGGATCAGCGATCGTTTCGCAGCTTACGCGTCCGATAATGCGCTGACCAAGATCGACTACTTCTTCGTCGCCCTCGTAAATTGAGCGCACTACGATGCCGTTTACAGTGCCGCAGTCCTTTTCGTTGATGATGACGTCCTGTGCAGCGTCGACCAGTTTGCGAGTTAGATATCCGGAATCGGCCGTCTTTAGCGCGGTGTCAGCAAGACCCTTGCGAGCACCGTGAGTGGAAATGAAATACTCAAGCACGCTCAACCCTTCGCGGAAGTTCGATGTGATCGGTCGCTCAATGATTTCGCCTGAAGGTTTGGCCATCAAACCGCGCATACCTGCGAGCTGACGGACCTGCTGGCGGTTGCCACGTGAACCGGAATCAACCATCAAAAAAACAGGATTTAACTCCTTACGGCCGTCATTGTGTTCCAGAGTGCGGAACATGGCACTGGAAATTTCGTCACCGGCGTGCGTCCAGATATCGATAATCTTATTGTAGCGCTCGCCATCGGTGATGATGCCCTTGCGATATTGCTGATCAACCTGTCTAATCTGCTTGTAGGCGTTTTCCAGCTCCGTCTCTTTCTCTTTCGGAATGATCATGTCCGAAATCCCGATGGAGATGCCAGCTTTGGTGGCCTCGGCAAAACCGAGCTCTTTTAATTTGTCCAGCGTCGCGACAGTCTCTGCTGGTCCAGCAATCTGATAACAACGCCAGATGATGTCGCTAAGTTGCTTCTTGCCCGCGGGTCTGTTGAAAAATCCAAGCTGCTTGGGCCAAATCTCATTAAAAACGACGCGACCCGCAGTGGTTTCGATCGTTTTGGCTTCAGCATTTCCGTAGATCGTTTGCTTACCGAAATCCAGGTTCTTGATCCGGATACGATCATGCGCGCGAATGCTTCCTTCTGCCATTGCAAATTCTACCTCGGCCGCATCGCCGAAAAGCGGGAGCCGCTGGCCATCTTTGCCGCCGCCGCGAGGGTTTTGAGTGAGGTAGTAGCAACCCAGGGTGATATCCTGGGAAGGGGTCGTGATGGGCTTGCCACTGGAAGGGGAAAAAATGTTATTCGGCGCGAGCATCAGTATGCGCGCTTCCATCTGGGCCTCCACCGAAAGCGGCACATGCACTGCCATCTGGTCCCCGTCAAAGTCCGCGTTGTAAGCTGTGCAAACCAAGGGGTGAATGCGAATGGCTTCGCCCTCGATTAATTGCGGCTCAAAAGCCTGAATGGACAATCGATGCAGAGTAGGCGCGCGATTAAGGAGCACCGGATGACCTTTGGTCACTTCGTCGAGAATGTCCCATACCTCCGGCGTCTGACGCTCGATCATCTTTTTCGCGCTACGCACGGTGTGCACGTAGCCAAGGTCTTTCAGCCGGCGGATAATGAACGGCTCGAAAAGCACAAGCGCCATCTTCTTCGGCAATCCGCACTGATGCAGCTTTAGCTCAGGGCCGATTACAATTACGGAGCGGCCTGAGTAATCGACGCGTTTGCCAAGCAGATTTTGACGGAAACGCCCACCCTTGCCCTTGAGCATGTCGCTCAGGGATTTCAGGGGCCGATTTCCGGCGCCAGTTACAGCGCGACCGTGTCTGCCATTGTCGAACAAAGCGTCCACTGCTTCCTGCAACATCCGCTTTTCATTGCGAATGATGACGTCCGGCGTTTTAAGCATGAGTAGATTTTTCAGCCGGTTATTACGATTAATAACCCGGCGATAAAGATCGTTCAGATCTGAGGTGGCGAAACGTCCGCCCTCGAGAGGAACCAGAGGGCGTAGATCCGGCGGAATAACCGGCAATACATCCAGAATCATCCATTCCGGACGCGCATGCGAATTTTGGAAGCCTTGGATGAGCTTGAGACGCTTCGCGAGTTTCTTGCGAATCTGTTTGCTCTTGGTGGCGGCCATTGCCTTCTCAAGCTCTTTATTGAGCTTGTTGAGATCGATCTCGGCCAAAAGTTTTCTGATCGCTTCCGCGCCCATGCCCGCAACGAAATCTTCGCCGTACTGCTCCTGCGCCTCGCGGTATTCGACTTCGTTAAGCAGTTGTGTTTTCTGTAACGGCGTCTTGCCCGGATCGATGACAATATAATCCTCGTAATAGATGATCCGTTCGAGCTGACGGGCGCTCATATCCAGCATGAGCCCGATGCGCGAGGGCATGCACTTGTAAAACCAGATGTGCGAGACGGGTACGGCCAATTCGATATGACCCATCCGTTCACGGCGGACGCGAGCCAACGTAACTTCGACGCCGCACCGGTCGCAGATGACGCCCTTATGCTTGATACGCTTGTATTTTCCGCATGAGCACTCCCAGTCGCGCGTTGGACCAAAAATGCGTTCGCAGAAAAGGCCTCCCTTTTCCGGTTTGAAGGTCCGATAATTGATTGTCTCAGGATTTTTGACTTCGCCTTTGCTCCACGAGCGCATCGTGTCACTCGACGCCACGCCGATCGCGACCTGATCAAAACCCACGGGCCGCTCTTCGCCCACTAACTCACGCCAGGAATGTTCGTTCATGTTTTTTCCAAATAATTTACAATTCAAAAATTATGCGACGCTCTCTAGAAACGTAGGCGGTTGGCCGCCGACCTTCACGTCGAGGCCCAGGCTCTGCATTTCTTTGATTAGAACGTTGAAAGATTCAGGTGTGCCCGCTTCAAGTGAGTTATCACCCTTGACGATCGACTCATAAATCCGGGTCCGCCCCTGCACGTCATCGGACTTAACGGTGAGCAGTTCCTGCAAAGTATAGGCGGCTCCGTAAGCTTCCAGCGCCCACACCTCCATTTCACCAAAACGCTGGCCACCGTATTGCGCTTTCCCGCCGAGCGGCTGTTGAGTAACGAGCGAGTACGGTCCTACCGCGCGAGCGTGAATCTTGTCCGCCACCAGGTGGCCGAGCTTCATCATATAGATGTAGCCAACCACCACTTCCTGATCGAAAGGATCGCCGGTGCGTCCGTCGAAAAGCTTTGCCTTGCCGCTTTCCTGCACCCAGGTGAATCCTTCTTTCTTCCGTGCGTCATGCAAATATTCGCGAATCTGTTTTTCCTTGATTCCATCGAACACCGGGGTGGCGACCTTAAATCCGAGTGCCCTCGCGGCAACACCGAGGTGTGTTTCGAGAACTTGTCCCACATTCATGCGGCTGGGCACGCCTAATGGGTTAAGCACAATTTCAACCGGCGTTCCGTCTGCCAGGAAAGGCATGTCTTCTTCGGGCACGATACGGGCGACAACACCTTTATTTCCATGCCGCCCTGCCATCTTGTCACCGACGCTCAGTTTGCGTTTGCTCGCGATGTAAACTTTGACCTGCTTGATGATTCCCGGGTCGATATCGTCACCGCTTTCCACCCGGTCCATGGCGCGATCGCGTTCGAGCTCGAGCTCCGCGAACTTGTGTTCATAGACGCCAATGATTTCCCGAATCTTATTTCGGATCGGGCTCGGATCGATCTCGATGTGATCGTGCGCTGTCGCCAGCTTTCGCAACAGTGTCTTAGTGATTTTGCGATTGGCTGGAATAATGATCTCGCCGTTCTTGGCGTTGACGACGTCGAGCGGAACTTTTTCGCCGAGCAGGACATTCGAAAGCGAGTCGGTCAATTGTTCGATGAGCGTCTCTTTTTTGCGCTTATGTTCTTCACTGATGGTTTTGAGTTGCCGTCTGGTTTCCGCCGGCGTGAGTTTTTCGCGCGAAACTTCGCGGCGGGATGAGACCTTTACGTCCATCACAATCCCGTAAGTGCCTGAGGGAACAGTGAGCGACGTATCCTTCACGTCCGCTGCTTTCTCGCCAAAAATTGCACGCAGTAGGCGTTCTTCCGGCGCCAATTCGGTTTCGCTCTTCGGGGTGATCTTCCCGACCAGAATGTCGCCCGGTTTCACTTCCGCGCCGACCCGCACAACCCCATCAGGTCCCAGGTTGCGCAGGGCTTCTTCGCTGACGTTCGGAATATCGCGCGTGATTTCTTCGGGTCCAAGCTTGGTATCTCGCGCGCCGATCTCGAATTCATCGATGTGGATGGAGGTGTAAACATCCTCCTTGACCACTTTCTCTGAAATCATGATGGCGTCTTCGAAGTTGTATCCATTCCAAGGCATGAACGCGACGAGCACATTGCGTCCCAGAGCCAGCTCGCCGTGATCGGTGTTTGGACCATCGGCGATGACCTGACCGCGTTTCACGTGCTGACCTTTGTGCACAATCGGCTTCTGGTTCACGCACGTGCCGGCATTTGAACGCATGAATTTGCGGAGCTCATACACGTGAACCCCCGCCTCCGGATCAGTCTTGAGCTTCTTCTTGCTCTCGGGGAGATGACCATCTTTCGTGACAACGATTTGGTCTGCCGTAACCGAAGCGACCTTGCCGCTGTCGGCTGCCAGAACAACCGCGTGAGAATCTCGCGCCACTTTCTCTTCCAAACCCGTGCCGACGAGCGGCGCCTCGGAAACCACCAGAGGCACGCCTTGGCGTTGCATGTTAGAGCCCATCAGCGCCCGGTTTGCGTCATCGTGTTCGAGGAACGGGATCAGGCCCGCCGCCACCGATACAAGCTGTTTCGGCGAAACGTCCATGTAGTTCACCTTGGAGGGATCGACTTCGAGAAAGTCGCCACGGTAGCGCACGGATACTTTTTCCCCTGTGAAATGTCCGCGTCCGTCAACCGGCGCATTGGCTTGCGCAACGAGAAAATTCTCTTCGCGATCAGCAGTAAGATATTCGATCTGATCCGACACGCGGCCCTTTTCCACTTTGCGATAGGGCGTTTCGATAAAACCGAACTCATTGATGCGCGCAAAGGTGCTCATCGAGCTAATCAGACCGATGTTTGGACCTTCCGGCGTCTCAATGGGACAAATGCGTCCGTAATGAGAAGGATGGACGTCGCGCACCTCGAACCCGGCACGCTCCCGGCTCAGACCACCCGGCCCAAGAGCCGACAAACGGCGCTTGTGCGTCAACTCTGCCAGCGGATTCGTTTGATCCATGAACTGCGAAAGCTGCGAC
>Ga0307312_10001523_pt1 | contig 11866 bp, 12 predicted proteins | sample ER_DNA_202_FD_194489 | JGI IMG/M metagenome (GOLD analysis project Ga0307312, IMG submission 194489) | Bulk soil microbial communities from the East River watershed near Crested Butte, Colorado, United States - ER_DNA_202 | ecosystem: Environmental > Terrestrial > Soil > Floodplain | place...
CCGCCGCGGTCACGAAGTCGTCGGCGTCGTCCGCGACCCGGCCGCCGTCAAGTCGCCCGATCCGCGCGTCCGCCTGGTCAAGGGCGACGCCACGAACGCTGATAACATCGCTGAGATCGTGCGCGGCGCCGACGCGGTGGTGAGCGCCATCTCGCCGCGCCCGAACGCGCGCGGGCTCCCGGCCCCGTCACTCAGAGCGAACGCGCGCGCGCTGATCAAGGGTCTGCGTGCGGCCGGCGTGAAGCGCGTCCTTTACGTCGGCGGGGCGAGCAGCCTCGAAGTCGCGCCGGGGAAAGCCCTCGCCGACACGCCGGACTTCCCCGAGATCTACAAGGCCGAGGCGAAGGAGGGGCGTGAAGCACTGGCTGTCTGGCGTGACGCGGCCAAAGGGCTGGACTGGACGTACTTGAGTCCCGCGGCGGAGATCGCCCCGGGCGAGCGGACGGGGAAGTACCGCACGACGGGTGATCAGCTCCTGGTCGATGCCAAGGGCCGCAGCTTCATCACCTTCGAGGACTACGCGGTCGCGGTGCTGGACGAGCTGGAGCGGCCGCAACACGTGGGTCAGCGGTTCGGCGTCGCGTACTGATCGCTGGTGAACGAGCCTAGGCGCCAATCAGCTGCCTAACCGCGCGATCCGCCTCGCGGATCGAGTTGCGGTGATCCATCGCGCCGGCGAGATCGGTATTCGCAAAGGCGATTCGGCCGTGGGGGCGATCGCGCAGGATGTCGCGCGGTGCGGGCTTGCCGTCGACCCCGAAGAAGAAGCCGGGCTGTGGATTCACGTACGCGTGACCCCAGCGATTGAGAATAATTCCGGCGATGTCGCGACGCGGATCGAAGCCGCCGGGCGCGAACATGTCACCGAGCTGTTCCCGGAACGCGCGCTCGTACTGCGCGAACGAAGTGCCGAGCAGCTGTGCGCGTCCTCGGCTCCCCTGCTCGCCGATCGGCAGGCCAGGCTGTGCGAACAGCACCTTGATGGTCAACACCGTTGGCGAATCCGGGCCGATGCTTCGACTGTCGTTACCGATGACGGCCATCTTCCGCACGGAGAGGTAGTTGCCAAGCCCTTCGAACCAGCGGCAGCCAGACATCCCCATCTTGTAAAGAAAGCGCCAGTTGCGCACGGCGACGTTCGCCATCAGGCACGGCGATCGATAGAACTGTGCGTAGGCTTCGCGATGGCTCACTGGCAAGTCGCGCACGATGTGCTTGCTCGTCCAGTTGCCGCCCGCCATCACGACAGAGCGCGCCCGTACTCTGAATAGCCTCTTGCCCTTCACGTAGGTGATGACAACGTGCGGCGCGCTGGCCGGATCGCCCGCGTGCTCGACGCGCACGACGGTGGCGCTCAGGCGAATGCGCGTCGGCTGCCGCGCGCGATCCAGCGCATCGAAGTGGACACGATTGCGCCACACCGCTTCGACGGTGCGCGGGCCGGCGAAGGCGTCGGGGATAAGCGTCTTCACCATCAGGCGCGCGAACCCGCTGTTCCCGTCGGGGAACATCTGGTCGCCTAACGTGGTGTCGCCGTCGCCGGGGAACTCGGTCTCGATCGCGTACGCGCAGTACGCCGACAGCGCGTCCGGTCCCAGGCCATAACCGCCGCCCTCGACGGGGGAGAGAAAGTCGCGCACCGTGTCGCGACTGATGTGATGCCGGGCCATCAGATGATCTTCGAGCGTGATAGCGTCGAGCTGGCGCGAGACGGCGTCGCCTTCGGTCTGCGGTCGGGGCCCGTCGTCGTCGATCGTGCGCCAGCGCATCAGCTCCGCCTTCACCGCGTCACTCAGCGGCGCACCTTCGAGCTTCCGTCCCCAGGGGTCGATCACCCAAACGCCGGGTCGCTTGCCGAACTGCGGCCCGAAGTAGAAGCCGTAGTTCCTCGGCTCCTCGTACGGGCTCTGACCGAGCGGCATCTCGGGCGAAGGCCCACGCCACTGCTGGTAGTCGAGAGCCCGCCGATCCATCCCGATCAGGTCGTAGACGCGATCGGTGTAGCCGCCTTTCTGCGGCACGAGGTAAATCGCCGACGCCTGGTGCGCGACGAGCGTGTGGCCGTCGACGCGGAACTCGTTGCGTTTCGCCTCGCCGCCGAAGATCGGATGGTTGTCGAGCACGAGACAGCGGCCGCCCTTGTTCTTCTGGAAGAACACGGCGGCGGCAAGGCCGCTGATCCCACCGCCCACAGAGACCAGGTCGTACATCTCACCGGTGTCGATGGCGCTCGCGATGGACCGCTCGAACTTTCCGTCGCGCATGGCGTGCGCGGTGGTCAGTACGTCGTAGGTGTTGCCGTTCGAGTGGCGGTAGTCGCCGATGCCGCCGTACCCGTTCCAGGCGTCAGCGAGAGAGTCCGTGGCGGGCAGCTGGCCGCGCAGGAGAATGCCGGCACCAGCGACAAGGGCGCCGTTGAGAAAGTCGCGCCGCGAGATCGACTCATTCATGCCGAGCCGATCGTCTCGTGCGTTGTGCGAGGTGGGATTGTGTGGAGCGTCCATCCGTTAGGCGGAGGGGTAAGAATGTCTGTGGTCAATGCGTGTGGCCGTATAGGCCAGAGTCAAGTTGCGGCTTGCTGATCGACGCCACGATTGGTATTCCGACGAACGGAAAATGTCCGATCAGCTGGATCCACCACCGAATGGTGATCGCCGGTGGACGATGTAGAAGAAGCGGAATGACCGCCAGCGACATCACCAGCCAAATAAACGGCCCGTATAGCGATGCGACCTTGACCACTCCGTACGGCGAGGCGAGGAGGCGACGAATCCAGGGCGATCGCATGACCAGGAACAGAAACACGGCTGACCATCCGAAGGCGACACCAAAGTGCATGAGAAGGCCGATGACGGCCGTCGGGGTACCGCCTTCGAACGCCTCCTTGCCCAATAGCGTGGCAGCGACGCCTTGAAAGAGACGCGTGGCCGTTGAGTGGTAGGCGAAAACGGCCAAGGCGCTCGAGAAGAGGCCGTCAGTGACGCCAGTCAGAAGGCCGGCGCGGACGAGTCGTGAGAGGGCGTCGCGGTTCACGGGCGAATACGCTACTGCGCGTGAATCAACTGCCAGGAGTCCGAATGAAGCGAAAGCGATGTGTTCCCATCAGCGTGTAGACGCTCGTAAGGATCTCAGCGGAGTCTTTCCACACGCGCCCCCGGACCCCGTAACCGCTTTGAAGCGAGTCGACTGCCGTGACAGTGTAGGGTCCGACCGTGCTGATTGTGATTGGGTTGTCACCGGGGCTTAGTGGACCCGTGATGTGCAGCGCGAATTGAGTCGCTGAGAATGTGAGCTCGCCCTGCTGAACCGACATCGTCTGACCGCCGAAACTCGTCACTATCGATGTGGGTAGGCCGGCATCGTCGATCGTGCGAATCGTGTAGCTGCCACCAAATGTCCTCGGTGCGTCCGCAATCCGACGTTCTGCGTTGCAAGCGAGCAGGCCCCACGCGGCCGTGAAGAGGCACAGGCTTTGTTGCAGCAGCTTGGGCGACAGATTCCTAGGCATGTGGGCGTGTCGTTGGCTAGCGTGTTCCGAGTACCATCCACGCAATGAGGCCAGCAATCAACAGCGTTGCACCGACCATACCAAATCGAGACGCCTGTCGCTGATGCACCAACCCTTCGGGGGCGAACAGATCCTCGCGACGCCAGCCACCATCCCTGCGGAGAGTAACGTCGCTATAACTCACGCCGTCGCGACGGTGTGCCTGCATACGCCGTTCGTGAACGACCGCGATAGCCAGCGCGGCGATGCCGGCCACGCCGAATGCGGCCGCAACTCCCAATTGAAGCGTCATAAACGGTAGTGGCTCTCGGCGCCGTTAGGCAGCCGGTCGGGTCGGTGATGCCGGAGTGCGGTCTCGTCGCTACCACGCCAGTACGCGGGCGAGAGCAGTGGAGCCTGAGCAGCCTCGATCACCGCTCGCATGTCAGGAGTCAGCATACGGCTAGCCGCACATTTGCGATCATCGTTCGCCTAACGACCGAGCAACGAGACGAGCAGCCCCTGGCGAAAGCTGAGCTTCAGAGGATCATACACCCCGAATCCAGCCGCAAACTCCCAGTACGACCAGCTCATCCCGCGCCCCTCCATCGCCTGCCGCATCTTGCGGTTGAAGTCGATTCGCGAAGTGTCGTCGGCCTTGCTGTACGCGCCAAACTCGCCGACATACATCGGGTAACGCTTCGCCGCCGCCCACGCCTTCGCGCCGTCGAGCGGCGCCGTCATCTCGGCTTCCTGCGTGGCGCTGCAACAGGTCACGCCTACGGGCAAGACGGGACTGACCCACTCCGCGCCCTGGTGCGTGAAACTGAAGGGGGCGTAGTTGTGTACCGTGGCGATGAGGTTCGAGTCGTTAGGCATCTTGAGCAGCGACAGATCGCTGGCATTGTTCCAGCTCGTCGGCCCGATCACGACGACGCGATCAGGGTTGGTCTTGCGAACGACGCGCAACGCCCGGGCGGCGAGCACGTTCCACGGCTCGCCGTTCAGCCGGCCGTGCGGCTCGTTGTAGAGCTCGAACACCAGCCGGGAACTGCGCCCCTGAAAGTGCGCAGCCAACTGCTCCCACAACATCACGAAGCGCACGTCGACGGCCGCATCGGCGACGGCTAACTCGCCGGCATCTGGTTGATCACCATCGAGCTGCCTGTAGTGGTGCATGTTCAAGACGACCACCACACCCTTCGCCAGCAGCTTGTCGATCACGGATTCGACGCGTTGCATAAACGCCGCATCAATCGTGAACGGCGCCTCTCCGCTCGCGTGATTGCTCCAGCGTACCGGCAGCCGTACCGACGTAAAGCCTGCAGCCGCGGCCTTGTCGATGAAATCGTCGGTTACTGTCAGGCCCCACGCGCCTTCGGTGGGCGCCTCGAGCATGTTGCCGAAGTTCACACCGCGGCCGATTGCGGCGGCAGTCGCCACGGCACTCGTGGAAGCGCCGGGCGCCGCATCGTTTGCCAGCGGCGGATAAGTGTTGATGTCGGGTATGGTCTGTGGCGTCGGGACCGCAACACCACCGCCCCCACCGCATGCGCCGATGACCAGCATCGTGACCGCAAGCACCGTCGCGATCTTTCGCGAATTCATTGTCATGTCGGATTGCAGGGTGCTGCTACCCGGTCGCATCGTGTGCATCGATCGCACGCTTTGAGGCGACTCGACGCCAGGCATCCTCGATGAGCGTCGCAAGGTCCGCGCGCTCTATCGCGGCCAATCGGACCAGGACCCACGGATAGTCTCGGTAGTGATCAGTAATGAAGAAGGTGTCGGGCGCACTCCGCAACAGTAGCTGCCGCTCGACCCAGTCCATTCGCACCACCAGCGTGACGCCGTCTTCCTTGAGCCGGAGGAACAGTTTGCGGCCAACCTTCAACGCGGGTGTGCCGTACGAGCTGCCCTCGACGAGAAGATGAAGAACGCACTCTGCGCTGCCGCGACAATCGCTACCGCTCGAAGCACGTTACGCTCCCGGAGGCTGGTCAGATCCTTCGCAGTTGATTATCCACGGGGTTCCAAACCGATCGACGAGCACGCCGAAACGATCGGCCCAGAACGTCTTCTCGAGCGCCATCACAACCGTGCCGTCCTTGCCCAGCTCACGAAAAATGCGCTCGGCGTCCGCCGTGCTCTTGATCTGGAGCGAGAGGGAGAAACCCCGTGGCGCCTCATAGCGGTCGGGGGTCACGTCGGCACCCATTAGTACCAGGTCCCCAATCGTCACGCTACCGTGCATGACCTTGTTCTGCCAGTCGGCCGGGGCCTGATCGGCCAGCGGCGATCCAGCGTAGCGAAAGATGACGCCGAGCTGGCCGCCGAGACATTGCTCATAGAGCTTGAACGCCGCCTCACACTGTCCGTTATAACTCAGATACGGACTTACTCGCATGTCGACACGGAGTCGTCCTTCGTCGCCGCGATCTCGTCGTCAACGTAGTGGCGCTCAGTCATCGTGATTCCGACCGCCTGGAGTGGATCATTTAGCGGCTTCCGCCAGATCTGCAGCTCCGCTTCCTCCCTTGCCAGGTGGAACCCGAGTCGCTGAGGGAGCGCCGCACTGCGCCCGTTTTCCCTGTCACACCGGATCTCCACGTGGCTCATCCCGGGCACCGCCGCCGCCACGTCGAAGAGCGCGCGCGTGGCCTCGGTCGCGAGCCCGCGCCCCGTAACCGCTGCGTCCAGCCAGTACCCCAACTCCACGTGATCCGCCGCGCCGAGCGACACGCGGCCGGTGGCCGCCCGCGGGAAGAGGGCCGCCTCGCCGAGCAGTTGCGACTCATCGGGCGAAACTAACGCGTAGCGAAATGCCCGACCGGCCGCGAAGTCGGCGGCGAAACCGGTCAGCCGCTCGACCAACCTGGGAACCGGCGCCGGCGTTGCGACGTGCGCGGGGATCCACGGGCCGAGATGCGCGACATTGGCCTCGAGGATCGGCGCTAGCGCGGGCGCGTCCGCGGGACTCCACGAACGCAGCAGCATGCGCGCGGTCCGTACCGTCGCCGGAACGGCGCGGCTCGAAAGCGATTGTGCGGGGCTTCGCTCCACCAAATCCCAGAGATTCCCGTACAGGTCTTCAAACACAGCGACCGTGCCGTACGACTCGACCTTTGGTGCTCTCACGAACGCGATTCCCACGGAGATCATCGCGTGGTAGTCTCGCCAGAAATCATCGGTGCTGAGGAACAGGAAGACTCGTCCGCCTGTCTGGTTGCCGATGACGCGCTCCTGCTCCGTCGTCGATGCCCTGGCCAGCAGTAGCGTCGGGCCGTCCGAGCCTGGAGGGGCGATCACTACCCACCGCTTGTCCTGTGCTGGTAGGTACGTGTCCTCGACAACCGTGAAATGAAGCTTCTCGGTATAGAAGCGAATGGCTTCGTCATAGTCGCGAACTACGAGAGCCACATGAACGATGGATTGCTTCATTTGCGGTCTATTCTGCTGGCAGCAAGTGATCACTCTGGTCCGCACGTTTGCACGCACGGGGGTCCGGGCGCGACGAGCAGGATCAGGCCCGCCGTCACAGCCGACGCCGGCCAGCGAAAGCGGTGCTGGTGCAACGTCACTTCTCCGGCTCGGCGTGCACCGCGGGCGTCCCGTCCGACCATGTGCGGATCGGGATGAAGATCACCTGCATCGGCCCGTTTGGATCTCCCGCTGACGCATCGATGACCGGCGCGGTCATTCCACCCGCGCCGAACGTGGTCCCCTTGAGCGCACGGTCGTAGTAGAACATCAAGTGCGGCATCCAGTGCGGGTCGGCATCGGAGAGATGTTGCTGTGGCGAGAGCATATACGTCATCGCGCCAGCGGCCGGCATCCTGAATCGCTTCTCGGCGTATGCCTTCTTCATCCGTGCCTTTATCTCGGCGGGCGTCGCTCCGGCCAGCGCCCAGTCGATCTGTGCAAGCACCGCCGGGAGGACGGTTCGCGCTGCCGGCGGGTTGAAGCAGTGCGGCGCGCTCACGTGTGGATTCCAGAACGCCGGATCGTCGGGCGCCGCCGCGAATGACCGCATCACGATGCACGTGAACCCGTTCGTGCCGCGCACCCCTTCGACGTAGCCTTTCGGCGTCAGCACGAGGACGGTTGCTTTGTCTGAGATATCCGCTGGCGCCGCGGTCCGGGCCAGCGCGATTTCGGCGGCGCGGTCGGCGATCAGATACGGTGTGAGGTCGGGCGCCTTTTGCGCACCGAGCACAGAAGGGAGGACGGCGACGAAGGCCCAGATGGCGACGAGCGTTTGTGTATTCATGGTTGGGAATGAGGATAACGGTCAGGCTTCGCCTCCACCAAGGAGAGCTCTGATGCGCGTGCTGCTATCAACGATCGGGTCGCGTGGCGATGTCCAGCCACTGGTGGCGCTGGCGTTGGAGTTGACGGACCTCGGCCAGGAGGTCCGGATGTGCGTGCCGCCCGACTTTCGTGACTGGATCGACGGACTCGGCATCCCCGTCACGCCCATCGGACCAGAATTACGCACACTCACAGCGTCGAGTCCACCAGCTGCGCCAGCGCCAATCTCGCCCGAGCGCCGGCGTGAGATGATTGAAGGCACGGTCGCCACGCAATTCGAGACGATCGCGGCCGCCGCGCTGGGCTGCGATGTCATCGTCGGAGCAACGGCTCTCCAGATCGCCGCTCCCTCAGTGGCGGAGAAAATGGGCATCCCGTACATCTTTGCCGTCTACTGCCCGAGAGTTCTGCCTTCGCCACACCATGCGCCAATCCTGCTGGGCATGTTGGGCGACAAGCCAGCGCCCGCCACAGCCGACAACCGCGAGCTCTGGACGAAGGACGCCTTACGCTGGAACGACGGCTGGGGCCCCGCGCTCAACGCGCATCGGGCATCGATCGGCTTGGCCCCCGTCAGTCACGTGCACAGTCATATCCTCACCGACAAACCATGGCTGGCCGCCGACCCGACGCTTGCGCCGTGGCCCGATCCCACGAAAGACGCCCCGTTTCAGAGCGGCGCGTGGATCCTCGCCGACGGGCGTCCCCTGTCCGCCGAGCTCGAGACGTTTCTCGACGCCGGCGAGCCGCCCGTCTACTTCGGCTTCGGCAGCGCCCGCGCGCCGGCTGACCTCAGCCGGGTGATGATCGAGTCAGCCCGCGCGCTCGGGCGACGCGCGATCGTGTCCCGCGGGTGGGCCGACCTGTCCCTTGTCGACGACGAACCCGACTGCCTAACGATCGGCGAAGTCAACCAGCAGGCGCTGTTCAGGCGCGTCGCGGCGGCCGTCCACCACGGCGGCGCGGGCACGACAACCGCGGCCGCGCTGGCCGGCGCACCCCAGGTCGTCATCCCCCAGATGTACGACCAACCCTACTGGGCCCAACGCGTCCACCACCTCGGCATCGGAACCGCACATGCGCCCGGCACGCCGACCACCGACTCGCTGACGAACGCTCTCGAGCGTACGCTCCACCCCGACGTCACCGCCCGCGCTCGATCCATCGCCACAGCGGTGCGCCGGGACGGCGCTCAGCTGGCCGCCCAGCGCCTGGTGAGGATGCGCGCCGGCGCCTAACGCTCACACCTGGCTGTGCGGATGTCAGTGGACGACGACGGACCCGTCGTACGATCCGCCGACCGCTACTTGCGCCTCCGCACTCAGCTCTCCCGACACTCCGTTGGAGAAGATGAGACGCCCCGAGATGTGGCCACCCGGCTGCACTCGACCCTGGTAGAGGACGTTCGCCTGCGCGGGTTGACCGTCCACGGTACCCACGAACACGAGCTCCGACTTGAAGACATCCGGATCGGTGCCGGGCGGCGTGCTCGCCACCTCCTCGCATGTCGCGAAGACCAGCGCGGTCGTCTGCCCGGTGGCGACCCCTTCGATGGTTCCGGTGAAGACCAGTCGACCATCGACCTGGAGCAGGCAATTGCTCCCCCTCGGCGTCAGCTTGAGCGTCGAGAAGTCCACGATCGCGTCGAAGAGTCCGGACGTCTCGACCTGGCCGGCCGCGATCGCTGGGTTCGCGGACGAATGGCCGAGGATCGACGACGTGGGAGCGGCGGGACCGAGCACGTCGCGTCCGTCGCAGCCGACGACGATGAGCACTGCCGTCCCAATGGCAACGAGTCGAATGATATTCATGGTGGCCTCCGTTAGGGGAGCGCTGGTCACCCACAATCATGCGGGAACCGGGATTCCCCCGCAAGAATCCCCGGCGTCGCCTGCGTAGCCTAACGCAGGCTGCCTAGTGCCCTAACCGCACCCGCCGCCAGCGTTCGTGGGGAAAGATCAAACCCGTGAGCGCGCCGATCCCGGCGCCCCACGACGCCCCCACGCCCGCCGCCCGCCAGTCCGTTCGGTAGTGCGGCCCGCCTTTGCGCCGAGGGTCGTTCATCAGCGCCCAGGTGACGGCGCCGCCGATCGCGCCGCCCACCGCACGCTCGACGGCACTCGCCGGGCGCGAAACCCCGCCGCTCACCTCGAGCCGGCGCACCGACGCTCGGGGAATCGCGATGGCGCCCACCGCGCCGCGGATCGAGAGGAGAAGCGTGTCCCCTCTGACCCCCTCGACCGTGCCCCGGAGCAGTTGCCGACGCACGGGACCTTCAGCCTGCCGGTATGGCTCGGGGAGCCACAGCCGGACGCGGGCGCCAACCTTGACGTCCGGCGGAAATTGGACGCTCAGCGGCGTCGTACGCCGAAAGAAATCATCGACCGCGGCGCGCACTTCATCAGGGCATTCGAGATAAGAGAAGTGTCCGCAGCCCTTGATCGTTACCAAGGTGGCGTTTGGAATGGCGTGCGCGATATGCTCGGCGACTTCGACCGGGATGAAGTCCTGATCTCCGGTGATGACGAGAGTCGGGACGTTGAGGCTGCGCAGCTTGGGCAGAAGGTCATAGGTGGGCACCTCCCAACTGTCGCGCATGATCCGGTCTTCGACGGCTCGCGCCTTCACGATGCCTTCTCTCCCCTGACTGATGAATCCCGCTTTCATCCTCGCCATCAGCTTTTCGTAGTCCTCGGGTCGCGTCAGCGCTGGCTTGAAATGGATTCGATAGCGCGCAGCGACCGCTTCAGGATCGCCCACCTGGTAAGCGGAGCTGGACACGATGGCCCTCTGTTTATCCATCTCGGCGCCGAGCTTCGCCAGGTACGCTTTCCGTAGCACCCCGACGTCGCTGGCAGAAGCCGGCGCAGGGTTCATGAGAATCAGATGGGACACGCGTGTCGGGTTGCGCAGTGCGTACTCCAGGGCCAGCACCGTACCCCAGGAGTGGCCGAGCAGCGCCGGCGAATCCAGCCGAAAGTGCCGTCTCACCCTGTCGATGTCATCCACGTCCGACGCGAGCGTCACGTCCTCCGGCCTAACGTGATCCGCTGATGTCCCACGCCCCCGCTGATCGTAGTAGATGAGACGGAATTCATCCTTGAATCGATCCAGCTCGGGTAGGAGATAGCCGTAGTCGAAGTCAGGCCCACCGTGGAGAACGATGAGGGGCTGCCCCCGTCCGATCGTTCGGACATGGAGCGACGCGCTGCCGACCGGGATGCGGAGTTCGCTCGAATCCGTGCTGTGCTCGGCCTGAAGCGCGCTCGCTGAATGTGGAGACAACACAGCGACGAGGGCTGTGGCGAGGTTACCGACAAGGAAACGAAGCCTCATGGAGTCACTCTCGACCTTCAAGTTGAGGTTCCTTCGATGGCCTAACGCCCGGAGCACGACAGGCGAGCACCGCCACCGAAGCTCCCACCCCCGCGAGGAGTGGAGCAGTAAACACGAGCGCCGCTCGTCCGGGCGGATACTTCCCGGGGCGTCGAATGACCACGCTCAGCCCTGGGACCACGCCGAGCATCGCTCCGGCTACCGCACGGACCTTGGCTGCGCGGGGCGGACACCCTCGCTTGTGAGCGACACGCGTAGCACCCACGGTTGCCCCTACGACCGCTCCGCCAAACCACCCTGTTGCTGCACCCCCACCGGCGTAGGCAAAACAAGGTCCGAACAGTGAGCCCTTTTCGCGCTCGTGATAGTGCTTGCAGTACTGATCATCGACGATAAGCCCAACGCCGCCGCCTAGCACAGCGCCGAGAGACGCCCATCCGATACTTGTGCCGCCGAGCGCCAAGGCGGAACGCGAGAAGTCGACCCGCGACGCACTTGTATGTGCAGCCGACTGCTGAAAACCAACCGGCAACGGATTGAGCTGCTGACAGCGCACGGTTTGCGCACCAGCTGCAAGGATTCCGAGTCCAAATGTGAGTCGAGCTGTGATTAACCACAACATGCTGTCTCCCGTACAGTGTGCAGGAGACGCTACACACAGGCGGGCACGACAGACATACGCCAACTGACGTAGTAGTCAGCTCAGTACATGAACGCGATACTGGCGCCGCC
>Ga0307312_10001525_pt1 | contig 11863 bp, 12 predicted proteins | sample ER_DNA_202_FD_194489 | JGI IMG/M metagenome (GOLD analysis project Ga0307312, IMG submission 194489) | Bulk soil microbial communities from the East River watershed near Crested Butte, Colorado, United States - ER_DNA_202 | ecosystem: Environmental > Terrestrial > Soil > Floodplain | place...
GGGCATCGAGCTCTTCCAGTACACGTCGCCGGATCAGGACCAAGCGTTTCGGCGAAACTCCGACTGGGGTGGTCACCACATCGCTTTCTACGTCCGCCACATCGACAAAGGCGTCGAGTACCTGCAGACGCAAGCCGGGACGAAACTCTTCGGCCCGGTCACGCTGACGGACGGTCCCGCGGCCGGGCAGTCGATCAACTACTTCCACGACCCGTTTGGAACCGATGTCGAGCTGATCAGCTACCCGCACGGAATGGCATACGAGGCGACCGCGCCCATCCCACTCTGGAACCCGCGCGACAACCACCCCTAAAGCGCGGGTCCGAGTCCGGTCGCTCCCGCTTCATCCGTCAGCCGCAGTTGGTCCGTTCAGGCCCGGACTTAAACGCGCTGCCGCATGGCTTCTTCGATTCGTCCCGCGATGGTGCACCTTCTGCAGCCGCCGAAACTCGGTGCCGAACATGACGAAAAGTTGCGAAGGTGAAGTCGTCGTAACCGTCGCCGTGCGGCGTCCGAGTTCACCACCCCGCCGCCAGTCCGACACCGGATCGACGCGGGCGCGCGTGTCGGCCTAGCCCAGCTTCCTGAGGTGACTAAAGCGCGCAGAGATCGCGCCGGAACCTGTACGGACACTTTCGCTCGCTTCCGCGCCGATCTATGACGGAGGGCAATTCCTTCCTCAACGATCGGAGCACACATGTCAAGAGTCCTGCTGCTCGCACTCCTCGCGGCACTGCTCCTCTTCCCTACCGCCGCGGGTGCCGGCGCGTCGAATGTCGTGGTGAGTCAGATCTACGGCGGTGGCGGAAATGCTGGCGCCACGTTCCGAAACGACTACGTCGAGCTATTCAACGCCGGATCCGGCGCCGTCGACTTGTCGGGCTGGACGGTGCAGTACGCCACGGCCGCTGGAACGACCTGGCAGGCGACCGCACTTTCGGGGACGATCGCGCCCGGCCGCTACTACCTGATCCAGCTCGCATCGAACGCGGACGTCGGCGCCGCCCTCCCGCCCGCGGACGCGACGGGCACGAGCAACCTCGCCGGCACCAGCGGGAAAATCGCGCTCGTTCGCGGGGCCGCTGCAGTCACGTGCGGCGCTTCGGCGGGGAGTTGCTCGGCCGACCCGCTCGTGGAGGATCTCGTCGGCTACGGCAGCGCGAGCGACTTTGAGGGTGCCGGCTCGGCGGCGGCGCTTTCCAACACTTCGGCCGCGCTTCGCGCGAACGGTGGTTGCACTGACACGGGCGACAATACGACTGACTTCGCGGCGGGGGAACCCGCGCCGCGGAACTCGGCCTCCCCGGAGAACCTGTGCACGGGCACGCCTTCCCCCGGGCCGACCGGCTCCGTGAACGTCGCTCTCGACGTGGCTTCAGTCCTCTCCGTGTCGCTCGACCGCCCCTCGCTGAGCTTCGGCACGTTCACGTCCGGCGATAGACCGGCACCGCTTCCCGAGCGCGTCACCGTGTCGAGCAACAACACGGCCGGCTACTCGCTCGTCGTTGCTCGGACCGCTTTCGCTCCGGCAGACCTTCCGCTTGCGCTCTCGGCGACCGCACCGGCAGGCGGGGCACTCGGAGGCGCATTGACCGGTGGCGCGCTTGTTCCGATTCCGGTCACTCCGGCGACCGGGCTGGCTGTCGGCACCAAGGCCGCGTCGAGCGCATTGGGCGGAGACGTCTGGGCGACGAACATCGGCTTCTCCTCTACGCTGCCGCTCGTCGCAACCGGCCATTACACGGCAACCGTGACATTCACCGCGGTCGCTCGGTGAGATCGGCCCTCGCACTCGCGGGCTTGACCGCGCTTGTGCTGGTGCCCGCCCCTTCCGCAGAGGGGGCGGGCGCCGACCGGCCTCGCGTCGCTCTCTCAGTCTCACCCGCAACGCTCGCAGTCTCCGTGCCGGGCTCGAGAAGGATCAACCTGCGGAACGATGGTGCCGAGCGGGTCGTGGTCCACGCTACGCGGCGAACACTCGGCCGGCAAACGGCGGCGAAGACGTGGCTCCAGCTCGTGCCCGCACGCTTGATGCTCCGCTCGGGAGAGACCGCGATCTTGACGGTTCGAGTACGGCCACCGCGACGCGCGGAACCGGGCGACCATCGTGTCCTCGTCCTACTGACGACACGCCCGCTGCGCAGTGGTCGCGTCAATGTGCAGGTGCGCCTCGGTGTCCGCATCAGGATGGTCGTGCCCGGGCGCATCGTGCGCCGGGTCACACTCGGCGGTCTTCGCGTCCACCGGCGGCACGACGCGCGGTTCATGTTCGTCTCGGTCGCGAACCGCGGCAACGTGACCGTTCAGCTCCGCGGCCGCGTAACTGCGTTGCTGGTCCGGCACGGCCGACAGCTGGCGCGCCTAAGCCCTGCTGCCCGACGCGCGCTACCCCCCGGAGCCCGCGCGGTCCTGGCGCTGCACTACCGCGGCCGCGTGCGCGGTCGCGTCACTGCGGTCGTGCAGGTCCGGCTCGGTTCCGGTATTCGCATTGTCGAGCGCCGGTACCAAATCCGTCTGTGAATGAGTCCGGTTTACAGCACGACGCGAAGGAGCCACGCTCGTACCGCTTCGCTCACCGTGGCAAGATCGGTGCGCAAGCTGTGGTCTCCTGCCACCTGCGCCACCGTGCGCCGCTTGGTGGCCGGCGGAATGCCGAACAGATCGCGCGACCCTTGCACGACGAGCGTCGGGACCGTCACCGCATCGAGCTCGGGGAGACGGCTCTGCGCAGGCTTGGCGCCTGATCGGCGTGGCGGCTGCAGCGGGAACGCGAGGCAGAGCACTCCGACAGCGTCCACGGCCTCCGCAGTGCGGCAAGCGACGCGCGCGCCCGAAGACCGCCCACCGACGAGGAGCGCCAATCCGCGCAGCTCACCCGCAACCAGATGATCGATCACCGCCGTCCACGCAGCATCGAGCTGATGTGCCGGAGCGGGAGAACGCCTACCCGCGACCCGGTAGGGCTGTTCGACGAGCGCGACGCTCAGTCCAACCGAGTGTGCAACGTGCGCAACCGCAACAAGATCCTTCGCCTGCACCCCGCCACCGGCGCCATGACCGAGGACGAGCGCGGCCGGCGGCTCGGCTGCCTGGTTCAGGTGCGCGTTCGCCGTGCCGAACGGCGTATCGATCTCGATCGTCTTCACCGAGGTGATGCTGCCACGTCGGGTCAATCCGGGAGGAGCGGGACAGTAAATCCCTGGTCGCGGCCGAGCAGAACGGCACGTGTCACCGCCGTCGATCCGAATCGCCGGCGCACTTCATCGAGCGCGACGTCGAGGGCGGTGCCGCTGAAACGGTCGAGCGGCAGCACGAGCTGAAGAGCACTGTCGTCTTCGAGATTCGCGACAGCGACGCCCACGAGCGTCAAGCCTCGACGTTCGATCTCCGGCATCGCACCCGCGAGCAACCAGCGAGCGGTGAGCAGAATCGTCTGCGTGTGCGCAATCGGCTGAGGCAATGTGTGCGACCGCGTCGCCCGCGAGAAATCTCCGAAGCGCAATCGCAGCACCACCGTGCGGCCGACGCGTCCGGCGATACGCATCCGGCGGGTGACACGATCGACGAGCGAGACGAGCACCGCGTCGACGGCCTCGGGCGTCTTCCGGGACCGGCCGAGCGCACACTGGGAACCGATCGAGCGCCGGCGCCGACCCACGACGACCGGCCGCGGATCACGGTTGTGAGCGAGCGCATACAGATGCCGGCCCGCCGCCCGGCCGAGGATGGTCACGAGCAGAGTCTCGGGTAGCCGCGCCACCTCGCCGACCGTCGAGATCCTCCGCTCTTGGAGCTTCCTCGCAGTCGCGGGCCCGACACCCCAGAGACGCTCGACGGGTAGCGGATCGAGAAAGCTCAGCTCGCCATCGGGAGGCACGACGAGCAGGCCATCGGGCTTGGCGACGCCGCTCGCCACCTTGGCGAGGAACTTCGTCCGTGCGACACCTACGGTGATCGGTAGCCCAACGCGTTCGCGCACCTCTCGTCGCAGCCGCGCGGCGATCTCGATCGGCGTGCCCGCGATCCGCTCGAGCCCGCGAACGTCGAGGAACGCCTCGTCGATCGATAGCCCTTCGACGAGCGGCGACGTGTCGTCGAAGACGCGAAAGGCCGCCTTGCTCGCCTCGGCGTAGGCCGACATCCGCGGCGGGACGACGACCGCGCTCGGACACAGCCGCCGGGCCTGCCTGCCACCCATGGCGGTACGCACCCCGAAGGCCTTGGCCTCGTAGCTTGCGGCCAGCACGACTCCGGCTCCGACAATGACCGGCCGGCCGCGCAGGCGCGGATCATCCCGTTGCTCGACGGACGCGTAGAACGCATCGAGGTCAGCGTGAAGGATCGTCGCGGCGCCCAGCACGAACATATGTTCGCATGGCGGCATCCACATTCGAAGCCGCTTGCGTTCATAGGATCGGCGCATGGCGATCTATGAGGTGCGGGCCTCCGGCCTCGAGTACCTGGCCCTAGTCACAGAGCTCCTACAGCGCGCCCGCCTGGCGGATGCCGAGGCGGGACTATGGGAAGCCGCCGATCTACAGTGGTGGTCGCGCACGCCTCGGCGATCGGATGGGATCGACCAGATCTTCTGGGTCGACGACGAGGGGCCCGTTGCCGGGGTAGTACTGACGGATTGGGATCGAGCATGGGGATGCGACCCCATCGTCGTGCCCGGTGTCTCGACCGTCACGCTCCCCACCGTCTGGGCGTGGGCGCTCGAGGCCGTGAATGCCCTGGACCTCGAGTCCGTGGAAGTGCTCGCCCGTGACGACGACCTCGAGCTGCAAGGCCTGCTGACCGGCGCCGGCTTCGTGGCCGACGACTGGCAATCCGGAATCAGCTGGATGAATGCCTCGGACCGGCCCGGCGTAGCTCCCCTGCCGGAAGGATTCGCGCTCCTGGACCGCAGCCGGGCGACAGCCGGCCCGCACCCCATGCAGAAACGAAGCGGCGAAGGCGTCGAGGCTCGCCTCAAGCAGTGCTCGCTGTACAACCCCGCGCTCGACCTCGCCGTCGAGGCTGCTGACGGCCAGATCGCCGGCTATGCGCTCTTCTGGTTCGACCCCGTGACCGAGGTCGGGTTGGTCGAGCCGATGAGAGTGGAGGATGAGTACCAGCGGCGCGGTCTCGCCCGCGCGATGCTCACCGCCGGCCTCGATCGACTGGCCGGGCGAGGAGCGCGCCGCCTGAAGGTCGGCTATGCCACGGACGTTGCACGCGCGTTGTACGTCGGGGCCGGCTTCCGGGTGACGTCCACGACCACGTCCTACAGGTGTGTGCCCGATGTCACGAGGACAAGGGGGTAGACAGACTCAGTTTTCTGACTACGATCCGGCACTTAAGAACAGGCCCAGGGCTGCGCCATCACGTGTTGCGGCCCGTCGTTCTCCCTCCTTTTCGTGCCAGCCTCCTTCCGCAGCCGTCTGCTGACGTTCGCTCTTGCCGCGATCGTCTTTGGCTACGGGATTGCAGGGGTACCCGGTGATGCAGACGCAGCGGTGGCCCGGACCACACCCACGCGACATGCTCCGACGCGTCCTCATCGGATTCCGACCATCGGCGCACGCGCGGCGGCAATGGCCCTGAAAGCCGTCGGCGTGCCGTATCGATGGGGAGGTGCGTCCCCAGCCGGGGGCTTCGACTGCTCGGGGCTCGTGTACTGGGCGTATGGGCGACTGGGCATCGCGCTTCCACATAGCTCCTATGCGCTCCACGACCTGGGTCGGCCGGTCGCACGTTCGAAGATGAAGGCCGGCGACTTGCTCTTCTTTTCGGGGCTCGGGCACGTCGGCATCTACATCGGCCGTGGACGCATGGTGCACGCGCCGCATTCCGGTAGCCGAGTCGAGATCATCAGGCTCGGACAGTCGTCCTATGCAGGGCGGCTCGTCGGCGTCCGGCGCCTCGTCCGCAGGTAAGCGCATGGCCAGCACGTAGCCTGAGCCCCGATGGCGGTCGTTCGCTACCTGGTCGACGATGTCGACGCCGCGATCGCGTTTTACACGGGACAGCTGGGCTTCACGCTGGAGCAGCAGATGGGCCCCGCCTTCGCAATCGTCACTCGCGACGATCTTTCGCTCTGGCTCAGCGGACCGCAGAGCTCGGCCGCACGGCCGATGCCCGATGGGCGCCAACCGGAGCCCGGCGGCTGGAACCGCCTGGTCATCGAGGTCGGCGATCTCAAGTCAAAGGTCGCGGAGCTGAAGGGAGCCGGGTTGAGCTTCCGCAACGAGATCGTGACCGGTCCCGGCGGCAAGCAAATCGTTCTCGAGGACGGGGACGGCAACCCTGTCGAGCTCTTCGAAGCACGGCGGTAGAGTCCGTCACCCGAGTGGGCCTTGGAGGGGCCTCTCTCGAACGAGACCCCTCCAACCCGCGTTTGCGTTCGGCTCAGTGCAGAGAGACAGGCACCGCGACTGAGCTGTCGTACTTATTGCTCGGAAGTCCCGAGAGCTTGACCGCGTTCAGCGTGACGATGCCGTAGTGCTCGTTACTGATCCGATTCGCAGCGATGACCGTGTGCTCGATCGGTACCACCGCGCTGAACAGGCTGATCGCCGTTGGCGCGTCGTCGATCGGGTTGTCTTCATCAAGCTGATTACCGGACAACATGTTGTTCACGATGACGTTGTCATTCACGTTCTGACCCGGCGTGTGGCTGTGAATCATGATCCCGGCACCGCCGTTGTTCAGCACCGTGTTGCCCGAGACTGTGTTTCCCCAGGCCGCGGCCCCCGGAGGACCGGCGAAGACACCGATGCCGGCCGCGCCGTTGCCATTCGCGGTGTTGTGCAACACGTGGTTTTCGTAAACGCCCCCAACGCCCGGAGCTACTGCACCCGCCAGGCTGAAGTAGTGGGACGCAAGCGTGATCCCACAGTCCTCGGTGTTGTCGAGAACGGCGTTGTCGCTGATCAGATTTCCGTATGTCGGCCCGTCCTCGTCGGTGAGCAGGATGCCGCCGACGTTGTTCTGGACGAGATTTCCCGTCACGGTCGAGTTGGTAACGCTCTGCAGATGCACCGCCTCGCCGCAGTCGTCCGGTTGATCGACGCAGAGCGGATTGAAGGGCCCGTATGCATCGTTGTCGACAACGGTGTTGTCGGCGATAGTGATGTGTGACGTCTGCAAGACGAAGACGCCCTCGAGCCCTGCGTTCTGGACCGTGAAGCCGCGGAGAACGGTTCCCGCCGCGCCCGCGCCCGAGATCACGACTGCGTTTGGCGGCGAAGTCTGTCCGGCCGCGTCAATCGTTGCACCATGGCCGACGATCGAGAGCTGCTTGGTCACGCTCACCGACTCGTGGTACGTCCCCGCGCCGACTGAGACGGTGTCGCCGGCGTTCGCCTGGCCGACGGCGTACTGAATCGTCCCGCACGGCGACACCGTGCAGTCGCCCGCATCCGTGCCCGTTGCTGAGACGTAGCGCGTCGATCCCGCCGCTCCAGCCGAGGCTGTGCCCACCAACGCCAGCAACGTGATGCAGATGAACGCAAGCTTGAGCCTGTTCATACTCATCTCCTCTCCTCTCCCCCACCGCAGAATCGGGTCGGAGACTACTCCTTCGCGGGCGGCACTGGCACCGTCAGCCAGCACCGCCTCCTTGTTGGGCGTTCGATTCGGATCGGAAAGCTGGTTCAGCCTGCGGCTTCGTCGCCGCCTACGAGGACGCGCAGGATTTCGAGGCTGTCATCCAGCACGACGACATCTGCGGCCGACCCAGTTTCGAGCGTGCCAAGCTCCGGGCGGCCCGCGATGCGCGCGGGAACCGCGGTCGCGGCAGCGAGAGCGGCCTCGACAGGCGCGCCGAGCGCGACGAGATTCCGGACTGCTTCGATCATCGGCACCGTGCTCCCAGCGAGCACGCGATGAGCGCTGCGTGCGATGCCGTTCTCTACCTCGAAGTCGACGCCGGCGAGTGTGTAGATGCCGTCACCCGCGCCGGCTGCGGCGATTGCGTCGGTCACGAGCGCGACGCGCCCCGATGCCGCCTGCCAGACGAGCCGGGCAGTGTCGTCGGCGAGATGCACCCCGTCGAGAATCACCTGTATGACGACGTCGCTCGATACGAGCGCGGCGCCCGCGAGGCCCGGCTCGCGCGCGGCGAAGGGCCGCATCGCGTTGAAGATGTGCGTCACAGTCTTCGCTCCCCGCGCGAACGCCTCGCGCGCCTGTGCCGCGGTCGCGTTCGAGTGGCCGCAGGAGATCGTCACGCCGCGCTGCCTCAGCAGCTCCATCAGCTCGTACGCACCCTCCAGCTCGGGCGCCAGCGTGACGTGGCTCACCGGTCCCGCAGCGAGCAGCCGCTCGAGCAGAGCACAGTCCGGATCGCGCCTCGACTCGGCCGGATGCGTTCCGAGGCGCTCGGGCGCGATGAATGGGCCCTCGAGATGCGCGCCGATGATGTGCGGCGAGGAACCGTTCAGTGGAACCTCATGCAAAGCGGCCGTCAACTCGTCCTCGGGCGAGGTGATGAACGTCGGCTGGTAGGCGGTCACGCCGCACGCGAGCAACGCCTCGCCCGCTTTCCGATAACCCTCCGCGTCTGCCGAGAAAAAGTCGACGCCTGCGAACCCGTTGACCTGCAGGTCAACGAAGCCCGGAGCGGCGATTCCGTTTCCGTTCGGCGAGCTCAGGCCGACGCCCGCGATGCGACCGTCAACCACATCGACGTCGCCAGGAACCAGGTTCCCATCGACGAGCGCTGCCCCAACTCCAAGTCGCACGGCTAGCTCGCAACCGGCGCGACGACCGGCACGTCGACCGACGGGATCGCGATACCCGTCTCCAGGTCGAAGAAGTGCAGGAGTCGCGGGTCAATCGCCACCTCGACCGCCTCGCCCGGCGCGAGGAGGAGATGCCGGTCGAAGCGGCCGAGGAGCGTCACCGACCGCTCGGCGTCGTCGACACCCAGGGAGGGGCCCGGGGGCTGGGCGGTCGTGTCGACGAGATCCGAGCGCTCGAGCGGCGCCGCGGCGATCTCGATGTGGACGAGCTGTTCCGAGCCGAGGGATTCGACGAGCAGGATGCGACCGCGCAAGCGGGCACCGTCCCATCCGGATGCTTCGCGTACGTCTTCCGGCCGGATGCCGATCGCCACGCGTCGGCCGGCGTAGTTCGTCAGCGAAGGTCGATCGGACGAGATGTCTGCGGGGAGCTCCAGCTCGGTGTCGCCGATCCGGCAGACGAGTCTCCCGTTGTCGCGCTCGACGACCGCCTCGAAGAGATTCATCGGCGGCGAGCCGACGAAGCTCGCAACGAAGAGATTCGCGGGGGCGTCGTAGAGGCGCTGAGGCGTGTCGACCTGTTGCAACTCGCCGTCGCGCATCACCGCGACGCGGTGGCCCATCGTCATCGCCTCGACCTGGTCGTGCGTGACGTAGACCGTCGTCACCTTGAGCGCCTGCTGTATGCGCGCGATTTCCGCACGCATCTGCACGCGCAGCTTCGCGTCGAGGTTCGAGAGCGGCTCGTCCATCAGGAACGCCTTCGGCTCGCGCACGATCGCTCGGCCCATCGCGACACGCTGCCGCTGCCCACCGGAAAGCTGCGCAGGGCGGCGATGCAGCATGTCTCCCAGCCCGAGGATTCGTGCGATCTCCTCGACCCGCTGCTTCTGCTCGTCCTTCGGCACCTTCCGCATGCGCAGCCCGAACGCGAGGTTCTCGTAGACGTTCTTGTGCGGATAGAGCGCGTAGTTCTGAAAGACCATCGCGATGTCGCGGTCTCGTGGCGCGAGGTCGTTGACGACCTTGTCGCCGATCCGAATCTCGCCCGCGGTGATCTCCTCGAGCCCGGCAATCATCCGCAGCGCCGTGGTCTTCCCGCACCCCGACGGGCCGACCAGCACCATGAACTCGCCTTCGGCGACGTCCAGGTTGAGGTCGCGGACCGCGGTGAAGTCGTTCCCATAGATCTTTGAGAGGTGAACTAGCTCGATGGCGGCCATCAGCCGCGTACCGCCCCTGCGGTCAAACCGAACGCGATCCGCCGCTGCACGAGCAGGAAGAAGACGACGACCGGCAGTGCGCACAGCGTCGCGCCGGCCATGAGCGGTCCCCATTCCGTTCCGCGCAGCGTCGTGAACGACGCAAGCCACACCATCAACGTCTGCTTTTCAGGAGTGTGCAGGAACACATACGCAATGATGAACTCGTTCCAGGCCTGGATGAAGGCGAAGATGGAAGTCGCGACCAGCCCGGGCCCGACAAGTGGCAGGAGGACCCGCACGAAAGCGCCGAAGCGTGTCGCTCCGTCGACCATGGCCGCCTCCTCCAGTTCTTTTGGGATGCCGAGCAGGAAACCGCGCATCGTCCAGACCGTGAAGGGCAGGACGAACGTGAGGTACATCGCGATCACGCCGGTCAGCTTGTCGACCTGGCCCAGTCGCGACATGAGGATGTAGAGCGGGATGATCAACGCAGCGAGCGGCACCATCTGAACCCCAAGGATCAGCACGATGAACGCCTTGCGCCCGTAGAAGTGGAACCTCGCGAGCGCGAGTGACGCGAGAAAAGCGAGCACGACCGAGAGTGCGACGACTGTGCTGACGATGATCAGGCTGTTCTTCACCGCGTGCCAGAAAAACGGCTGGTCGACAGCGTCCCGGAAGTTCGACAGCGTCGGGGACGTCGGGAACCACTGCGGGGTGTAGCTGAGAATCTGCTGGCCCGGCTTGAACGCTGTCGCGACCATCCAGTACACCGGGAAGACCATCACGACAAGGACCAGCACTCCGAGCACGTTCCAGCCCAGCTTGTGCATCCGCCGCCGCCGCCCGATCTTTCGCGGCACAACCGGCGCGACCGGCGTGGGCGCGATCTGCGTGACCGAGCTCACCGGACCTCCCCCGTCCTCAGCATCTGCCGGAGATAGACAAGCGTGGCCCCGAACATGAACAGCACCATCACGACGGCGATTGCGGCGCCGAGCCCGTACTCGCTGATCTGGAACGACTGGTGGAAGGCGTAGATCGCCATCGTGTAGTAGTCACTCGTCGGCCGGAAGTCGAGCATCACCCAGATCTGCTGAAAGACCTGGAAGTCCCAGATGATCGACAGGCTCGTGAGGATCACGAAGATCGGCATCAGAAGCGGCAGCGTGACCTCCCGGAACGCCGCCCACGGCCCAGCGCCGTCGATTGCGGCCGCCTCGAGCAGCTCCTGCGGAACCTGAGCAAGACCCGCGTACACCGTGATCGTGACGAAGGGAATCGCTCCCCAGACGATCAGCGCGGTGATCACGCCGAAGCCGGTCCACGGATTCGCGAACCAGTCATGCCGGACGAAGTTGCCGATGTGGAGCTCTGTCAGAGCCCAGTTCGCGACGCCGAACTCGTAGTCCACCATCCAGCGCCAGATGTCCACCGCGACGATCACCGGCACCGACCAGACGAGGACGAGGCCCGTCGTGAGCGCGACGCGAAGCCACCGCGACACCTGCAGGAGCAGCAACGCGATCGCGGTGCCGAGCACCATGGTCAAGGTCACGTTCACGACGGTGAACAGAACCGTCCGGAGCAGCACGTGCCAGAACTGGGCGTCGTGAAGGATGTTCGCGTAGTTCGCGGTGCCGATCCAGCGGCCCTTGTGCTTGATCAGCTCGAAGAGGCCGTACTTCTCGAACGACATCTTGACGAGCAGGTACAGCGGGTAGCCGAGGATAACGCCGATGGCCGTAGCCGCCGGGGCCAGCAGGGCATATGGAGCGACCGCGCGCCCGATTCGCTGTCGTGTAAAGCGGCGCCGCCGCCGAGAGACGAGTGGAAACTCGCTCTCGGCGACGGACGCCACAGCTGCTCCTTCGGGCGCGAGGCGACTCACGCGCCGGTGTTCAGGATCCTTGTGATCTGACTACTGGCACT
>Ga0307312_10001526_pt1 | contig 11852 bp, 10 predicted proteins | sample ER_DNA_202_FD_194489 | JGI IMG/M metagenome (GOLD analysis project Ga0307312, IMG submission 194489) | Bulk soil microbial communities from the East River watershed near Crested Butte, Colorado, United States - ER_DNA_202 | ecosystem: Environmental > Terrestrial > Soil > Floodplain | place...
AAGGAAATCCGAATCGCACGAGAGGAGGGAATCCCCTACTTTCTGATAAAGGGCCGAAAGGACAAGACTTGCACGAGGCCAACCGCAGCACTCCCCTCGGACAAGATGTACAAGTGGACTTGGGACCCTTGTAGCGGATCCCCGTCTTGCCGAGCGGGAAGCTGAATCCGCTGTATCCACCCTGATACTGCCTGACGGCCACCTCTTTCATGAGGGTCGCATCAGACTCGAAATGCACGATCTCGCCCTTCTTCTGGAGGATATGAGGCGAACGCACTTCGGGCAGTTGCCCGCCGTTGATCGCAGACACGAAGGCGTGCTCGTAGAGTTCCGGATCTGAACGCTGGACGTCCTGCCACGACATGCCGAGCGCCGCCAGCATGGTGGCCAGGTGAGCGCTCTCACCGGGCGTAAGGAGGTCGTCCGCCACCGCGGTGCTGACGAGGGGGCGGACAGCCGCGAAGTTGACCGAGTCGAGTTCGGGGGCCGTGTATTCGGCAGCGATGCGCACCGTTGCCAATTCCGAGCCGTTAACAGGAAGGGCGGTCGATGTTGTTGTGATCTGAGCGAGAAGTTCGCCATATCTGGCTCGGGCGCGCTCACGTGTGTCGAAGAGACGAACTTGATCGGCAGTCGCCCAAGGACCTGGCTGCCCGCACCTCGGACATAGGAAGCCCTTCGGATCTTTGGGTTTGCGCACCTTGTAGCCGCAGTGCGGGCAAGACTGCTTCGGCTCGAAGATGCTCACGTCCTCGAATCGTAGGCCACTCGAACGACGTTCGCGAGAGCCGGGCAAGTTGACCGGCCTGGTTACCGTAGATGCGCTAGGATGCAACGTCGCTTGAACTCCGCCGAGAGGGGATCCACATGAAGAGGCTCGCGATCGCCGCGGTCGTTATCGGCATCATGTTCGTGGGCGCTCCGCCCGCGTTCGCGGTCGCTCCTACCGTCAGTTCCTTCAACCCGACTTCGGGGATGGTTGGCGACAGTGTCACGATCTCGGGAACGGATTTCACGGGGGCGTCCGACGTTTCTTTCAACGCGACGTCGGCTGTTGTTTTCAACGTTGACTCGGATATCCAGGTAACTGCAACCGTGCCCTCGGGCGCCACGACAGGTGCGATCTCGGTCACCAATGTCGACGGGACGGGCACGTCCAGTACCAACTTCACGGTGGTTCCAACCCCTCCACCAGTGATCACATCCTTCAGCCCGCACCATGGACCTATCGGTGCCGCTGTCCTTATCACGGGCTCTGACCTCGATCACGTGACGTCGGTCGACTTCAACGGCACCTCGGCCAGCTTCTCTGCTTCAACCACGCAGATCACGACTCACGTCCCGGCCGGCGCCGTCACGGGACCTATCACCGTCACGAACGAGGGCGGTTCAGATGCAACGAACGTGAACTTCGAAGTTGTCCGTCGACCGGTGATCTCCAGCTTCTCGCCACACAAGGGTCCCGTCGGGACGATCGTGACCTTGTTTGGAAGTCACTTCCGCTGGGTCACGCGGGTGTGGTTCGGGCAACGGGGCGCGAAGTTCGCCGTTGTCTCGGACGCGAAACTCAAGGCGAGAGTGCCGAAAGGGTTCAAGGATGCCCGTATCCGGGTCCGGAATGCAGCCGGTCAAGACGTGACCGGCCTCGCCTTCCATCAGCGCAAGATCCGCATCGGCACGTCAGTGACGTTGGGGCTCCACCTTCATCTCCGCGCCGCCGGTGTCGTCAACGCGCAGAACAACACGCATGCATGTGAAGCGCGACGCCTCGTCCTTATCCAGAGGCTCATCAATGGTTCCTGGCACACCATCAAGAAGGTGCGAACGGGGGCCCGCGGTGGCTACAACGTTGCGATCCCTGATCAGCCTGGCACCTATCGAGCGGTGACCATCCACAAGAAGGCGCTTCGACTGGATTGCCTGCCTGACGTCTCGCCTACCGCCAAGCACGAGCACGCCGGAGGCGGCGGAGGCGGCGGAGGCGGTGGAGGCGGCAGTTGCACGCCCGGCTATAGCCCGTGCCTCGTTTATCACGGTGGAGCCGACTACGACTGCGCCGGAGGTAGCGGGAACGGCCCGTACTACACGACGCCCGGCGTCGTCTATCACGTGTCCGGCTCAGATCCGTACGGGCTCGATGCGGACAACGACGGGCTCGGGTGCGAGTAGGCCAGGGAGATTCTCGGGCGGGATGAGGCCGTGACCGGCTACGTATCGCGGGGGTTCCACGGCAAGCGCGAGGCCGAACGCGAGAACGCGCGCGTGCCCCCGGGCCAATACATCGTCCGCGACTTCCCGGTGCTCTCGGCCGGGCCGACGCCGCACACGCCAACCGCCGAGTGGACGTTCGCGGTGGTGGGCGGAGCGCGCCAACCGACCACCTGGACCTGGGAGGAGTTCCGTGCGCTCCCGAGCGAGGAGATCCGGGCCGATATCCATTGCGTCACCAAGTGGACGAAGCTCGACACGATCTGGCAGGGCGTCTCCGTCGACACGCTCCTCGAAGGGATCGACCACAACGCGACCCACGTCCTCGCGTTCTCGGACGGCGACTACACGACCAACCTCCCGCTCGAGGACGTCAGCGATGGCAAGGCATGGGTCGCGTTCGGGTACGACGGCGAGCCGCTCGCCCCCGAGCATGGTGGCCCCGCCCGGCTGCTCGTCCCGCACCTCTACTTCTGGAAGAGCGCCAAGTGGGTCCGTGGCCTGCAGCTGATGGACCACGACGAAGCCGGCTTCTGGGAGTCGTACGGTTACCACATGTACGGGGACCCATGGCGCGAGCAGCGGTACGCGGGCGACTGAGCTGGACGCTCGGCGACGTCGTCGAGCTGATCGACGAGACGCCTCGAGTCAGGACCATCGCGCTCGACGTGCCGGAGTGGCCGGGCCATCGTGCCGGACAGCACGTCGACGTGCGACTCACCGCCGAGGACGGCTACCAGGCGCAGCGCAGCTACTCGATCGCATCGGCGCCGGAAGACGACCGGCTCGCGATCACCGTCGAGGCCTTGCCCGACGGCGAGGTCTCGTCGTACCTGGTCGGCGAGCTGCGGGTCGGCGACAAGCTCGAGCTCCGCGGTCCGATCGGCGGCTACTTCGTCTGGGAGGCGGAGCGGACCGAGCCGCTGCTCCTGGTCGCCGGCGGGTCGGGCATGGTGCCGCTGATGTCGATGATCCGTCACCGGCATGCAGCAGGGGCGACCGTGCCCACGAAGCTCCTGTTCTCGTCGCGAGCGTGGGAGGACGTGATCTACCGCGAGGAGCTCGAGCGGCTGGCGTTGGCCAGCGACGGCTTCGAAGTGATCCAGACCCTCACGCGGATGCCGCCGGACGGCTGGACCGGCTACACGCGACGGGTCGACGCCGCGATGCTGTCGGACGTGGGGTGGTCGGCCTCGGCGATGCCCGCGTCGTTCGTCTGCGGACCGACGCCGTTCGTCGAAGCCGTGGCCAGCACGCTGGTGCTCCTGGGTCATGCGGCGTCGACGATCAAGACCGAACGCTTCGGACCGACGGGGGGATGAGATGGACGACGTCGCGCTACGGGTCGATGGGAACGCGCTCGCGGGCGAGCTGAGCGAGGTCTTCTCCCAGGACGTGACCGTGGCGCGTGTGGCCTGCGGCGGCTGCGGTACGGTCGAGCGGCTCGGCGCCGACCACGCCTACATCCAGGCCCCCGGGATGGTGCTCCGCTGCTGCCACTGCGACAACGTGCTGCTGGTGATGGTCCGAGCCGGCGACCGACTGCGTATGTCCCTCGCCGGCTCGAGATGGATCGATCTCTAGGAGAGTTCGTCGACCTACGGACGCGCGCGGATCTTGCAGCGGGAGGAGAATGGTTAGCCGGGATGGATGATGAGCGATTCCTGAACAGCTACCACAACGCCAGCTCGCCCCCGGGCCCCGATGTCCCGTCCGATCTGGCGGGCTTCATGCTCGCTGCGGACCCGGTCCTCGCGCAGGCGGCCGAGCTCGCCCGGGTGCTCGCCCGCGCCCATCAGGGCGCAGCCGCGCAGCTCATCGGTGAGGGTTGGGCCCATGCCCGCAAGTACTTCTCGCTGTCGGAGAAGTACGCCGACTGGGCCGACTACCGGCAGCCGGCGCGAGGATCGGGGATCCATGCTCACGCACACCACGTCGATAGGCCGATCCGGCTGACCGACGACGAACTCAGATCGCATCCCGAATGGCGGGAATTCGGTGAAGAGGCAGGCCGACACCCACCGATGCGCGGCTGGTTGGTAGTCCCGCTGATCGGCTCGGATGGCGAGAACTACGGGTTCATCCAGGCCTCCGACCGGCTCGAGGGTGACTTCACCGAGCAAGACGAGGCGAACCTCGTTCGTCTGGCGACGCTCACGTCCCTCGCGCTCGACGCCCTGGCGCAGTTGCACCTCCCCGAGTACCGGGAGAAGGTCTGAAGTCTCTAGGAGCGTGTGATCAAGTCCGCGCCTACATGCCTCATCCGCACCAAGGCGGGACGTCGCTGGTCCGACCCCCGACGGATCACGAGCTCTTCTTGCAAGGTCGCGAACTACTCCGGAGATGACACACGGTTTGTGGCGTCGAGCGTGGAGTTTATCGAGGCGGCCCGTGAGCGAAGAACAGGTGATCGCAGGCGGTGCAGGGTCTCGATCCATCGTCCTTGCTCCTCCTCCTGTCTCTCACAGTTGACTCACTCGCGGCAGGAGTCGGGCTCAACTAATCGGTTATGCGTCGGCGGAAGTGGATGACGTGGTGCTGGCGAGTGCCCCCGGAACAAACACGTAGCCCATAAGCCCGTACCCCGGCCCTTCCGAGCCCATCAGGTGCAGGACGGGATAGGAAGAGGCGGGAGGCCGAAAGTGGTACGGGTCGCCCCAGCCAGGGCCGCAATCCGCCGGATCAGACTGACCTAGAGTACGGAAGCGATGCGTCGGGACCTTCCGAGCGGCACGGTGACATTCGTCTTCACGGACATCGCTGGCTCCACGAAGCTTCTCGATGAACTTGGTGAGGAACGCTACGCCCATGAATTGGCGCAACACCGGGTGGCACTGCGCACCGTCTTCACCCGACACGAGGGGGTCGAGGTCGACACGCAAGGAGACGCGTTCTTCTTCGCGTTTCCCACGGCGACCCAAGCGCTCGAGGCCACGACCGAAGGTGCTCATGCTCTGGAGCGGGGGCCGATCCGCGTACGGATGGGTGTGCATACCGGTACCCCACATCTTTCGGGGGACGGCTATGTCGGCATGGATGTGCATCGAGCGAGCCGCATCGCCAATGCTGGTCATGGGGGCCAGGTGCTCGTGTCAGCAACGACTGCCGTTCTCGTGGACACCGACCGTTTCGAACTTCTCGACCTCGGTCGGCACAGGCTGAAGGATCTCGTGAAGCCAGAGCGGATCTTCCAGCTCGGGTCAGGGTCTTTCCCGCCGGTAAGGAGCCTTTCGGCTTCGAACCTTCCGGTTCCCGCGACTCCGTTCCTGGGTCGCAGTCGCGAGCTCGAGCAGGTCAGGGAACTCCTCACGGACCGTGATGTGCGTCTGGTGACGCTCACCGGTCCAGGCGGGATCGGGAAAACCCGTCTCGCCCTGCAGGTGGCGGCGGAAACCTTGGACGCATATCCGAACGGCACCTGGTGGCTACCGCTCGCTCCTCTGCACGACGCCGACGCGGTCCTCCCCGCCATCCTCACCTGCATGGGATCCCGGGGGTCGACCCTCGAGGCGGTGGCCGGCGTCCGCGCGCTCCTGGTGATCGATAATGCGGAGCACCTCATGCCCGGCGTCGCGGACGTCGTGGGCGCCGTCGTCGCCGTCGACGGGCCCACCCTCCTCGTGACGAGCCGGGAGCGCCTTCGACTGTCGAGCGAGCTGGTCTGGCCGGTTCCGCCGCTGGACGAAACGGACGGTCGCGCGCTCTTCGTGGCTCGCGCTCGGGCCCATGATCCGAGGATCGCACCGGATGACGACGTGAACGCCCTCTGCGACCGGCTCGAACAACTTCCCCTGGCGATCGAGCTCGCGGCGGCGCGGATCTCGCTCTTCACGCCCCGACAGCTACTCGAGCGTGTGGGGCGGCGCCTCGACGAGCTGACGGGCGCGCGGGACGCCGACCCACGGCAGCGAACCTTGCGGGCCACGATCGAGTGGAGTCATGACCTCCTGTCCGACGAGGAGCAGGTGCTCTTCCGCCGGATGTCGGCGTTCGTCGGTGGATGCGATCTCGAGGCGATCGAGCAGGTGTGCGCGTCGGACCTCGCAGTCCTTGAGTCCCTCCTCGACAAGAGTCTGGTCCGACGCAGGATGACGGACGAGGGACCCCGCTTCGTAATGCTCGAGACGATTCGCGAGTACGCGGCCGAACGGTTGGCCGCCTCGGGCGAACTCCAGGAGGTCGTGTCACGTCACACCGAGCACTACGCAGCTCTGTCGCAGCGGTACGCCACGACGGACACGATCCTGACCGGCATGCTCGAGGCGGAATCGGGCAACCTCCGCGCGGCGACCGTGCGGGCGCGCGAGCTGGGCGACGGGCACCTGATCCTGCGGCTGGCGGCGGGCGCCCTCACGGCTGTGTTCCAGGGCGCTGGGTCGCTCGCCGCAGCTCGGGAGTTCGTCGCGCTCGGGCTCGAGGCCGAGTCGGAGGAGGGGCAGCTGCGGGCGCGCGGGCTGACGCTCTTGTCGTTCATCGCCTACCGCGAGGGCGACTACGAGACCGCCATGGACGCTGCCCATCAGGCCGTGGAGCTAGCACGGGAGATCGGCAACGACCTAGAGCTCGCGAACGCGATCGTCGGGATCGGGGCGGTCGCGGCCGCTCGTGGCGACCATCTCGAGGGGGTCCGGCGGATGGAGGAAGCACGGACGGTCTACCGGCGGATCGGGAATCGCAGCGGTGAGGGCGTGGCTTTGGCGAACCTGGGCGACTTCGCGGCGAGCGCGGGCGAGCACGAGCGCGCGGCCGAGTTGTTCCGCGAGGCACTCGACGTGTTCGCCGAAGTGCACGATGCGTTCGGCGAAGCCCACGCCCGCATCAACCTGGCGGCCGCATGCGTGCACCTCGTTCGCCTCGACGAAGCGGCCGAGCACGCACGCTGGTGCCTTCGCCGGTATCAGCGGCTGGGGGACGACCTCGGCGTCGGCACCGGCTTTCAGGTGATGGCTGGCGTTGCCCTGGCTCGCGCCGACCACGATGCCGCAGCTCGTCTGCTCGGTGCGGCCGATGCCGCCCGCGATGCGATCGGTGCCGTGCTGGAGCCCACTGAACGAGCCGAACACGATCGCATCCATCGCGAGCTCACGCAGGTGCTCGGGGCCGAAGAGTTCGATCGCCGATACGCGGGCGGTCGTGCGACGAGCACCGAAACGGCGCTCGCCCTTGCTCTTGGCGGCCCCACCTTGATACCCGGCTGACTACGATCGTTGGCTCCTCGTCCTTACGTCTCCACGCGGTAAGCCGCCACCGATCAGGACAAGCAGTACGACCGAACAGATGGGCTTCGAGTATCCCCCTCAAAGTGGCGACGGACGTCGAGCTTTCGACCTTGGGTATGGCAAGGCCTGATCCGTTGCCGTCCGAGCGTCTTCTTTACGTTCGGACCTGGAGAGGACTGGTCGATGTTTCCGGTTTTCTCTTCGCGAATGATGGCCGTCTCGCCGTGGAGCCCGGAGATCGAGAACTTCCTTCCGTACTCACACGACCTTCTGACGCGGCGTGAGGTTGTTACCGTCGGGGCGACGCCCCGTACCCCATGTGAACGAGCACTGCTCCTTGTTGCCTGACGCGATCTCACGCTCGCGGCCACGCCACATGGTCTGGCGGTCGAAAATCGCTAGAGATGACACACGGTCATCACCGTCGCGTTTCAGGACTCCGCGGAACGATTCCTGACCCTTGGGGATAAGCGCCGGGAGGTAGGCCCGCAGGTCAACACGGTCCATGCGCGGAGTCTATGAACGTCTGCGGCCACCCGCGCAGCTTGCAAATCACTCGCCGAGGAAAGCACGCCGCGCCCTGCCGGGAAGTAAGGCGACGAGGATGACAGTAGCTCTGGAGATCCTCTGAAACACGGCCAGGCAGCATCTTGTTCAGCGGGTCCGGGACACTCGGCTCCGGATCGCGTTCATGAGATGCTCCCGAATGAAGCGTATTTCTCCCCCTCAATCTGTTTCTTTAGGTCTTCGACGCGGACCTTCTGGCCCTCCTGATACTGCTGCCAGACGGCAACGCCCAAGTCGATGACGACTTTGCCCACCTCGTCGACCGAAGGGGCGGCGTTCGCTCCCTGGGGACCGCCTTGCGCATAGTATCGGTGGACACTGTCGACCCAGTCATTGAAGGCCTGCGAGTAAGTGATTCCGTCATCCAAATCGGCGTCGTATGAACTGATGCCACTGAGACTCTTCGTCGACGTGAGATCGCCTTCAACCTCCGTTATCCATCCGTTGATCGGACCCATCACATTGTCGGCGTACCAAGTTTCACCGTTGTAACAGTACGGATCATGAACGACCCCGTTTTCACAATCGCTCCTTAGGGTCATAACACGAGCCTCGACGCTATCCCGCATTTCGCTGACTCTGGCGAGCCTGCCGGTGAACTCCTGGGTGACGGTCGCCGAATCACCGCAAGCCCCAAGCACCAGGCTGGATGTGATGAGCGCGATTACCACGCCGGGGCGCCAGCACCGAGCGCCGTCTCTGACCGGGACTTGCCCGCGATCATGTGCGGATGTGGATGAGTCGCTAGGGACGTCACTGCTGCTGGACGTGCGACTGCGGGGAATGCGCGACATGGAATACTCGCCTCCCTCTGGGTCCGGTGTGTCGTTTCGCAGCCATCCTTCCCGTATGGTTGTTCGAGACGAATCAGCCTTTTCGGCTACGGCAACTTGGCTACGGGCTTGGCCGATTTCCGTGGCCCATGTTTGCGGAAGATGACGTGTGTCCACGGAGAACTTGCGACGGCGATCGCTTGGAGCCTTGAAATGGCGTTGACCCGGACGTGAGTTGGTGCTGATCTACGCGCGGGAACTAAGCTGAACCACAGCCGACCAGGCTCGAGGTCTCTACCTCCCCCCTTCCCGTGACGGGAATCGTCCCCCGGCAACCTGCACCCGAACGCGTGCTTCAGCAGCTCGTGGGTCGCGCTCGTGATCTGGATCTCGCATGGCCACGCGAGAGCAGCGCGACCTCGCCGATGTGCACGACGACTGTCGGCTCCGGCATCCGTCCGATTGTTCGGCGGGCAGCAAGCACCGGCCGAAGTCCCTTACGGCCTCCACCGATCGGAGTATCGTGAGCGTTTTGAGGGGGCGTTCATGAGCCGCATTCGGGTTCTGGCCGTCGTGCTGGCGCTGGGTTCCATCATCCTCGGTCCCATCCCTGCGCAGGCTGGGAGCGTCTGGGATCCGGACGATGCCGCGCATCGGCTCGACATCCGATGGGTGGGCGTCTACCAACAGGTCGATGGACTGATGCGCGTGACGATCAGTTTCCATGGTCGGACACGCACCAGATGGTTCGAGGACCGCAGCAATCCGACGTTGACCGTTGCGCTCGCCTATGCGAAAGCAGAGTATGCCCAAGCCTGGGAAGTGACCTTCTTCCGGAACGCACACCATCGCTTGGTAGCTCTGTTATGCGAGCTCGCGTCTTCTTGCGTTTCCCAGGCTCGTGTCCATCGACTTGATAGAGACACGATCCGTGTGAGGCTCGACCCCTTCTATAGCCCATTCACGGGTTCGTACTTCCGAGCATGGAGCCAGAGGCCGGGCGGCCGCCTCATCGATCGAACGCGTTGGGGAATCGTCACTTAAGACGGTCGAAAATGAGTGTGAACCGGCGAGCGAGAAGATCTTCAGAGGCAGCCGACTCTTCGTCGTCGTGATGAGCGTTGGTTCGATCATCCTCGGTCCCTCACCAGCCCACGCCGGGAGCACACACTGCGTAACAGCGGTCAAGCGACCCAAAGGATCTTAACCTTCTAGGGGTTGAACGTAGCCGTGATGCTCGTGTCCGATGTCGGCATCAACGTGCACGGATCCGTCCCCGGGCACGGTGCGTCACTCCAACCCACGAAGGTCGAACCCAGCCCAGGCGTGGCGGTCAGGGTCACCGTTCTGTTGGGCTCGAACTCATGCGAGCACGCGGACGTGCAGCTGATCCCCGCAGGTGCGCTCGTCACGGTTCCCGACCCAACGACCGTGACCGAGAGCGTCACGGTGTAGTCATCGACGAAACGGTAGATATCGTCTCCGAACTTCAAGCTGCTGCATCGCATGCGATCGTGGAACACCTGGATGCTGCCATCGTCGAGCGGGAAGACGTACGTGCTCGATAAGTCGATCCCCTTGGGCAGACCGAGCACCGTTGCGAGCGGACCTCCCAACGGGTACCGCATGATCCTCGCGTTCGAGCCGCACCGAAGGCCCGACCGTTCGAAGTACACGGTTCCGTTCTCCGTGACCGATGGCGACCAGTCGTAGCCGCGGACGTTCGGGACCCGGGTCAGCTTGTGGTTGGGCATGTCGTAGATATCGACGCGGGCTCGCCCGGGCGGGACCCAATGCACCCATACCGCGTAGCCGCCGTTCACCTGACCGGGCTGGACGTACTTGTTCCCCCTGACGACGTCCAGCACCCGGGACGCATGGGTGTGCAGGTTGAACAGGATGATCGAGCGGGCTCCGGTCACGATGTTTTGTCGAGCGAACAACAGCCACGGCCGTTGGAAGGCCGGCCAGTACTCCCAATGCTTCGTGTTCACCCCTCTCGGAGGGTTCCAACGTGCGTGGGTCTTCAGGTTGAAGAACTTGATGTCGGATCCTCTTCTGAATTGTTGGTAGGCGAGGGTCGTTCCATCGATCCCCCCCAAGCTCCCCTCGGTACCAGGGAGATTGACCCTGAACTGGCTCCCACCATCGGGTTTCACATAAACGTTGAAGAGATCCGGATGCGCCCTGGTGTTCTGCACCCAGGCGAGGAACCCCACTCCTGCCACGGGATGCGCGTCCCATGCAGGCGTGACCCGCACTGGAATGTCGGTCACGCTCGCGACGGCGGAGGGCACGCCGAGAGTCAGCGCGACGATCAGGGCCGGCAATATCTTCCGGGTGCGCCGAGCGGTCGCGGCCTCGCCGGACCGATCCGCTCGGTTTCGCCTTCCCCTCATCCTGATCCCCCCAACGGCCCGGCGCGGCCATCATGGACCGAGGCACGCGACCCAACAAGTGGCAGCGCGATTGGCGGCTTACCGGTTCCGCTCGCCGACGCCCTAGACTCCATCGTGTTGCCGAGTGGTGAAAGAGGGCATCGATGAGAAAGGTGCTCGTGGTCATCGTCGTGGCAGCGATCGTTCTCGGTGCCTCGGTCAACGCCTCAGCCGTGGTGAAGATCGTGGATCCATGTGGTCGCCTAGCGATGTGGATCCGACCAGGTCGCAGAACAGGACAGTGACGGTCTTGCGAACCTCGGCGGAAGCCGCTGATCGGAGCGAAGCCCCGCAAACGTTGCAGAACTGAGCGCTATCAGCGTTCCCCTGGCCGCGCCGGCCACAGACTAACATGAGGGGAGCCTAGGGCGGGCGGCCAGGTGCTCGCCACAGTTACATGGACATCTGCAATGAGAGATCCGTTGACACACGGTATCCAATGACACACGGTTTGGGGCGCTGGATGTCGCGCTCCGGGCCGAGGACCGAAGATGATCCGCCCTTATGGTGTGTCAGCCCAGCTCTGATCAGAGGCGCGAGTAAGTCAAGGGATCGAAAGCCACCGCCGCCGCTTGCTATTGGAGCGTAGCTTCCTCGCCCAGATCTGTACCTCTTGCTTGAGGTGTTAATAGAGGTAAACGCGCGTA
>Ga0307312_10001527_pt1 | contig 11851 bp, 7 predicted proteins | sample ER_DNA_202_FD_194489 | JGI IMG/M metagenome (GOLD analysis project Ga0307312, IMG submission 194489) | Bulk soil microbial communities from the East River watershed near Crested Butte, Colorado, United States - ER_DNA_202 | ecosystem: Environmental > Terrestrial > Soil > Floodplain | place: USA...
TTGGGCTTCCACAATGCTGGCGAAGGCAACGTTTCCACTCCGGCTGCGCGGCATTCGGGACCCGATGAGCGGATTCTTTTTGTTTCGCCGGGAGGCGCTGACCGAGACGATGACGCCGCGGGGCTTCAAGATCTTGTTGGAGATTGTCGTTCGCCATCCGGGCCTAATTCGTCGCGAAGTTCCGTTCGTCTTCGTAGAGCGAACGATGGGTACATCAAAGGGAACGATTCGAGAGGGATTCCGCTATCTACGGCTGCTCGGTGAGATGCGTTGGAGTCTGTGGCGAGGAGAGCCGGTCTAGTCTTAGGCGTCGGCCGAGCCTGGAACCGGGCTGGGCGCCTAGGGACATCCATTCAGCATCGTAAAGCCACCGAGCGTTGCTCCTCTCTTGTCCACACCGGCGTGGCGATAACCGCCGTCAGGAGGCGCTCAAGCGGGCTAACTGCGGCTGACCCGAAATCCCAGGATCTACTGGTTGTTTGGACTTCAGGGTGGTAACCAAAGCTCCTGAGAAGTTGATGTTGCGCACGTCGGCCAATGTTCCCACGTTCAGCATGATCACCTAAGACACGATCAGGTAACGAGGTGCCGGTCAATCTGAGCACCGGCCGAAAAAAATTTCTCCTAGGGGTAGGCATCAAGCGTCCGACCCGTCTAGACTCGTGCTCCACATAACGGTTTGGTCTCATTTCGGGGAGTGAGAGCGCGTGTTCACATTGCGGCGCCGTCAGGCAACCGCCACCAGACGGTCGGGGATCCACCCAGAAAACTTCTGCGGCTGTGGCCGTCGTCTGGGCTGGTGCGAAGCTTGCTGTCATAAACCCGTCACCAACGAATTCTGGTAGACATCTACGACGGCAAGGGTCGGTGGGTGAAATCATCACTACCTCTCCAACCTGCGACTGAGAAGTCCTGCAGCGGCGACCGTTGTGGTGGCGGCGGGTTATGGAGTTCTGCACGTCAGCCCTTCAGGCCATAGGGCCCACCACGTAACCCATTAGATGTTTTTTTGGGCGCCTAGCTTCTTTCTATGCGCCCTAAGAGTAAATGGCTTGTCACAAATTCGACGATCTAACAGGACATACATGAGAGCATGGATTCGGCTTTTTGGTGGGGCTGGAGCCCCTCGGTCGATAGTCCGATCGGCAGTAGAATTTAGAAGGTCCAAGGCTGTTGATCGGGATTCGCGGCACCACGATGACGCCCCGTTGCTTCACCCTCAAGCTGCTCGTAGGAGCCATGAGCTGGGACGTTCTCGGAGACCTCTTGCGGCAATAGTCGTGCCCTCGATCGTCGCAGTATTTTGTATGGCGATTAGTAGTCAGCCTGCCTCGGCATCGGGCTTCCGCGTCTTGTCGCCGACAGCGAGCGATTTTCCTCAGCATGTGGACTGGGTAACGGTCTGCTTCGTCACGAAGCGGGCTCCGGACGATCCCATTGTCTTCCCCGGTCAGCCCGGCAAATCACACGACCACACATTCAGTGGCAGCCTTGCGATTAATCCAAGCTCGACCGCTGAAGAGCTGCTGCGCGCCCCAACAAACTGCAAGAACTCTGGCGACAAGTCTTCATATTGGATGCCCACACTGCTCGTCAACGGGAAGCCAGAGTTGCCGTACCAAGTCCGCGCATACTACAGAGCCGGAACGCGCGAAACGACGCGGCTGCAGACAATCCCGTTCGGACTGAAGATGCTCGCTGGCGATGCCATGGCGACTTCTCCTCAAAGCGCAGGGATAGCCGGGTTTCAGTGCCGCATTGAGGGCAAAGGTGCGACCGTCTCGAAGCAATCGCTTCCGCCACAATGCGGATCGACCGCACTTTTAGAGATGTCTGTGATCTTCCCGAACTGCTGGGACGGGAAAAATCTTGATTCCACGGATCACCGCTCACATGTGTCGTATGCCTCGGGATACAAGTGCGACGCGGAGCACCCAGTCCAAATTCCCCAGTTGACACTAGCGGAGCGCTTCAGACCAGGTACGACTCGGGGAACCATTACCTTATCTTCGATGAATAGTCCGCTTACGTTGCATGCAGATTTCTTCAACGCCTGGGACCCTCGTTCGCTCACGGCCTTGATGAAGTACTGCATCTATGGTCACGTCTTCTGCGAGACCGTTTCTGACAATCGAATGCCCCCGGGAATGACGACCACAACACCAGGTGGCGGAATGATCACTCATACTCAGTCAGTAACGGGTCCAGCGACTACGGGAACAACCACGCCAATGCCCTCGTCGACATCGAACGTGATGGCTATGCCGCCGCACCACCATCACGGTTCCGTGGATCACTCAACAATGACAGGTATCTCGCATCCCTCGATAACGCTGAAACGGCCGGATCGTAGGACCGTCCGGGTGCAGGGAGTCGGTTTTCCGGCTGGCAAAGGCGCCAAAGTAGTGCTGTCCCATAAACATGCTTCACGCTCGTTCGTGACCAAGATCGATCCAACAGGACACTTCACGGTCTCACTACATATAAGGCCGGCCTGGGCGGGAACGCTAAGGGCGGTAGCGACGGCCAAATCGGGATCTCTTTATGCAAAGAAGACGCTGAGATTGAGCTAACAGTTACCTTATTCAGCTATAGGCGTGACGCTCAAGGTCTCACAGGTCAATTCATGCCAATGAAGATCTGGCATTTTCAAACTTTGCTGGGCTGAACTCCGGGCGAAAACTACAGACGTCCGCGCTGGCTCGGCACTCCGGCATGAGCCAAGACGGCATGCCAATTCTCGTCTCGTAATCGCCACTTCGGTTTAACGGCTCTACGAATTTGAGCGGGGTTGGTCCCGTTCATGCTGCTGATTTCTGTGGTCGGGTGACCGCAATGTGGCTCAGGATACGGCGTTGGTAGTTGATCATGTTGCGGTAGCCGCAGCCGACCCGCTTGGTTTGTTTGATGATCCGGTTGAAGCCCTCGGTGCGGGCGTTGGAGGCGTCCTCGGTGAGCGCGACCAAGATTGCTGGCCACCACGTCTGGATGGTTTCGGCGAGTCGGGTGGCTTCGGGCAGTTGGGCGTCGATGGCGGCGTCGTAGAAGTCCGCCAGCCGCCACCGGATCTTGGACGGCTCGGACTCGGCGAGCAGCATCCGGAGCCGTTCTTTCACACCCCAGGCGGCACCAATCTCGTTGGTCGGATCATGATCATCGAGCATCCGCCGGAGCCGGGCCCATTGTCTCGGCGAGAGGTGTTCGGCGGCGGTGAGCAGCAGCCGCCGGTTCACCCATACCGGGTCGGCAACCGTGCCGCGGCGGCCCATCAGGTCGCGGGTGACGCGTTGCCGGACCTCGGTGACCATCTGGTTGGCCAGTGCAACCAGGTGCCACTTGTCGACCGCGATCTTGGCATCCGGTAGGGCGGCCCGGATCCCGGAGGCATACGGCGCCGACGGGTCGATCACCACGATCTTGATCATCTTTCGGAAGGCCTCGGATTGCTCACCTAGCCACTCCCGCACGCATGCTCCGGTGCGGCCAGGAGCCAACCCCAGCAGCGATCCCGGCCCATCCCGGGAACAGTCCACGAAGCTGGTCAGCCACGGATCGGACCGCCTCCAGGTGATCCCGTCCAAGATCCAGCGAACTGATCGGAATCGGGTTTCATCGATCCCCAGCCGGCTCGTCGGCACCGGCTCCGGCAGCCACATCGTGGCCGCGACGACCAGCGCCTTGTGCGCGGTTGGCCAGGACACGCCGTACTCGCGGGCCACATCGGAGACCGCCCGGTTGCTCGACGCGATCGCCATCGCCACCCGATGCCGCAGCCGCTCGGTAACTCGGGCACGCGGCAGCACCGCAGTCGATGTCAGGGTGAAGGTCCTGCGCGGACACAGCGCCTCGCCACAGACCAGGCGGCGTTTCCGCCACCACAGCTCCACGGTCTGCCCCGAGACCGGCAAGTCCTTCAACCGCATCCATGGCCGATCCTTCACTGCGCCGCTGACCACCCCACACTGTGGACACGGGCCCTCCCGTGCCGTCTGCTCGACGATCGCCTTCACGGTCGCGGTATCGACCCGTTGCACCTCGAGAACGCTGAACTCGTGCTCAAGACCGAACAACACTGACGTAGCATCCGACATGCTCGTGGCCTCGCTGCTGGACGTTGTAGGAGACCAACAGCATGTCGGGGCCACGAGCCCCTTCACTCGCTACGACACGAGCCTCAAAGCACCCCGCTCAAGTTTGAAGAGCCGCTTTAACTTACATTTGTCCAGCGCACGCGCAGCCCCACACGCCTCGATCGGTCCGTCCGACTCGGGTGTTGCCAGCTAATCCGCGTCATATCAAAGCGATTAGCCGGTTGTTATGACGAGTTGGGGTTTGTTTGTACCTTCCCGGCTATTCATTGACAGATTAGTCGAGCTCAAACCGACAAGGGTGAGGTTAACGTCCCCACTTGTCTTGGTCACCAAAGAGCTCACATCAACACTGACATACGCATTAGCGCTAGTCGCCGGCGAACGCACACTAGTGCTCGAATACGCCGGAGCGTTAGCAAAAACAATGCCGCTCTCAGTCCAACTACCCGATGTCGTCCGAACCGAGAACCCGGCCGACAGTGCGTTGGTGGTGTAAACCTTCAACACCGCCGACTTAACACTCGACCCGCTTAAACCTGAGAGGCTGAACCGGAGATAACTACTGGTCACCGGAGTCGTATCGGCCTTCAACACAGTCTGCGTCCCATGGTTGACGCTGTCACCGGACACAACGTATGCGTCAGCGACCGGGTTGAAGGTCCCAGACGTCGCGCCCGACGTCTTCACCGACACTGAATCCGACTTCGCCGACTCCAGCCCCGCGGTGTCATAAGCCGACACCGTGTAGCCATACGTCGTATTCGGCGACAACCCCGTGTCGGTAAACGAGGTCCCCGATACGTCCCCGACCTGCGACCCATCCCGGAACACGTGATAGCCCGCCACCGGCGTCGCATCCCCATCCGTCGACGCCGACCAGCTCACATCCACCGACGATGAACCCGACGCCGACGCCCCCACCCCCGACGGAACCGACGGCGGATCATCGTTAGAGGTGCCGAACGACGCGACTACAGAGGATGTACTACCACCTTGACGGTCCTGGAGATGGAGTTGTTGCGCTGCGGCGTCGTAGTACCACGCATCGCCGGTCTGCGTCTGAAAGTCCGCAAGGCTCAAAGCCTGGCTAACGCTTGAGCCATCCATGAGGACTTGGCTCGGTGCGTCGGCGGATGTGGCCGAGAGGTTCACAGCGCTGCCCGCGGGGTTGGTGAGGTTCAGGGTCAGGCGGTTGGCGGCCCACGATGATGTAGTGATTCCCTTGGTCTTGGCAATACTGCAGCCGCACCCGCTGCTGGGCGTCACCGAATCGACATGTACCGACTTATCATCCGGCAGCCCGGTGAGCGAGCGGAAGAAAATGGGTTGAGTGTTAGCAACCAATTGGTCGGCTGCGTCTCGGATTTCGGCGCGGACGTAAGTGAAGGAGCCTGTGAGGGGAATACTCCGCACTTCATCGTACGAAGTGCCTGTTACGGCAACGTCAGTGGTGACCGGACCGCTACCGCTGTTCGTAATCCACCGAATGCGCTGCCCCGCTGCCAGGCCCGCTGAGATTGACAAATGTACGTCGGTGCTGATGGCCGTCGCTGGCATAAGGACGGGATAGCGGGCGGCATAGGGCCGAGCGCCGCCGTCGACATTGAAAACAATGCGACCGGTGAAGTTCCCGGGCGCCTGATACATCCTGCCTTCAAAGTAGCTATGCATCAGGTCGTCAAGGGTTAGGGATGGGGCGTCGATGTAGTTGGACGGGTTGGATCCAGCTACACCCGAGTGGGTGTCGCTTCCGTACGTGCCCATGATGATGTGGTCTTGCTGGAGGATGTCGTCCCACGTCTTTGAGTAGTCAGCTCCCGTTCGAACCTCCACGGCATCCGCCCCATGTGCTTTGGTGCTGACGACGGAAGCGAGGCTGTCGGTAACACCGGGATGGTTGTTCTGAGCTGGGTAGCCACTCGCCTGCACGTCGGAAATGTTGTCCGAGCCGAGCCGGCTGAACTTCCACGGCGCTGAAACGCTATTCGTCGCAGCGCACAGCGCTCCGTCGTCGCCATAGGCTTGCGGCACCGAAGTGTCGTTGTAGTTGTCGTAATAGTTCGCCGGATCAGTTATGCCAAAGTTGAACTGGTTGCTGTGGTTGCCCTGTCCCATCTCGCGGCTTGGGAAGATTTTGAAGGTGGGACTGTCGAATTGCCCACCATTCAAGAGATTGTTCCGGTAAACAAAATCCCCTGCGGGGCAGTTCGGTGCTTCATCCTTCAATACATAATCATCAATGTAGGCATCGGCAGTCCCACCAGCGGTCACGGCGGCCTCGATCTTTGGATAGGACAGAACGACGTGACTCGCTGGTCGGTCAGCGAGATCCAGATTTTCCAAGCCGGTGCCACTGGACGTGCTGGCCGTACCGCCTTCGGCCGTCCACGTGATCGACCCCGATGTCACATTGATGACGTAGTGATTCCAGATACCCGGCGAATAGTTGAGCGAGTTGCTGTACACCCGGGACGAACCGGATTGCGAAGACGCCCGCGCCGTTCCCAGCTGCCAGGCGAGAACAGTGCTCTTGCCAAGGGTCGTGGTGCCCGAGCTATTCGTGTAACCGAATGGGGTCACCGCGGTGGAATCACCCCCCAGTGACACCGATACGTCTACACCGGCGTTACCGCTGATTTGCTGCGGATACACCCAAAAATCCAATGTGACTGCGCCTGCGCGCAACGCGGGGGCCCGATTAGCGTAGACGAAGGACTGACCGCTCGACGTGGATGCGGCACCGACATGCAAAGATCCGGTTCCGGAATGAACCGGGCTCGAGGCGGCGGAGTTGGCAAAGCTGCTTAACGTGCCTGCGCTCTTAGCGGTCCAGCGCCCGCTCAGTGCATCGGTAAAACTCGTGTAATTGCCGTTGGCGCCCTGAATCTGGAAGCTTTCCGCACGGTCGTGATCGGTCAAGAAGACGGCGTTGTAGCCCGCAGCTCGCGCCTTCGCTGTGGTGACGCCCAGATCGGCCGGGGCATCACCACTGAACGAGGAATGCTCGTGTGTATCCACCTTCCACCAGGTTGGCGTTGCGATGCTGGCGGCGCTCGCTTCAAGAGTTGTTAGACCTGTCGCAACCCCGAAGCTTGCAGAGATTAACGCAAATGACAAGACGACCGACACAAATCGCCGCATGGCACCCCCCGAGCCTCGACGCCGTTTCTACGCACCGTCTCGCAACACTGCGGACGGACGACGGAGATGCTAACCCAATTTGCCTCGCTTCTCTCCGACTGCAGGCGATCCTGTGCACGACTTCCATCCAGGACCGTTGCGTTCGAGTCGAGCCATAGAAGCTCCATGGCCGACCTGCGGGCCTGAACCGTCCAGCATCGCGGGATTGCGAGTCTCAAAAGACTGGTGGCGCCTGAATATAACGATTACATCTCGCCCTCACGACTCATGCCTCTACTATCTTGAGGCAGCACGAGTAATAACAATTGGGCATCGGATCCCAAAATGTGAGTAACGAGCGACACCTCAGGGCGCCTTTAATGACCTCTGCAGCCCAGCGCGTGCCCTAGAGGTAAGCGTCCAGGGCATCTTCGTAGCTTTGCGGAGAGACCTAGCGCCTTTGATGTTGTTAACCTAAGAGGCCTTATAAACAGTTCCGGTACCGATGTCGCGGATATCACCGAGACGGTTCCCAGCAAAGTTGTTTCCTGATCCAACAACCGTCTGGTTGCACAAAGCACTGGCAATATTTAGACCATATGTCTGTGTCTTCGACGTCTGGTTGTCGGTCGCGGTATTGCCCGAAACGGAGTTGTCGTCACAAGTGAGGTTACTGACGACCGAGCTAATCCGGATACCATCGCGACCCGATATGACGTCAGAGCTGTTAGTGATGGTGTTATTTACGACCTGGTTCCGGTCCCCGTTGCTTATATAGACACCGTCGCGGCCGGAGTCTTGGATAGTGTTCGCCTCAATCTTGTTGTCTGAGGACTTCTTATGGGGCTGAGGGGCGGTTCCAGACGACTGGTGGGCATAGATTCCTGCGCCCCCGGCCTTCTTGATCTCGCACCCACTGACGGTGTTGCGGCTGGAAGCGAGGAACTCAACTCCGGCGCCCGGGATGCCGCTGATGCGGCAGTTGCGAACTGTGTTGCCCTCGGCTGAAGCGCCGGCATCCTTGCCGTCGAATACGATACCGCGGGCGCGCGACGCCGTGATTTTGACATTTTCAACCAGCGAGTTGTTGCCAGCGTCGAAATCCAGGGCGTCACTACTAGTGCGGGCAGTTCCCCCGGCTGACACCGTCATATTCCGAATCTTGATGCGGCTTGCCCGGGTGAAGCTAAAGGGCTCGGTGTCCGCAGCGGCATCGGAACTATTCTTAATCACGGTCGCATCGATCCCGGCACCGACGAAATCGATATTTGACACATCCACCAATTTGAAATTTTCCGATCCCAAGTCGAAGTCGCCGCTGGTGAATTTGACAGTGCCGCCACCGGCCGCTCTAAGGACAGGCACCGCTTGCTGCACCACAGACTTCAACGTTCCCGTGTAGGTCGTTGTGTCCGAGACCGCCTGGTAGGTGCCACCCGCAATTGGGCTAACCGTGAATTCAGTCGGGGGCGGTGCCGTTGTCCCACCGATGACCAGCTGCGGCTTGTTCGTCCCCTCCCTGCTCGTGATCCTCAGGGCAGTGCTGCTCGGGGTCTTAAGTGCGATGCTCACTGTGCCAGTCGATTTGACGGCTGACGCGACATCAATCTCCGCCCATGTAGATGCCGCCAGCGGCCCACTCTTTCCGGACCCCGCACCCACGGACGGGGCGTTTTGGTAGGTTATTCCCGTTTCTGTCCAGCTCGTGTCTGAGACGCTGTAGCTCGTCAAGCCTGTGCTGTGGTTTGACTGAGCAAAGATTTTCAGCTTAACGCCCTGAGTCAGGTCAGTTCCGCTAGGGATGTTGAATTTCAGATATGCGATCTGCTCTGGACTCGCATCGACGGGAAACGACGTGCGGCTGCCGAAGCTCGAGGTCGGCAGCGCCGAGTCTACGTAGCTGTCCGCACCTACCACCACCGTTACCGGAGTTGCTGCGTACGCGGTGCCAGCGGTAAGAAGCAACCCTGCTGGCACACCCACTGGACCCAACATCAATGCAGCCATTAGAACAACGGCACGCCGCAGAACCCCCGACATTCTGATATCTTCTCCTGACTAGTGAACGTCTCACTGTTACGGTCAAGAACGTAGCAGCCACACAAGCGTGTTGTTGGGCATTCCGTCGAGCGCTATGAGGAAATTCGTAGTTGGGCCGCGCTGTGCCTACCGACGTAGGAGCCGCACCAGCGTGCATGCCGGCCGGAGCCAACCAAAGGGAAAGCCAAGGTTGCATTGGGACGTGCCAGGCGCGACAGTGCGGTCAACCTGAGGCGTCTCGTGAACGGTTCCGGTGCCGATGTCGTGGATACCGCCGAGGCGATTTGCGGCGAAGTTGTTTCCAGGTCCAACAACCGTCCGGTTACACAAATCGCTAGCAATGTTGAGACCGTATGTCTGTCTCTTCGGCGTCCGGTTATCGGCCGCGGTGTTGCCCGAAATCGTGTTGTCGTCACAGGTTAGGTCATCGACTACCGAGCTGATTCGGATGCCGTCGCGACTGCCCCCGATGCCAGAGCTGTTAGTGATGGTGTTATTCAAAATTTGGTTCCGGTCGCCATTGCTTATATAGACACCGTCATAGCCAGCATCTTGTATCGTGTTCGCCTCGATTTTGTTGTCTGAGGACTTCTTGTCGGGCTGAGGGGCCGTATCAGAGGATTCGTGGGCATAAATTCCTGCGCCCCCGACCTTACTGATTTCACATCCGGTCACGGTGTTGCGGCTTGAAGCGAGGAACTCTACTCCGGCGCCCGGGATGCCAGTAATCCGGCAATTGCGAACGGTGTTGCCCTCAGCCGATGCGCCGGCATCTTTGCCGTCGAATACGATACCGCGAGCGCGCGACGCGGTGACTTTGACATTTTCGACCAGCGACTTGTTGCCTGCGTCAAAATCGATAGCGTCACTGGTCGTGCGGTCAGACCCTCGGGCGGACACCGTCATATCCCGAATCTTGATGCCGTTTGCGCGGGTGAAGCTGAAGGGCTCGGTGTCGGCAGCGGCATCGGTACGATTCCTTATCACGGTCGCATCGATCCCGGCGCCGACAAAATCAATATTCGCCACATCCACCAACGTAAAATGCTCCGACCCCAAGTCGAAGTCGCCGCTGGTGAATTTGACAGTGCCGCCTCCCGCTGACCTAAGAACAGCCACCGCATGCAGCACGACAGAGTTCAACGTTCCTTTGTAGCTAGTTTTCCCGGAAACCGCCTGGTAGGAACCATGCGCAACTCGGCTGACCGTGAACTTAGTCGACGAAGTCCGGCTCGATGGGTTTCTTCCCCCGAGAATCAGCCGTGGCTTGTGGGCGCCCTCCCTGCTGGATATTCTCAGCGCGGTGCTGTTCGCCGTCTTAAGCGCGAGGCTTACCGTTCCTGTTGATTTGACGGCTGACGCGACGTCGATCTCCGCCCACGTAGATGCAGCTAGCGGCCCACTCTTTGCAGCCGACGCACCTATGGATGGCGCGTTTTTGTAGGTTATTCCCGTTTCTGTCCAGGTCCTCTTTTTGACCTTGTAAATTTTGATGCCGACGCTGTGTGTCGACTCAGCAAAGATTTTGAGCTTGACGCCCTGCTTCAGGTTGGTTCCGCTAGGTATGTTGAATTTTAGATAGGTGATCTGCTGCGAACTGCGATCGATTCGTAGTGAAGTGCGGACGCCGAAATTTGACCTCGGCGCAGCTGAGTCGACGTAGCTATCCGCAGCTACCACCACCGTCACCGGCTTGGCTGCGTAGGCCGCGCCAGCGGTAAGAACCAATGCCGCTGGCAGGCCTACGGGACCCGACAGTAGTAGCGCGGCAGCTACAACAACGGCGCGCCGCCGAAGCCGCGACATTCTGACTCCTTCTGCTGCCAGCCGACCACCCTAGAGAACTGCCACTGTACGGGCGGGAACGCTAACAGGTGAAGAACTGTCTTGGCGAGATGTCGGTGCTCCAGGACGCCTAGTCGACACACTCCGCCAACTCACCGATGGGCGCCATCCGGAGGTTCTCGTCACTGAGTTTCGGACAAGGCACGTACCAGCGGGGGTCTCGGCTACACTCGTCGTTTGGTTTGACCCTTCGCCTTCGAGCGGCGGGCCAAACCACGGCAAGTCGGCAAGCGCGGACAGCGAGCCGCGCATAAGCGACTCAGGGCCGGCCATCGTCGGCGGGCGAACCACAACGACCTCCAACGGGGTAAAGACGTGATGCAGCAGGTAACCGGCCACGCCCAACTTCACGATCCAGTGCGCGTACCAAGAAGCAGCCCGGCGCGGGTAGCAAATTGCCGGCACGCGCTGTCTGGGCCTATCTTCGCGAGTCGGCGGTGGTCGCGCAATGGTGTCTGATGTATTGCTTGGCTCCCACGAACAAACATTGTCAGAATCTCGGGTTGAGCCGCGAGCAGCGAGGCTTACGAGGGGCCTGTTGTCGTCCGGGTGGCTGCTAGCGCTGGTCGTAGCTATACCGGCAATTTTCCTTCGGGTCTGGCAGATTGACTCATTGGGGGTCAACAGCGACGAAGCGGTATACGCCGGACAGGCCGCATCCTTAGCATCCGACCCGGACCTCAGCCCCTTCTTCCCGATCTTTCGTGCGCATCCACTGCTGTTTCAAGGCATGCTCTCCGTCGTTTACCAGATCG
>Ga0307312_10001531_pt1 | contig 11841 bp, 17 predicted proteins | sample ER_DNA_202_FD_194489 | JGI IMG/M metagenome (GOLD analysis project Ga0307312, IMG submission 194489) | Bulk soil microbial communities from the East River watershed near Crested Butte, Colorado, United States - ER_DNA_202 | ecosystem: Environmental > Terrestrial > Soil > Floodplain | place...
ACGCCGATCAGGACGGCGAAGAGCAGCCCGCCCGCGATCGGGAGCACCGGCCTCGGGAAGCGGTGCAGCCGCACGATGGTCACCTTCGCCGCGAAGGCTCCGTAGACGGCGCAGCCGAGCAGCGAGTGCGCCAGCACACGGTTGTCCGGCGAGCGGAAGCCGAGCTTGAAGATGCAGTGGTAGGCGACGGGCAGCGTGCACACGAAGGCGAGCCGGCCCGACCAGCGGTGCACCGGATTGACCCAGGCCGGCTTCTCCCAGGGCAGCTTCCTGAAGATCCAGGCTGCCGTGAACAGCTGCAGGCACGCGAGCACCGCGGCCGCGGTCGCGAAGCCGGCCTTCAGGTGCAGCGGATCGCTGAAGAAGAGGCGGAAGTAGCCCTTCGAGCGAGGGTCGTGCGCCGCGAGCAGGCCGGCCGTCAGCGAGAAGACGGCGAACGCAGCGAGCGGTGCGAGGACCCAGCGGTACGACCGCTGCGCCCGGGCTGAGAGCTCGGTCACGGAGCTATCGAACAGCACTTGCGACGCGCAGGCAACCCTGCCCGGAGCCTCGAAAACGGGCAAAAAGGCCAAGCCCTGCTACGCTGAGACCACCACAGAGCGAGTATCTGGTCGGCCCAACGCCTCCCATCTACCGTTCATGCACAGGTAGAGGAGGTGTTTTTTCTATGGCTACAGGAACAGTGAAGTGGTTCAACGACGCTAAGGGGTACGGATTCATCACCCCTGATGACGAAGGCAAGGATCTCTTCGTCCATCACACCGCGATCTCGGGCGACGGCTACAAGTCCCTCCCCGAGGGCGCGAAAGTCGAGTTCGAGGCTGCCGAGGGTGCCAAGGGCCCCGAGGCGAAGAACGTAGTTCAGACGGCCGGTTAACCGGACGCAGGCGCGCGTCGCACCAGCGGCGCGCGCCGTCTTATTTACCGAAGGGACTGGCCATGCGAGGACAGATGATCTGGTTCAACGAGGCCAAGGACCATGGGTTCATCATGACCGACGAGGAAGAGCGGCTCGCAGTCGCCGGCGAGGACTTCTCCGGGGGCGAGCGGCCTGTGGGCCGGTGCGCCAACCTGATCGTCAGCTTCGAGATCGACAGCAGCAACGGCACGCGCCAGGCAAAGAACGTCGTCTTCGAGCCCGAGGTCTCCGCGCGACGAGCGCGCCTCGGCGGCGGCCGCGGCATCCGGCACTAAGCCGTTCGATGTCGACGAGCAGCCCGGAGCAGAAGAACTACACGGAGATCGAGCGACTCGAGAAGCTGCTCGTCGACCTGCGGAGAAACCGCTCGACCGCGCGCGAGACGGAGGCGATCCGCGAGATCGGCCTCGAGATGGCGCTCGCGATCCGCGAGGTCGGGGCGATGCTCGTGAACGTCGGCTGGGAACAGTCGTACTCGGGCAAGCCGCCCGACGAGAGCTAGCGGCTACGCTCGCCGCATCCTCGAGCTCGACACGCCTCATGGTCCTGCGCGGGTGCATCTCCGGCCCGTCGAGTCACCTACGGCCGCGCTCGTGCTCGGGCACGGCGCCGGCGGCGGGGTCGAGTCGCCGGACCTGGTCGGCGCGGCCGAGGCGGCACACGAAGCCGGGCTCAGCGTCGCGCTCGTCGAGCAGCCCTACCGCGTAGCCGGGCGCCGCAGCCCGGCTCCCGCGAACCAGCTCGACGCGGCCTGGGTCGCCGTGATCGAGCAGCTCGACTTCGGCGGCGTCCCGCTGCTGACCGGCGGGCGGTCGGCGGGTGCGCGCGTTGCCTGCCGCACGGCCGCAGACGTCGGCGCAGTCGCGGTGCTCTGCCTCGCGTTCCCGGTCCATCCTCCGGGCAAGCCCGAGAAGAGCCGCCTGGAAGAGCTCGACGCGGTGCAGGTCCCGACCCTCGTCGTCCAGGGCGAGAGCGACCCGTTCGGAATGCCACCGCCCGGCCCGAACCGCACCGTCGTCCCCATCCCCGGCACGCACTCGCTGAGAAGCAGCGGTGCGGTCGCCGCAGCCGTGTCCGCCTGGCTCGAGACCGGCGTCTGGTGAAAGTCCTCAACGTCCGCTGGGTCGGGATCCGCACCGACAACTACCGCGAGATGGTCGGCTTCCTGCGCGACGTGCTGGGCCTGACGACGAACTTCGAGGAGCCGACGACGGTCGAGCTCGCCACGACCGAGGGCGACCAGATCCAGGTGATGGCTCCCGGCGACCCGTACTACGAGTTCTTCGGCGAGCACGCGACGGGGCCCGTCCCGCTGTTCGAGGTCGACGACGTCCACGCCGCGCGCCTCGAGCTCGAGGCCGCCGGAGTCGAGATCGTCGGTGAGCTTGGCCGGGACACCAACTGGGAGTGGATCCACTTCCGCGCGCCCGACGGCAACCTCTACGAGCTCGCCAGCCGGTTGCCGCGCTAACGCGAGGCGATGTGCTTGGCGATACGCCGAGCGTCCCTCCCCACGCCGCCGACGTTCTCCGACGTGAACGAGTAGAGGAAGTCGAGGCCGACGAAGTAGAGGCCGGGCTCGCGGGCCACGCCCCGGTCGTGCGCCGGCTCGTCTTCGTCGACGAGCGGAAGGTCGATCCAGCTGTAGTCCTGGTGGAAGCCCGTGCACCAGATGACGTTCGCGACGTCCAGGACACGCCCGTCCTCGAGGACGGGGAGCCCGTCGCGCACGCCCTTGGTCTTCGGCACGGACTCGACTCCGGCCCCGAGCAGGTCGTCCGTCTTGACGCGGATCCGTGGCGCGCCGCCTTCAAGGACGTGCGGCCGCACCTTCCTGCCGAGCGGGGTCCGGACCGTTAGCACGTGCGAGGCGATGAACCAGAGCACCGGTAGGACCACGCGTGCCAGCGGGCTCTCGATGCGGACCGGCACCTGTCCCTTGTCTCTTCCAGAGAGCCACGTCGGGTGGCTCTTGGCTACCTCCATCGCGATGTCCGCTCCGGAGTTGCCGGCGCCCACGAGCAACACGCCGCCGGGCTCGAGCTGCGACGGGTCGCGGTACTCGCTGGAATGCATCTGCACGATGCGCGGATCGAGCTCGGAGGCGAAGTCGGGCATCGTCGGCTGCCCGTAAAAGCCGGTCGCGACGACCACCTGGTCGGCTTTGAACCGCTGTCCACCGGCCTCGACGAGGTAGCGGCTTCCGTCCTTCGTCACCCGGTCGACCGTCGTTCGCGTCCGCACGGGAAGGTCGAAGCGCGCCGCGTACGCCTCGAGGTAGTCAGCCGTCTCGCGCGCCGTTGGGTACGACCAGCCCGCGGCCGGGAACGGCCAGCCGGGAAGACCGTCGTAGCGCGCCGGCGTGAACAGACGGAGCGAGCTCCAAGTGCGCGTGCGCCAGGAGCCACCGATCCGCTCGTTCCCGTCGAGGATCACGAACGGCCGGCCGCGCTTCTTCAGGTAGTAGCCGACGGCGAGACCGGCCTGGCCGCCGCCGATGACGATCGTCTCGAACTCCTCGACGCCCACTGCGGGGGTCTCGATGAGTGCTTCCTGCGTGGCCATGACTTCCTCCTGGGTCGAAATGAGCTTGCAGCTCGAACCTACGGAGGAGCGGCTTGGCGCGCATCGCGCGAATCCACCAACTTGCCGCCTGGCCTGCGTGGTCATTTCTGACCACGCGCGTGGTGTTCAGACCAGGCGGTGCTCGAAGGCGAAGGCGCCGGCCGCGGTCCGCGATGCGACGTTCAGCTTCGCGAAGATGTTCTGAACGTGGCGGGCGACAGTGTGCTCGCTGATCACGAGCGCCGAGGCGATCTCGCGATTGCTCTTGCCGCTGGCGAGCAGGCGCAGCACCTCGAGCTCTCGTTCGGTCAGCCCGTGCGTCGGTTCCGTTCCCACCAGCAGGTCCAGCGCGGCGATCTCGGGATTCGCGCCGAGTAGCTCGAACGCGGTTCGGGCAGCGTCGAGCTCGAGCGCGAACGCCTCCTCGTCGCCGAGCGCCTGGCAAGCCTGCCCTACGAGCACACGGGTCCGTCCAGCTTCGTAGGGAGCTTCGAGCTCCTGCCACGCCTGCGCCGCCTGCCGGAGGCTGACGAGGGCCGTGGCCGGGTCGCCGGAAGCGAGCTCGACCGCTCCGCGGGCCTGCGCGAACAGCGCGCCCAGCAGCTCGCTGTCACATTGCGACGCGATCTCCTCCAGCTCGGCGCAGGCCCGTTGCGCTTCCTCGAGGTCGCCGACGCTGAGCATGATCTCGACGCAGGCGGGCAGCATGCTCGCCCGCCTCAGGCCCTCGGGGGTCTCGCCGATCGCGCGCCGGATCGCCGCGGCAGCCGCGTCAGCCTGACCCTGGGCGAGCCGCAAGAGCGCCCAGCCCGGCTGCGGCTCGAGGCCGAGCTGGCTCGCCTTCCGGTACGCCTCTTCGGCGTCCGAGAACTCGCCCCGGAGGCGATAGACCTCGCCCTGGAGATAGCACGCCTTGGCCGCGGCGTCCTGGTTCATGGACTTCTCGAAGCGACGGTTCGCCCGCTCGGCCTCCGCGAGGGCGTCCGGCCACGCGCCCTGCAGCTGCATCAGCTGCGCGCGGTGCACGAGGCACCGTCCGGTGAACGCGAGCAGGTCGGGTTGCTGCTCCCACCAGCGCTTTAGCGCAGCCGTCCACTCCCGGGCGCGGCGCACGTCGTAGACCTCCTCGCAGGCCATGATCACGCCGCAGTACACGATCCCCGTGACGATTGGCGAGAGCTCTCCCGTGGTGGCCGCCACCATTGCCTCGTCGAGCAGGCCGACGCCCTCTCGCGGCCGCCCGTAGCGCACGAGGACGTCGCCCTGCGCGAACATGGCGAGCGAGAAAAGGTCCTTGTCACCGAACCGCTCGCCGACCTCGGCCGCCGCAGCCGCGGTGGCGCACGCACCGTCGTAGTCGCCCTCGGCCTCGTGCTGGAAGACGACCGGCATCAGCAGGTAGCCGCGCTCGACGCAGTCACCCTCGTGTTCCAGCAGTCGTTGCGAGCGGCTGAGCCAGCCTGTCGCCGGTCCCATCTCGCCGCGGAGCGCGAGCTGGATTCCGATCCAGAACGCGGAACGGGCCGCCTGCCGCGCCCCGCCTGCCTCCGAGTGCCGCTGGCAGGCGCGCTCCATGATCCGCATCCAGGCGTCTTCGCGACCCAGCATGTATGCGGAGGTCGCGAGCAGCTCGAGATCCTCCGCGGCCAACGGCTCGAGCTCATCGGCCCGGGCGAGCGAGTCGTGGGCCGTCGCCCACGCTGACGTCGCGTAGGCCTCGCGTCCTTGCTCCAAGTCGTCGCTCAACCTGCGCAAACCGTAACGCCGCCGGCTCGGCCGGCCTAACCGTTTCGCCCGCTTCGTCGTCGCAGGTGTCAGGTGAGAGCGGCCCTGACCCCGGTCGTGCTCGTCGCATTCCTGGCGCTGAGCGGCTGCGGAGGAGGCGGCTCCTCCTCCACGCGCTCGAGCGTCGTCGGGCCGATCACCCACGACTCGAAGGGCGTCTGGATCTTCCGGCCCGCGGGTGCGCCCAAGCGGTTGGTGATCTTCTTCCACGGCCAGGGCGGGCCGACCGAGACGACTCCCGCGAACCACCGGCCCTGGATCGACCACCTCGTCAAGCGCGGAGCCGTCGTCGTCTATCCGCGCTACGAGCTGAGCTACAGTCCCGCCGTGCTCGACCCCGCTGTCGCGGGCATCCGCACGGCGCGCAACCGGCTCGACCTGAAGAAGCTGCCGGTGCTCGCGCTGGGCTACTCGCGCGGTGCGGCGCTCGCGGTCGAGTACGCGGCGGTCTCGGCCGGCATGCATGTGCCCGTCCCCGACGCGATCGAGAGCGTGAACCCGGTCCCGTACGGCGAGACGGCGCGCAACGTCAACCTCCAGCCGCTGCGCGAGCGGACGATCCTGGCGATCCTCGTCAGCGACCGGGATCCCCACGCCTCGGACGGTGCGGCCTTGCTCCTGGGCCGTCTCCGCGGCGCAGGCTTCCCGGGCGGGCAAATTCGGCTCAACGTCGCCCGCTCGCAGGGCTTGTTCCAGGCTGACCACCTCGCGCCGCTCGGCTCCTCGGCGGCTGCGCGCAAGGCGTACTGGGCTCCCACGGATGCATTGATCGCGGGGCTTCACTAGGGATGGACGCTGCTACGCTGGACCCTCCACGAGCGGCTGTGGTTCGGCTAGACGCCTCCATCTACCGTTCACGAGAGGTAGAGGGAGGTGTTTTTCCATGGCGACAGGAACAGTGAAGTGGTTCAACGACGCGAAGGGGTACGGCTTCATCAGCCCTGACGACGGTTCGGGCAAGGATCTCTTCGTTCACCACACGTCCATCGCCGGCGATGGCTACAAGTCGCTCGCCGAGGGCGCCAAGGTCGAGTTCGAGGCCGCCGAGGGAGCCAAGGGCCCCGAGGCCAAGAACGTCGTTCAACTCGGCCAGTAACGGGTTAGCGGGCGCGCGCGCCCGAACGCGGCGCGCGCGCGCAACCCCCGACCTAAAGCGAGGCCTATGGGTTCCAACAAGAAGAGGCAACAGACGATCGGGAAGCGCAACCGCGAGCGGGCCGTCGAGGAGAAGCGCACGCTCAAGCGGGAGCGTAAGCAGCAGCTGAAGGCAGAGAAGGCAGCCGCGCTCGAGGCCGGCCTGCCGTGGCCGCCGCCGGAGCAGGATCCGTTCGCTGAGGAAGAGACCGACGGCGCCGAAGCCGAGACCGAAGCCGAGGAGCTGCAGCCACCCACCGCGGTCTGATGGCGTTCTTCGCGGTGACGATGGAGTCCGGCCCGAGCTGGGACTCCTCACTTGATCGCCGGGAGCAGGACGCCTGGGACGAGCACGCCGCCTTCATGGACGGTCTCGTCGACGACGGCTTCCTGATCCTCGGCGGCCCCATCGGCGACGGGGAGCACACGATGCATCTGATCGAGGCGGCCGACGAGCGGGAGATCGAGTCCCGCTTCGCCGGCGACCCGTGGGCGCCGATGGGACTGCTGCGGATCGGCCGGATCGAGCCCTGGTCGCTCTGGCTCGACGGCCGCAAGTAAGGAGGGCTTGACGAAACACCGACGAGGCTCTCGGGCCGCGCTGCACGCCCCGAGGCGGCGTCCTCAGTCGCGCCCGTAGCCTCCGGCTACGAACACTCCCTGCGTCCTTGCCTCGGAACGAGCATCGCAACCCGAAAGCGTGCGGAGTTCCGCCAAGCCCTCCTACTACGGCTTACATCTCCTGGTCTTTGACCACTCCGATCAGGTTGCCCTCGGGATCGGTGAACTGGCCGAGGACGACCATGCCCATGATGTCCTCGGGGCCCATGACGCGCTTGCCGCCGAGGCTCTCGGCCTTCTGCAGGGCCTCCTCGACGTCGGGCACCGCGACGTAGAAGGTGACGTGGCCGTCGTAGCCGTCCGGCCCCTGGCCGACGCCGCCGCCGATGCCGGTGTCACCGTTCTTCGTCTTGTTGTCCTTGCCGTCGACCATCCCGTAGTTCATGTCGTTGTCGGCGTTGATGTTCCAGCCGAAGAGGTCGGTGTAGTACTTGCGCAGCTTGTCGCCGTCCTTGCCGACGACCTCGAAGTGCACTACCGCCTGTCCCATTCCGTTCTCCTCTCGGTTCGGGGTTCATAGTTAAGACGACGAACGGGAACCGATTTCATCGACAGGTCGCAATCCTCTTCTCTGTCGTACTGCTGGCCGGGTGCGGGTCGGACTCCTCCGTGCAGCCGGTCTTCGAGGACGGCGTGGCGGCGATTCGCGGCACGCATGACTACGTCGCGCTGCGGGCGAAGCTGCGGCGGACGCTCGAGCGGCTGCGGGCGACGCGTGACGGTGAGGCGCGGCGACTTGCGATTCGCGGGTTCGAGGCGACGCAGCGCGGAGTCGAGGCCCGGATCGCCTTCGTCGAGAACGACCGCGGGAACATCGAGGCCGCGACGCGCGATGCGCGCAGGGCCGATGTCGCCCTGCGGCGCGGGGCCGTGCTCCTACGCGCGGCGGGTCGCATGCTCGGCGAGCCGGTCGGCGACCTGAACGGCTACTGAGCGGCTCGTACTGGATCGCTGCGAGAGGGGCCGGATTGGCCCGTCTCGCAGCAACAACGCGCGCTCAGACCGCGGCGCACTGTCCCTTCTTCGCGCCCGTGACGCTGTTGGGCGATCCCTCCGAGTCGCCGATCTGGGGAGCCGGCGAGTTCCCGCTGCAGCCGAGGCTGCCGTGAATCGTGTTCGTGACGTACTCGTTCCCGTCCTCGTCTTCGAGGACGTTGTCGTTCAGCGTGACCGAGCCGTTGACGTGGTTGCGGATGAACCCGAACCAGAAGCCGTTGTAGCCGGAGATGTTCACGCCGCCGTTGATGTGGTTGTCCTCGATCGCGTTCCAGGTGATGTCGAACGGGCCGCCGAACGGGCCGGAGCCGCCGTGAGAGACGAGGCCGCCGTTGATCGTCATGAAGTGGATCTGCAGGTTGGCGGGATTCGTCGCGTGCACGCCGCCGGAGATCGTGCCGTTGTCGCCGGGGGCTTCCTCGTTCCCGAGCACGAACGTCGCGCCGGGCTCGACGAACAGGCCGCTCCGAATCGTGACGCCGCCGTCGCTGAAGCACGCGGCGCCCGCCGGGACGACCACCCGCTGGTAGGTCCCCGGTGCGAGGAAGTCCGTGCAGGTGGTGACGTTCGCGGCCGCCGCGCCGTTCGCCGAGATCCCGACGACCAGACCCGCAGCCGCAAGCACGATCGCGGCCAGTGCCGCCTTCGTTCCCCTCATGTGTTCTCCCCTCGAGTCCGCAGTTGATGATGCAGGAGCGAATCTAACGAGAATGCGCGGATGATTCAGGAGATGCGCGACGTTGCGCCGGGCCTCTGGATCTGGCGGCTGTCGTACCCGGACTGGCACGACCAGGCCGGCTGGCCCGAGGTCGTCACCTCGACCTGCGTCGAGAGCGGCGGCGAGGTGGCGGTGCTCGATCCGCTCGCGCCGGCCGAGGGCTCCGAGGTGTGGGAGCGGCTCGACGCGCGGCCACCGACGATGGCCGTCGTGCTCAAGCCGGACCACGTGCGCGACGTCGACCTGATCGTGCGCCGCTACGGCGCGCGGGCCTTCGGGCCGTGGCTCTATGAGCGGCAGAACATCCCGGAGACCGAGCTCGAGCCGATCGAGCCGGGCTCGGTGTTACCGGGCGGCCTCGTCGCGCTCTACGACGGGCGCGGCCGCAACGAGACGCCGCTCTGGCTCCCGGAGCAGAAGGCGCTCGTGTTCGCCGACGGGCTAACCGGCGCCGGCGAGGAGCTGCGGATCTGGGACACGCCGCACATCGACCGCGCGCGCCCCGCGCTGCGCGAGCTGCTCGAGCTGCCGTTCGAGCACGTGATCGTCGCCCACGGCGAGCCGGTGCACGACCGCGCCGCGTACGAGCGGGCGCTCGAGCTCCCGGCCTGGAGCGACTAGGCCGAGCAGAGGGACCGCGCAGGTTAAGAGTTTGTTGCGTACGCAAACTCCGCGCCTGGGCCGCGCGTATTCCCGGACACAAGCGAAGGAGGGACGAGATGAGAAGGATCGGGAAGCGCAGCTGGGTGGTGATCGGAGTCGCGGTGGTAATCGGGTTGACGGCCGCGGCCCTTGTCACGCGGTCGAGCAGCGCGAGCGGGAGCACGACCCGTCAGGTCGTGAAGACGGCAAAGAACGCCTCGCTTGGAAAGCGAATCCTCGTCACGCGGGGCGGGCTGACGCTCTACTCGCTCAGCGCCGAGCGGCACGGCCGCTTCATCTGCACGACGAGGTTCTGCCTGTCGCTCTGGAAGCCCCTCGTTGTGCCCGCGGGCGTGAAGCCGACGGGGGTGGGCGGGCTGGCCACGGTCAAGCGGCCCGACGGCAAGCGCCAGGTCGCCTACCGCGGCGCGCCGTTGTACCGGTTCGTGCAGGACATGAGGCCGGGCCAGGTGAAGGGCAACGGGTTCCGCGACGTCGGCGTCTGGCGGCCGGTGGTCGCCGGCGCAGCCGCGAAGCCGGCGGTCACGCCGAGCCCGAGTCGCAGCTCCTACAGCTACTGATTCGAGAGCCACCGTGCGTAAGCCGCACGTCTCGTACGCGGGACGTGCGGCCACGCGCGCTCGGCTCCCACGAAGAGGCGTAACCTGCCGCCATGGCCGCGAGCTACGAACTCGTGCACGTGAACCGCCTCGGCCACGAGCGAGTTCACCCGTACACCAGCGAGAGCGAGCTCGCACCCGGGGCGATCGTGCGCGTCGAAGGCCGCGACTGGCTGGTCGAGAGCGTCGAGGGCGAACGCGTCCGGCTCGAGCCCGCCCGCTACCGCCTCGTGCTTCGCCATTCCGACGGCCGCAAAGAGGCCGGCGCGTTCCGCCGCTACCGGCCCGACGCGCCGCGGGTCGGCCACACGTTCAGCACCGTTGTCGACGGGGCGCCGGTCAGCTGGCAGGTCGCCGACGAGCGGCTCGCGCACGACGAGCAGGGCAAGCCGTACCTCGAGCTGACCGCCGAGCGCGACTACAGCGAGGCCGAGGACCCGCCCGGCCTGCCCGAGCACGAGCTCGAGCACGCGCTTGCGAGAGAGGACGATCGCGACACCGCAGCCGCCGCCCTGGCGCGCGCCGAGGAGGCGGGCCTGCTCGTCGAGCTCGTCGCGCTCGAGCCGGGCGAGGCGCCCGACTGGGACGAGGCCGAGCGGTACATCGACGCCCTGATCCTCGATGAGATCGAGGACGACCTGCTCGTCCTCTGCGGGGTCGACCCCGACAGGGACCCGCGCGAGAGCTGGCTCGGGACGGTCAAGGAGCGGCTGCGCGAGGACCTGCGCCGGTTCCGTGACGACATCGAGGGCGACCACGACCAGATCGAGGAGTGGGACTTCCGCGACGGGAGCATCTTCGCGGCAGTCGGCAGCTTCGACGACCAGGCGAGCCCGGACAGCGGGCACGGCTGGATGGCCCGCCTCGTCGACGTCGGCGCGCTCGCGGCCGCAGGGTTCTCCCGCGTCCGCAAGGCGCAGCTGCTCGTCAGCGACTGACGCCGAGCGTGATGCTGCCGACGTAGGCGCTGCCGACCTTGCGCAGGCCGAGCAGGGAGCGCCGGCCGCCCTGGGCGAAGACGAAGTCGTTCGCGTTCCGGGTCGTCCGCTTCCCGCGCCGGCTGTACGGCTTGCGGCGGAAGACCCGGTCCGTGACCGAGTCCGGGAAGTAGAGCTGGCCCGTGTGGACGACGTTGCCGCGGACGTGCACCTTCACGTGGATGTGCACCGTGCGGCCCTGGTACCAGCCGGGATAGACGCTGCGGAACCGCGCGAGGCCGGTGCGGTCGGTGCGCTGGATCCCGCGCATGAAGGTTCGGTTGCCCGAGCCCGAGCCGAAGCCCGAGTAGGCGCCGAGCGCGTCGGCGTGCCAGATGTCGACCGCCGCGCCCTTGATCGGTCGGCAGGTCGAGGCGTCGACGACACGTAGACGCAGGAGCAGCGGCACGCCCGGCCGTCCCTCGGTGATGTTCCGGCGGAGCTTCTCGCCCGCGATGTAGTACGGCCCCTCGGTCTGCTCGGGGGCGAGCACGCACGAGACCGTTCCCGACGCGACTCCGGCGGGACCGGCGCCGGCCTCGGCCGCCTTCCAGCCGAGCACGCCGAGCAGGAAGCCGCCGAGGCCGAGGATCGAGCCGCGGCGGGTGAGCTTCGTTCCTTCCACGAGGGCCACGCTAGCGCGCGAGGCTGAAACAGGCTTAAGAAAGGAGCTCGCGCAGGCCCAGGTCGGCGGGACGACGTCCGTCCTCGGCGGCGAGGCTCGGATCCCCGCCCCGCTCGAGCAGTAGACGCGCGAGCTCCTCGTCGCCGTTCTGCGCGGCGCTGTGCAGAGCCGTGAAGCCGCCTTCGCCGCGGCCGTTCACGTCCGCGCCCGAGTCGAGCAGTAGCCGCGCAAGCGGGACC
>Ga0307312_10001532_pt1 | contig 11839 bp, 9 predicted proteins | sample ER_DNA_202_FD_194489 | JGI IMG/M metagenome (GOLD analysis project Ga0307312, IMG submission 194489) | Bulk soil microbial communities from the East River watershed near Crested Butte, Colorado, United States - ER_DNA_202 | ecosystem: Environmental > Terrestrial > Soil > Floodplain | place: USA...
GTCGCCAAGGCGCCAACCCCAATCGCCCACGGATACGCCGCGGGGTAAAACGCTTTATCGGTGTGATCGTTGCCAGCAGAAGCGACCAAGGTGAGGTTCGGATGCATTTGGTGGAGTTGATTGAAGGGTAGCGACGGCCAGTTGTTGCGGGCATACAGACCGGCGGGAAGGCAGACCAGGTCAGGTGATTGTGCGGTGATCAGCTCGTCGAGCTTCCGGATGATCACATCTTCCGCTTCTCCTTCGGACTCAGTGAAGTGATCATTGACAAATACCGCAGCACTGGGTGCCGTGCATTTGGCGGCACCGGCTGCGAAAGTCCCGTGGCCGGCGTAGGGCCGGATGCGCTGCTGGCCATTCGGCAGTGTCCGACCCAGTCGTTCTGGATCTCCAGTGACGTTGGTCATCCACGAATACTGGCTGAGGTTCGGCTGCAAGCCGGTGTCGGAAATGCCGATCTTCACGCCGTTGCCTCCGCCTGCCGGGTTGGGAGGTGGCCACGGCCCAGTCGCCCCACCCGGCACGTCCGGCTCCCCGGCTGGGGTGATCTTGGTGATGTAGACGATGTGAACTGGCGTCAGCAGTGGCTCCTCGCGTCCTGCGCGCGGGCTATTCTCGAGCCGCTCGTCCATCAGGTCCAACAACTCAGGAACGGTCAACGCACCAGATTCTGCCTGATCGATGGAGAACTGATCGGTTGCTAGCCGGACGAGACCGTCCACTTCTGGCTGTTCGTTCGCGTCGGCGCGGCGCAGTCCCGGCATTGCCCCAAGCAGCTGCTCGACGTTCTCGCCACGGGCGAGCAGACGGTCAACGACGTAGATGTAATCGATGTCGCCGGCTGGCGTATACGTGGCGTTGATGTTGACACCCTTGCGAGCGAATGAGTCCTTGAGGATGAGATATTGCGCGGCGGTTACCGAATCCATCTGATGCTCCCTTCGAGCATTGGGTCGCTCAATAGGTCGGACCCACCTTGACTGAATCTGATACACCCACCGACCCCAGCAGGAACAGATCCCATCCCGAATGCCGATTAGTCCGATATGCCAATTGACTTGCCTCTTCGGCTCGTCGTGGCCAAGGATGTAGCAATATGGCGGCTCTTCGCGAGCGGGAAAAAGACGAGCCGCCGGATCTTGTTTCGCTGGCCGTGTCCCGCCCTCATGAGGCACTGCAGCGTGCTCGCACAATACTTGCGGGCGATCCAGGACCGCTCACCGCCTCGGTCGCGCGGCAGGCTATCGGGCTTGTGCTCCGAGAGTATGGGGACATCGACGCGGCGATCATTGAGCTGCGGACCGCGAGGCGGCTGGCCCACCGGGCCGGCTCGGCCAGCCGTGAGGCGGACGTGCTGGGGACGTTGGGAGTTGCTCTCATCTTCGCCGGCCGTAGCGTGTCGGGGCGCAATGCCCTCGACGCAGCGGTTCAGCAATCAACGGGGCATTTGCGGTACAGGATGCTTTTCCGCCGTGGTGCGGCTTTGTTGATCATCGGCCAGAACCGCGAGGCACTTGAGGACCTGAACACCGCCATCGCGGCCATGCGAGCGGCTGGCGATCAGGGCTGGGAAGCCCGGGCACTGCAGGAACGCGCGGTCAGTTCCCTCGTATCCGGTTTTGCGCGCCGCGCTATTGCCGATCTCCGGCGAGCCGAGGTCCTCTTCGACGCGAGCGGCCAGGAGCTGGAGGCAGGCGAAGCCACCATGAATCGGGGTTTGGTCGCCCTCCGGCTCGGCGACCTGCCAGAAGCGCTGAGCTGCTTCGACGAGGCGGCGGAGCGCTTCCAGGATCTCGGTGCCACTGAACCTGATCTCACCATCCATCGGTGCGCCGCATTGACTGCGGCGGGGCTGTTCAGGGATGCGATGCGTGAGGCAGAGGCCGCCATCGCGCAGTTGGATCAAATCCATGGTCGGCCCACGAAGCGGGCCGAACTGCTGCTCATCGCAGCGCGGTCCGCACTAGCGGCCCGCGAACCTACGACTGCCCTCGTGTGGGCCACCGAGGCGCGTCAGCTGTTTGATCGACAGGGCCGGCGGTGGTGGCGGGCACATGCCGACCTGGCGCGGGTGAGCGCCGGAATCGAGGCCGGTCCCGCGACCGCCGCGTTGCTCCGCGCCGCTCAGCGCTGCGTCCGAGAGTTGTCAGACGTGTCCTCGCCGGATCTGCCGCTAGCGCGGCTGGCGACTGGCCGGGTCGCATTGGCGCTCGGTCGGATGCCGATGGCCAACGAGCAGCTCGTTGCCGCCGCCGCGGGTAGGCGGCATGGGCCGCCTTTGTCCCGGGCGGTGGCGTGGCTGGCTGAGGCGCTGCGGGCAGAAGCAGTCGGCGACTCGCAACGCCTTATGTACGCCTGCCGCCGAGGCCTGGATGTCATCGACGAGTACCGCAGCATGCTCGGATCCTCCGAGCTGCGTGCGCAGACCACGGCCCACGGCGCCGAGTTGGCGAACCTCGGCCAGCGTCATGCGCTGCGGCTCGGTCGGCCCAGGCTCATGGTGGCCTGGAGCGAGCGGTGGCGCGCTGTCGCATTGGCCGTGCCTTCGGTGCGTCCTCCCGCCGACGAGGAACTACAAGCTGAGCTTGTGGCAATGCGCAATATCAGCGCCCAGCTCTCCCAAGGCACGGACCGGGGCGTGCAAACCGGTCCGCTCCGCCAGGAACGACAACGGCTGGAACGTGCGGTACGCGCCCGGGCACTGCGTACCCTGGGCTCCGGCCGTCGCGACGCTCAACACCTCGGCACCAGAGGTTTCGTCATTTCGGCCCTGCTGGATGAGCTTGGCAACGACCGGCTGCTTGAGCTGGTCGACATCGACGGGCAGCTGCACGTTCTCGCGTGCGGCGAAGGCCGGGTGCGGCGGTTCATGGCTGGTTCGACAGAGCACGCCGCTCGGGAGGTCACATTCGCCCGTTTCATGCTGAGGCGCTTGGCGGTCGGACCGACAGTGCCATCTCCGGCGGATGTCCACAACCGGCTGAGAAGAATGGGCGAGACGCTGGAACAGGTGCTTCTTGGCGGGGCCGGCGATCTGGGGGATGGGAAGGTGATCGTCGTACCGCCAGGCAGGCTGCACGCCGTGCCGTGGGGACTGCTGCCGCAGCTGCGCTCTCGGGCGGTGAGCGTCGTACCTTCGGCATCGTCTTGGCTTCGCGCCCACCGAACGGCCGCTGGTGAGGGCCAGAATGCGACATCAGGCTCGGTCGTGCTGGTCCGAGGCCCAGGCTTGGCCTCGCAGGGCGCCGAAATCCCTCAACTGGCCGCTGACTATTCCAGCGAGGTCGAAACTGTTGTACTCGGCGACGGCACAGCGACGACAGCCCGAGTCCTGAGTGCCATCGACGGCGCCCGGCTGGTCCACATTGCTGCTCACGGAACCTTTCGTGCTGATAGTCCGCTGTTCTCCTCGCTGCGCCTGGACGACGGCCCGCTGACGGTGTACGACCTGGAGCGGTTACGTCGCGGCCCGCGCCAGCTGGTGCTTTCGAGCTGCGACTCCGGGGTTGTCGCGCCGGTCGGCGCCGATGAGGTGCTCGGGTTGGCTAGCTCACTGATTCCGCTAGGTACTGCGGCGATCCTGGCGAGTGTTGTGCCCGTGAATGACGCCGCTGTCGTGCCGTTGATGATCGCCGTCCACCGGGAGTTACGCCGTGGGGCAAGCCTCGCTGAAGCTCTCCGTGATGCCCGCCGCGAATGCGAATCAGACCCGGTTGGCGCGGCTACCGGGTTGTCCTTCATATGCCTTGGAGTGGGCTGAAGTGAGAGAGGTTCTCTTCACGGGCGCGCCTGCTCACAAGTTGATCCATCCGGTCATGACGTCCGCGCCGTCCGGGGTACGGCAGCGCAGCCGGAACGAGCCATGCGGCTTGGGATCCACGGTGAAAAAGCCGATCTCGTCCACCGGCGTCACCCTCGTTCCCGCCGTGGTATGGATTTCGAGTGTTCCGGTCCGCGGCGGGATGATCTGGCCGAGCAGACTGTTTGCTGTTACCTCCAGTTCCATCGACAGACGGGCCGAGCTGAACGTGAGGGCACGGATCGACGCTGTCTCCGACCGGGTGGCCGCGACCATCCGCTCGTCGATATCGGAGTCGTAGGTGAGCTGAGCGAGCTCGGCATCGATGTTGCGCCAGGCGTAGGCGCTCTTTCCGGTCTCAACGAATCTCGCCGGGACGTTGTCGCGCGCTTTTATCGCCTCACGCAGAGCGGCAAGGAGCGCATCGTCGCCGCTCACATCAACCAGGAGATCCTCATCATCCGCGTCGTCAGGCATCTGCTTTACCTCCCCCGATCTTGGCCGCGATTTGGCTCTCGTCTAGGGCGACAAACGCATCGGACCGGCGCAACCGGTTCAAGCAACGAGCGCGTTGAGGGCCGATGCTCCCGATCGGAATTCCCAGCGTTTCGTGGATCCTGGCGTACGAATAGGGCGGATCGCTGATGAGCATCGACAGCAGCTGCTGGCAGCGTGCCGGAAGTTCCGCGAAGAGCGCGCGCAGGCTTGCGTTGCGCTCAGCCATCAGGATCTCGTTGTCGATCGCCGTGTCGTCTACGAACTGCAGCGAGTCGTCCCGTCCGGTACTCCGCAGGTCTGACCTGCTGGCTGCCCTCACCACGCGCAGGCATTCGCGCGCGGTGGTCGTCGCCAGCCAGCCGGGCAGCGCGGCTGGCTCACGCAGCTTGCCGAGGTGCTCGACAAGCAGGAGCCACACCGTTTGCCCAACGTCTTCGATGTCATGACTCCCCAGCCGGTACCTCGTGCAGATCGCATAGACCAAAGGGGCATATCGCTCGACGATGTCGTCCCACGCACGCTGATCTCCTTCGATGGCACGGGCAACCAGCGCGAGAACGACTGGATCGTCACGCATGGCTGAGCGCGGTTCCGACCGACTTGCTGCCAGTCATGATGAGCACCCTCGGATGATCAGCACCTTCGTTTGGTGATAGTCATCCTTCACCACACCGGAGGAAAGCGGAATGCTCCTGATACACCTGGTGTCGCATCATGTGCGCCGGTAATGTCCCTCCGGCCCAGGTTGCCGCTTCCTCTCGTGTCTGCTGAAATTTTGAGTCTCGGATTACCGAATTCATTGAGCTTTCAGCAGTCGCTTCATTTGCGGTATGTCTCTGCTTTCCAGGACGTGCAATCGGAACCGAAAAGGCTGCTGTAGCAAGCCTGCACCTTGAACGTATAGGGCATGTTCTCCCATGCGTTGCCCAGCGCCCACCAACTTCCATGCGAACCGCTGCCGCGCACCCTGAGCTGGCTTTCCGTTCGGCCCGGACGCGACCAGCGGAGTTGGTAGAAGTCGTAGTCCTGGTTGCCGGAGTATTTGACGACGATACGACCGTCTACGGCGGTATACACGTTCATGTAGACACAATCACCGGAATCAGAATCGATGCCATGACCATTAGTCGTGGTGCCGATGCATGCCTCAGTGGCGCTTGCGGGCGTCGGCGCCGTGAGTGTCATCGAGGCCGCCAGCGCGGACATTGCGACGATCAGTCGCGTGGTGTGTTTTGCACTCAAGCTCATGTCACCGTTCTCCCTCGTCTTGGGGCCTCGCGCGCGGCGTGGACCGTACTCATGATCTTGCGTAGCTGTGCTGCGGCATGATCTTTTCCAATCGCTTCTTGATCATGGCCCAATACAATCCAGCTCCAGAGCCGCCTCATCCTCAATTACTTTCGCGACTCGCCTTGTCGGAGGAGATCGACTCGTACGTGATACGCAAGGGGTCGACAAAGAAAGCTGTCGGTGCTCGTGTCTGTGCTCGTTGTCGGCGGCCTCTCGGCGTGAGCCCACGCATCTGGGCGTCGGTGTCCATGGGTAGGGTGGGCTGTCGCGCGCGCACCGCACCGCAGAGACAAAGCAACCAACAAAGATCAAAACCAACAAAGATCAGAGGTGGACGATGCTTGGAGCGCATCCCATTTATCCGGTATTACTCGCGACCGACCTCGCCGTGACAAGAGAGTTCTACCATGATCGGCTTGGCCTGGAAATCTTGAACGAGAATGAGGACGCGCTCACGTTCGGCTGCGGTGCGGGGACACAGTTCAGCGTGACCAAGAGCACCGTCGGGACTGCCGACAGCCAGACGCAGGTGTCGTGGGATGTCTCTGACATACGTGCTGAGGTCGCCGAGCTCCGATCACGCGGAGTGAAGGTCGAAGATTACGACCTGCCTGGCCTCAAGACCGAGAATGGAATTGCAGACATCGGGTTCGCATGGGCAGCTTGGATCATCGATCCGGGCAAGAATGCTCTAGGCATCCTCCAGCTCAAGGATTGACGTACTTCGCTACACCTAGCGCGAGACGGGCCGTGCCACATCGCGCCCATGAAGCACCGCTACGAAGATCCAATAGCAGCCTGCTCGTAAGTGCGCCCGGCAATGTGTTTTCGGACGTGTCTCCCGCGTACGGCGTACTGGCGCGCTCGGTTGCTCGACAGGGCAAGCAACACCATGATGCTGAGGCCGACTGTTGGCAGGCTCGTCGCGAGGGTGACCGCCTCCGATCCGTTGGCGTTACCCATGAATGCGCCGATCGTCGTCACCACGCACGACAGCATCAGCAAGATACGGGCCCAGTTGCGGCCCGCGAAAACGGCAAGTGCCAGCCCGATGTCAATCAAGGAGATAAAAGCCACGACGCACCCGGCGATGATCAACGCCGGCCGGCCGCCCTCGACAGTTACGGACTGGAGATCGAGCGATTCGGCGTCTGTTATGGGCAGCACGAATAAGAGCAGCGCAATGGCCAAGAAGCCCAGACCGCGGAAGAATGCTACCCCCGCTCCAAAGACCGTCTGCACAGGCCGCTTGTCCCGGCTGTCGGTGTGTTCGATTGCTGCAATCTCGGGAACAGTGATCCGACGCACATCGATAATGGGCAGGTTGCCGTCGGTGATGATCAAATCACCACCACCGTTTCGGGAGTGGTAGCCGGTGGAAAAGTTCTCGATTACGTCTACCTCGACCTCCGGCGAGCCGGTCACGACCGTCTCGACGATGTAGTCGCGCTCGATGTCGGTGTCCTCTTCGATCTTGTGGGTCACCTGGAGAGTGAAGAGGGAGAGCCCGACGCTCTTGTCGTAGGTTCCGGCCGCGAGCCAATCCACCGAGTATCCGCCCGGAAGCATCCAGTCCTCAGGACAAAACCAAAACCGCACATGGTGTCGCTTGGAGGGGCTGCCAGCGACCTCTTGCTGGTATGCGAAGTCCTGTTGGCGGTCAAACAGATGAAGTGGACTGACTGGCGCTTCGTGATAGCTACGCCGGCTCAAGGTCGAGCGCAAGATCCGGAACCCGGTCCGCAAGCTGAGGTCGTCGGCCCGAGTCCAACCCGCCCGTGTCATCGCCATGTGTATTTGGGCTTCATGGCCGCGCAACGCCAGGTTCACCGGATCACCGAGCAAGCCGTCACTGGTCCGGGCGCGGCCAATGAAATATCCGGGGACGTACACCTGGGTCATGATGCGATGCAGCCGTGGCAGCAACAGATAAGTCAGCAGCACCCAGAACACGATGAGCAGCAGTAATGGCCAGCCGGGTCGGATGCTTTCCTTGACGACAAGGTAGGCAAGCCAGATGGTGGCCAATCCAGCGAAGGCGAACAGCAGCCCGTCCACCACATCCATTACCGAGGGCCGCCGCTCCCGGCTCCGCCGGATCGCCATGAATACATTGTGATCGATGAGCAGGATTCGCGACATAGACGCAGACCAACCTCGCGGGGTGGACGTAGCACGCGCAAGCGAGCACGCTGTGATCAGAGGACAACCGAGGAGGGGGCTTAGGGCCATGGCGTTAGGGACGACGTATCGCCGCAGCGTTGAATTTTGGAAGTTCACAGTGCAGGAGGTTTCCGGCGACTGGGCTGCGCCGACGCCCTGTACCGACTGGAACGTACGCGCGTTGGTCAACCATGTCGTCGGAGAAGATCGCTGGACCAAGCCTCTCGTCGATGGCAGCACGATTGCCGATGTCGGTGACGCTTTTGATGGTGATCTGCTGGACGAAGATCCCAAACCCTTGGCGATGGCAGCCGCCGATGAGGCGATCACGGCAGTCGCCGAAAGGCTTCCCGCGGGCGGCAAAGTGCACCTCTCCTATGGCGAGGAGGACATCGAGGAATACATCAGCCAGCTGGTCGCCGATCACCTCATTCACGGCTGGGACCTGGCTGTGGCAACCGGTCAGAAGCGCGACCTGGACCCGGAGCTGGTGGCCGAGGTCGCGGCATGGTTCCGCAACCGCGAGGACATCTACCGCTCGTCCGGCGCGATAGCGGCTAGGCCCGAGTCGAGTTCAGACGGCGATCCACAAGCAGACCTGCTTATAGCGTTCGGACGCGATCCCAACTGGTCGTTTCGATAATTCCTCGCAATCAGACTCAGGCGTACGCGCTGATTCCGAGTAGCTGGTCGACCGTCGTAAAGCGGTAACCCCGATCGGTCAGGCGTTCGATCAACGGGCCGATGGCCGCCACACTTTGATCTCGCGGACCGCCACGAGCCTCACGACCGTCGTGGAAGATCAAGATCGTGCCAGGTCGGGTGAGCCGGGCAGCAGAGTCGGTCAGTTTGGTAGCCGCAGGCTGGAAGATCTCCAGTGGATGAGCAAATGTCCCCGAGACCACCTGAAGGCCATGCTGCCGCAATGTGCTCATCACCCAGGGCCAGTGGCAAAGCCACGGCGGACGATAGAGCGCGGGCGTCACGCCAGTGAGCGAATAGAAGACCTCCTGAGAACGGATGATCTCGACCTCTTGCCGCGGCTGCTTGGCATAGCGGGTGAAAGAGTGACTGTAGCTGTGGTTGCCCAGCACATGGCCGCTCTGGACAACTCGCCGGGTTGCAGACGGAAAACGTTGCGCGCAGCGCCCGACCTGAAAGAACGTCGCCTTCACCTCGTAGGCATCCAGGGTGTCCAGCAGCCGCGAGGTGTATGGCTCATTCGGGCCGTCGTCAAAGCTCAGCGCAACGACCTTCTCCTCGGTCTCACCCTCGTACGGAAATGAGCCGAAGAGCTGCGATCGAGGCCGGAAGCCGGCCCAGTACGCCGCCGCGCTGAGCGCCGAGAAGCCGACCCCTGCCGCCCGCACCGCGGTTCCGACTCGACTCACGGACCGTGCCAGAAATTGGCCAGGCTGTCCATCGCCGCATCGCCCGCTCCGGTGGCGAAACCGAGCGAGGTCAATCCGACGAGCAAGATCCCGAGCACCACCCGGCGTCGATCCCAGACCGGGGCAAGGGGTCGTAGCCGCTCTTGCCGAAAGGCGGGCGCCATCCCCAATGCCTGTCGTGGCGAAAGGCGGTTCAGCCAATATGCAAGCACGTAGTAGACGAGGAAAGACATGAAGAAGCTGTAGAACAGACCGCGCTGCAGCCGGCGCGCAGAGGTCATCACGACGTTCTGCCGCTCCCAGCTCACCAACCCGCGGCGTCGCACTCGGCGTAACAAGTCCAGCTCATCACCGCCTTGGGTGAGTTTTAAGTTGTAGCCCGGGAACGCGCTGCGCCGCACGGCGATATTGGTGGCGCTGATGTAGAAAACAAATCCGGTCAGTGCGTGGACCAGAGCGACGAAGCCGAAGAGCAGCGTCGGGTATGCCTTCGCCCACCATGACGGATTCTGGTAGCGGCACGGACCGGCAACGGCGACGATTTGCTCTGAGGCAGCGAACCGGGCGTCGATCGTACGCAGCCAGTCGCGCGGCTGAGTGGTGTCGGCATCGGTGGAGATGATGATCTCGCCCCTGGCGCTGTCAGCACCTCGCTGCCGCGCCGCGCACACCCCCTGCTGAGCCTCCTTGACCACCCGCACGCCGTAGCGGGTCGCGATGGCCGCTGTGTTGTCCGTGCTGTTGTTGTCTACGACGATGATCTCGTACGTCCCGTCGTAGTCCTGGTGCTGCAACGAGTCCAGCGCGCGACCAAGATAGGCCGCTTCGTTGTACGCCGGAACTACGACCGAGAACCGGATCTGGTCCCGCGGCTGTTCCACTCCTACTCCTTCACCCATCGCCCCTGCGAAACGCGGTGGCGAGTCGACCCCAATGGTGCGAAGCCAGCACACCACTCTAGGGGCAAGCAGCACCTCGCCGCCGGAGGTGTGCCGAGAACGCCGAAGATCTTCGGGAGCACGTGGCGATGATCATGATCATGGTCCGGGACCGCTCAGATCAGATCCAGCCTCTGAACCACATCCGCGACAGCCACTTGGGGTAGGGCAGCAGCTCGTCGGTGAGGATTGGATAGATATAGGCAAAGTTGGCTGCGACCAGGGCAACGAAAGCCCCGACGACGATCGCTGCGATCATGCGCCGATCTCCGGCACGCGCGTCTCCGAGGATCCATCCGGCACACAACGCCACGGCCATCACGGAGAAGGGGATGATCGCGATCGCGTAGAAGAAGAACAGCGGTCGGGAGTCGAAGGCGAACCAGGGCAACCAGCTGCTCAGTACGCCGACGACGGGAATACCGAAACGCCAATCGCGGCCTCCCACCCACAAAATGGCCGCTGCCACCAGCGCGAAGATCGCAATCCACCACAGCGCGGGCGTGCCGATGCCGCTGATCACCCGGATGCAGTTGTCCGGTCCGAGACAGCCGTCGGTTCCCGGCTTGATGCCGTTCACGGCGTCGATTCCGATCGGGCGAGCAACGATCAGCCAGCCGGCGGGGTCGGCGCGGTAGGTGTGCTGGGCCTGGTTGATGAAGTCGCCGGTGTGGAAGTTCCAGATGTCGTATTGGTAATGCAACCAAGAGGCGAGTGGCCTACCCAGCAGCTTCGCGGTGCTGCTCTCCGGGTGCTCGGCGCCCCACTGACGGTCGTACCCGCCGGATGTGGCAAACCAACTGGCCCAGGTGCCGGCGTACACCACCAGGCTGAGCACGACGAGAGAGAAGAAGGCTGGGATGCCATCGCGGAGGATGGCCAGCTTGGTCCGTGAACCGGCACCGGCCAGGCGCCGGGCTCCGATGTCCCAAGCCAGCGCCAGCAGCGCGAATGCGGCTAACGGGAACAATGCGTTCCACTTCGTACCGAGCGCCAGGCCGAAGCTGATCCCCGAGGCTATCCGCCACGGACGCAAGACCAGAGCTGGTCCGAACCGGCCGCCGAGATCAGCTATCTCGCGGCGCTCGAGATATCCGGCCAGGCGGTTTCGGAACCATTCCCGGTCGGCGACCAGGCATGCGACAGCCGTTACCAGGAAGAAGGCCATGAAGACGTCGAGCAGTGCGGTGCGCGACATCACGAATTCCAGACCATCGAAGGTCAGCACGATGCCGGCGAGGCCGCCGATCAACGTCGACTTGGAGACCCGGCGTACCAATCTGATCGTGACCATGATCAGCAGAACCCCGAAGATCAAGGACGCGAACCGCCAGCCGAAGGAGTTCATTCCGAACAGCTGCTCGCCCGTTGCGATCAGCCACTTGCCGAGCGGCGGATGCACGACGAACGAAGCAGTGTCGTTCATCACGCCGACATCGCCAGTGATGATCTTGGAGTTGGCGTTGCTCGGCCAGTCGCGCTCGTATCCGAACTTCAGCAGGGAGTAGGCATCTTTGGCGTAGTAGGTCTCGTCGAAGACGAGCTTGTTGGGATAGCCGAGGTTGACGAAACGGATCACAAATGCGATCGCGCCGATGATCAACGTCACGATCCAGCCGTTCACGCGATCGGTGGGCATCGCCACCCGCAGCCGCTCGATGGTGCTCGGCGGGCTAGGCGGCCAGTCCAGAGCGCGTGGTAGCAGGGACGCTCGAGCGTCGGCGTCGGCCCACTGAGCCATCCCCGTCTCAGGCTCGAGG
>Ga0307312_10001533_pt1 | contig 11839 bp, 10 predicted proteins | sample ER_DNA_202_FD_194489 | JGI IMG/M metagenome (GOLD analysis project Ga0307312, IMG submission 194489) | Bulk soil microbial communities from the East River watershed near Crested Butte, Colorado, United States - ER_DNA_202 | ecosystem: Environmental > Terrestrial > Soil > Floodplain | place...
CCTGGGTGGCGGCGTCGAGCGAGGCGCGCCGCAGCTCCGGCGGCAGCGGCGCGGACCGGTACATGTAGCGGCGCCCATCGGCGAACAGGCCGGTGAGATGGGCGGCCGCGTCGCGGTAGCGGCGGTACTCGAGCATTCGCGCCAAGAGCTCGTCGGCCGCCTCCTGCGGGCCCAATTCCGGCAGATCGTCTTCGGCCGCCGGCAGCAGCAACCGCGACTTCAGCTCCAAGAGCGAAGCGATCAGGACCAGGAACTCGGTCGCCGCGTCGAGGTCGAGCTCGCCGGCCCCTTCCAGGTGCTCGAGGTAGGTGACGACGATCTCGCCGAGCGAGACCTCGGCGAGGCTCACCTCCTCGCGCAGCACGACCGCCATCAGGAGGTCGAACGGGCCTGCGAAGACGTCCAGGTCGAGGTCGAGCTCTGCGGCTCTCACCCCGGCAAGACTAGAGCGTGAGTCGGTCGGGGCTAGGGACGCAGTGGCATTAACCGGCGGCTCCTCGGCTTCGCCTCCCAGGGAGCCGAAGGCGACCGATCATCCGGCACAGCCGGATGCACCGGGTTAGGGCGCCAACGGAGTGGACCCGGGCAACTCGTAGTTACCGGGACGTCGGGCCCAGCCCCATCGCATCGCGGACGTCGGCGAGGGTCTCGGACGCGATCGCGCGCGCCTTCTCCGCTCCGGCTGCCAGAGTCGTCTCCAGCCCCGCCTCGTCTGGGCGCAGCTCGGTGTAGCGCTCCCGGACCGGCGCCAGAAAATCCACCAGCGCCTCGCCCACCGCCGACTTGAAGTCGCCGTAGCCCGAGCCCTCGAACTCGCCCTCGATCTGGTCGGGGGCCACGTCGCGGACCGCGGAGAGGATCTCGATCAAATTTCCGATCCCGGCCTTGTCGGGCCCGCGGCGGACCTCCGTGCCGGAGTCGGTGACCGCGCTGCGGACCTTCTTGCGCACCGCGTCAGCCGGGTCGAGGATGTAGACGGTTCCCTGCTCGGAGCCGTAGGTGGTCGACATCCGGGTCTCCGGGTCCTGGAGGTTCATGATCCTCGCCCCCACCTCGGGGTACCTGCCTTCGGGAACGACCAGGATCCCGCCGAAGCGGGTGTTGAACCGCTCCGCGATGTCTCGCATCAGCTCGATGTGCTGGCGCTGGTCGTCGCCCACCGGCACCTCGGTCGCGCGGTAGGCGAGCACGTCCGCCGCCTGGAGGACCGGGTAGAAGAACAGCCCTGCCGAGACGAGCTCCCGCTGCTGCTCGGCCTTCTCCTTGAACTGGTGCATGCGGTTGAGGTCGCCCCAGGCGGTCACCGTGCCGAGCAGCCAGCAGAGCTCTGTGTGCTCCTCGAGGTCGGACTGTCGGAAGAGGATGCAGCGCTCGGGATCAAGGCCGGCGGCGATCAGGACCGCAGCGGTGTCGTAAAGGCGCTCGCGAAGCTCGGCTGGGTCCTGCGGCACGGTGATCGCGTGCAGGTCGACGATGCAGTAGATCGCCTCGCCGCGGTCCTGTCCCTCGACGTACTGGCGAATCGCCCCGATGTAGTTGCCGAGGTGCTTGCGACCGGTCGGCTGGATACCGCTGAAGATGCGCCTTGGTTCGGGCACGGCGGGCCGGGACTATAGAGGCGCCTCGACCGCGCCCGGGATCGGCTCGAGCGAGCCGGGAACCGGCTCCGGGTCGCGGATGCGGGCCGCCCGGGCGCATTCGCCCGCGGTCACCGCCCGGGGAGCCGGGCGAGAAACGGTGGGACGCCGCGGGTTCTCGATCCCCAGCGCCGAGGTCAGCCCCCCCGCGAACATCAGCAAGGCCGCAATGCCGACCGCGAGGCGGAACGCGTCGGTGGAGGAGTCCTCGATCGCGGCGCCGACGGTCGACCGCTGGGAACCGTCGAGGCGCTTCGCCTCGTCGCCACCCGCCAGGGGGCGCGCCTTCGCGTCGGCGACCACCTCGGCCGCCTTCCCGTCCAGCGTCGTGGCGCTGAGCTTGCCGTCGAGCGTGGCCGCGAACTGAGCCGAGGTCACCGCCCCGAGCACCGCGATCGCCAGCAGTCCGGCGACCCGGGCAACGGCGTTGTTGACCCCGGATGCGATCCCAGCGTTGTGCTCATCGACCGAGTTCAACACCGTGGTCGTCAGCGGCGCCACGGTGGCCGAGAGCCCTAGCCCGAACACGACCAGCGCCGGGAGGATGTCGCCGACGTAGCTGGGATCGGCTCCGACACGAAGCATGAGCAGGAGTCCGAGACCACCAACGATCGGCCCGACGCTCATCGGCAGGCGGGGACCGCTGCGCGCCGTGAGCGCCCCGAAGCGCGGCGAGAGAAAGAACAGGAGCAGTGAGATCGGCACCCCGGCGAACCCGGCCGCCAGGGCCGTGTAGCCGGCGACCTGCTGGAGATAGAGGGTGAGGAAGAAGCTCGAGCCGATCAGGCCCGCGTAGGTGGTCAGAGTGGCGGCGTTGGCGACCGCGAAGTTGCGGACGCGAAACAGCGACAGGGGGAGCATCGGCGCCCGCGCAAGCGCCTCGCGGGCGAGGAAGGCCCCCAGGAGGATCACGCCGGCGATCAGCGGGACGAAGACGAGCGGGTCGCTCCAGCCATGGCTCGGCTGCTCGATCAACGCGAACACGGGGCCGCCCAGCCCCAGGGCCGAGAGGACCACCCCCGGAATGTCGAAGCCCTCGACGGCATCCGGATCGCGGCTCTCGGCAACGGAGTGCCGGGTCAGGAGCAGGGTGCCGACGATCAACGGCAGGTTGATCCAGAACACCCATCTCCAGGAGAGGGTCTCGACCAGGAACCCACCTGCGGCCGGTCCGGCGATCGTGGAGATGCCACTCCACGCGGTCCAGGCGCCGATCGCCCTCCCCCGCGCCTCGCCATCGAAGGTGGCGGCGAGGATCGCGAGCGAGCCCGGGACGAGCAGCGCACCGGCGAGGCCCTGCACGCCCCTCAAGCCGATCAGGACACCGGTGCTGGGCGCCAAGGCGCAGAGGACGGAGGCGATGCCGAACCCGGCGAGGCCGATCGAGAAGATCCGCCGGCGGCCGAAGTGATCGCCCAGCGAGCCGCCGACCAGCATCAGCGAAACGAGCGCCAGCAGGTAGGCCTCGACCACCCACTGCTGCCCCGCGAGGCCCATGTCGAGGTTACGCTCCATCGCCGGCAGCGCGACGTTGACGACCGTCGCGTCGAGGAAGACCACCGTCGAGGCGAGGATCGTGGCGATGAGGGTGAGCCGTTCGCGACGGGTCACGGCTCGGGCTGCTCGCGGAGCTGGTGCGCAGGGGTGAAGAAGTTCCGATAGGCGAGGGTGATCGCGATCAGCCCGGCCAGGGCGACGCTGCCGAGCAGGGTGTAGAGCAGGATCAGCTGTAAGCGGACGGCGTCCGTGGGATCGGCACCGGCGAGCAGCATCCCCACCATCGTTCCCGGGAAGAAGACCAGCCCGGTGGTCTTGGTCGAGTCGACCAGGGTGATCATCCCCGAGCGTAGGCTGCGGCGGACGATCGGCGCCGCCGCCAGGGTGGAGTTGGCGCCGAGCGCCAGTGTGGCCTCGATCTCGCGCGCGTGCCGGGTGACCTCATCCCCGAGCCGGTTGAGGGCCACGGCGGCCGCGGTCATCGAGTTGCCGACCACCATGCCCCCGACGGGCACCAGATAGCGAGGCTCGGGTTTGAAGACGCCGAGGGCGACGACGAGGCCCAGGGTGGCCGCGGCGGCGAGCGCCAGAGCCAGCAGCAGCGGCCCCAAGGCGCCGGGCACCTGCTTCGCCCTCGCTCGGGCCTGGAGGGCGCCAAACACGACCATCACCGCGATCAGCGCGACCACGAACCAGAGGCTGTCCTGGTCGAAGATGAAGTTGATCACATAGCCGATCGCGGTCAGCTGAATGAACGAGCGCACGACCGCGATCCCGATGTCCTCCTCGAGATCGGCCCGACGCCAGAACGAGACCGCCACCGCCACGGCGACCAGCGCCAGCGTCGCCGCGACGTCGCCGAGGCTGACCTGGATCGAGGGGCTGGTCACGCGCGGATTATCCGCTGCGATCAGTCGCCGTGTAGACCGCGTCCACCCAAAAAGCGCCAGGCGTCGGACGGAACGTCGGCCAGGGATCAGACCGCGAGCTGCTCCTTCACCCGGCCCTCCCCGACCACGCGCCCCTCCTCGAGCCGCACCACCCAGTCGGCCATCCGCCGCGCCTGGTCGAGGTCGTGGGTGACGAGCACGGTCGAGATCCTCACCCGCCGGCGCAGGTCAAGCAGGGTCGCCTCCACCGCGCCGCGGGCGCCCTCGTCGAGGGCCGAGGTCGGCTCGTCGAGCAGCAGCACCCTGGGCTCGAGCGCCAGTGCGCGGGCGAGCATCGCGCGCTGCTGCTCCCCCACGGAGAGCTTGCCCGAATCGCGTGCTGCGAACGAGGCGTCGAGGCCGGCGAGGTCGAGCAGGCGCCCCACCTCGGGCTCGCGCCCGGCCAGGCCGGCGGCGAAGCGGATGTTCTCCTCGACGGTGCCCTCGAGCAACGCCGGAAGCTGCGGCACCAGGCAGACCTCGCGCCGCAGCTCGAGCGGATCGCGCTCCCTCACGTCGCCGTTTTCATAACGCACCGTCCCCGACACCGGGTCGGTGAGCCGGTTCAGCAGCCGAAGCAGCGTCGACTTGCCGCTTCCCGACGGCCCGGCGACGCAGCTCGCCCCGTTCGGCAGTGACGCCGTGACGTCCTGGAGCACGACCTTCGAGTCCCGCTCGATCGTCACCCGCTTGAGCTCGAACAGCATCGGGTGATTATCACGCGGGGATGAGCCGTCGCGGGCGTACGCTAGATCCGCATGAAGCGACGTCGCATCGGCGTGCTGAGGACCAAGGCCGGTTGCGGGCGATACTCCGACCCATGCCCCAGTCTGATCGCGTGGCCTGGCTGGCGTGCCCGTTCCTCGCCTTGCTGATGACCGCGTGAACTGGGTGGCGGCGATCGCGGCGATTCGTGCCGGGGTCATCGCGTCGCGCCGCAAACCGCCAAGGCGTATGGAGGGAGTTCCGTAACGGCCGCGTCGTCAGAGCCCCAGCGGATCGTCCTCTACGACGACGATTGCGGCTTCTGCAAGTGGAGCCTCGACAAGATCCTCGCCTGGGACCGGCGCCGCCGCCTGCGGCCGGTCGCGATCCAAAGCGACGAAGGCCAGCGCCTTCTGGCGAACATGCCGGAGGCAGAGCGGCTCGACTCATGGCACCTGGCACTGCCGTCTGGCGAGGTGCGCTCCGCCGGCGCCGCCGCGGCGCCGCTCGCCGAGCTGCTCCCGGCAGGCCGGCCGCTGGCATTCCTGTTCCGGTCCTTCCCCCGCCTCACTGATCGGGCCTACCGCCGCGTCGCCGCGAACCGCAACCGCCTCGCGCGATGGCTCGGAATCGACGCAAGCTGCCAGCTTCGGCGCTAGCTCCGTGGTCGAGTTGCGTCGGAGCGAACGCAACTCGACCATCGAATGCAGAAGGAGGGACCTCCCGCAGCGTCGAACTCGTATTGAGCTGGTGGGCTACGCCTGCACGTTTCGAGGGAAGATGGCGACAATTCAACCAACGGTGGTGGCACCGAGCTCCGGGGAGGAGATTCCGTTGGCCGCCGACGGGCGCACGGAGAGCATCGCCATACGGCTCAGGGCGAGCCCAACGAGGTCCCGATCCACCGCTCGGGATCGGCGGCAGGAGCGCCGCTGGATCAAGGACGCCCAGCGGGGATCCGGGGAGGCGCTCGAGGCTCTCTACCGACGCCACTGGCCGTGGGCGCATCGGGCCGCGTATCTCGTTGTTCATGACAGCGCCGCGGCCGAGGACATCGCCCAGGAGGCGTTCCTTGCAGCGGTGCGGGCGCTCGACCGCTTCGATCGCCGCCGCCCGTTCGGCCCCTGGCTGCACCGGATCGTGGTCAACCGGGCGATCGACTGGGCGCGCGCCCGAGCGCTGCGCGGGGAAGCCGCGATGGAGTCGGAGCCGGATGCGAGCGACGCGTGGCCAGGCGAGATGCGCGAGCCGGAGCGCAGCCGGCCCTACTCCGAGAGCGTCGTCGCCGCCCTGGCCTCCCTCTCGCCGGAGCACCGCGCGGTGGTGGTTCTCAGGTATCTGCTCGAGTACACGCCGGGCGAGATCGCCGAGGCGCTCGAGCTTCCCAGGGGAACGGTCAACTCGCGCCTGCGCCGGGCGCTCGACCGGCTCGGCAGGCTGCTGAAGGAGGAGAGATGAGCGAGCTGCGGCTCTCCGAGCGCTTGCGCGACGCCTTCGTCCCCGAGGAGCGGGAGGCCGAGGAACGCGGGTGGCGGGTCGTGCACGGAGCGTTCGAGGCGCGGCATCCCGTTCACGTCAGGCCGCGGGTGAACCGGCTGGCGATCGCGCTGGCCGTGGCCTTGCTGATGGCCGGCATCGCGCTGAGCCCAGCCGGCGCCAAGATGGTCGACCTGGTCCGCGACGTGGTCGAGCCCGGCTCCGACAACGCCCAGCCGGCGCTCACCTCACTGCCCGCGTCGGGGCGTCTGCTGGTCACCTCCCCAAAGGGGCCCTGGATCGTCGACCGGGACGGCTCGCAGCGCCTGCTGGGCGCGTACCGAGAGGCGGCGTGGTCACCAAGCGGCATGTACGCCGCCGTCAGCCGCGGCCGGCAGCTCACCGCCGTCGACCCGGTCGGAACCTTGCGATGGTCGCTGGCCGCCCGGCGCCCGGTGCGCGATCCGGCCTGGTCGCCATCGGGCATCCGCGTCGCGTACGTGAGCGGAAACTCGCTGCGCGTCGTGGTCGGGAACGGAAAGGGCGACCGTCAGCTTGTCGACCGCGTCGCCCCTGTACCGCCCGTCTGGAGGCCGCTCAGCGAGCCACTGCCAGCAGGCCAGTTCGCAATCGGGGCAGGGACGAACGTGCTCGCCTACGCGGATCGTCGCGGCCGGGTGACGGTGCGCGACGTCGACTCCAACCGGGTGCTCTGGCGAACCGACCGCTATGCAGCGCGGATCCGAGGGCTCCAATGGTCGGCGGACCGCAGGCGGCTCCTCGTCCGCACCGGCTCGTTCGTCGACTTCCTCGACGCCCGGGGTCGAGCAATCAGAAGGGTCACCTGGCCGACCCTCGGCGCGAGCTTGTCGCCGGACAACAAGCGAACCGCCTTCGTCCGACGGGCCAAGCGCGGACGCAGCGAGGTGGTCATCACCGGCCGCTATGGCGGCGGCCGGCCGCGGCGCGTCCTCTCCAGGCAAGGTCCAATCACTGATCCGACCTGGTCGCCTGACGGCGAGTGGCTGCTGGTGGCGCGGCGCGCCGCCGATCAGTGGCTGTTCATACGTCCCTCGCGGCCCGCCCGGGTCGAGGCCGTCGCCAACATCTCTCGCCAGTTCGCCCCTGGCGCCACGGGCCAGCCGCCCTTCCCGCGGATCAGCGGCTGGTGCTGCGCCCGCTGACGCTCGCGGTCGCCAGACCCCCCACTCGCGCCAGCCTCACCCCGGCCATCCCTGGTGGTGGGCGCGGACCCGCTCGACCTCGGTGGCGTTCCGCGGCCCGTAGGTGGCGTGCTTGGCGCCGATCTGGCGCCGGATCTCCTCCAGGTCGCGGCGCGTGAACTCGCATCTCTTCGTCTTCGGCTCGATCCCGTAGACCCGGGCGCCGTTCAGGCCCAGGACATTGGCCTTGCGCTCGCGGGTCAGCTTGGGGTAGCCGAAGCGCTCCTGAAACTCGCTCGAGATCTCGAATGAGCGGAAGGTCTGGATCTGGTCCTGGGGGGAGCCGTAGAAGATGCAGTCGGTGCCCCACAGAACGTTGTCCTCGCCCACGTAGCGGAGCAGCTTGCCGAGCACGTGAGCGGCCTGCGTAGGGTCGCGCATGATCGTCCACCAGGTCGAGCCGAGCTCGGCGTAGACGTTCTGGTTCGGCCCCACCCCGTGCCGTCTCATCGCCGTGATCAGGCGATTGACCCCCTGATTCGCCGTGGCCGCAGTGTACGGGCCCTCCGGCGGCCCGCCGGCCTCGAACCCCGAGTGGTAGACGATGAAATTGACGTCGGGGAAGTCGCGAGCGGCGGCGGGAACGTCCTCGGGAGACGCATACCCGCTCCCCGCGCCGAAACCCTTGTGGGCGCAGATCGTCTTTACCCCGAGCTGCCGTGCCTTGTCGATGAACGCGTGGCCGACCTGGGGCAGGCTGGGATCGGCGTCGTCGAGCCGCCAGGCGTTGCCCGGATCGCCGAAGGCGTCGGGAAAGTGCGTGAAAACCTTCCAGGCGGCGATCGGGTACTTCCGCGCGTTCGACTCCATCTCGTCGAGGTTGGCCTCCAGCGGCCCATAGTTCGGCAGCGCCTGGGCGTGGAGGAGCACCGAATCCCAGCCGCATACGAGCTCGGCCGTGTGGCGTGTCTCCTCCATGATCGCCGCCGACAGCGGGCTCCCCTTGGGCGCAATCGGAAGCGCCGACAGGGTGACCATGTCGGTGTCGCTGCGGAGGAAGAATTCCTCGAGGAACACCTCCCGCGCGAAGCAGGCGCGGGGATCGTCCCGTCCGCAGCTCACCTGCGGGAACACCGAGCCGAAGAACGGCTCCCCGCGGGTGGAGGGCATCAAGTCGTACTCCAGGTGGTGTCCCTGGACGTCGAAGATGAACTCCTCGCCGCTCAGCGCCGCTCGGGCGGCCTCCTGGTCCTTGCCCGCCTCGGCCGGGACGGTGTAGCGACCACCCGACGAGTTGCCCGAGTCGCCCAGGCAGCCCTGGAGGGTCAGCAGGGTGGTGGCCGCGGCCGAGGCCGTGAACAGGAACTGGCGCCGGGACATGCCGACCCCCCGGGCGTTCTCCCCGCAGGCCAAGTGCGCGCGGCGGATCGCCTCGCGCTCGACGGCGGTCAGCGGCGGCGGTACGAACTCCCCGTTCGAGCACGGCCCGAACTTGATCGGAAGCCCTGGATCCTCGGCGGACTCGCCCACGCCTCAGATACGCGCTGGCGGCGACGTGAGGTCCAGCGGGCACCCGTCGCACGCAAGATTCGTGCCGTACCACGGTGGGTAACGAGGAAGTAGCGCTAACTTGGGAAACTGAGCAAGCGATGACTTTCGTCACTTCCGACGGTCTCTTGGTTCGAAACGATGGCTAGGGCGATTTGGAGCGGATCGATCAGCTTCGGGCTCCTGAACGTGCCCGTAAAGCTGTACAGCGCCGTGTCGCGCAAGTCGGTGAGCTTCCGCGAGCTGCGGGCGAGCGACAGCTCGCGCATCCGGCACAGGCGGGTCGCCGAGTCCGACGGCGAGGAGGTCCCCTACGAGGAGATCGTCAAGGGCTATGAGGTTGCGCCCGAGCAGTACGTGGTCCTGACTCGGGAGGAGCTCGAGGAGCTCGACCCCAAGAAGACGCGGGCGATCGAGATCCAGGACTTCGTCGATCTCGACGAGATCGACCCGATCTACTTCGACCACCCCTACTACCTCGGGCCCGACAAGGGGGCCGAGAAGGCGTACGCCCTGCTGGTCAAGGCGATGGCCGACGCGAAGAAGGTGGCGGTGGCGCGGTTCGTGCTCCGAAACCGCGAGCACCTGGCCGCGATCCGGCCGATGGGCCAGGTGCTGACGATGGCGACGATGCGGTTCGCCGACGAAGTGGTCTCGCCCGAGGAGCTCGACGACGTCATCCCCGAGGACGGCCGCAAGCTGTCCAAGCGGGAGCTCGAGATGGCCAGGCAGCTGATCGAGTCGCTGAGCACCGACTTCGACGCCGACAAGTACCGCGACGAGTACCGCGAGGAGCTGGTGGCGCTGATCGAGCGAAAGGCGCGGGGCGAGGAGGTCGTGGAGGCCGTGTCCGAGGAGCCCAAGCCCACCAAGGCGCCCGACCTGATGGCGGCTCTCGAGGAGAGCCTCGCGGCGATCCAGAAAGAGCCGCTGGCCGCCGGATCGAAGCGCGACGGCGCCAAGCAGCGGCGCAAGCGGCCGACCGCCGCCAAGTCCGGCTCCGGCTCGGGCTCCAAGAGCTCCAAGACCCGATCGAGATCGCGAAGCAGGGCAAAAGCCGCCAAGTAGACGTAGACGGGCACCGGCTCGAGCTCACGAACCTCGACAAGGTGCTGTGGCCCGCGAGCGGGTTCACGAAGGCCGGCGTGATCGACTACTACGCGCGAGTCGCGGAGGCGATCCTGCCCCACCTGCGGGACCGGCCCCTGACCCTGAAGCGCTATCCGGACGGCGTCGAGGCCCAGTCCTTCTTCGAGAAGCGCTGCCCCTCCCACCGGCCCGACTGGGTGGAAACCGCCCCGGTGTGGAGCGGGCGCAACGAGGGCGACATCGACTACTGCCTATGCAACGAACGCGCGACCCTGATCTGGATGGCGCAGCTCGCGGCGCTCGAGCTCCACCCCTCGCTGTCGCTCGCCGACGAGATCGAGCGGCCGACCGTGCTCGCCTTCGACCTCGACCCCGGCGATCCGGCGGGGATCCTGGAGTGTTGTCGCGTGGGGCTTCGGCTGCGGGAGATGTTCGGCGAGCTCGGCCTCGAGTGCTTCCCGAAGACCTCTGGGTCGAAGGGGCTCCAGGTCTACGTGCCGCTGAACGTCGAGGTGACCTACGAGCGGACGAAGCCCTTCGCCCGTGCCGTCGCTCAGACGCTGGAGCGAGAGCAACCCAATTTGGTGGTCTCGCGGATGGCGAAGAAGCTCCGCAAGGGCAAGGTGTTCGTCGACTGGAGCCAGAACGACCAGCACAAGACAACCATCGCCGTCTACTCGCTGCGGGCACGGGAGCGGCCTACGGTTTCCACACCGCTCCAGTGGGAGGAGGTCGAGCGCGCCGCCCAACGAGAGGATGCGGATGCACTCAGGTTCGAGGCGTCAGACGTGCTCGAGCGCGTCGAGGAGCGCGGTGATCTGTTCGCCCCCGTGCTGGAGCTGCATCAGGAACTCCCAGCGAAGTAGGTCCATGGGACCACCGGTGACTCGGCGCCGGCGGCTCACTCAAAACCGCTCGCGGACGACCGGCCGGCGGCTGGCGGTCGCCTCGTCGAGGCGGCGGACCGGGGTCGTGTAGGGGGCGTTGCGGGCAATCTCGGGATCGCGCTCGGCCTCGGCGAGGATCTCCTCTACGGCGTCGGCGAGCGCGTCGAGGCCCTCCTTGGTCTCGGTCTCGGTGGGCTCGAACATCAGCGCCTCGTCGACGAGCAGCGGGAAGTAGATGGTCGGCGGGTGGAAGCCGAAGTCGAGCAGCCGCTTGGCGACGTCGAGCGTCTTGACGCCCAGCTCGCGCTTCGCGGTCGCCCCCGAGAGGACGAACTCATGCATGCAGAGACGGTCGAAGCCGACCGGCAGGTACCTCCCGGCCCGCCCCTGCCGAAGCCGTGCCAGCAGGTAGTTGGCGTTCAGCACGGCGGTCTCCGAGGCCTCGCCGAGGCCGTCGCCGCCGAGGCTGCGGATGTATGCATACGAGCGGACGAAGACGCCGAAATTGCCCGCAAACCCACGCAGGCGACCGATCGCCTTCGGCCGCTCGTGGTCGAGATCGAACGCGGGGGTGGCGCCGTCCCCGCCCTCAGCGCGGACCAGGCGCGGGACGGGCAGGTATGGCTCGATCCGGTCCGACACCGCGATCGGCCCCGCCCCCGGCCCGCCGCCACCGTGCGGCTGGGAGAACGACTTGTGGAGGTTGACGTGGATGATGTCGAACCCCATGTCGCCGGGCCGGGTGTGGCCCATGATCGCGTTCAGGTTGGCGCCGTCGTAGTACAGCGTGCCGCCGGCGTCGCGGATCATCCGGGTGATCTCGGCGATGTTCTCGTCGAACAGGCCGAGCGTGTTCGGGTTGGTGAGCATCAGGCAAGCGACCTGATCGTCGACCTTGGAGCGCAGGT
>Ga0307312_10001534_pt1 | contig 11838 bp, 12 predicted proteins | sample ER_DNA_202_FD_194489 | JGI IMG/M metagenome (GOLD analysis project Ga0307312, IMG submission 194489) | Bulk soil microbial communities from the East River watershed near Crested Butte, Colorado, United States - ER_DNA_202 | ecosystem: Environmental > Terrestrial > Soil > Floodplain | place...
GGCATCCGGTCCTTCAGGTGCTGCTGGATCTGCTGGGCCATCTCCTGGAAGAACGTCGAGGTCGTCCGTCCGCAGCCGGGACAGGCGCTGACCTGCGGCAGGAACGAGCGCAGGCCCATCGACTGGAGGACCTGCTGGGCGATCTCGACCTCCTCGGTCCGGTCGCCGCCCGGTGCCGGCGTGAGCGACACGCGGATCGTGTCACCGATGCCCTCGTTGAGGAGGATCGCCAGGCCCGCGGTCGAGGCGATGATCCCCTTCGAGCCCATCCCCGCTTCCGTCAGCCCGAGGTGGAGCGGGTAGTCGCTCCGCGCCGCCAGGATCCGGTAGACGTCGACGAGGTCGCGGACCTGGCTCACCTTCGCGCTGATGATGATCTGGTCGTGGCGGAGGCCGGTCTCCTCGGCCAGCTCGGCGGAGCGCATCGCCGACTCGATCATCGCCTCGATCATGACGTCTCGCGCGTCGCGCGGCTCCGGCGCGCGGGCATTGGCGTTCATCAGGTCCGTGAGCAGCTGCGGGTCGAGCGAGCCCCAGTTCACCCCGATCCGGACGGGCTTGGCGTTGTCGATCGCAACCCGGACGATCGTCGCGAAGTGCTCGTCGTGGCGCTTCGCTCCGACGTTGCCCGGGTTGATCCGGTACTTCGCGAGCGCCTTCGCCATCGCCGGGTACTCGACCAGGAGCTTGTGGCCGTTGTAGTGGAAGTCGCCGATCACCGGGACGTCGACGCCCAGGTTGTCGCGGAGCTTCCGCATCATCTCGGGCACGGCCGCCGCCGCCTGCTCCGTGTTGACCGTGACCCGGACGAGCTGCGAGCCCGCGTGAGCGAGCCGGGCGACCTGGATCGCGGTCGCGTCCGGGTCGGCGGTGTCGGTGTTCGTCATCGACTGGACGACGATCGGATGGGAGCTGCCCACCGGCACGCCGCCCACATCCACGCTGACGGTGGACCGGCGGCGTGGTCTGAGCGCATCGGTGGCGGCGGTCATGGCCCGGACGACCTAGCTGCCGCCGGACAGGATCCGGAGGATGTCGAAGCCGCTCACCCAGATCAGGAATGCGAACAGGAAGACGAACCCGACCATGTAGGTGAGCTGCTCCGCCCGGAGGCTGAGCCGCGCCCCGAAGATCCGCTTCAGGACGAGCATCAGCACCCGTCCCCCGTCGAGCGGAGGGAACGGCAGGATGTTGACGAGGGCAAGGTTGGCCGACAGGATCCCGGCGACGTACAGCGTCATGACGATCCCGGCACCGAAGAAGATGTCGGCGATCTGGGTCGCGATCCCGATCGGGCCGGCGACCGGCGGCGCCGCCGTCGGATTGCTGGCCACCTGGCCGACGAGGTCGCCGAGGCCGGCCAGGATCACGCCGAACCAGCGGACCGTCTCGTGGGTCCCGACATTGATCGCCGTCGGCAGGTCGCGCTGGAGGTAGTCGCCCGGAAAGAACGACGGCCAGCCGATCTTCGCGTCGACGACGGAGATGCCGAGGGCACCCTTCGCCTTCAATGGCCCGTCGCCGTCGGGATCCTTCATCTGGTCGGCGGTTCGCAGCGTCACGGGAACCTCCGCGCGTTGGCCGCCCGGATGGACCACCTGGAGCGTGACCGTCTGGCCGACCCGGTCGCGGAGGTCCTCGATCACGTCGCCGGTCGCGAGCGAGAAGATGTCGTGCCGGATTCCGTTGACCGACACGATCGAGTCGTTCGCCTTGAGGCCGGCGGCCGCGGCCGGCGAACCAGGCTCGACGACCGGGATCGTGATGCCCACGACGGGTGCGGCGAGCCACGCGATCGACGTGAAGATGACGAGCGACAGGATGAGGTTCATCGCCACGCCGGCCACCAGGATGATGACCTTGACCGGCAGCCGCGCTCGCCCGAAGGAGCGCGGGTCGTCGGTCGCGTCGCCGTCCTCACCCTCGAGCTTGACGAAGCCGCCGATCGGCAGCCAGTTCAGGGTGTAGAGCGTCTCGCCAGTCGATCGCAGGACCCTGGCCCGGGGCGGGAAGCCGATCCCGAACTCGAGGACGCGGATCCCGGCCAGCCGGGCCATGACGAAGTGGCCGAGCTCGTGGATCAGGACCAGGCTGCCGAGGACGACGAGGAAGAGGACGATCGTGACGACGACGCCGAGCGGGCCGGTCATGCGCCGGCTCCCCGCCACGTGGCGGCCCAGGCCCGGACCTCGCCGTCGAGGGCGATCAGGGTGTCGACGTCGGGTGCCTGGTCGGCGCCCGTCCCGAACCGGTCGACCGCGGCCGCGAGGAGGGCCGGGATCCCGGTGAACCCGAGACTCCCGTCGAGGAACCGGCCGACCGCGACGTCGTCGGCGGCGATCAGGGCCGTCGTCGCCCGCTGACCGATCCGACCGGCGTCGCGCGCGATCCGGAGGGCCGGGAAGCGATCCGTGTCCGGTGCGCGGAAGTCGAGGCGGCCGGCCGCCACCAGGTCGACCGCGGCGGACGGCGACGGGCGGCGGTCGGGATAGGTCAGGGCGTACTGGATCGGGGTTCGCATATCCGGGGTGCCCAGCTGGGCCTTCAGGGAGCCGTCCACGAAGCGGACCGCTGAGTGGACGACGCTCTGCGGATGGATGACAACCTCGATCGCGTCATCGCCGACATCGTACAGCCAGCGTGCTTCCACGACCTCCAGGCCCTTGTTGGCGAGCGTCGCCGAGTCGATCGTGATCTTGGCTCCCATCGACCACGTGGGATGGCGGAGCGCCTGCTGCGGCGTCACCGCTGACAGGTCGGCGGGGCCGTCGAGGAACGGTCCGCCCGATGCGGTCAGGATCAGCGAGGCGACCCGCTCGAGCGCTTCACCGACCAGGCACTGCCAGATGGCGGAGTGCTCCGAGTCGATCGGCCGGAGCCAGGCGAGCGGGCTGGCGTAGGGATCGCCGGGATCCATGGCGCCTCGTTCAGCGGCGCGCGCCCGGGCGAGCGGCATGACGAGATGCCCGCCCGCGACGAGCGTCTCCTTGTTGGCCGTGGCGACGACCTTGCCCGCCCCGAGCGCCGCCACGACCGGCCGGAGGCTCACGATCCCGCCGGTCGCGACGACGACGAGATCGACATCGTCGCCGGTTGCGATCTCCGCCAACGCGTCGCCTTCGGCACCGAGGACGGTGACCCCGACCCGGAAGCGTTCCTCCTGCTCGGCCAGCAAGCCTCGATTGGTTCCCGCGGCCAGCGCGACCACCTCGAACGCCTCCGGGTGCGCGGCGAGGACGTCGAGCGCCTGGGTCCCGATCGATCCGGTCGAGCCGAGGACGGCGACCCGCAGTCGCGCGCCCGGCTCAGCGGAACGCGGCGAGGACATACAGCGCCAGGACGGGGGCGGCGAACAGGAACGAATCGACGCGGTCGAGGACCCCGCCGTGGCCCGGGATCAGCGTGCCCGAATCCTTTGCGCCGGCGGCCCGCTTCAGCATGGATTCGGCAAGGTCGCCCGCCTGCGCAGCCAGGGACACGAGCGGCCCGACGATCAGGGCCGACGCCGCCGGCTGGCCGAGGCCGACCAGGACCAGCCCGCTGACGACCGTCGCGGCGACGATCCCGCCGATCAGTCCCGCGTAGGTCTTCGACGGCGAGATGTGGGTCAGGAACGTGCGCCGCCCGAAACGCTTGCCGATGACGTACGCGCCGGTGTCGAACGACCAGACCGCGAGCACGAGCAGGACGATCCAGCCGCGATCGGCGCCGAGTGCGCCCAGCGGCGCGCCGTCGGGCAGGGCCGGCGCCTGGTGGCCGAGCCGGAGGATGAACCCGAGCATCGACGCGTAGAACGCCCCGAACACGGTCGCGAACCAGGTCGGCAGACCCTCGCGCGGATCGGTCCGGGTGAACGCCCCGACGGCGGCCAGGATCGTGCCCGTTGCGACGAGCAGGAGCCCGCTCGCGTCGATCGCCGGGACGATCGCGGCATCGAAGACGAGCGCCGCCGCGAACACGATCCCGAGCCACGACAGCGAGGGATAGCCGGCGCCGGTCAGGAGCTGGAAGGCCTCGCGGGCCGCCAGGACGGTCGCGACGACGACGACCGCAACGATCCAGGGCCCGCCCAGCAGGAGCGCGATGACAAGCGGTGGGACCAGGACCGCGGCGCTCGCGGCGCGTTGTCCGAGGGCTCCGGTGCGGGGCGGCGACGTGCCGTTCAGCGTCCGAACCGGCGCGTCCGGCTGGCGAACTCGAGGAGGGCGGCGTCGAAGGCATCCGCGCCGAAGTCGGGCCACAGGACCTCGGTCGTGTAGAGCTCGGCGTAGGCAGCCTGCCAGATCAGGAAGTTCGACAGGCGCTGCTCGCCGCCGGTCCGGATCACGAGATCCGGGTCAGGCAGGCCCGCCGTGTAGAGCGCGTCGGCGATCGCCGTCTCGTCGATCGAGTCGGCCGGCACGCCGCTGGCCACGATCCGGCGAACCGCGTCGACGAGCTCCGTCCGGCCGGCGTAGTTGAACGCCACATTGAGGAGCAGGCGGTCGCCGCCGGCGGTGTCCGCGAGAGCCTCGCCGATGGAGCTCCGGGTGTCGTCCGGCAGCTCGTCGAGGCGGCCGAGGAGGCGGATCCGGACGCCCTGCGTCTTGAGCTCAGCGGTCTCGCTCCGGATCGCCTGCTCGAGCAGGGCGAACAGGCCGCGGACCTCCTCGTCCGAGCGGGCCCAGTTCTCGCGGCTGAAGGCGTAAACCGTGACGACCGGGACGCCGCGCCGCACCGCGTGGCGCAGGAGCGTCCGGATCGCCTCGACCCCGGCGGCGTGGCCGTCGAGCTCGGGCAGCCCGCGCTGGCGGGCCCAGCGCCGATTGCCGTCCATGATGATCGCGACGTGGCGGGGCAGCTCGCTGGCGGGCAGCAGGCGCTCGACGTCGGGCGTGGTCGCGGGATCGGGCGGGGGTGCGGCCTCGGCGTCCGGCCGGTGCGCCGTCGGTGGCGCATCGGTCGGGCGGGCGAGGGGCGGGCCGGCCACTAGACCTCCATGACCTCCTGCTCCTTGCTCGCTCCGACGCGGTCGACCTCGCCGATCCAGCGATCCGTCGTCTTCTGGAGCTGATCGAGCTGGCGGTGGGACTCGTCGGTGCCGACCGTGCCGTCGCGCTCTTCCTTCTTGAGCTCGTCCGCCGCCTCGCGCCGGAGGTTGCGGATCTCGACCTTCGCTTCTTCCATCCGTCGGTGGACGCTCTTGACGAGGTCTTTGCGACGATCCTCGGTCAGCGGCGGGATGTTGAGCCGGACGACCGTCCCGTCGACGTTCGGCATCAGGCCGATGTCGCTCTTCTGGATCGCCTTCTCGATCGCCCCGAGCACGCCCCGGTCCCACGGCTGGATCACGATCTGGTGGGCCTCCGGGACGCTGATCCCGGCGAGCTGGTTGAGCGGGGTCTGGGTCCCGTAGTAGTCGACGGTCAGGCGTTCGACGAGGGCGGTCGAGGCCCGCCCCGTCCGGAACGCCTGGAAGTCGCGCTCCATCGCGTCGACCGCACGGTTCATCTTGTGGTCGGCGGACGAGATCGTCTCGCTGCTCATCGGATACCTCCGCGGGCGCCAGAGGCGCCGGAGATCCGGGTACCGACGGGCTCGCCGGCGGCCACCCTGGTGATGTTGTCGGGAACGTTGAGATCGAACACGACGATCGGCAGGTCGTTCTCCATGCACAGTGAGACTGCCGCCGCGTCGAGGACCTTGAGCTGGTCGCGGAGAAGGTCCGCGTATTCGAGCTCAGCGTACCGCCGCGCGTCCGGATGGGTTGCCGGGTCGGCGTCGTAGACGCCGTCGACCTTCGTCGCCTTCAGGAGGACCTCCGCCCCGATCTCGACCGCGCGCAGGGCAGCGGCGGTATCGGTCGTGAAGTACGGGTTCCCGGTGCCGGCCACGAACAGCGTGACGCGACCCTTCTCGAGGTGACGGACGGCACGCCGCCGGATGTACGGCTCGGCGACCTCGTTCATCGCGATCGCGCTCATGACCCGGGTCGGCACGCCGGCGCGCTCGAGCGCGTCCTGGAGCGCGAGGCCGTTCATGACGGTTGCGAGCATGCCGATGTAGTCGCCGGTCGCCCGATCCATCCCGCTCGCGGCTGCCGCGAGCCCGCGGAAGATGTTCCCGCCGCCGACGACGATCCCGACCTGGACGCCGAGCTGGTGGACCTCGCCGACCTGGCGGGCGATGAAGGCACAGAAGGCGGGGTCGACGCCGTAGGAACGGTTGCCGAGCAGGGCTTCGCCGGAGAGCTTGAGGAGGATCCGCTTGTAGCGGACGCCCTCCCCCGCCGGCGCGGTCGTGGTCCTGGTCGCTCCGACGGCGTCGCTCACAGCTCCTCCCCGAGCGCATACCGCACGAACCGGCGGACACGGATGTTCTCGCCGATCGTCGCGATCTTCTCGGTCACGAGGTCGCGGACCGTCCGCTCCTCGTCGCGGAACGGCTGGTCGAGCAGGCAGACCTGCGAGAACCACTTGTTGAGCTGGCCGTCGACGATCTGGCCGCGGATGTGCTCGGGCTTCTTCTGGGTCGCCGGATCGGCCATAAGCTCGGCTCGCTTCGCGGCGATGACCTCGGCAGGGATTGCAGCGGCGTCGACGTACTGCGGGGTCATCCCCGCGACCTGGATCGCGAGGTCGCGGACGAGCTTCTGGAACTCGTCGGTCCGGGCGACGAAGTCGGTCTCGCAGTTGACCTCGATGAGGACGCCGAGCCGGCCGCCGGTGTGGAGGTAGCTCGAGACGAGCCCGTCGCGGGCGTCGCGGTCGGCCCGCTTCGCCGCGGCGGCGAGGCCCTTCTCGCGAAGCCAGGCGACGGCCTTCTCGACGTCGCCGTCGCTTGCGACGAGGGCGTTCTTGCAGTCCATGAAGCCGGCACCGGTCCGCTCCCGGAGGTCCTTGACCGCTGCGGCGGTGATCTCTGCCATGTGGTGGGTTCGCTCCTGTGTGCTGATGGCGGCGGGCCGGGGCCCGCGGGTGAGTTCGGGTGGTCGATCGGGCGGACGCGGCCGCCCCGATCGGTCGGGCGGCGCGCGACGCGCGACCGGCCGGGGTCGCCGGGTCAGGCGTTGGCGGGCTCCGCCTTCTCGGCCGCCTCGCGGGCGAGTTCGGCGGCGATCTCCTCGGGGCTGGCCTCGGCGGCCGGAGCGGCCTCGGCGACCGGGGCGATCGGGCGGGCGCCCGGGAGCAGCTCGTCCTCATCGGCGTCGGGCTCGAAGGACAGGGCCTTGCCCCCGGCGAGCGCCGCGACGAGCTCGTCGGAGGCGGTCTCGTCGAACTCCGGCTCGGATGCCGGGATGACCTCCGGCTCGGGCTCGCTCGCCCGCGCCGCGCGCTCCTGCTGGCCCTCGATGCAGGCGTCCGCGATCAGCGTGCACAGCAGCCTGATGGAACGAATCGCGTCGTCGTTGGCCGGGATGATGTGGTCGATCTCGTCGGGGTCGACGTTCGTGTCGCCGGTCGCGACGACCGGGAGCTCGAGCTTGTTCGCCTCGGTGACGGCGATCCGCTCGCGGTGCGGGTCGATGATGAAGATCGCACCCGGGACGCGCTTCATCTTGCGCATCCCGCCGACCGTCAGGGTCAGCTTGTTCATCTCGTCGGTGAGCTTGGCGGCTTCCTTCTTCGTCATCCGCTCGAAGTCGCCGGCCTGCTGGCGGGCCTCGAGCTGCTCGAGCAGCGAGATCCGCTTCTTGATCGTCGTGAAGTTGGTCAGCATCCCGCCGAGCCAGCGCTTGTTGACGAACGGCTGCTGGGCCTGCTTCTTCGTCCCGACGAAGAGCACGTACTCGCCGTGGGCGACGGTGTCCCGAACGAAGTCGAGCGACGACTCGAGGTGCTTGACGGTCTGGGCGAGGTCGATGATATGGATGCCGTTGCGCTCGGCAAAGATGAACGGCTTCATCTTCGGGTTCCAGCGCCGCGTCTGGTGCCCGAAGTGGACACCGGCTTCGAGCAGCTGTCGCATGGAAACGTTCGGCACGGGGAGAGGCCTCCTGTCGGTCTTGTTCCTCCGCGGACCTCGTCGCCGGGTCTCCGGGCCTGGTCGCTCGCTCGCTGCGCTCGTGCGCCTCGTCGTCGCCTGGTCCGGCACCGTCCCGGTCGGAACGGTCCGCGTGTGATCTCCGTCACCGACCGGCAGGTGCCGGCGGCGCGGGTGGTGAGCACGGTCCCGGCGGTCCCGGGGCCGCGCGGAGTGTAGCACGGGGTCGGTTGCGGACCGATCGGTGGGCAGACGTTCTATCCGCGGGCGGCGTCCCATGCAGCAGACGACTCGGATTCGGCGGTTGCGCGCTCAGTCACGTCGGTTTCGCGACATGGCCACGCTCGTTGAACCGGAATCTGATGCAGCAGATGACTCGGCTGCCCGCCCTCGAAATTCAGAGCGGGATCGCGCGGTGGTGGCGGATCCGCGGCGACTCGCTCCCGTCGATCGCGGGCTCGGCCACGACCAGGTCGACCCGGAACGGCAACCGCGGCAAGGCGGCTCCACCCGGCAGCCCGTCCTGGAGCAGCCGCCCGATCGCGGCCCGGAGATGCACGCGTTTGCGGTGGTCGAGCGTCTCCTCGGCGAGCCCGAATGCGCGCGAGCGACGCCAGCGGACCTCGACGATCACGAGGTTCGGTGGCGGCCCGGGATCGACCGCCACGAGATCGAGCTCGCCTCGCCCAACGCGGATGTTCCGGGCGAGGATCGTCCAGCCCTTCCCGACGAGATCGGCCGCGACCGCCGACTCGGCGTCGTCGCCGGTCAACTGGGCGTCGGTCCGCATCCCGGACAACCTACGCCGGGCCGATCACCCGTCACTTATCCGGGGACAGCCTCGAGCATGACGCCGTCGAGCGCGACGCCGTCGACGGCGTCGACCGCGTCGAGGGCCAGGAGATCGCGGGCGTCGAGCATCGCGTCGTCGGCCATCACCGGCACGGACTCGCGCTCGAGGAGATCGTGCAGGTCCGGCGACGCCCCGGGGTCGCCGAGCAGGTCGAAGTCGAGCTGATCGCCGGCCAGCGTCCGCTGGAGCGCGAGGAACGAGCGGCGGTGGAACGGGGTGAGGCCCATCGCCCGGATGGCCATCCGGTGGTCGAGCGTCGCATAGCCCTGGTTGTGCTCCCAGCCGTAGCCGGGATAGCGGGCGGCGAGTCGGGTCATCATCCGGTCGCGGACGACCTTGGCGACGACCGACGCGCAGGCGATCGAGTAGACCTTCGCGTCACCATCGACGATGTTCGTGTACGGGCCGACCAGGTTCTCGAACCCGACGATCCGGTTGCCGTCGACCATCACGTGCTCGTGGCCGCCGAGCCGGGCGATCGCGCGGCGCATCGCAAGGTGGGTCGCGTGGTAGATGTTCAGCTGGTCGATCTCGCGGACGGAGGCGGCGCCGACGCCGACCGCGACGGCACGTGCCCGGATGATCGGGGCCAGGCGCTCGCGCTGGGCCATCGACAGCGTCTTCGAGTCGCGGACCCCCGGGATCCGGTGGCAGCCGGGCTTCATGATCACGGCCGCGGCGACGACTGCTCCGCAGGTCGGCGCGACACCGACCTCGTCGACACCCGCCACCCGCGTCAGGCCGTCGTTCCAGAGGCGGCGCTCATGACGGAGGGTCGGGACGATGACGGCCATCGGTAGTCAGGGTAGCCGGTCGGGAGCGGGCCCGCCGACGAGGCCGCGACGACACCGGGAATCAAGCGACCCCGGCGATTGCCGGGGTCGACGGGCGGTGGGCGCGAGGACCGGTCAGCGCGTCGTGCGCCGCTCGCGCAGGGTCGCGGCCTTGCCCACGCGGTCGCGCAGGAAGTACAGCTGGGCCCGACGAACCTGGCCGTGCCGGACAACCTCGATCTTCTCGATCCGCGGGCTGTGGATCTTGAAGGTCCGCTCGACGCCCACGCCGCTCGCGATCCGGCGAACCGTGATCGAGCGGGTGATGCCGCCGCCGCGGAGACGCATGACGATGCCCTCGAACACCTGGATGCGCTCGCGGTTGCCCTCGACGACCTTGGCCGAGACCTTGACCGTGTCGCCGGACGCGAGCTCGGGAAGGTCGGTGCGCAACTGGTCGGAGACGAGTTCGTCGAGGACGGTCACTGCTTGGTTCCTTGTTTCGTTCGTCGGCAGCGCGAAGCTGCGGATGGGCTCACGAGGGAGGGCCGAACGATTCGGCCGGCGGCGGAGTATAGCATGGCGACCGCGTGCGCCCGGACGCCCCGGGAGGAGATGTCTGCGTGGCGCCGCGGTCGCCGACCGGCCGGCGAGGGCGCTTTGACGGCGTCGACGCCGTCCGGGCCCTCCCGCTCGAGCAGCCCTAGCGGTCCCCTTCGTCCGTCGGGTCCATGAGGTCCGGACGGCGCTCGCGCGTCCGGTCGCGGGCCTGCTCCGCGCGCCAGCGGGCGACCGCGCCATGGTCGCCCGAGGTGAGGATCGACGGCACGTCCAGACCACGGAACTTGGCCGGCCGGGTGTACTGCGGGTATTCGAGCAGGCCCTCGGCGAAGGACTCCTCGGTCGTCGAGAGGTCGTCGATCGCGCCCGGCAGGAGCCGGATCACCGCGTCGATGACCACGAGCGCCGGCAACTCTCCGCCGGTCAGGACGTAATCCCCGATCGACAGCTCGAGGTCGACGAGCGAGCGCACCCGCTCGTCGACGCCCTCGTACCGAGCGCAGACGAAGACGAGGTGGGAGCGCGTCGCCAGATCGTGGGCCCGGCGTTGGGCGAAGACCTCGCCGACGGGATCCATCAGGATCACGAGCGAATCCTCGCGGCGGACGGAATCGATCCCGAAGGCGATCGGCTCGGGACGCATGACCATGCCCGCTCCGCCGCCGTACGGCGCGTCGTCGACGCTGCGATGCCGGCCGATCCCCCACTGGCGGAGGTCGTGCGCCCGGATCGTGGCGATGCCCTGCTCCTGGATCCGGGCCGGAATGCTGGCACCGAGCGGTCCCGCGATCATGTCCGGGAACAGGGTCAGGATGTCGATCTCGAGCGGCATGGGTCGGGCCGGGGCGCCGTCAGTCGGCCAGGATGTCGAACGGGTTCGGACGCTCGGCCGCGTCGCCGTCGTCGCCGGCCGGCGGCGTGCCGGATGCCGCGGTCGAGGTCGGCCTCGCGCGTCGCGGTCCCGTTCGCCGGCGTGGCGCGCGGGGGCGATCCGGATCGTCCGGCGCGCGGCGACGCTTCGGCAGCGCCAGGTCGAGGGCGATGGTGTCGACGACGATCTCGCCGCGGCGCGGGGCGAAGATCCGGATGAAGTCGCGGACGGCCGGCACGTCGAACTCGCCGTAGTCGCCGCCCGCCACCGTGTAGATCTCGGCGCCACCGGACCGGTAGACGTCCTGGATCGTCCCGAGGACTGTGCCGTCCGTCGACGTCACCGTCGTGCCGACGACCTCGTGCCAGAAGTAGGCGCCGCGCGGCAGCGCCGCATCGGGTCCGGCGTCGATCTCGAGGTAGACGCCCTTCAGGTCCCCGGCCGCCGAGCGATCGTGGACCTCCGCGAACTGGAGACGCCACCCCGGCCCATCGCTGACCGCCGACGACCACACGACGGTCAACCGATCGTCCGCGCCCTCGCGATGGAGCACGGAGCCGACCGCATAGCGCTGCTCGGGCCGGTCGGTGAGGATCTCGACCCGCACCGCGCCGCGCAGGCCGTGGACGCCCCGCACGAGGGCGACGACGAGCCGGCCGGACGCGGTCGTCGGCGCAGGCCCGGGCCCGACCTCGGGCTCAGGGGTCGCGAGTCCTCGCGGGAGCTCGGACAGTTGAGCTCCCCCTGCGGCCTCGGTGGGCTCTTCGCGGGTCACCGCTGAGGTTGCCTGTTCGACGGTCGTCCCTTCTAGAGGATCT
>Ga0307312_10001538_pt1 | contig 11827 bp, 7 predicted proteins | sample ER_DNA_202_FD_194489 | JGI IMG/M metagenome (GOLD analysis project Ga0307312, IMG submission 194489) | Bulk soil microbial communities from the East River watershed near Crested Butte, Colorado, United States - ER_DNA_202 | ecosystem: Environmental > Terrestrial > Soil > Floodplain | place: USA...
GACGCCTGCTCGATCATATGGAGCGCGGCCACGCCGACTTCTCCCAGCTCGAGATACTCGTGCTGGACGAGGCCGACCGCATGCTGGACATGGGCTTCGCGCCTGATGTGAAGCGCATCCTGAGCACCTTGCCCGAAGAGCGACAGACGATGCTCTTCTCGGCGACGATATCGCCGGAAGTCGACGCGCTCGCGCGCCGGGCTCTCAACGGTCACGCCTCGGTCGAGATCGGCCGCCGCGCGCAGACCGCCGAAGGTATCGAGCATGTCATCGTCGCGGTGGACAAACTGCAGAAGCGCGGTGCGCTCGGCGCGATTCTCAAAGCCAAGCCGGCCGGTCAGACGCTGATCTTCACGCGGACGAAGTACGGTGCGGACAAGCTCGTCACCTTCCTCAAGCGGGAAGGCATTCCGGCGAACGCGCTGCACGGCGACAAGGCGCAGAGCCACCGGACGCGGACGCTGGACCAATTCCGGTCCGGTGCGGCCGAGATTCTCGTCGCGACCGACATCGCCGCGCGCGGCATCGACGTCGAAGGGATCCGGATGGTGGTGAATTTCGACGTGCCCCAGGATGCCGAGGTCTACGTGCATCGCGTGGGACGCACGGCGCGGGCGGGCGCCCGCGGGCTGGCGCTCACGCTGATCTCTCCCGACGAATGGCTGCTGATGGCGGACGTGGAGCGGCTGATCGGACAGAATTTTCCGCGGGAAGTCATCCCGGGATTCGAGCCGTCGGTGTCTCCGCTGCAGCCGCGGCTCGCCGTGGCGGAAGCGCCGAAGCCGGAGCGCTCGCTCAGGCCGCGCCGAGGCGGGAAGCGTCGCTAGTCGCGGGTTTTCAGCGTCCGGATGAAATTGGCCACCGGGGTAGCAGCCAGCGTCAGCAGTCGGATGCTGCCCCGCGACGCGAGCTCCACCGAGACCCGCGCGATGGTCTCGTTGTCCGGACACTCCACGATGCTGACGAAGTCATAGGGGCCGAGCACCGCGTACTGAGCGGTGACCTTGGCCCCGAACTTTTCGATCTCCTTGTTCACTTCCTGCAGGCGCTTGGGATTGCTCTTGAGTGCCTTGGCGCCTTCGTCGGTCAGGTTCGAGAGCAGGACGTAGGTGGGCATGGGGGGGCCTCAGCTCCGTTTCTCGATGGGCACGTAATCGCGCTTGGGTGGACCGATGTACACTTGGCGCGGTCGGGCAATCTTCTGCTCCTTGTCGAGCAGCATCTCCTGCCACTGCGCCAGCCACCCCGGTGTCCGCCCGATCGCGAACAATACGGGGAAGATGTCTACCGGCAACTTCATCGCTTCATAGATGATGCCGGAGTAGAAGTCGACGTTTGGATAGAGTTTGCGCGATACGAAGTACTCCTCCTGCAGCGCGATCCGCTCGAGCTCGACGGCGATGTCGATGAGCGGATTCTTGCCGGTCACGTCGAAGACCTGCTCGGCGATCTGTTTGATGATCTTGGCCCTGGGGTCAAAGTTCTTGTAGACGCGGTGCCCAAACCCCATCAACCGCACCTCGCCCTTCTTGACGCGCTGAAGGTAGGCGGGAATCGCGTCGATCGACCCGATCTCCCGCAGCATGCGCAGCACTTCCTCGTTCGCGCCGCCATGTAACGGTCCGTACAGCGCGGCCGCCGCCCCGGCCATGCAGGAGTACGGATCGGGATGGGAAGACCCGATGCCGCGCATCGCGCTGGTCGAGCAGTTCTGCTCGTGATCGGCGTGCAGAATGAACAGGACGTCGAGCGCGCGCTCGAGCACGGGGTGCGGCGCGTACTTCACCTCGGTCGTCTTGAACATCATGTTCAGGAAATTGCCGGTGTAACTCAGATCGTTGTCCGGGTACGCGTAGGGCATCCCCACCGAGTGGCGGTGGGCGAACGCCGCCAGGGTTGGGGTCTTCGCGATCAGCCGCACGATCTGGTTGCTGCGGGACTTCTCTTCGAAGATGCGCTTCGCTTCGGGATAGAAGGTCGAGAGCGCCGCCACCGCACTGACGAACATTCCCATCGGGTGCGCATCATGATGAAAGCCGTCGATGAACTTCTTGATGTTTTCGTGGATGATCGTGTGGTGCGTGACCTGGAACACCCACGCGTCCAGCTCCGCGGCCGTCGGCAGCTCACCGTGCAGCAGCAGATACGAGGTCTCGAGGAACGTGCTCTTTTCGGCGAGCTGCTCGATCGGGTAGCCCCGGTAGCGGAGGATGCCCTTGTCGCCGTCGATGAACGTGATCGCGCTGCGGCACGCCGCCGTATTCATGAAGGCGGGGTCGTACGACATCAGCCCGAAGTCGTCGTCGGACGCCATGATCTGACGCAGATCGGCGGCCCGCACTGTTCCGTCCTGAATCGGCAGCTCATAGCTCTTGCCGGTGCGGTTATCGACGACGGTGAGCGTGTCCTTCGGCACTCCGGGTGTCCTGGATGTTGGAGGCCGAAAAGATAACCTGCTTTCTTGGCCTTTACCGTCTCTTACCGTCGTCCTATCTTGGCGACCCATGGCTCAGCCTCGACCCAGTCTCTATCCCACGCGCTCGAGCGCCGGTTCCCAGCTGGGACAGCAACTCGCCAGTCGCGGCTATCAATCCTGCATTTTGCTCGGCATCACGCCGGAAGGCGTCGAGATCGCCGCGCATGCGGCCAAGGCGATGGGTGCCCAATTCGACGTGATCGTGGCGTCGTTCATCAAGCTGGGCGCCAACCTCGCCCCGATCGGCGCGATGGCGGAGTCGGCGCCGGCAGAAATGGATCCCGACTTCCAGCCCGGGATGAATCTCCTCGAGAAGCTGCAGGCTGCGATCGACGAGTCGCGCGCGCGCGTCAAACAGGATCTCGTGTTGTACCGCACCCAACGCCCCGTGAAGAAGCTCGAGGGACGGACAGCGGTCATCGTCGAAGGGCAGATCGTGTATCCGTGGAAGGTGCTGGCCGCGGCGAAGGCCGCCGAGGGGTTAGGGGCGCGCGAAGTGGTGATCGCGACGCCGGTGGCCGCGCAACCGGCCGCCGACCGGATTCGCGCTCGCCAATATCCCTTGGTATGTCCGAGTGTGGTGATGGAGCAAGAGGGGCATCCGTCTCCCTATGGCGATGCGGGAGAGGACGCCCCTGAACGACTGAAAAGTATTATGATCGCCCATCAAGCGGCTTGAATGATGGAATGATGGAATGATGGAATGACCTGCTAGCCGCCACGCTCTGAAATCAATCGATAAAAGCCCCACGTCAACTTGCCAGCCACGCTTCTCAAGTCGTCGAGCTCCTTCCAGTCCGACTCTGACAAATATCCCAACTCCTTGGCGAAGAGAATGGCGTAGGACAGCTCGGCTAGCGATCCGAGCGCGATATCGAGGAAACGTCGGAATTCTCTGGGGCCTCGTTTCGCGCTTCCCTCAGCAATGTTCGCGGGCGCCGAGAAGGCTGCGCGCCGCATCTGGGATGTGATTCCGTAAAGTTCGTATTTCGGGAACGACTGCGTTATCCGATAGGTCGCGAGCGCGAGCTGATGACAACTCCGCCACGCATTGAGGCGCTGATACGGCATCATGGGGACAAGATCCATGGACCAGGCGCGGAGTGCATAACCATTCTGAGTCATGGCGGAAACAAGAAAAGGCGGCCATACAGCCGCCTTTCGTTCCATCATTCCATCATTCCATCATTCCGGTAGTTCGACGATTTCCCGCTCCAACCAGCGGTGTTCACCGGCCAGAATCTCCTGCGCGAACTTGTACGTCGGCACATCCTCGTTGCGGCGCAGTCCGTTGAACTTGGAGCGCACTCGCCGCCGCGCTTGCCGGCAGAAGAGATCCGCGAGCTTTACGGCTCGCGCGCCCGTCGCCCGGTCATGCTGGTACAGTCGTTGCGCGCGTGAGCAGGTCGCCGCCATCGCGAACAGCTCACCCGCGACGTCGACCAGGCGGAACAGCACCGACTGCCGCAGCTCCAGCTTGGGTCCGAACCGAATCATCGAATGGAAGACGCTGCGCGCCAGGCGGCGGCAGCTGCGCTCGACGAAGCGCACGTGCGTCGCCAGGCGGCCGAACTCGGCGTAGCGTGGCCACAGGCCCCACCCCAGCCAGCGCGACGGATACCACCAGCCGTAGAACCCCGCGGAGCGCACCAGACCGGCGAGGCGCTCGCGCGTCGACTTGCCTGGCATGACGACGTCGCCCGCGACCTGGAGATGCTTGTCGACCGCCTCGCGCGCGATGAACAGATGCATGATCTCCGAGGAGCCCTCGAAGATCAGGTTGATCCGGAAGTCGCGCATGATGCGCTCGATGGGGATCGGCTGCTCGCCGCGCGCGCGCAGCGAATCGGCCGTTTCGTAGCCGCGGCCGCCGCGGATCTGCACCGTGTCGTCGATGATGCGCCAGCCGGCCTCGGAGTTGTACAGCTTGGCGATCGCCGCCTCGAGCCGGATGTCGTACCCGCCGCGCTCCGCCATCGCCCCGCACAGCTCGGCGACGGCCTCCATCGCGAGCGTGTTTGCCGCCATCGACCCGATTTTTTGCGCGATGGCGTCGTGCTGTCCGATCGGCCGGCCCCATTGCACCCGCTCGGCCGCCCAGCGCCGCGAGACCTCGAGGCAGCGCTTGCCGGCGGCCACGGAGGAGATCGGCAGCGTCAGCCGGCCCGTGTTGAGCGTGACCAGCGCGAGCTTCAATCCCTTGCCCTCACCCCAGAGCACGTTGTCCTTGGGCACCCGCACGTTCGTGAAGCGGATCACGCCGTTGTAGAGCGCTTTCAATCCCATGAAGTGGCAGCGGTGGACGACCTCGACGCCCGGCCAATCCATCTCGACGATGAACGCCGTGATCTGCTTCTTTTCTTTCGCATTGACGATCTTCGACGGCGTCCGCGCCATCACGACGAGCAGCTCCGCCTTGGTGCCGTTGGTGCACCACAGCTTCTCGCCGTTCAAGACCCAGACATCGTCGTCGAGAATGGCGGTGGTTTCCATCGCGGCCGGATCGGAGCCGACGTTTCCTTCCGTGAGTGCGAATGCCGAAATCGCGCCCTTCGCCAGCCGCGGGAAATACTTTTTCTTCTGGGCGTCGGAGCCGAACAACTTGAGCGGCTGCGGTAAGCCGATCGATTGGTGCGCCGACAGCAACGCGGTGAGCGAGCCGTCGACCGACGACACCAGCTCGATCGCCTTCATGTAGGAAAGCTGGGAGAGCCCGAGTCCGCCGTACTCACGCGGAATCTTGATGCCGAACGCGCCGAGCCGGCGCAAACCGTCGATGACCTGCTCGGGGATTTCTCCCTCACGATCGATCCGATCGGAATCCACGTCTTCGCGGAGGAACCGCTCGAGCATGTCGAGGAATGGCTTGGCCCGGGCGACTTCGTCCGGATCTTGTTCGGGGTAGGGATGAATCAGGTCCATCCGCAGCTTGCCGAGGAACAGGTCGCGCACGAAACTCGGCGCCGCCCACTCCTGCTCGCGTGCCGCTTCGGCGACTTCCCGCGCCTCGTCGGCGCTGACTTTTCGCTGTGTCGGAGGGGCGAGAGTAGCCATGTAGCTTTAATGTAATATCTTCAGGCCGTTCAGCCCGCCGTCAGCCTTTTTGAGGAGATTCTCCATGTCCCGCATAGCCTTTGTCACCCTGGCACTGGGGCTCGCCAGTGCGTTTAGCACGCCCGGGAGCGCCCAGCGCCCGTCGCGAACCGTCCAACGGGCCCGCCCCCGCCCCCAGACCGCGGCGCGGGCGTCCGCGCCGGCGCCCATCACGATCCCGTATCAGCGCTTCGTCCTGAAAAACGGCCTGACGCTGCTGGTCCATGAGGATCACAAGGCACCGATCGTGGCCGTGAACATCTGGTACCACGTGGGCTCGAAGAATGAAAAACCGGGGCGCACGGGTTTCGCGCACCTGTTCGAGCACCTGATGTTCAACGGCAGCGAGCATTTCAACGACGACTACTTCCAGCCGTTCGAGCGCATCGGTGCCACTGACCAGAATGGCACCACGAACGAAGACCGCACCAACTATTTCGAAAACATCCCGACCAACGCGCTCGATGTCGCGCTGTGGATGGAATCGGACCGGATGGGTCACTTGCTCGGCGTGATCGATACCGCGCGGGTGAACGAGCAGCGCGGCGTGGTGCAGAACGAAAAGCGCCAGGGAGAAAACGAGCCCTACGGCAAGGTCGACGGGTTGATGACGGCGGGGACGTACCCGGCCGGGCACCCGTATTCGTGGGAAGTGGTCGGGTCGATGGAAGATCTCAACGCCGCGTCGGTCGAGGACGTCAAGAACTGGTTCCGCACCTATTACGGGCCCAACAACGCCGTCATCGTGCTGGCCGGCGACATCACACCCGAGATCGCGCGCCAGAAAGTGGAGCAGTACTTCGGCGACATCCCCGCCACACCGCCGATCGCCAAACAGGAGACATGGATCGCGAAGCGCACCGGCTCGCACCGCGAGATCATGCAGGATCGCGTGCCGCAGGCGCGGATTTACAAAGAGTGGAACATCCCCGAGTACGGTTCCGCCGAAGCCGATTATCTCGATCTCGTGACCGATGTCCTCGCGGCGGGCAAGACGTCGCGGCTGTACAAACGCCTCGTCTATGACGAGCAGATTGCGACCGACGTGATCGCGTACGTCGATCTCCGCGAGATCGGCGGGCAGCTCGTGGTGCGGGCGACCGCGAAGCCGGGTGGCGATCTCGCGCGTGTCGAGCAAGCGATCGACCAAGAGCTCGGGCGCTTCATTCAGACCGGTCCGACGGCAAGCGAGCTGCGGCGCGTCAAGACGCAGTCGCGCGCGAACTTTATCCGCGGCGTCGAGCGGATCGGCGGATTCGGCGGCAAGTCGGATGTGCTCGCGCGCAACGAGGTCTTCACCGGCAGCGCCGACCACTATCTGGTGACGCAGCGGCGCATCGCGACGGCTACGACCGGCGACCTCAAGTCGGCAGCGGCGCGGTGGCTCAGCGACGGCGATTGGGTGCTCGAAGTGCATCCATATCCGACGTTCGAAGCGGCGGCCAGCGGCGCCGACCGCACGAAGCTGCCCGAGGCGGGTACGCCGCCCGACGCCCGCTTCCCGGCGGTCGCGCGCGTGACGCTGCCGAGCGGACTCAAAGTCGTGCTGGCCGAGCGGCACTCGATTCCACAGGTACAGCTCACGCTTCTCGTGGATGCCGGATACGCGGCGGACCAATTCGCGGCGCCCGGTACAGCGAGTCTCGCGCTCGACATGCTGGACGAGGGCACGACCCGCCGCACCGCGCTACAGATCAGCGACACGCTGTCGCAGCTTGGGGCGCAGCTGTTCACGAGCTCGCAGCTTGACGTGTCCCGCGTCGCGTTGTCGACATTGAAGGACAACCTGGATCCGGCGCTCGACGTCTTCGCCGACGTGGTGCTCAACCCCTCGTTCCCGCAGGCCGACTTTCAACGGCAGCAGCGCCAGCGGCTGGCGCGCATCCAGCGCGAGAAAGTGCAGCCGGTGCAGATGGCGCTGCGCGTGTTTCCGCAGCTGCTCTACGGCGCGAATCACGCGTACGGCAACCCGCTGACGGGGTCAGGGACGGAAGCGTCGGTGTCCGCCATGACGCGTGACGATCTGGTGCGCTTCCACCGCACCTGGTTCAAGCCGAACCACGCAACGCTGGTGATCGTCGGCGACGTCACCATGGCGGAGATTCAGCCGAAGCTCGCTCGCCTGTTCAGCAGTTGGCGGGCCGGCGAAGTGCCACAAAAGAACGTGAGCACGGTTGCCGATCAGCCGCGGCCGCTCGTCTATATCCTCGACCGGCCGGGGGCGGAGCAGTCGGTGATTCTCGCGGCCGATCTGGCGGCGCCCAAGGCCAATCAGCGCGAATACGCCATCGAGGCGATGACGTCGCTGCTCGGCGGGCAATTCACCTCGCGCATCAACATGAACCTGCGCGAGGCGAAACACTGGTCCTATGGCGCGTTCACGTTGATCTGGGACGCGCGCGGCCAGCGGCCGTTCATCGCGTACGCGCCGGTCCAGACCGACAAAACGAAGGAGTCGATGATCGAAGTCGATCGGGAGCTGCGCGGTATTCTCGGCCCCAAGCCGGTGACCGCCGACGAGCTCGCCAAGGCGCAAGCGAATCTGACGCTGACGCTGCCGGGCAACTGGGAGACGATGGATGCGGTACAGGGGTCGCTCGAGCAGATGGTGACGTTCGGACTCGACGATCACTATTTCGAGACGTATGCCCAGCGCATCCGGGCGCTGACGATTCCTGATGCGGCGAGCGCGGCCCAAGAAACGATTCGGCCCGATCATCTGGTGTGGGTCGTGGTGGGTGATCGGTCGAAGATCGAGGCGGGGATTCGTGAGCTGAATTTCGGCGAGATCAGATTCCTGGACGCAGACGGCAAGCCGCTGGCATCCCGCTAGCCAGCCCGAGGTAGTCGCCTACACGGGACGGGAGTAACTTCTCCCGTCCCGTTTTCTTTTGGAGATTTCGTGCGCCTGCTCGCTCTCGCCGTTCTCGTGCTCTCGGCAACCTCCCTGGCTGCCCAGACGCCGCCTCAAGTGCTGATCAAAGCCGGCCGGCTGGTCGACGGCCGGTCGCAGCAGGTCCAAACCAACGTCGGTATCCTGATCGAGGGGGAGCGTATCAAGGCGGTCGGGCCGGTGGCGCAGATCCAGGGACAGGCGCCGAACGCCCGGCTCATCGATCTCAGCCAGATGACCGTGCTGCCCGGACTCATCGACGCCCACACCCACCTCCTGCTGCAGGGTGACGTGACGTCGCAGGACTACGAAGATCAGCTGCTCAAGCAGTCCACTCCCTACCGCGCCATTCTCGCCGCCCGGAACGCGCGGATTGCGTTGGAGCATGGCTTCACCGCGATTCGGGATCTCGAAACTGAAGGCGCGATGTATGCCGACGTAGACGTGAAGCTGGCGATCAACAACGGAGAAATTCCGGGGCCGCGCGTCTTCGCCTCGACCCGCGCGATGGCGCCGACCGGGATGTATCCGATTACGACGGGGAACTGGGAGATCGAGCTGCCGCACGGCGTCCAGCCCGTCGACGGCGTCGACAACGCGCGTCTCGCCGTACGCCAGCAAGTGCAGCACGGCGCCGACTGGATCAAGTACTACAGCGACCGTCGTTATTACTTCACGCCCGACAGCGTGCTGCACAGCTGGGTGAACTTCACCGACGCCGAAGCGAAAGCGATCGTGGACGAGGCGCACCGGCTGGGCCGAATGGTGGCAGCGCATGCGATCGGATCCGACGGGATTGCTGCGGCGCTCCGGGCCGGCGTCAACTCCATCGAGCACGGTGACGGCCTCACCGATTCGCTGATAGACGTGATGGTGCGGAACAACATCTACTGGGTCCCGACGGTGACCGTCGGCGCGCATGTGGTCGCGCGCGGCGGGGTTTGGGTTGCGCTCGTCAACCTCGAGCGCAAGGCGTTCGGCCGGGCGCTGCGGCGCGGCGTCAAGATCGTCATGGGCACGGACGTGGGCGGCTTTCCCTGGACCGAGATCAATCAAGCGAAGGAATTCGAGTACTACGTGCAATACGGGATGACACCGCTGCAGGCGATTCAGTCGGGAACGACGGTCGCCGCGGCCCTGCTGGGGCAGGAGCAAAACATCGGCGCAATCGCCCCCGGACTGTACGCGGACATCATTGCGGTCGCGGGCGATCCCACGCGCGATATCACGGAACTGCAACGCGTGAAGTTCGTTATGAAGGGCGGCGCCGTGTACCTTTCCCAATAGTGAGAATCCCTTTCGCCTGGCTGCTCGGGCTCTTCCTGAGCTTCGGCGCCGCCTCTGCCTCGGGACAGCTGTCCCCCTCCGGCACGGGCGGCGTCGCTGCGCTGGCGAGTACGCTGCGACAGCTCGGCAGCAATAAGCGCGTCCTGATGATCGGCGCCCATCCCGACGACGAGGACACCCAACTCCTCGTGTTGCTGTCGCGCGGCATGGGCGCGCAGGCGGCGTATCTGTCGCTGACGCGTGGTGAGGGCGGCCAGAACTTGATCGGCCCCGAGCTCGGCCCCGAGCTCGGCATCATCCGCACCGAGGAGCTGCTCGCGGCCCGTGAGCTCGACGGCGCCCGCCAGTTCTTCACGCGCGCGTACGACTTCGGATTCTCGAAGTCGGTGGAAGAGACGTTCCGCTTCTGGCCGCGCGACTCGATCCTCAAGGACGTTGTCGACGTGATCCGGCGGTTCCGGCCGCAGATCATCATCGCGGTATTCTCCGGAACGCCGGCGGATGGACACGGGCACCATCAGGTCTCGGCGATTCTCGCGCGGCAGGCGTTCGATCTGCTGCGCGATTCTACGTGGGGGCCGCAGAAATTCTACCGGTCGACGCGCGGCGACCCGACGGCGACTACGCTGACCCTGCCCGTCGGTGTGCTCGATCCCATCATCGGGCAATCGTATTTCCAGGTCGCGATGGCGAGCCGCAGCCGCCATCGCTCCCAGGACATGGGGGTGCTGCAACGGGCCGGTCCGGCGACCTCTGGGGTCGCGTTGCTCGCGACCAAGCCCCCCGCGTCCGCGCCGAGCAACGGCGGGAGCGAGACGTCGGTGTTCACGGGAACCGACACGACGATTCACGTCCCGGGATACGCCGCGCTCATCGATTCGGCGCGCGCGGCGCTGACCCCGTGGCGCCCGTCCGCATCCCTTCCGTACCTGATCCGCGCGTTGCGACTGCTCGGCACCGCCCCCGCCCCCGCCCCCGCCGATACGGTGCAGCGCGCGATTCTCGAGCGCGTCATCGCAACGGCCGCGGGTGTGACGATCGACGGGACGACAGATGACGGGATCGTCACGCCCGGCGAGCGGGTGCAGATCGAAGTGAGCGTCTGGAATGCCGGCGACAGCGCCGTGCGCGTGGACAGCGTTGCCGTCGCTGCGCCGGCCGGCTGGAGTCTCGAGCGTCTGGAGCTCGGTGCTCCCACCGTGGCGCCCGGGACGCTGCTCACGCGCCGTTTCGTGCTCACGGTCGCCCGGGATGCCGAGCGCACGCAGCCGTATTTCCTGAGGCGGCCGCTCATCAACCGCGGCGGGTTGTACGATTGGTCCGCGGCGCCGGCGGAGGTGCGCGGCCTGCCGTTCGAGCCGCCGCCCGTCACGGCCCGCGTGCGGTTGGTGATTGGCGGAGAGCCGGTCACGCTCACGCACGAGGTCGTGTACCGCTATCGCGACCAGGCGATCGGCGAGGTCCGGCGTCCGATCTTCGTCACGCGCGATGTCGACGTCGCGATCGCACCGGACGAACTGCTGTGGCCGAGCGACGGCGGATCGCACGAGCCGCGACACTTCACCGTCACGGTGACCAATCGCGCGCGCGGGCCTGCGTCGTTCCGCACCAGCATTGTGCCGCCCGCGGGCTGGCCGCCGATTCCCGCCGAGAGCCTCGCGTTCACGCGGGAAGACGAAACGAAGAGCGTGCTGGTGACGGTCGCGCCGCCAACCGCGGACAGCCTCAAGTCAGGTGTTTACGATCTGCGCGCCGGATCAGGTTGGCTGGAGGTCATCGACTACCCGCACATCCGGCCCCGCGCGCTGACGCGACCCTCGGTCGCACAGATCCGCGCCACGCGTGTAGCGCTGCCGGGACTGTCACACGTCGGCTATGTGCGCGGCGCCGCCGACCGCGTGCCGGAAGCGCTGCTCGCGATCGGGGTGCCGGTCGAGCTCATCTCCGCTGACTCGCTCGCGCGCGGTGACCTGTCGCGCTACGATGCCATCGTGATCGGCAGCCGCGCCTACGAAACCGAGCCGGCATTGGTCGCCAACAACGGGCGGTTGCTCGACTACGGAAGGAACGGCGGTCTC